>Ga0335070_10000265_pt1 | contig 60677 bp, 47 predicted proteins | sample Lox_Sample_13_FD_206722 | JGI IMG/M metagenome (GOLD analysis project Ga0335070, IMG submission 206722) | Soil microbial communities from Loxahatchee National Wildlife Refuge, Florida, United States - Lox_Sample_1.3 | ecosystem: Environmental > Terrestrial > Soil > Wetlands | place: USA...
CTCTCGCGATGAACACCGTTGCCGTTCGGCTAACACTTCCCCTTGCCGGGTGTGTAGAGGACTTTCACCTCCAAGTGAGTGCGCCCTGCCGGGCGCACCAAATCAAAGGCCCTCCCGCGCGGGAGGGCCTTGTCTCAGCAACTGCGAACTGCTATCGCAACTCCTCCATCGCCTTCTCCAGCACCTCCCTGCCCGGACGTATGACCGACTCCGGCAAGGTGGCCAGCGGCTCATCGGTAATGTTCAACATCTCAATGAAGTTGGGCGCCTGGGTGTTGACGTAGAACACCCCGGTCAGCACCTCGTTATTGTCGTGGGCCTCCCCGAGGCGCTTGATCGCGTTGATCTTGTCGGTGGGATCGTAGTCCTCTTCCAGCTTGCGCAAGCGAAGTTGCGAACCGTCATGCATGGTGACATTGACCGTGGTGCCGGCGTCGTACTCGACATTGATCTCTTCGAAGGCGGGTATGAAGCTGATGTCTTGCAGCGGCTCTTCGTGGTCCTTCATGTATTTGTAGGACTTGGTCGAGCCCTCGTGATCGTTGAAGGTCACACAAGGGGAAACCACGTCGAGCATCACCGTGCCGTTGTGCGCAATGGCGGCTTTCAACATGCTGTGCAACTGCTTCTTGTCGCCGGAGAATGACCGCCCTACAAACGTAGCCCCCAGGCTGATGGCCAGGGCGCAGGTGTCGATCGGTGGGAGGTCGTTGATGACTCCGGTCTTCAACTTGGATCCGAGGTCGGCTGTCGCAGAGAACTGGCCCTTGGTCAGGCCGTAAACGCCGTTGTCTTCGATGATGTAAATGATCGGAAGATTGCGGCGCATCAGGTGAACAAACTGACCGATTCCGATCGAGGCCGTGTCTCCGTCGCCGCTCACGCCCAGCGCGATCAGCCTGCGGTTGGCCAGCACCGCGCCCGTGGCCACCGACGGCATGCGTCCGTGCACCGCGTTGAAGCTGTGTGAGCGGCTCATGAAATATGCCGGACTCTTCGAGGAGCAACCGATGCCGCTGGGTTTGATCACTCGCTCGGGCGGCACGCCCATCTCGTACATGGCGTCAATGATGCGCTCGGAGATGGCATTGTGGCCGCAACCGGCGCAGAGCGTGGTCTTGCCGCCGCGATAGTCCAGCACGGTCAGGCCGATGCGGTTGGTCTTGGGCGCAGGGGTGCTGGTCGGTGTGGTCGCCATCTTACTTCCCCTCCATGCTGATGAGCTCGTCGGTGACCGAGCGGGCGTCGAGCGGCAGCCCGTGGATATGGGCGATGCTGCGCAATCGAGTTGCCAGTTCCGGTCTTGCGTCCAGCTTGAGCAGGCTTAACATTTGCGCATCGCGGTTTTGCTCCACCACGTAGATGCGGTCGTGCTGCTCGATGAACTCGTGCACCTCGCGGGTAAAGGGATAGGCCCGGATACGCAGGTAGTCGGTCTCGATGCTGTACTCCTTGCGCAGCTGATCGCGGGACTCGAGGATCGCCCAGTGCGACGTGCCGTAGGCGATGATCCCGACCTTGGTCTTGCCGTTGCTCAATAGTTCCGGCCGGGGGACGAAGGAGCGCGCCGTCTCGAACTTGCGATTGATGCGCTCCATGTTGCGCTCGAAGTCGTCCGGGCGCTCGCTGTACTGCGACTTCTCGTTGTGGCCGGTGCCGCGAGTGAAGTACGCCGCTGCCGGATGGTCGGTTCCCGGGAGAGTGCGATAGCCCACGCCATCGCCGTCCACGTCCTGGTAGCGGGCGAATCCGCCCAGCCGATCCAGATCTTCCTTCGTCAGCACCTTGCCGCGCTTGATCGGCGTTGCCGGGTATTCGAAGGGATCCGACATCCAGTTGTTCATGCCCAGGTCCAGGTCCGACATCACGAACACCAACGTCTGGAATTGCTCGGCCAGATTGAAGGCGTCCTGCGCCATGCTGAAGCACTCGGCCACCGAGTTCGGAATCAGCAGGATGTGCTTGGTGTCGCCGTGGGAGAGGAAGGCGGTCGAAAGAATATCGCCCTGCGAGGTGCGGGTGGGCAGTCCGGTTGAAGGTCCGACTCGCTGGATGTCCCAGATCACTCCCGGGACTTCAGCGTAGTAGGCCAGGCCGGCAAACTCCGACATCAGCGAAATGCCCGGACCGGCGGTCGCGGTCATGCTGCGCGCCCCAGCCCAACCCGCGCCGATCACCATGCCGATCGCCGCCAATTCATCTTCCGCTTGCACCACGGCAAAGGTTGCTTTGCCGTCGGGACCGATGCGGTGCTCTTTCAGGTAGTCGATCAAGGTCTCCACCAGCGACGACGACGGCGTAATGGGATACCACGTCACCACCGTCACCCCGGCGAACATGCAACCCAAGGCCGCGGCCGAGTTGCCGTCGATGATGATCTTGCCCCGCGTCTTGTCCATGCGCTGGATGAAGTACGGGTCCTGCTTGGTCAGGCTGGCCGCGGCGTAGTCAAAGCCGGCCTGCACCGCCGCCATGTTCAAGTTGGCGGCCTTGACTTTCTTCGCGAATTGCTTGCGGATGGCCTTCTCCACCTCAGCCATATCAATTTCCAATAGCCGGGCAGCTACGCCAACATAAATCATGTTGCGCACCAGTTTGCGCAGCTTGGCTTCAGGGCAGACGGGGGCCACCAGCTTGTCGTAAGGGACAGAGTAAAAGATGAGATCGTTGCGCAGCTTGCTGAGGTTCAGCGGTTCGTCATAGAGCACGGCGGCGCCGGGATCCAGCGACATCACGTCCTCCTGCGCCGTCTCCGGATTCATCGCGATGAGGAAATCAATCTCCTTCTTACGCGCGATGTAGCCGTCCTTGTTGGCCCGAATGGTGTACCAGGTCGGCAGTCCGGCGATGTTGGAGGGAAACAGGTTCTTGCCCGAGACCGGCACCCCCATCTGAAAAATGCTGCGCAGAAGCACGGTATTGGAGCTCTGCGAGCCGCTGCCGTTCACCGTCGCCACCTGGATGCTCATGTTGTTGACGACGCGCTTGGGCTGCACCCCTCCCGCAGCTTGGTGGGGCGCTACATCGGTTGTGGCCATCCCGGTTCCTTCCTTTGATAGAGGCGGGTCCCCGCCCGCCGGAGGTTGTGAGGTGGATGCGCGAAACTCTCTATTATACGGCAGGCAACTGGCCGCGAACAGGTGCGGGGAGTGTGGCCAGTGGTTCAGTTTCAGGGCAGCAGAAGTAAGCAGAGTGGCCTGGACGAGCCTCTAGAACGCGTATCCTCCCAGCGCCACCGCCAAGCCTCCTCCATTCCGTGTGTCAGGCCAAAGGGCATAGAGAGTCGAATCCAGCCAGGTATTGAACGCGACACCGATGCCGAATACCGGCTGAGACAGCGCGGAAGCCAGTGAGATGCTCCTGGAAAATGTGGCTCCGCCGCCGTTGGAGAACGCTACGTAGGCGCGGTATTTCGTGTTCCCGGGATCATCCCGGCGGTCCAGCCAGGAAACGGCCACCATACCGCTGGAGCTTACGCTGATCGCTGGCAGAAATTGATCGTGCGTGGTCGCAGCCGCCACTGGAACCGGCGTGCTCCAGGTTTGTCCTCCATCGCTCGAGTTGGTCACCAGCACCTGCATGAAACTTCCGGTCCAATTGTAGAAGGTCATGTAGAGCCGGCCGGCGAAACTGCCTCCGCTGTTGTCGACCGCAATGAAGGGAGCGTCGCCCGCCGAAATCGGCGTGTTGGGAATCTTGGTTATAGCGGTAGCGGTAAAGACCCGTGCAACCGGGCTCCAAGTCTTCCCACCGTCTAAGGACTTGGTGAAGATCATCTTGTTGGGAGCTAACGACCCAGCCGGCGTTGCCATCGCACTGAGGTAAACAGTTCCATCGCTGCCGATTGCCAAATGGCTAAATCCTTCGCTGAAGAGCCCTGTGGTACTCGGCAGGTTTGCGGCCACAGCCAGTTGCCAGGTCGCGCCACCGTCGGTAGAGCGGGAAACCGTAACCTCGACGCCCAGGTTATTAAGATATTGCGTGGTGCTGGCATAAAGCGTGTTGGCGAACGGGCTGGCGGGATTGTTATCGGCAGCCGCCGAATCCAGTTCGGCGAATGCCTCCAGGCAGGGGACCGCCACCACCAGCGGACTCCAGCTCACCCCATCGGCGGAATGAGTCTCATAGGTGACATTCGGGCCGTCGTCCAGATTGAACAGCGTGACGATGGCATGAGCTACACCGCTGCTGTCGTAGAGCAGTTGTGGCACGCCGTCAGCATCGATGGGGTCCAGGAAGGGAAGACAACTCTTGGTCCAACTCGTACCTCCGTCGCTCGTGCTATAGGCTGCGCCGTCCGATGCGCAGCCTTCGTCTTCAACCCCGGTGATCAGGTGCAGCGGATTATTGGGGTTGATGGCCAGATTGGCCGCGCGGTCGCGTTCGTCCTCGGACCCTTGGACACTCTCACATTGGGCAAACGGCAGGGCTTCGGGCTGCAGGTGAGATCAGGCTGCACCTCGAGGCGGTCGCGTTGCCCTGCTTGTAGCCTCGCGGCCTGCGCTTCAGCGGTGGGCAAAGAACCGACCGCAGTTAGCACCAAGATAGCGAGAAGCAGGCAAGCAAGCAGAATGGGTTTCACCAGAACCTCCTAGGATCGGACGGGGCAGTTGCCGAAATCAAAGTGGAGGGCGAACTGTGCCATGGTAAGGAAGAGGAATCGGTACGTCAATCGCTTTGCAGGTGCCCACCACCGGTTCTTGCGGCAACGCGGCGGGACCCTGCCCCAACTACGGTTCGACGCGCAGGAACTGCGCCATATGGCGGACTTTGTTATATCGTGACGCGATTAATTCACTGACCGGCAGCCTGCGCAGTTCGGCGAAGTGCTTGCTCAAGGCCGCATCCAGCAAGGCGGCAGCCGCTTCATGGTCCACGTGGGCGCCGCCTTTCGGTTCCGGCACAATGTCGTCAATGCAGCCCAATTCGCTCAGGTCGGCGGCGGTAATGCGCAGCGCCTGGGCCGCCAGTTCCTTCTTGGTGGCATCGCGCCACATGATCGAAGCACAGCCTTCCGGCGAAATCACCGAATAGATCGCGTTCTCCATCATCAGCACCCGGTCCGCCACCGCGATGGCCAGCGCGCCTCCGCTCCCCCCTTCCCCGGTAATCGCGGTGATGATGGGAACCCGCAGCCGGGCCATCTCCCGCAGATTGCGCGCGATGGCCTCCGCCTGGCCACGCTCCTCCGCCCCCACCCCGGGGTTCGCCCCGGTTACATCCACCAGGGTAAAGATGGGCCGCGAAAACTTCTCGGCGATTTTCATGACGCGCAGCGCTTTACGATACCCTTCGGGATTGGGCAAACCGAAGTTGCGGTAGACCTTTTGTTTCATGTCCCGCTCTTTCTGCGTGCCCAGCACCACCGCTTCCTCGCCATGAAAGCGCGCCATGCCGCAGACCATGGCCGGATCGTCGCCGAAGCTACGGTCCCCGTGGATTTCGCTCCAGTCGGTGAAAATGCGTTCGATGTAATCCAGGGTATGAGGACGCTGAGGATGACGCGCCAGTTCCGTCTTCTCCCAGGCGCCGAGGTGAACCGATACCTGCTCGCGCAAGGCATGGACGCGAGCATGCAGCTCCTCAATCTGGCGGCGGGTCGCGTCGTCCGGAGTCACCGCCTCCAGCTTGGCGATCTGTTGCTCGATCCTCTCCAGCTCCTGCCGCGCTCTGACTCCAGATTCCATCGTGCCGTTGTCACCGTTCCGGGCGGACCATCGGGCTTCGACCATGGACAGGAGAAACTCAGCGCTGGTCATGACCAGCCTGGCATCGGCCACGGCGGGCTCAGCCGCACTGTATCTCCTGTGAGTGGAAGGTCTCATCCGCCACACATTTTCAGTCAATGATTCGCACTGCGCCACGCCCACAGAGTTCTTCGACGCGCGCGATAAAGTTGCGGTCTGGCAGAACATTATAGCCTTCTGCTTCCATCACCACCATGAAATCACCCTGACGTTCCACGTCGAACAACACCTTGGCTTCACCCTTGCGTTCCACAAACAGGGAGTACAGCGCGTCCACCGTGGAATCGTTCGCCGCCTCAAGGGCAATGCGGACTCGCAGCGAACGCGGTAATGGCACCTTGGCTTCTTCCAGCATGAGGATCTCGTTCACCGTCAGCTTGGGATTGGCGCCTTCTTCCAGACGCACCCCGCCCCGCACCAGCACAGGGACCTCCAGTTTCAACTTGTCCTGCAGCTTGCGGTAGGCGTCGGGAAAGACCAGCATGTCCAGCGAGCCGGCCATGTCTTCCAGGGTGGCCTGCGCGTAGAAATCCCCCTTTTTCGATTTCAGTACGCGCAGGTTGGTGATGATTCCGGCGGTGGTGATGCTCTCATCCTTGCCGGTCGAAGACTTCAGGGCTGCGACCTCTTCCGTGCTCAGCGCGCGCAGGTTTTCCAGCTTATCCTTGTATCTTTCCAGCGGGTGTCCGGTAATGAAGAAACCGAGGATTTCTTTCTCGCTGGCCAGCCGCTGGTGTTCGTCCCAATCGGGAACCTCTGGCAGCTTTTCGTTGCTTTCGTGGACCTCCTGCTCGGCGAATACGCCGAATAGCCCGTGCTGCCCCGACTCGGCGTCGCGCTGGGTTTTCTGAGCGCGCTCGATGGCCTTGTCCAGGACGGCCATGAGTTGCGCCCGGCGCCCCAGGGAATCCATGGCCCCGCTCTTGATCAGCGACTCCAGCACACGCTTGTTGAGCAGCCGCAGGTCCACGGTTTCGCAGAATTCGAAGATCGAGCGATAGCGCCCGCGCTTCTTCCGCCCCTCTACGATAGATTCGATGGCGTTGTGGCCGACATTCTTCACCGCCGCAAGCCCAAAGCGGATGGCCGGCCCATGCGGGGTAAAGTTGGCGTCACTGACGTTGATGTCCGGGGCTTCCACCGGAATGCCCATTTCCCGGCATTCATTGATGTACTTCACGACGTCATCGGTGTTACCGGTCACCGAAGTTAGCAGCGCTGCCATGAACTCCACGGGATAGTGCGTCTTCAAGTAAGCCGTGTGATAGGCCAGCAACGCGTACGCCGCCGAGTGCGACTTGTTGAAGCCGTATCCTGCGAACTGTGCCATGAGGTCGAAAATCTTCTCGATCTTCTTCGGCGCGTATCCCCTCTGGGTCGCGCCGGTGACGAAGCGCTCGCGTTGCGCCGCCATCTCGTCGGGTTTCTTCTTCCCCATTGCCCGGCGCAACAGATCTGCATCGCCGAGTGAGTAGCCCGCGAGCCGGTTGGCGATCTGCATGACCTGTTCCTGGTAAACAATGACGCCGAGCGTTTCTTGCAGGATCTCCTGTAGTTCCGGTAACTCGTACTCGATCTTCTTGCGCCCGTGTTTGCGGTCAATGAAGTCGTCAATCATGCCGCCCTGGATGGGCCCCGGGCGGTAGAGGGCGTTGAGGGCGGTCAGGTCTTCGATCGAGCTGGGCAGGTACCGGCGCAACACATCGCGCATACCGTGGGACTCAAACTGGAACACGCCCGAGGTAAGCCCCCGGTGGAAGACCTTCTGGTAGGTCTCGTGGTCCTCCAGCGGGATTCCCTCGAGCGTGATGCGTTCGCCCCGAGTCTGCGCGATCAGCTTCAAGGTGTCATCGAGGATGGTGAGGGTGGTCAGACCCAGAAAGTCCATCTTCAGCAGGCCCATCTTTTCGATAGCCACCATGTCGAAGGCGGTGACGATCTCGTCGTTCTTGGTCTTGTGCAGCGGCACCAATTCGATCAGCGGCCTCGGAGAAATCACAACGCCGGCCGCATGCACGCCGGCGTTGCGGACTAATCCCTCCAGCTTGCGCGCAGTGTCGAGCAACTGCCGCACTTGCGTGTCGCTCTCATAGGCCTGCTGCAATGCGGGAGACTCCCTGATCGCCTGGTCCAGCTTGATGTTGAGCGTGGTGGGGACCATCTTGGCGATGCGGTCCACATCGCTGTAGGGAATGTCCATGGCGCGGCCCACGTCTTTGATGGCGGCCTTGGCTGCCATGGTGCCGAAGGTGATGATCTGGGCCACGTTCTCCCGCCCGTATTTGCGGGTGACGTAGTCAATGACTTCGCCGCGCCGGTTCATGCAGAAGTCAATGTCAATGTCGGGCAAGGAGACGCGTTCGGGATTCAGGAAACGCTCGAAAATCAGCTCGTGCTGCAGCGGGTCCAGGTCGGTGATGCCCAGTGAGTAGGAAACCAGCGAGCCCGCGGCCGAACCCCGGCCCGGGCCCACGGGAATGTCGTGCTCACGGGCATAGCGGATGAAGTCCCAGACGATCAGAAAGTATCCGGAAAACTTCATCTGCTGAATGATGGCCAGTTCCCGTGCCAGGCGCTGTTCGTAGTCCACGAGCGGATGCTTCAGGCGGCCCTGGGCTTCTTGTGTCTGCAAGACGTTCTTCCGGCGCGCGAATCCCTCGCGGGTAACGTGTTCGAAATAGCTGTCGAGGGTATAGCCGGCGGGCACGTCAAAATGAGGGAATGGATTGCTGACCTTCTCCAGCCGCGTGTTGCAGCGTTCGGCGATCTCCAGCGTCCGCGCCAGGACATCGGGTGCATCCTTGAAGACGCGGTACATCTCGTCATGGCTTTTGACGTAAAACGCCGTGCCTTGGAACTTCATGCGGTTGGCGTCCTGGATGGACTTGCCGGTCTGGATGCATACCATCACATCCTGGGCGTGCGCGTCGTCTTCGCAGAGGTAATGGCTGTCGTTGGTCGCGACCAGCGGCAGTCCGAGGTCCTTCTCCATGCGAAACAGTGCCGCATGGATGCGGTGTTCCGCCTCCAGTCCCTGGTCCTGGATCTCCAGGTAAAAATTCTCCTTGCCAAAGATGTCGCGGTAAGTCGCAGCCGCCTCCCGCGCCGCCTCGTACTTGCTCTCCATCAGGCGTTCAGCGACCTCCCCCTTCAAGCAGCCGGAAAGCCCGATCAATCCGCCCGCATGCTCGGCCAGAAATTTCTTGCTCACCCGCGGCTTGTAGTAGAAGCCGTGCAGCGAGGCCTCCGACGTGATCTTCGCCAGGTTGCGGTAACCCTCCTCGTTTTCAGCCAGCACCAGCAGGTGGTTATAGGTGTCTCCTTCGGGCGGAGTGCGCTCGATGTTGTGATCTTCTTTCTTGCAGATGTACAGTTCGCAGCCGACGATCGGCTTCACACCCGCTTTATGGGCCGCGTTGACAAAGTGGACCGCGCCAAAGATATTGCCGTGGTCGGTCATGGCGACCGCGGGCATGCCAAGCTCCTTCACGCGCTGGACAAGCTTTTCCACGTCGCAGGCGCCGTCCAGCATGGAATAGTCGGTGTGCAGGTGCAGGTGGACAAATTGGGACATTGGGGCTCTGTAGTGATCTTACGTCGGCGATATTGTAATGGGGAAGGGCAGCGGGAAAAGCGGAGAATTATTCACAACCGCGCGCTCACTTGTGGATTAATGTCGTGTGGCTTGCCACACACTGCCATTGCCCTCCCTGCTGGACCCAAGTGTCGGTAAATCGTCCCCAGTGGTCGATCGGTTTGCCCTTGTAGGTGCCTTTGGTGTGGTAGGTCCCGGTGACCACGGCGGCGTTGGGATAGAGGGAGACCTTGACGTCCTGGTTCGCAATCAGGCTGGCGCGAAAGTCGGGGTCCCTGATGTCGGCCAGAAACCGCGCTTTGTTCATGACCGTGCCGTCGGTGTCGGTGTAGACGAAACGGTCGCCGACCAACGTATCGAGGGCCTTGGAGTCATGATGCAGTTGGGCCTGGTTCCAGGCGTTCTCCAGCGCGACCAGTTTGCTCTCCTGGGCTGACAAGCTCCTGGCTTGGCCGTGTGCGCAGCCTGCTGCCGCAAACACCATAAACCCAAGCAGCCAACACCAGGCCTTCACCATCCTCCTCCGATGCGCGAGCATTCTCAGCTTTGATCTGAGAGCAGAGATCACTTCACAGCGTTGTCTGTCTTGTCGGCCGCCTTCTTGGTGGCATGCCCCACACCCTTCACGCCTTTCTTGATGCCATGTCCGGTTTTCTTGGCGGCGTGTTCAGTGGTGCCGGCTGTCTTGTCGGCAGCTTTCTCGGTACCCTTGGCAGTTTTGTCGGCGGCCTTCGCCGTGCCGTGTGCCGTTTTTTTGGTGGTTTGCTTGGTGGTGTGCGCCGTATCTTTGGCGGCCTTGTCCACATCGCTCGCCACACCTTGCGCGTACAACAACGACGCCGAAGTCAGCGCTACTGTTGCCAGAACGGTTGCCAGGTTTCTTCTCATGGCGCCTCTCCTTCCTCTTGTGGATGCGGGATGGTTTTCGGAGTATGAAGCATTTGCGAAACCAACGCAAGGAAACCCGGCCGCGCCGGTTCAGCCTCGCCACGGACGAAGAACTCGATATCCGGGGACCGCAGTGGGTGAACTCTTGCTGGTCTCGAGCAACCTTCGCCGGACAAGCCACCGTACCCCCGACTGCGCGGCACTCTTCGAGATGCCTACCGAGTCAGCCAGGGTTTGATAGCTGGCCTGGACTCGCTCGCGACGGCTGCGGCCCGCTTCCAAACTGAACCACAGGTAGATGAGGAAACTGGTTGGTTGACGGTCGTGGCCGACCAGATCGCGCATCAGCACATCCACAACGTAGTCATCGATCATCATGGCGCTATATTGATCGCTACTATAGCAGAGACTAGGTGATTCCCACGCCGACGTGGCCCTCCTATACTGCGCACAGCGAACGAGCAGGAGGAGCGAATGATACGTGGCATCAAGTTCGTGAGCGTGCCGGTCCGGGACCAGAGCGCAGCCCTCAGGTTCTATACCGAGAAGCTGGGGTTCCGGGTGTTCACCGACCAACCATTCGATGACCAGCAGCGTTGGATCGAGCTCGGCATAGCGGGCAGCGATTCAAGGCTGGTGCTGTTCACCGCGGAGGGACAGGAAAGCCGGATCGGCACCGCCCAGCCGGTGACGTTCTGGAGCGACGATGTCGAGGCCACTTCCCGGCTGCTGAAGAGCCGGGGCGTGGAGTTTGTGATGGAGCCCAAAACCGAGGAATGGGGCACGGCGGCGATCTTCAGGGATCCGGACGGCAACCAGTTCGGGTTGTCGTCGAAGTAGTTGTCGCAGATCGTTATCCACTGCTTTGAGGAGGACAACGTGGGGAAGAGGATTCTGTGGGGCACTCTGGTCGGCAGCTTAGTCGTTTTTGTGGTGAGTTCGATCTGGCACATGGCCTCAGGCCTGGGCGAAGTCGGCATTCAGAACCTGCCCAACGAGGACGCCGTGCTCTCGGCGATGCACAGCTCGGTTTCCAAGCCAGGGCTTTATTTCTTTCCTGGGATGACTCCGCCTGCAGGAAGAAGCAGCGAACAAAGACGGGCAGACCAGACAGCGTACCTCGCGAAGTTCAAAGCGGGGCCCAACGGCATCTTGATTTACCACCCCGACGGTGAGGAATTGAACTTTGGCAAGCTGCTTACCATCCAATTCCTCGTGGGGCTCGCGGCTTCGTTTCTTCTGTGCTGGATTCTGGCGGCGACGATCGAGGCAACGACCTACTGGAAACGGATTTCAATGGTCGTAGCAATCACCCTGTTCGCCGGGATCATTTTTGACATTCCATACTGGAATTGGTACGGGTTCCCGACCAACTACACGCTTGTGCACATGGCCGGATGGGTAGTGAGTTGGGGAATCGCGGGCTTGGCGATGGCCGCCATCGTAAGGCGTCCGGCACATACCTAGCCCGCTCCTTGGGCCGGACTACTTCGGCAGACGAAATCCCACGCCGCGCTCGTCGTTCAATTGAGTGGTCGCGGGAATATCAAGGTCGGCAACCGCAAGTTTCCTGGCCCGCGACTCATCGAAGATCCACAACGTGGGTCCCACCACCGCATAGTTCTGCACTTCCTGGGTGTGCTTGTCGCGGAAAACCAGCACCGTCGAGGTGGGGGAATCAGGCTTTGCCGCCTGCGGCTGAGAAGCAGGCGGGGCCGGCGGGCTCGGCGCCACGGTGGGGCGCGTCTCCAACTCCTCCCGCAGGCGTTCGACCTCATCACTGAGCCGACTGACTTCGTCGGCTAGTTGACGGTTCTGATCGTAGTACGCTGCCGACGAATCGTAGGAGTAGTAAGCGTCACCAAACGGATAGGAATAAGCTCCGTAATAGAGGCTGGGATAGTAGCCGTAAGACCACGGGTAACCTGCGTACCAGAACCGGCGGTGATGGAAGCGGCGTGGGAAGAAGGGCCGGCGAAAGCTGGTCGTGAAGCGTACACTGGCGCGGGAACTCGGCGCAAAAAACACGCGACGGCTCGCTATCCGTGGAACCGGCGCAACCATTCTCGGGTGGGCTGCACCCACAGAGGGCCGGCCACCTCGCATCTGGGCCCAGACCGGAGTGAGCGCAAAAGCCGCCACCAACGCCGCAACCGACAATCGGCGCCGCATACTCAGATTATAGCGCCGCTTGCTTCCAATCCGCGCGCTTATCAACGGAGACACAGCCTTTGTGTGTTGGTGCTGAGTTCCTAATTCTGGTCTCCGGCACCGTGTTTCAAGCGGCATAGCTTGCAGTACGTGGGCGGCAGACTGTTGTCCACGCGGTGCTTAATCGGCTTCAGGGAGCGCAAATACGCAAACATTGCCTTCAGATCGTCATCCGTCAGCTTCTGGTATACATCCACCGGCATCAGCGGACTCAGCTTGCGCGCCCTCACATAGCCCGTGCGCATCACCTGGATGAACAATGCCTCGTCGTAGTAGCTGATGCCCGAGGGGTCGGGGGTAAGATTGGCGCTGGCCGCGGTCAGTCCTCCTTCTTCGAGCAGGGAACCTCCGGCGAACTCCATGCCAGGCACAGGTTGCCCCTTGTCGGATGGCGTATGGCATTCCCGGCAGCTGGCGAGCGTCACCAGATACTGGCCATATTTCACTCGATCGCTGGAGTCAGGCGCAGCCACAGGTTCAGTCACCGGCTGGGGAGCGCTCCGCATCAGGTATTTGACGGGAAAGATAATCTCGGTGGAGGGCAGCGGGTTGTGCACCGGCGGCAGAGAGCGCAGGTACAAAATGACCGACGCCAAATCCTCATCCGACATGATTCTGAAATTGCCGTAGGGCATAAATGGGAACAGAGCGCGTCCATCGTGGCCGATGCCTTCACGAATGGCGCGCGCTAACTGGTCGTCGGTCCAGCTGCCGGCGCCGGTCTGCACATCCGGAGTCAGGTTGGGGGCGACAACACGGCCGGGAAGGCCGGGGATGGGCATGACCTGGCCGCTGCCTTCTGTGCCCGGCTGCAGTGATGCGCCCTGGGGAGTGAGGCGCCGCGGGGCGTGGCAGCCGGTGGTGCAACCCGAGAGCGTGGTCGCAATGTAGCGGCCGCGCTCCAGCCGTTGCGGCGTAGCTTCAAAGCGACGCGCAGTGAGCGGACGGGATTTAGGCCCTATGATCGGGCGCCAACCTATGGTCAGACTGATGGCCACCGCCAACAGAACCGCGATAGTCAGCACCGCGTAGAGCAGGAGCTTGCCAATCTTTTTCATGTTTGGATCTTGTGGACCTTGCTGTGGACATGGGCTCAGACGCCGACGCTACTTGTTAGCCCTTCTTTCCTTTCGCCTTCCTGCCTGCGGACTTGGCCACCTTCTTGGCAGCTTTGTGCTTTTCCGGCTCGTGCCGGGGAGCAGCGACGGGCGCGACTTTCGCCACGGGCTGGGGAACCGCAACCGGCGCAGTTCCACCTTTGCCTTTCTTCCTGCCTGCGGGCTGGACTGCTGCAGCCTGAGTTGCGGCGGCGGCGGCGGCGGCGGCCGCGGCCCTGGCGGCCCGTCCGCGCTTCGCCGGTGGCGGAGGGGGCGGTGGGGGCGGCGGAGGCGCCAGTGGCTTCAGGTATTTCAGGATCTCGGTGCGCGACCGCAGCTTGCCATCCAACAACAACATGAACACGTCGTGTGCGATCTTCGGGTAGGCCGGCCACTGCGGCGTGATGTGCAACTCCGTCATCTCCGCCAGCGGGACTTTTTGTTGCACTTGCCGCCATTTGGTGAAGAAGTTCTTGATCTTCTGAATCACCGCCTGTTGCCGCGCGGTCACCGCCAGAAACAGCACCATCTCCGGCCGCGCCTCCGACAGCAGTTGCCAGGTCCGTGAGGGTGTCGCCGCTTCCTTGCTGGTCAGCCGCTTGGCCAGGTCCTTGGCGTTATCCTTCAAGTCCCGCCAGGCTTCGACCAGGTCTCTGCGCGGGATGAGCTTGCGAATGTCCGCGATGTCCTTGTCGCCCAGCCGCGACGTCAGGAAATACAAGACCGCCGGCGCCGGATCCGGCGTGTAACCCAGCTCATTCATCTGCTGCCGTGTCTTCAGCAGTTGGCCCAGTCCCGCAGTATCCACTTTGGCGGTGGTCCAGTGGGGGCTCAGCACCTTCAACCAATCTTCTTTTTCCAGCGCCCGCACAATGTGCAGGGGGTCTTCCTCGTAGGCCAACTGCTCGGTCTCGTATCCGATGGCACGGTCGGTGATGTACTCGATATAGTTGTTTTCCTTCGCCGACGCGAACCTGGCCTGGGTACGTTCCTCCAGCGGCCAGTGGAAACGCGCCGCGAAACGGGTGGCGCGTATCAGCCGCGATGGGTCCTCCACGAACGCGTAGTTATGCAGCACGCGCAGCAGCTTGGCCTCGATATCGGCCGCGCCATTAAAAGGATCCATGAGCAGGCCACGCGACCCCGGATTGAGCGACAAGGCCATGGCGTTCACGGTGAAGTCGCGACGACGCAAATCTTCAATGATGGTGGCTGGAGTGGTGATCGGCGGCTTGCCCGTCTTTTCGTACCGCTCAGTGCGCGCCATGCCGATTTCCGCCCGCACCTTACCCGGCAGCACCAGGTAAAGTGTCTTCAGATCATCGTCAGCGGCGGAAATCGCTGCCCCAGCACGTTCCAGATCTTTTTGCAGCTTGAGGGGATTGCCCTGCGCGGTGAAGTCAAGGTCGCGAATGGGAAGGCCACTGATGATGTCGCGCACCGCCCCCCCGGTCAGGTAGATGTTCATACCCGCGGCCCGCGCAATGTCTTGAACCAGCGTGACGCCGCGCTGCTGGTCGGGCGTCAGCCGGATCTCCATGGTGTAGATGTAATCAGCCATGCCGTGTTCGCGAGTACTGGGCCCGGAACTGCCGCGCTGCTATTTGGTCCAAGATTTCCACAGGGCAAATGCCCGGCCAATCGGATGCCTCGGCGATTTCCACGTAACCTACTCTATACACGAGGCTTAGACTTGTTGAGATGGGTAGCAACAAGCTACAGAAAATAACACAAGGTTAGCATTTTGGCTACTGTCTGGCAGATGCCGCCTCGGCTTCCCCGGAAAAGTGCGAGAATCTGCTTAAGCCCGACTGCGGAAACCGCAGCCAGCCGCGGCCTTGAGCAGCATGCCCTCGACCCACAAGAAAGTCGTGGTCCGCAAGATGGACCGGGACACCATCAACGGATACGTTGCCCCCGCCAACTTCGTTCACGAAGGCAAGCTGGAGCTGCTGAACACCTCTGGCAACGTGGTGGCCATCGACCTGCGCGAGATCAAGGGCGTGTACTTTGTGCGCGAATTCAGCGAATCCGACGCGGTGAGCCGTAAAACCTTCACCAGCCGCCCCCGCACCGAAGGGCTCTGGGTGCGGCTCAAGTTCAAGGACAATGAGGTCCTCGAAGGTATGATGCCCAATGACCTCAGTCTGACGACTGCGGAAGGTTTTCTGATCAATCCTCCTGATCTTCGCTCCAACACCCAGCGCATCTTCGTGCCACGCAGCGCGCTGGCCTCGCTCACGGTGCTGGCCGTGATCGGAGCCACCCGGCGGCGGCGCAAGGAAGTTGCCGCCGATACCCGCCAGGTTCCGATGTTTGGCGAGTAGCGTCACCGCACCCGGTCCTAGGCTTCCGCTACAATCAGCCTCTTACTCGAGAACAGCCTATGAAACTTGCACAGATCGCTTCTGCTCTGGGCGCGCGGCTGGAAAATGGCTCGCCCGACACCGAAATTACCGGAGTCGCCGGAATCGAAGAGGCTGGCGCGGGCCAGGTCACATTCGTCGCCAACCCGAAGTATGCTTCGGCCGCGCGCTGCACCCGGGCCTCGGCGGTCATCGTCGCCGAGGACTTCCCCGCCCTGGCCACCGCCACGTTGCACAGCAGGAACCCCTACCTGGCGTTTGCGCACGCCCTGGAGCTGTTCTATCAGCCGCCGCGCTATGAGGCCTCGGTCCACCCGACGGCGGTCATCCATCCCTCCGCGAAGGTGGGCAGGGACGCTCACATCGGCCCCTATGTCGTGATTGATCAGGATGTCGTCATTGGCAGCCGCGCAGTGCTGCTGGCGCATGTGGTGATCTATCGCGGCGCGAGGATCGGGGATGACTTCTTTGCGCACGCCCACGCTGTCGTGCGCGAGTACTGTCGTGTCGGCAACAACGTCATCCTGCAGAACGGCGTGGTCATTGGCGCCGACGGCTTCGGCTTCGCCAAGGATGATGCGGGGAAGTGGCACAAAATTGTGCAGTCCGGCCCGGCGGTGCTCGAGGATGATGTCGAAGTGCAGGCGAACGCCTGTGTGGACCGCGCCAGTGTCGGCAAGACCCACATTGCGCGCGGCGCTAAGATTGACAACCTCGTCCAAGTCGGCCACGGCTCGCGCGTGGGAGAGGACGCCTTGCTTTGTGCCCAGGTTGGGCTGGCGGGCTCGACCGAGATCGGCAATAAAGTGATCCTAGCGGGACAGGTAGGTGTGGCTGGTCACTGCAAGATCGGAGATGGCGCCATCGCCACGGCCCAAAGCGGCATCCCCAGCGATGTGGCGGCCGGCGCGGTGGTCAGCGGCTATCCCGCGATCGATAACAAGCTCTGGCTGCGCTGTTCGGCGGTGTTCAACAAGCTGCCGGAGATCGCCAAGGCGGTGCGGAACATCGCATCGAAAGCGTAAGAGACACTAGGATGTTCGCAGCAATTCCTTTCAGGCTGAAGCCAGCCCCTCATGGCCCTTCGCGTCCTTGGTCGTGATCGATTCGCGATACTCTTGCGGCAACCCGCTGTCCATGACCCGCCTCACCCTTTCCATCAGGCATTCCCGGCTGCCGAAGTCCGTGGGATCGATGGGGTCGTGAAAAATGACCTTCACCGTCCCCGGTTTGATGGCAAACCTCCGCTTCGGCATGACGTAGTGCGTACCGGCGATGGTAATGGGTACCACGGGCACGTTGCACTCCATGGCCAGGTAAAACGGCCCCTTCTTGAAGGGCAGCAGCCTGCCGTCGAAGGAGCGCTGGCCTTCAATGTAGATCGTCATGTTGATGCCCTGGCGGATAACCTCCGCCGCGGCCCTGACGGCGGCGATGCCCGCCTCGCGGTTGCCGCGATCCACCGGCACCAGCGAACCTATGCGCATCACTTCGCCCAGGAGCGGGTAGCTGAACAACTCCTTCTTGGCCATGACTGAGGTGCGGCCCGGGATCAGAGGGATCAGCAGCGGTGGATCGAGGTTCGACACGTGGTTGGACATGAAGATGTAGCTGCGCCCCGGATCCAATTTGTCCAACCCGATGGTCTGCACTCGCACCCCAGCTAGATGCACCCCGGCCGACGCGCCCCACATGCATACCTTGTACAGAAAGCCGATGTCTCCGGTAATGAACGTCCAGGGAAAACAGATCAGGGCCGCCATGGGCAGCGCCACTCCCCAAAATGTCAGCATCACGATGGTGCGGATCACGGGTGCAGTGCTCCTTGCGATTCGCCTCCGAGCCAGGCGTCGCGGCGGGCCTTTTGCTGTGGGGTGATATTGTGCACATCTGCCAGCACAAACTCAAATTGTTCCCGGCTGCCCAGCTTCCAGCGGAGATCGTGATCGCCGTTGCGGTGGCGTACCCACATGCGCAGGGTATCCCCCGGCTGCAATTGCGCCAACCAGCGCCTCACGTCGGATTCAGTGCTGTGGCCGTTGATCTCGAGGATCAGGTCTCCAGCCCTGAGCCCAGCTCGCTCCGCCTCGCCACCCAGGGAGACCCAGGCCACCGTGGGCGGCATGTCCAGACCAATGGAGACCCCAAATTGCAGATCGGCCACCGGTCTCATCCGTCGGACCGGGTGCAGGCCCACGTTCTTGAAAATAGTGTCCCAGGGTATCTCCTCGGTACTGGCCACGTACTTTTGGAAGAACCACCCCAGGCTGGTGTGTCCCACGGCCTCGGCCGCCTGGCGCACACCGTCAGAGTCGGAAAAGAAACGTCCTTGGCGAGCGTAGTTGCGGTTCATCCAATGAAACAGATCGCGCAACGAGGCGGAGCCGTTGCTGGCATCGCGCAGTGTCAGGTCAAGCATGACACCCAGCAACTCACCCTTGTTGTAATAGGAGATACTGCGCTCGGGGGCGCGGTAGGATGGATATTTCTCCAGCCAGGCATCCAGGCTCGATTCCTCCGCCGACTGAGTCAGGCGTGCCGGACAATCCTCGAGTGTGGCGATTTCCTCCGCCAATCGCTGAAGGTAGCGTTGCCTGTCGATCAACCCCGCGCGCAGCAGGATGTAGTCCTGCACCGTGCTGGTCACGCCCTCGCTGAACCACAAGGCCCGGGTGTAGTTCTCCCTGGTGTAGTCCACCGGTTCGAGCGACTGCGGACGGATGCGCTTCACATTCCACAAGTGGAAGAACTCGTGTGCCGTTATCTGCGGAAGGTCCTCGGGATCGTTGGCGAGCGCCTGGGCGTTAATGTCGATGGCGGTCGAATAAGCGTGTTCCATGCCTCCGCCCGGGTTGTCCTGAGGGAAATGGTAGATAAACAGGTACGTCTCAAACGGGCGGTCATCCATCCACTCGGTGGCGGCGCGCACAATTTTTCGCACGGTGGCCACGATTTGCCGCAGATCGTAGTCGTGGGCGTCGGCATCCACGACGACGCGGTAGTGCCCGCCACCCTCATCAAAGTCCGACTCCTGGAAGGCGCTGAGTTCGACCGGGGCATCCACCAGGCGATCGTAGTTCTCCGCCTGGAAGCAGATTCCGGCTGACCGCGCCTGCCCGGATACGGGGGGATCTGCGCTGCTCCCCGAGCCGCTGTCACAGGCGGCCAGCGAGGTCGCAGATTTCCAGTCAGGGGGCATATCGGTAAACCGCACCTGCATGGGCGCAGGGCGGTCGTCCACCGGGTAAATGAGAATCTCTGCCAGATTGAAGAACGCATGCTGCAGATTCAGTTGCGCGCCGCCAGGTCCAGCCAGATCAGCCACGATTTCATAGTCAACTTCAGCCCCATCCTCAGCCCCGCGAAGGCGCCAACGGCTCTTGTTCACCTCGAGAAGCGCGAGAGGCTGCCCGGTTGTGCCCCTGGCGCGCACCCAATTCAGGTATTGGGAAAAGTCTCGGATTTGATAAAGCGCGTTCCATACCGGCAGCTGCAGGTCGTGGTCCGCAGGGCCCGGGGGGATGGTCAAGCGCACGTGAACCAGGTGGGCGGACGCATCGGCCAGCGACACCGTGTAGTGCACCGCGGGCGACTGGGACGTGTTTTCGCTACTCTGCGCGCCGGCGCGTGTCGCGCAAAGCGCGAGCAGGACGACCGCTGCCAGCTGATGTTTTCTTGCGGGGGTCACGGTTGAGCAGGCGCTTCCGCCCGGTGATTACGGTCCTCAGCAATCGTTTGCAAGCGTTGCGGCAGTTTCTCGTAGATTCCACCAAAACCGCCGTTGGACAGAATGGCGACTACATCGCCCGGCCGCATCTCAGGCGCCACCAACTGTACGATCCCGTCCACCTCGGGAACGATGCGGGCCCGCCTTCCGTGCCTCTGCACCTCCCCTGCCATCGCCGCCAGGTCGAGGCGCTCGGCAGGTGGAATGGCTTCCGACTTGAAGACATTGGCCACGACGATCTCGTCGGCCAGCGCCAGACTCTGCGCCAATTCACCCTGCAGCACATTGCGCCGCAGAGTGTTGGAGCGCGGCTCCAGGATGGCCCAGATCCGGGCCCCCGGATAACGGGAGCGGAGTGCCGTCAAGGTGCCGGCAATCGCGGTGGGGTGATGGGCGAAATCGTCAATGATAGTGATCCCATTCACCTGGCAACGCACCTCCAGGCGCCGCTTCACGCTCTTGAAGGTCTTGAGCGCGGCTGCAATCTCTTCCTTCGGAATGTCGTAATGAGCTGCGATCGCCGCTGCCGCCGTCGCGTTCCACACGTTGTACTCGCCCCCAAGAGCAAACTCGAAGTCGGCCCATGGCCGGCCGTTGCGCAGCACCGACCACAAGCTTCGGGACGGCTCCAGGCGCACGTCCACCGCCTGCCAAACGGAGCCCGCCGCCGCTCCGTAGCGTTCCACCGGACAAAACGCCCGCGCCAGGCAACGTTCCAGGCTCTCGCCCGTGTCAAAGGCCACAATTCGTCCGCGCTGCGGCACTAGGTTCACCAGTCGCTTGAACGCAGTCTCGACTGCGTCCAGGTCCTTGTAGATGTCCGCGTGGTCGAACTCGACCGACGTGAGGATGGCAGCGTCTGGAAAGTAATGCAGGAACTTTGGCCCTTTGTCGAAGAACGCGGTGTCGTATTCGTCGCCTTCCAGGATGAAATGTTTTCCCTGCCCCAGACGGAAACTGCTGCCGAAGTTCTCAGCGATTCCGCCAATGAGAAATGAAGGCTGCTGGCCTGCGGTATGAAAAATCCATGCGAGCAATGAGGTCGTCGTGGTCTTCCCGTGTGTTCCTGCCACCACCAGCACTTCTTTTCCCCGCAGGAACTCGTCGTGCAGGATCTGAGGCAGCGAGTAAAAAGAAATCCGTTCGTTGAGCATGAACTCTACTTCCACGTTGCCACGCGAGATGGCATTCCCCACCACCACCAGGTCGGGACGCGGGGTCAGGTTCCTGGCGTCGAAGGGCTGCGCAAGCGGAATGCCCAGCGACACCAGGAACTCCGACATGGGCGGGTAGGCCGCAGCATCGGACCCGGTCACACGAAAGCCTCGCTGCTGCAGCATCCCGGCCAGAGAGGCCATGGCGGTGCCGCAGATTCCGATCAGGTGAATATGTTTCTTGTCGCTCATCTTTCTTTCAGGAACAAGCCGCCTCAGCGGCTGAAGCCGCACTTTACGGCAATGCACTATCGCAGCGCTGAAGCACTGCGCCACCAAAATCAGGGTTCGGCAGCAGCCTGTGTGGTCGCTGCTTCCAGAATCTTCAGGTGGACGGTGGTACCGCTCACGCGCAGTGCCGCGCGCACGCCGATCGGCAACGTGATGTTGCGCCGTGAGACGTGCCCTGAGCGCAGCCCGTAGGCCACCGGCACCCCCAGGTCGGCCACTACCCGCAGCACTACCTCCTCCAATGTGTAGCCCTGGTCTTTGGTCTGGATGCAGTCCAGCATCTCGCCGAAAACAATTCCCTTCACCCCTGCCAGTTTCCCCGCCAGCTTCAGTTGCATCAGCATGCGGTCAATCTGGTAGGGCTTGGTAGCGACATCTTCGACGAACAGAATCGTGCCTGCCGTGCGGATCTCATGCGGCGTTCCCAGCGACGCTGCCAGCATGGAAAGGCAGCCGCCATAAAGAACCCCTTCCGCCTCACCTTCCACCAGCGGCTTCACACCCGAGTCCGGACCCGGCTCGATCGCCCACTCTGGAAGTCCGGTCAGGGCGGCTTCCCAAGAAGGCAGGTCCACGCCATCCTCATGGGCAAAATCCTTAGTGACCATAGGACCGTGAAAAGTAACGAAGCTCGCCGAGTCGGCAAAACAGGTCAGCAGGGTGGTGATATCGCTGTAGCCCACGAAAATCTTGGGGTGCATCACAATCTTCTGTGGATTCAGCTTCCCAAGAAGGTAGTTCGCGCCGTAGCCCCCGCGGGCACAGAGGATGGCCCGCACGTCATCGCGCACAAACATCTCCTCCAGTTCTTGGACCCGGCGATCCACCGATCCGGCGAAGTAGAGGTCCCGCTCCAGAATGGAATCGAAGTAGAAAGGCTTGTAGCCCAGCCGCCGCAGCCCGTCACAACCGGTCTCGAAAAGGTCGCGCTGGATGTTGCTCGCTGGAGCCACGATGCCCACCGTGTCACCCGCTTTGAGCGCCAAGGGTTTGACCCGCGAGTTGGATGCGGCAACCGGCATGGAATGCAATGTTAAACGAAAAACTCTCCCCGGCAGGCCAGCTGGGCCGGGCCGCGCAGGAAAACCTGTTGCTCCCAACGAACTGTCTGCACGCCGCCCGGGGTCGCCACTCGCACCGGGGACTGGGCGCGCTGCGCGGTGATCGCCGCCACCGCGGCCGCGCACGATCCGGTTCCCGAACTCTGGGTCTCGCCCACGCCCCGCTCGAAGAACCGCGCCTCAATCTCCTTGGGATCTTTCACCCTCACCAACTCCACATTGATCCCGTACTTGAAGTCGTGGTGGCGCCCGATCTCGGCCGCCTCTCCCTGCCAGCCGGGAACAAAGTCGTCCACAAAGACGACGTAGTGCGGGTTGCCCATAGAAACCGGGATTCCGCGCACCTCGCGGAAGGCCAGCTTGATGGAAAATTCATCCCCCACCTGCGGCTCCCCCATGGCGATTTCGAACTCGAACTGCGGGCCATTTCGGGCGATTAGTGCGCAGGTCTTCACGCCCGCCCCGGTACGGACCAGCACTTTCTCGCGCGGCTGTTCGGCGCAGAGGTAGGCAGCCACGCAACGCGTTCCATTGCCTGAGATTTCGGCCTCCGACCCATCCGCATTGAACAATCGCGCCCGCACATCCGCATCAGTCGCGGGAAACAGCCACTCCACGCCATCGGCGCCGACTCCCTGGTGCCGGTCGCAGATGCGCCGGCTGAAGGCGGCCAGATCCGCCGGGGCATGCATGCCATCAATGATCAGAAAATCGTTCTCGCAGGCGCTCGCCTTGACGAAAGGAATCGCGGTGCCCGGTGGGTTCATTCGTGCCCGGTGTTGCCTGGAGGATTTACGGTCGAGACGGTCAAGCCGCGCGGGAGCAAGACCACGATTCCGTTGCGCAGGATGTCCAGGCTGTGCGGTGTACTGTGCATCGTGCTTGCGGGAATCGCGAGTGGCTAAATCTTATCATCGGAAAACCCGCCTTCCGGCAGGTTCCAGCCCGCGCAGGGTAACGCGCCTGATTACCGTGTGGGTGGGTGGGTCTGGTAGATAATGACCGCGGGCTGACCGTTGATGTGGATTATGGCGATCGGAGGAAGAGACTGAGTCTTCATCGCCGCGGCCACCGGATCCCCATCCACGGCAATCACGAAGTCCGCATACTGGGCCGGGTTGGCTAGCGCGCGTTCCCACTCGCCCTGGGGATCGGATGGCCGTATCCAAGTGCGATGGTTTCCTTCCTGGATTACGTGACGCAAAGGGATACCAGCTTGCTGTAGCGCTCCAGCGTGGTCGCCAAGGTACATCAGGAAGGTGGAATTCGCGGGAAGGTCCCTCAAGATAGACGCCAGCTCACTCTCCAAAGCGGTCCGCGTCCGCGAATTCACCCAGGCCTCGCGAACGCTGATGGGCTGGGTACGCCACACCGACGCATAGCTCACCGCCACCACCAGCAGCATCGCCGGCAGCACCACCGCTCGCCTCACCCGCTTGCCTGCTAAACGGCTCACGAAATGAAAGACCAGGGCCCCGAAGACAGCGAACGCCGGCAACAACTCCACTCCGTAGCGAACGTTGTAGTAGGAGAAGGGCCACCACACGGGCAGATAAATCGGAACTCCGCCATACGCCACCGAAAGGATATAGAACGGCAGCGGCGCCAATAGCAACAGAAGCGGCCCCAACCGGACCCCGAAACCCAGGCTCATCGCGGCTCCCGCGAGTAGCATCACCAGCCACACCTTCTGCCAGATGCCGTCTGCCAGGTTCAACTCTGCTGCCTTCAGAAAATAGCTCGCTGCCACGCGCACGTTATTCGCCCCGGGATGCGGCGGCACCCCTGCCTGGGAAGCCTTCTGCTCAATGGCGCGCGCCGAATAGGGGCCATTGGCAAATTCCAACGGATTGCGGTAGATGACGGCGTTGTACCCCAGCCAGAACACGGGAGCCGCCACCGCCAGCGCGACAAGTCTTATCAGGCCGCCGCGAAGGCGTTCCTGGCTGGGCACTGCCCGCAAGACTATCGCTGCCGCGGCAGCGCACATCACCGCTGCCAGCAGCCATCCGTCGTAACGCGTCAAACAGCCCGCAAACAAGCAAAGACCACACTTTGTCAAGGCAGAGGAGGCCGACCTTGAGTCCTGGTCTGCCGCCTGCTCAACGAACTCGCTGAAGTACACCACTGCCCAGATGAACCATGCGAGATACAGCGGCTCGCTCATGGCGGTGGTCTGCAGATACAGGAGATTGGGATTCGCCCCGTAGGTGATGGCAGCGACCCAGGCCGCGCTTCGAACTACCTCGTCGGCTTCGGAACGAAAGCTCAGCACGCGGCGCGTCAGGCGAAAGATTCCCGCCACGCCCGCTACGTAGGCAACCAGCGACGGCAGCGAACCACCCACGCCCGTTCTCCACAGCCGGTCGGAGAGCAGGAAAGGAATCATGAACAGGTGTGGCAGCGGTAGCCACACTGTCCCCAGCTGCAGCAGGCCGGGTGTACGCGAATCGAAGACGCGCCGCGCAATGTTGATGTGTGCAACCGCGTCGCCGTACAGCAGCACTGCGCCATGCTGGTAATACACCAAATAGGACACCGCGGAGACGAAAGCCGCCAGGGACGCGAGCAGCGCGGTCTCCGGGTCCCAGCGGCGGATGGCCGGGCTGCTCATTCGAGGTGGGTCAATTCGCGAAAGACCTGGAAGCGGGCGTCGATCTCGGCGCGGGTGAGCGATTGCAGGCGCTCCGTCCCAAAGCGCTCCACGGCAAAGGAGCCCATCACTCCACCGTAAAACAGCGCCCGCTTCAGCACTTCGCGGTTCAACTCGCCCTGCGACGCAATGTAGCCCATGAAGCCACCGGCGAAGGAGTCGCCGGCGCCGGTAGGATCTTTGACTTCTTCCAGCGGCAGGGCGGGCGCGCGAAACGGGTGGCTCCCGATGCCAAACGCGCCTTCGCGGAAAAAGATCGTAGCCCCGTACTCGCCATGCTTGATGACCAAAGCCTGGGGCCCCAGAGCCAGCACCTTGCGCGCCGCCCGCGGCACGCTGCTGTCGCCCGCCAGCATTTTGGCCTCAGTGTCGTTGATCAGGAGCACGTTGATCACTTTCAAGGTCTCCAGCAGCTCACTGCGGGTGCCCTGGATCCAGTAATTCATCGTGTCGCCGCCGGTCAACTTCACTCCATCCATTTCCAGCCGGACCGCCGCCTGCAGGTGGGGATGAATGTTGCCCAGGAACAGGAATTGGGTATCTGCAAACTCCGGAGGAATGCGCGGCTGGAAGCGCTCGAAGACATTCAGTTCCGTGAAGTCGGTCTTGGCTTCGTTCAGGTTGTCGTGATACTGCCCACCCCAGCGGAAGGTCTTGCCCTGGGCATGCTCAATCCCGCGGGTGTCCACGTTCCGCCTGTGAAAGACATTCTCATGCTCAGCGGTGAAGTCGTTTCCCACGACCGCCACCACACGCACGGAGGTGAAGTAGCTGGCTGCCAGCGCAAAATACGTAGCGGAACCGCCCAGCACATTGTCCGCCCGCCCCGAGGGCGTGGCGATGGAATCAAAGGCGATCGAACCTACGGCCAGAATGCTCATGATTAGGTTTTGCCGTCCAGGTACTTCCCCAAGATGAGTTTCAGTTTCTCGCGCGCAGCCGGCGGAATCTTGTCGCGTTCGGTAATGATGGCGTGGGCCAGCGCCGCGCCGCACTTGCAGGACCGGCCTTTCGGTATGGCGGCCACCGTGGCCCGCACTACGTTGCAGGCGTTCTCCGCATTCTTCAGCAGCACAGCCACGATCTGGTCCACCGTCACCGAATCGTGTTGCGGATGCCAGCAGTCGTAATCCGTCACCATGGCCACGGTCACGTAGCACATCTCCGCCTCGCGGGCCAGCTTGGCTTCCTGCAGGTTGGTCATGCCGATGACGTCCATGCCCCAGCTGCGGTAGAGATTCGATTCCGCCTTGGTGGAAAACTGCGGCCCTTCAATGCAAAGGTAAGTGCCGCCGTGCTTGCCGTTCACGCCCGACTTCTTGCAGGCCGCTTCGACGACTCTGGCGAGTTCCGGACAGATGGGATCGGCGAAGGCAACATGCGCCACCACACCTTCCCCGAAGAACGTATCCACGCGATGCCGGGTGCGATCGACGAACTGGTCCGGAATCACGAAGTCCAGCGGCTTGTGCTCTTCTTTCAGTGATCCAACCGCAGAAATGGAGACGATGCGCTCCACCCCAAGTTGCTTAAAGCCGTGAATGTTGGCGCGAAAATTGAGCTCCGTCGGAAGTATGCGGTGGCCTCGTCCGTGGCGCGCCAGAAAGGCGACCTTCCGACCTTCCAGAGTGCCCAACACATAAGCGTCTGAAGGATCGCCAAACGGGGTCTGCTGGCGAACTTCCCTGACCCCGGTCAAACCCGGCATGGAATACAAACCACTGCCGCCGATAATGCCTATCTCCGAGCTGGACAAGAATCTCTCCCGACTGAGAACTGGGAACTGGTGATTATACAAAAGCGCTTCAGGCAGACTGTCGGCTCCGCGTTCCAGCCGCTACAATCTCCCTATGAAGCGAGCCGCCGCATTTATCCTTGTGTGCCTAAGCGCCTGTCTGGTTTTCGCTCAAACCCAGCCCAACTCGGCCACCGTTCCCATCACGCTCGACCACAATCGCATCATCATTGATGTCCGCTTTCCCTTGCCTGATGGCAGCACCAAACGCGTTCGAGCCTGGCTGGACAACGGAAACCCGGATATGTGGATCACCGGGGAGCTGGCCAAGAAACTGGGACTGGAAATCTCCGGCGAAATCAAGGATACGCCGTTTGGCAGGGAGCAGACCTCCGCAGTGCCAAGTGTCTTGCTCGTCGGAGGGATGGCGCTGCACGCTACCGGTCTGAAACAGGTGCAAGTGGTGCTGGACCGCGACAGCATCGGCCCCGGAATGAGCGCGGAAATCAACCTGCCGTCCAGTGTGCTGCGCAATTACGACATCCTGGTGGACTATCTCAACCGCGAGCTGACCATTGCCGTCCCCGGCGCGCTGCGCTTCAAGGGCACCGCGGCGAAAGTTTCCGTCAATCCCGAGAACGCGCTGATTCAGCTTCCAGCGCGGATCGCAGGCGAGGACGTCAATCTGGGGCTCGATCTGGGCGCAAGTTTCGGGCTGATCTCCGAAAATCTGATCACGAAGTTGCGCCAAGCGCATCCGCTCTGGCCGCACATGACCGGGGCCGTGGGACCTGCGAACCTCTGGGGCATGCCGGAGGAAGCGCATTGGGGGTTGCTGCGCATCCCCAGCATGCAATATGGCGGTGTCCGGCTCACTGATGTTGGCGTGGCGTCGTTCTCCAGGGAGATCATGGACTGGTTTGAGAAACGGGCAGGCATGCACACAGCGGGATTGATTGGCGCCAACGCGCTGCTCAACTACCGTGTGGGCATTGATTACGCGCACAGCACCGTGTACTTCGAACAGACCGCGAAACAGCGCCCGCCTGAGATGGACGTGGTCGGCCTGACCCTGCGTCCCGAGCCCGATGGACGGTACAGCGTGATTGGCGTTGCGGATTTTGATGGCAAGCCGTCTGTGGCGGAGGTGGAACCAGGCGATGTGCTGGTCGCAATCGACAAAGTCCCGGCCAAGGGCGGCACGATGGGGCAGGTGTGGTCTTTGCTGAGCGGCAGTCCTGGCGAGACGCGCACCTTGACCCTTGATCGCGACGGCAAGCGATTCAGCGTGAAGGCGACGGTGCACCGGTTTCTTAGTGCGAGCGTAACAACCGCGAGGAAGTCAAAGGCGCAAAAAGCGCCGAAGTAGGTCCTTACTTTACGGCTGCCGTCGCCGGTTCAAACACGTCCCGCTCCAGCTTGTCCGCCGTGCTCTGATCCAGGCTTTCCGTCACCAACACCGTGTCTCCTTCCACTTCGATCACGACCGGGCCCTCTTCAGTGAGCCAGGTGTGCTTGCCGACCAGGGTCTGCAGCGCTCCGAGGTCGAGTTCTGCATCTTTCGACCCATCCTGAACTTCGTAGACGCGCCGATAACGTTTGAGGAGCGACTTGGCGTAGATCGCCGCAAACTCAGCCGCATGTTCTACGGTTGACCACCGCGAGACGTAGAGTAATCCCAGCGGCGCCGACGTGTCGCCCTTGGGCCGCGCCGCGTAGTAGTAGCCTCCGCGCCAGTGTGGATAGAGCCTCCGCGACGCTTCCACACCGGCATACTGGTCCACCAGAAGCGCGGCGTCGAACTCTCCTACCCCGCCGATGTCGAAGCGGTCGTAGTTCTTGAACGCCGCTGCGAAGTCGGGCAGGCGCATGGGCGTAATATGCTCCCCGGAGAGATAGGTCTTGGGCTCCATGATTTGCCGTGTGGTATGCGGGGGATTCGCAAACACCCCTGAAAAGGCCTTCTGCTTCCCCCCGCTCGTCAGCAACTCCACCTCGAAGTCCACTCCGTAGCGGTAGGGAAAGGTGAGCGCTTCCCGGAGATAGATTGGGGCATTGTGGAACTCAATCGCGTCCGGAGTACCTACCAGCATCCCCTCCTTCAGTTTGTCCAACAATTCCCTGGAATTGGCCAGCGTCTGTCCCGAGGGGGCAAGCAGATAATCCAGCATGACGGCCATTGCCTGCCCTTCCACCACCGCTTGCCGCGCGGTATTGATTTCGTCATTCTCAATGTCTTCGGGTGTCGGCTGCTTCTTGTTGGCCAAGTCGGCGTCGCCGGCCTTCATCCATTGCTCCAGTCCGAACGACTGGTCTTGCAGCGCGTGCGTCAACTCGTGCGCCATCACGGGGCGCTGCTGTTCCGCCTCGAGCCAGTCGAGCAGGTTGACTGTCTTAGTCTTGGGATCGTAGTAGCCCGCCACCTGCTCCTTTAGCAGCGCGACTAGAAAGGTCTCCAGATTGAAGTCGCGCGGCAACAGGCCAAATTTCTTCAGCACCAGCTCGGACCGCCGCAGGCGCTGCGCGTCCTTGTCGTCCGACATGTTCTTCTGCAGGTAGGCCTCGACTTCGTCCCGGCTGGTCAGCCGTTTCTTCACTTCCCGTTTGATGGGCAAACCCGTGTCCTGGCTGGCAAACTTCAAAATCTCATCCACCGAGCGGAAGAGTTCTTCCGCCTCTTTCGGGGAAATCTTGCGTTCCGCCGGTGTGGCGCGGGCGCCGTCTCCCGCAGCCGCTTGAGGTTGCGGAGGCTGGCCGTTTTCGTCAGGCGCCCTTTGCTGTTGCGGCAGCGGAGCCGGTTGAGTTGGCGGCTGCGCGGGCGTTTGCCCCCAACCGAATGCCCCCAGCAGGAGCAATAGGACCACCCAACCTGTGGAAAGCCGCAACCCCAATTTCCTATAAAATTCCCTGGATTCCGCCATCGCGCCCCTTATGTCCGAAACCGATCCACGCCAGACCGCCGCCGAGTGCTTCCGCAAAGCTTACGAGCTGCAGATGTCCGGCGACTATCAGCAGGCCATTGAGTTCTATACCCGCTCCATCCAGGCCTTCCCCACCGCCGAGGCCTACACCTTCCGCGGTTGGACGTACTCCTTCCTCGGCGACTACGACCGCGCCATCGCCGAGTGCCTGGAAGCCATCAAAGTTGATCCGGAATTTGGCAATCCTTACAACGATATCGGGGCTTATCTGATTGAACAAGAAAAATGGGAGGACGCGATTCCGTGGCTTAAGAAGGCGATGGTGGCGAAGCGGTATGAGGCACGCTGCTATCCCCACTTCAATCTGGGGCGGGTGTACGAACACCAGCACCTGTGGCAGCAGGCCAAGGAATGCTACGCCCAGGCGTTTGCAATGGACCGCAGGTACGCGGCGGCGCTGGCGGGAATGCGAAGGTTAAGGGCGATGTTCAACTAGGCCACTCTTCAACAGATCACTTGTTGCGGAAATCCGCGCTGAGTTGTGAGCATCATCACATATTCACCGCCGGACCCCATCGACAATCAGACTGCTTGCACCACCGTGGAAGCGCCCGGCTTCCAGCCGGGCGAAAAAGCGAGAAGCACAGGAGGCGGCTTTCAGCCGCTGTGGCATGGACTTTCCGGAACGCATATTCTTCGTCACGACTGTGACGGCAGGACGCAAACCTCTCTTCTGCTATGAACGCTCCGCGAGGTTATTTCTCGACACCCTGTTCGGTCATCGCGAACGTGGAATCTTTCTGCTTCATGAATTCGTAGTCATGCCAGACCATGTCCACTTGATCCTCGCTCCCACGCCCACGCTTTTGCTGGAGCGCTCAGTGCAGTTCATCAAAGGAGGATATTCCCATCGCTACATGAAGGAGACGGGATCGCGGGCTGAGATTTGGGAGCGCAGCTTCACCAACCACGGCATTCGCGATTGGGATGACTATGAGAAGCATCGGCGGTATGTCCATCTCAATCCGGTGCGGGCCGGGTTAGTGGAAGCGGCACAGGACTACTCGTATTGCTCCGCGCATCTTGGCTTCTTGCTTGATGCCTCGCCCCAGCGGCTGAAGCCGGTCGCATAAGGGATATCGTGTCGCCCGGCTGGAAGCCGGGCGCTTCCACGGTGGCACACGCATTTCCGGTAACCCTAGAGTTTACCGCGCACTCGCTTCGCCACCCACTCCCCCGCTTCCTGCGTCCCCAGCGTTCCGCCGATGTCCTGGGTGGCCTTCTTCTGCCGCACGGCCTCGAGTACGGCGGCCTCGATCTTCGCGGCTTCCCCGGCCAGTCCCAGATGGTTGAGCATCATCGCTGCCGTCAGAATCGCCCCGAACGGATTGGCCATGTTCTTCCCCGAAATCGTCGGCGCTGATCCGTGCACCGGCTCGAACATCGAGGTCTTCCCGGGATGAATATTCCCGCTGGCGGCCATGCCCAGTCCGCCCTGCAATCCTGCCGCCAGATCGGTGATGATGTCGCCAAACATGTTGTTGGTGACGATTACGTCGAACTGCCGGGGATCGCGCACCATCTGCATGCAGAGCGCGTCGACGTACATGTGCTCGGCGGTGATCTGCGGATATTCGCGGCTGACCTCGTGGAACACTCTCTGCCACAAGCCGCCCGCATGGGTCATGGCGTTCGACTTGTCGCACATCAGCACCTTGCGGCGCGGCGAGCCGTCTTGCTTCTTGTGGCGCTCGCAATACTCGAACGCATAACGGATGATCCGCTCCACGCCTTTGCGGGTGTTGATGTCTTCCTGAATGGCAACTTCATCGGGCGTGCCCAGCTTGAAGACCCCGCCGGCGTCGGTGTACACGCCCTCGGTGTTTTCGCGGACCACGACAAAATCAACATCCTTGGGCGCGACCCCCTTCAAGGGACACAGACCCGAATCCAGCAGGCGCACTGGGCGCACGTTGGCGTACAGGTCCATCTTGAAGCGCATGCCCAGCAGGATTTCCTTGGCGTGAATATTCGTCTTCACCCGCGGGTCTCCGAACGCCCCCACCAGGATGGCGTCAAAGTCACGGCCCAGCATGGTGAAGCCATCGGGGGGAACGGTCACGCCGTCTTGCAGGTAGCGCTCGGCACCCCAATCAAACTCACTCAGCTCCACCGGTGCTCCGGTGGTCTCGACGACTTTGACGGCGACGGGGATGACCTCGCGCCCGATGCCGTCACCGGGAATAATGGCAATCCGCTTCTTCGAACTCATCGGGGAGAAGATAACAGAAGTTGCGGTACCGAGTACCGAGTTGCGAGCAGCGAGCTCCAGTCCGTCTATATTGGCGTCGTCCTAAGCCGCACTGCGGCCGCCCCCGCAACCCTTGGTTATAATTAAAAGGTTGCCCATGACTCCGACAGCACTCCATGACAAAGTGGGACCGAGTCGCAGCGATTTCGGTGACATTAGCGCCGAATTTCACGCCTTGCTCTCCGAGTGCGGCGTCTACGGCCTTGGCGGGCGGGCCAAGATCGCGGTGACCGGCGCCGACCGGGTGCGCTGGCTGAATGGCATGATCACCAATAACATCCGGGACCTGGCCGCCGGTCGCGGCGTGTATGCCTTCCTGCTCAATCCTCAGGGGCACATTTTGGCCGACATGTACGCCTTCAATCATGGCGATTCCCTGCTGGTGGATACCGATCAATCCCAGCTGGAAAAAGTCCTGCAGGTGTTCGATCGCTACATCATCATGGACGACGTGCAAGTCGCCACCCTCAGTGACCAGCTGACCGCGCTCGGGGTGACGGGGCCAAGAGCGCGGGAAGTTATGCAGTCGGCCGGATTCGAAGTCCCGGCCCTCACTCCGCTCCAGTTTGCCGACCTGACGTGGCAGGGAACGGGCGTGACTCTCGTCCGCGGCGACAATCCGGCGGTCGAGTCCTGGGAACTTTGGCTGGCGCCGGCCAATGCCACCACACTCTGGCAAGCCTTGGTTCGCGCGGCGGCCCGGCCCGTGGGCAGCTCTGCGCTCGAACTGCTGCGCATCGCGTCGGGCATTCCCCGCTACGGCCAGGACATCCGCGAGCGCGACTTGCCGCAAGAGACGGAGCAGCAGCGCGCCCTGCACTTCAGCAAGGGATGCTATATCGGGCAGGAGATCGTGGAACGCATACGCTCCCGCGGCCAGGTGCATCGCAAGTTCACCGGCTTCGAGGTTCAAGGCGCGCTGCCTGCGCCTGGATCCAGTATCCAGGCAGGCGGCAAGGACGTAGGAGAGATCACCAGCGCTGCTTCCCTGCCCACACGGAGCGGTGAGCGGACCGTCGCGCTCGGCTACATCCGCCGCGAAATCGCAAGTCCGGGCAAAGAAGTCGAGGCCAACGGCGCCCGGCTCAAGCTCACCGAATTGCCATTTGCCGAAGTCTTCCAGCCGTGAGGAACCACTATGCCTGAAAAGAAACAGGACAGCTTCACTGTAACGGACCGGCGCCTGTTCACACCTGAGGGTGAGCTGCGCAAAGACGCTGCCGAAGAAGAGTCTCCAGCCTCCCGGCCTGCGCCGCAGGCGAGTTCTGCGGCTGCTTCTGCCACCCCGCACGCTTCCGCCGCGTCCGAAGCGCCGCCCGCGCCTACCGCCTCCGAGCAGCAGGAACAGGCCGATGCTTATCGCAAGTCGTCGAAAGATCTCGACCGGCGAGTGGAACTCGGCGGGCACTCCGCCAAAGATCTGGAAATGACCTTCGAGCGCTTCATGGCCTCGCTGTACATGACCGCCATGCTGCAGCTCGGGCTGATGCACGAAGAAGGCGGCCAGCCGCGCATTGATCTGATCGGCGCGCGCCAGACGATTGACACGCTCGGCCTACTTTCGGAGAAGACCCAGGGCAACCTCACCCCAGCCGAAGCCAACTTCCTGCAGAACTGTTTGTATGAGCTGCGCATGGCATACGTTGAGGTCACCAACGCGCTGGCGCACCCGCCGCAGGCCCCCGCCAAGGGCACAGGGACCAGCTAGCGATGAAGGCCACGCTCACGGTGCTGGGCAGCGGGACGTCTATGGGCGTGCCCACCATTGGCTGCGACTGCGCCGTATGCCAGTCTTCTGACCCGCGCGATCGCCGCACCCGGCCGTCCATCCTGGTCGAGTATGGCGGCAACACCGTGCTCATCGACACCACCCCCGATTTCCGCGAGCAAGCCATCCGCGAGCAAATCCGCAAGCTCGACGCCGTGCTCTACACCCACACCCACGCTGATCACATCCTGGGCATCGACGATCTGCGGCCACTCAGCTTCCGTCGTCCCAACAAGATTCCGCTTTACGCCCGCCCGGAAGCTGCTGAGTTCCTGCGCACCATGTTTCGCTACATCTTCGAAGCCGACTACAAGTTTGGTGGTTTGGCGCAAGTGGAACTCAAGCCCATTAACGGTCCAGTCGAGCTGTTTGGCGCCCGCTTTGACCCGGTCAAGGTCATTCACGGCGACGCGGAAATCATTGGGTTTCGCTTCGGCGCGGCGGCCTACTTGACAGACTTCAGTGATGTCCCCGAAGAGTCATTCGCGCAGTTGCGGGACTTGGACATCCTGTTTCTGGATGCCCTGCGGCACAAGCCCCATCCCACGCACTCGACGGTGGACAATTCGCTGCGCATTGTGGAACGTGCAAAGCCCAAGCGGGCCTTCTTCACCCATATCTGTCACGACTTGCCGCACGAGGCCACCAACGCCTTGTTGCCGCCGCACGTGCGGCTTTCCTACGACGGGATGAAGCTGGACTTTGAGATTTAGCAGTTGATTGTCGAGCCCTGGGAAATGAACTCATCCACCAACATCCTCAGCCGCGAGTTCAAAGCGGATCCCTTTCCCTTTTACGCCCTCATGCGCGCCGAGCAGCCGGTGTGCTGCGTCACCGTGCCTGGCATGGGAAAAGCCTGGCTGATCACGCGCTATGACGATGTGGTCGCAGTCCTGAAAGACAACCGCTTCGCCAAGAATCCGCTGAACGCGTCCACGCAGCCCTGGCTGCCGGGCTTTGCCAAGCCCTTGCAGCGCAACATGCTCGATCTTGACGAACCGGACCATGCCCGGTTGCGCACCCTCGTACACAAGGCCTTTACCCCCTCCATGGTGGAACGGCTGCAGGACCGCATCCAGGGGATTGCCGATCACTTGATTGATGCCGTCGCGCCCACGGGTGCCATGGACCTGGTCCGCGCCTATGCTTTGCCTCTTCCCTTGACCGTGATTGCGGAACTGCTGGGCATTCCCGGGCAGGACCGCGACCGTTTCCACCGTTGGTCGAAGGCGTTGGTAAAGACTCCGACGAAGCTCAATATGGTGGTCGCCCTTCCCTCCCTCATGGCGTTCATGCGTTACTTGCGCCGGCTTTTTCGGCAACTGCGCCGCGCACCGCAGGACGGACTGCTGACTGCGCTGGCGCAGGTCGAGGAGGCAGGCGACCGCTTGAGCGAGGACGAGTTGCTGGCCATGGCCTTTCTGCTGCTGATTGCCGGCCACGAGACGACTGTCAACTTGATATCCTCGGGAACCCTGGCACTGTTGCAGCACCCCGATGAGCTGGAGCGGCTGCGCGCCGACCCGTCACTGATCAAGCCGGCGGTCGAGGAACTGCTGCGTTACACCAACCCGCTGGAGACTGCCACTCCGAGATACGCTCGCGAAGACACCACTGTTGGGGACGTGCTCATTCCGCGCGGCGCATTGGTGCTGGCGGCGGTCGCCTCCGCCAACCGCGACGCCGCTCAGTTTGACGATCCCGACCGGCTGGACATCAGCCGGCAACAGAATCGGCACCTCGCCTTTGGACTGGGAGCGCACTTCTGTCTGGGTGCGCCCCTGGCGCGCCTGGAGGGGCAGATTGCCATCAACACCATCGTGCGCAGACTGCCGCACTTGCAGCTTGCGGTCCCGGCAGAATCCTTGCGCTGGCGCGCCACCCCGGTTTTGCGCGGGCTGGAGGCGCTGCCGGTGCGGTGGTAAACCTTTTCCATCCTTCCCTCTTCCATCTCCATCTATTTAGGGTACTCTTAAGCGAGCGATGGCTATTCAGGAAGAGGAAGTATTAGGGAAGGCCTATGACAGCCGCCTGATGAAGCGGCTGCTGACGTATTTGCGGCCGTATAGGTGGCAGGTGGCGGTCGCTCTGGGCGCCATTGTCCTGAAGGCGGGCGCCGACGTTCTCGGCCCCTACCTGACCAAGATCGCCATTGACCGCTACCTGGTCAAGACGCCGGGACAGCACTCGCCCTTCGACCGCTTCCTCAGCTCCGATCCTATGGTCGGCATCGCCCAGGTGGCAGCCCTGTTCGTCGCCACTCTGGTCATCAGCTTCTTCCTCGAATTCCTGCAAACCTACTTCATGCAGTGGACCGGCCAGAAGGTCATGTTCGACCTGCGCAGCCAGATTTTCCGTCACCTGCAGCGCATGCACATCGGGTTCTATGACAAGAATCCCGTGGGACGCCTGGTCACCCGTGTGACCACTGACGTGGATGCGCTCAACGAGATGTTTACCTCCGGCGTGGTCGCCATCTTTGAGGACATCTTCGTGCTTGCCGGCATCGTGGCCATCATGCTGCACATGAACTGGAAATTGGCCCTGATCACCTTTGCCGTGCTGCCGGTGATCGGTTTCGCCACCAAGATTTTTCGTGACAAGGTGCGCGATTCCTATCGCCGGATTCGTGTCGCCATCGCCCGCATCAACGCCTATTTGCAGGAGCACGTCAGTGGCATGGTGGTGCTGCAGCTTTTCAACCGCGAGAAGCGCGCCTTCGACAAGTTCTCCGAAGTCAACGCCACCCATATGGACGCGTTCATGGACGCGATCATGGCCCACGCCGTGTACTACCCGGTGGTGGAAATCCTTTCCTCCATCGCTATCGCCTGCGTGGTCTGGTTTGGCGGCAACGACGTGATTCGTCGCGTCGCCACGCTCGGCATCCTGGTCGCCTTCATGCAGTATGCCCAGCGCTTCTTCCGGCCCATTCAGGACTTGAGCGAGAAGTACAACATTCTGCAGTCGGCCATGGCGTCCAGCGAGCGCATCTTCAAGCTGGTGGACACCCCGGTGGAGATTACCTCGCCGGCGGTGACGAAGACTCCTCAAGGACCCGGCCGAATTCAGTTCGAGCACGTATGGTTCGCGTATCGCAACGTTCCCCTGGAAAAGGCAAATGGAGACGGGACCTTCAAGGCCCGCCCGCTCACGCCCTCTGCGCCGACCGCCAGCGACACCCGTCCTCCGCACCCCGGCGATCCCGACTGGGTACTGCGCGATGTCAGCTTCACCATAGAACCCGGCGAGACCGTGGCCATTGTCGGCCACACCGGCGCCGGCAAGACCACGATCATCTCCTTGCTGATGCGCTTCTACGACGTCCAGCAGGGTGCCATCACCATTGACGGCATGGATGTCAGGGACGTGGACATTGCCGAGCTGCGCCGCCGCTTCGGGGTGGTGCTGCAGGACCCGTTCCTGTTCACGGGAACCGTCGAGGGCAATATCCGCCTGGGAACAGAATGGATTGAGGACGAAGACGTTGAGAAGGCTGCCGAAGACGTAAATCTTGCCGACTTCATCCGCACCCTCCCCGGCGGGTTTAAGGAAGCCGTGCATGAGCGCGGGAGCACGCTCTCCACGGGTCAGAAGCAGCTCATTTCTTTTGCCCGCGCTCTGGCCCATGACCCCAGAATCCTGATCCTTGACGAAGCCACTTCCAGCGTCGACACGGAGACCGAATTTCGCGTGCGCGATGCCCTTAGCCGTATGGTCGAGGGGCGCACGTCGCTGATCATTGCTCACCGGCTGTCCACCGTGCAGCGCGCCGACAAGATCATCGTCATGCACAAGGGCAAAGTGCGGGAGATGGGAAACCACCAGCAACTGCTGGCGCAGCGCGGCATCTACTACAAGCTTTATCAACTGCAGTACAAGGACCAGGAGGTTTCAGCTGGCCCATCTATCGCCGGCAGCCCGCAAGTCACCGCCAGCGCGGACGACTAGACCCGAGCGCCTCGCCACAGTGCCAGCAACCCGATGATGCATTGACTTCCGCCGGAAATCAGTTTTTCGCGCACTCAAGCGGGCCCGGAACACTGAAAGATGCCCGTCAGGGCTGCGGTAGGCAGACCGAGGCCGGCCACCAGCGACGCTACCCCGCCAATTCGAAGCGGCAATCCCTTGCGGCCCAACGATACGAAAATCCACAGCGCTCCCACCACCATCGCCAGGCCGGAAAAGAGCAATAGCAAGCAGGTGGCAGACAACGACAGCCTCTGGGACTCCCACTCGCTGAGATCGGAGCCGACAAAAATCATAAGTCCGCCGAAAAACAGCATGAGGACTGCGAGACCCATCGCACTAACACCTGATTTGGAGAGCAGCGCCATAGTTTTCGGCATTGTACTCTCGTCCGCCCGAGCCCGTCCTCGTAGAACTCGCTTTACAATACTGCCGTGGGCATCCTCATCTCCGCGGGCGAGGCTTCCGGCGAAATGTATGGCGCCGGGCTTATCGACGCCTTGCGCCGGCGTGTTCCGTCGCTCGAATTTTTCGGCGTAGGTGGGGAGCGCATGCGAGCTGCTGGTTGCGATACTATCGTCGACGCGAAAGACCTTGCCGTGGTCGGAATCTCCGAAATTCTCAGCCACCTCCCCAAGATCTACAGCCGATTTCGCACCCTTATCACTGAGGCTGACAAACGCCGCCCCGACCTGGCAATCGTCATCGATTCGCCTGCCTTTAATTGGCGTGTGGCCCGCCAGATGCACAAACGCGGCATCCCAGTGGTGTACTACGTCTGCCCGCAATTCTGGGCCTGGCGCCAGGGCCGGGTCCGCCTGCTGCAGAAATACGTCACCAAGGCCCTGGTGATCTTTCCCTTTGAAGAGAAGTTCTATCGCGACCGCGGGGTAGATGCAACGTTCGTCGGACATCCTCTGGCTGACGTTTCCCCTCCTCTGGCTGATCGGAGCGAATATGCCAGCCAGCACAATCTGGACGCGGGGAAAGTCTGGATCACGCTCATGCCGGGCAGCCGGGTCAAGGAAGTGCGCATGAACCTGCCCACCATCCTGGAATCAGCCGCGAAGCTGGGCTGGGGGCACGAATTCCTGCTGCCGGTCGCACCTACACTTGACCGTGGCTTCATGGAAGGTCTGGTTGGCGGACGGCGGCCCATTCGTCTAGTCCGGGAAGCGCTGCCCGCCTTGGCCCACTCCCGCGCCGGAATCATCGCCAGCGGCACTGCCACGGTCGAAGCTGCGATGATGGGCACGCCTTTCGTGATGGTCTATCGCGTTTCGCCGCTCACCTATGTGCTGGGACGCCCCCGCATCAAGGTCTCGCACTACGCCATGGTCAACCTGATCGCCGGCGAGGAAATCGTCCCGGAGCTGGTACAGCAGAATTTCACCACGGAAAACGTCGTAACGCGCATGAATCAGATCCTGCCCTTCGGCCCAGCCCGCGACAAGATGATTGCCGGCCTGGCCAGCGTGAAAGCCCGACTGCGCGGCCCCGCTACCGAGCACGCCGCAGAGCGCGCCGCGGAGACGATTGTTTCCATTCTGCGGGAACACTCGACTCGCATCTCTTAGCTACAAGCATCTTGTCGTCCTGAGCGCAGCTGGACTTCACGCAGTGAAGTCCAGCGCAGTCGAAGGACCCCTGCTTGATCCAAACTGCGTCGCAGCAGCGGAGCATCAGTTCTTCAACGTGGTTTTCAGGAATAGGAATTCCTACTTCGCTCGGAATGACAATCATGAATTACTTGGGGAAGCAGGCAGGAAAGCCGCTATGTGCTCGCGCCGTGGCACTTCTTGTATTTCTTGCCCGAGCCACAGTAGCAGGGATCGTTGCGCCCGATCTTGGCGCCGCTGCGCACCACTTGCTGCACCGGCTGGAAATCCCCCGAGCCCGCCATGCGAGCCTGCTCCAACTCCCGCCGCTTCTTCCGCTGGAAGGCTTCTTCCAGATCGTCCACGGAAGTGGCGATGGCGCGCGGAGGACGACGCCCATTCCCATCCCCCCCAGCCGCCACAGGCTTCAGGCCCTCAGCCTCCGGAGCGCCGCGTTCGACTGCGGCCTCGTACTGTACGGGACGCTCCAGGACTTGCATCAGATAGAGATACCGGACCGTCTCTTCCTGGAAGCGCTGCATCATCTCCTCGAACATGTCGAAAGACTCGCGCTTATACTCAACCAGCGGATCATGCTGCCCGTAGCCTCGCAGCCCAATGCCCTCCTTCAGGTGGTCCATGTTGAGGAGGTGGTCCTTCCACTGCGAGTCGAGCACGCTCAGCATGATCATGCGCTCGTGATAGCGCATGGCCTCCGGCCCAATCAGCTTTTCTTTGGCGTCGTAACGCTTTTTCAGGGTGTCGAAAACCGCGTCGCCCAGTTCCTGGCGGTTTAACGTCTCCGGCTTTATCCCCTCGGCGGCAATATCCACTCCAAAGCGCGTAAACAGGGCGTCCTTGATGCCCTTCAGGTCCCAATCCGCGGGATGCACTTTAACCGCGCAGTACTGGTCCATCAGGTCGCTGAGAATTCCGGCGACATAGTCTTCGAGGATCAGCTCTTTCTGGTCCACCCCTTCCAGCAACTGGCGGCGTAGGCCGTACACCGCCTCGCGCTGCTTGTTCATTACGTCGTCATACTCCAACAGATGTTTGCGGGCCTCGAAGTTTTGTGCTTCGACCGCCTCCTGGGCCTTCTCAATGCGGCGGGTGATCAGCCGCGATTCGATCGGCACACCCTCTTCCATGCCTAGCCGCTGCAGCAGGTTCGAGACCCACTCCTTGGCGAAGATGCGCATCAGGTCATCTTCCAGCGAGAGATAAAAGCGCGAAGAGCCGGGATCGCCCTGGCGTCCCGCCCGACCGCGAAGCTGGTTGTCAATGCGCCGCGCCTCGTGACGTTCGGTGCCGAAAATGTGCAGGCCGCCGGCGGCGACGACTTCTTCGTGCTCCCGGTCAGTCTGCTCCTTATAGCGGTTGAAGATTCCGGCCCACTGGTCGCTGGGGGCCACATATTCGCTTCCCGAGTAGTACCAGACGGTGCTGTTGCCGTCGTCCGGCCGGGTCTCCACCTTGCCCTGCGCGGCGCGCAGCGGCTGAGCGATTCCCTTCTTCACGCACTCCTGCTTGGCCATGAACTCGGGATTGCCCCCGAGCAGAATGTCCGTGCCGCGCCCGGCCATGTTGGTGGCGATGGTGACCATCCCCTTGCGCCCGGCCTGCGCCACAATCTCAGCTTCCTTCTCGTGATACTTGGCATTCAGCACCACGTGCTTGATGCCCTTTTTCTTCAGCAACTCCGACAACCGTTCCGACTTCTCAATCGACGTGGTACCCACCAGCACCGGCTGCCCGCCCTGGTTGAGCTTGTGGATCTCATCGGCAGCTGCGAAGTACTTCTCTTTCTCAGTCCGGTACACCACGTCGGGGTTTTCCAGCCGGAGCAGCGGCTTGTTGGTGGGGATGACCCGCACTTCCAGGTTGTAGATCTTTTCGAACTCCGGCGCTTCCGTTTCCGCCGTACCGGTCATGCCGGCCAGCTTCTTGTACATGCGAAAATAATTCTGGAAGGTAATGGTCGCCAGGGTCTGGTTTTCGCGCTCGATCTTGACGTTTTCCTTGGCTTCCACGGCCTGGTGCAAGCCATCCGACCAGCGCCGCCCCGGCATCATGCGGCCGGTGAACTCATCCACGATGACCACTTCTTTTTCCCGGGGATTGTCGCCCTTGGCTTTCACCACATACTCAACATCGCGGCGATAGAGCACGTGCGCCTTGATCGCGGTCTCGACGTGGTGCTTGAGCTCCCAGTTTTCCGGATCGGCGATGTTCCCGATCCCTAGCAACCCCTCGACCTTCTCCCAGCCTTCATCGCTGACCGTGATGGTCTTGTGCTTCTCGTCCACGACGAAGTCACCGGTCAACTGCTTGGGCTCTCCCGGGGCAACATCGATCTCTTCGCCCTTCTCGAGCTTGGGAATAATGCGATTGACCCGCTCATATTTGTCGGTGGACTCCTCGCTGGCGCCGGAAATGATAAGCGGAGTGCGGGCTTCGTCGATCAGGATCGAGTCCACCTCGTCCACGATGCCGTAGTTGTGCCCGCGCTGCACGCAATCCTTCATGTCGAACTTCATGTTGTCGCGCAGGTAGTCGAAACCGAATTCGTTGTTGGTGCCATAGGTGACGTCAGCCGCATACGCCTCGTGGCGCTCCTCGTCGTCCAGTTCGTGGACGATCACGCCCACGCTCAGTCCCAGGAACTGATAGAGCTTGCCCATCCACTCCGAGTCGCGCTTGGCCAGGTAGTCATTCACCGTAACCACGTGCACGCCGCGCCCGCCTAGCGCATTCAGGTAAACCGGCAAAGTGGCGACCAGCGTTTTGCCTTCGCCGGTCTTCATTTCCGCGATCTTGCCCTCGTGCAGGAACATACCCCCGATCAACTGCACATCAAAGTGCCGCATCCCCAGCACGCGGCGACCCGCCTCCCGCACCACGGCAAAGGCCTCAACCAGCACCTCATCCAAGACCTGGTTCACTGCTTCCCGGCGCTCGTCCTCGAGCTCTTTAAGCCGGTCAGGATCGGCGTCCGGCTCATCGGCAATGCTGCTCAGGCGCTCCTGAATGCGTTTGCGGAATTCGTCGGTCTTGGCGCGCAACTGCTCGTCGCTGAGCTTACGCATCTCGGGTTCGAGCGCATTGATGGCCTCCACCCGGGGCATCACGCGCTTTACTTCCCGTTCGTTCTTGGTCCCAAAGATCTTGCCTAACAGCGTGTTGATCACAGCGACATTCCTTCGGAGGGCAACTCGCCCCACACTATCTCATAGAAGCCTAGCATATTAGATGCGGTCGGACGAGAGCGGGGACCGGCAGGGATATCAGCGCCGAGAACGCCAAGAACGCAATAAGAAGAAAACTCCAGTCCTCGGCAGCCCTTGGCGACCTAGGCAGTGAAGTATCCGTATCACTGGGGCCAGGAGGCCTCTTCATGTAAGATTTCCCCGGCACCGACATGTCCACTTTCTACGACCGCTTCGTCGAATGCGCCGCACGTTGGCCCGCCAACGTGGCCCTGGAGATCCAGCAGCGCAACGGAGTGGAGAGCTACACCTACGCGCAACTGCGGCAAATGTCGGAATCGGTCGGCCGCTGGCTCACGGAAAACGGCTTTCCCCTTGGCGCCCGTATTGCCATTCTCGCCGACAATCATCCGCGCTGGGTGGCCGCCTATCTCGGAACCATCGCCGCCGGATGCACCGCCGTTCCGCTCGACACGTCATTCCACGCCGAACAGATCACAACACTCCTCAAGGACAGCGGCAGTTCCGTGCTCTTCTGCGACACCAAGCACATCGCCCTAGCGCAAGCGGCGGTTTCTGGTCTGCCCCTCAAAATCATCCTGACCGATGCTCATGTGGGAACGGCCGCCCCCGGCCCTTCTGTCGGGCCCAGCCTTGTGCGCGCCCACCTCGACTCCATGTTTGCTGCCGGCCCGGGCAATTTTCGGCCTGTGTCCGCTCCCAGCGATTCGGTCGCCGCCCTGCTCTACACCTCCGGCACAACCGCCGATCCCAAAGGCGTCATGCTTACCCACGCCAACCTGATGGGAGAAGTGGCAGCAGTCTTTGGCCGTCTGCAGATTGGCCCGGAAGATTCCATTCTCGGCTTGCTGCCGCTGTTTCACGCTTTGGCACAGATGGCCAACCTGCTGCTTCCCCTGGTGACCGGCGCGCGCGCGGTCTATCTGGAGACCTTGAACACCACCGAGTTATTGCGCGCGCTGCGCGAGCGCCGCGTGACCGCCTTTGCGGTCGTTCCCCAGTTCTTCTACCTGATCCACGAGCGCATCTTCAAAGAAGTAGCCCAGCGGGGGCGGCTGGCGCGGTGGGGACTACGACTGCTGATGTCGCTGAACCAGCTATTGCGCAGGTTTGGAATCAATGCCGGAGCAGTTTTCTTCCGTCCCATCCACCAGACCTTCGGCGCCGGCATGCGCTACCTGGTGACTGGCGGCTCGCGCTTCGAACCCCAGATCTGGCACGACTTCCACGCCCTCGGCATTGACGTGCTCCAGGCCTATGGCCTGACCGAAACCAGCGGAGGCGCATTTGTCAACTTACCCGGCGACATTGTGATTGGCTCAGTGGGCCTGCCGCTGCCCGGGGTTGAAGCCCGCGTCGTTGATCCGCAACCGCAGGAAGAAGGACCTCCCGTGGGCGAAATTGCCATGCGTGGCGACATCGTCATGAAGGGCTACTGGAACCGTCCTGACGCCACTGCTGCCGTCCTCAAAGACGGCTGGCTTTACACCGGCGATCTCGGCTACTTCGATGCGCACGGCAATCTCTTCATCACCGGCCGGGCCAAGGAAGTGATCGTCCTCAGTAATGGCAAGAACATCTATCCGGAAGAAATCGAAGCCCATTACCTGAAGTCGCCCTACATCAGGGAAATTTGTGTCATTGGGCTGGACGCCCGCCCCGGCGATCCCACCTCCGAGCGCCTGCATGCGGTGGTGGTACCAAATTTCGAGGTGCTGCGGCAGCGCAAGATCGTCAATGCCACACAAGTCGTACGCTTCGACATCGAGGGCCTCTCGGTGAAACTGCCCTCCACCAAGCGCGTCGGCAGTTACGAGATCTGGCAGGATGACCTGCCGCGCACCACGACCCGCAAACTCAAGCGCTTCGAGATCGAGAAGCGCGCTCGCGCGAATCAAGCCAGGGGTCAGGCGGCCGAGCCGGCTGTGCCGGTGGAACGCGCCCTCACCGGGCAAGAAGCGGCGTGGCTGGACCAGGCTGACGTGCGGCGCGCCCTCAAGCTGATTCGCAACGCCGCTCGTACCGCCCCGCCGGTGATCCGTCCCGGCGACAACCTGGAACTCGACCTGGGACTCGATTCCATGCAGCGCGTGGAGCTGTTAGTCGAGCTGGAGCAGGAGTTTGGCGCGGATGTGGATGAGGCCCACCTGGCCGAGACTTACACCGTGCGCGATCTGGTCGAGTTGGTGCTGCAGGGCAGAGCCCATGGGAAAGAGGTAGCCGTGTTGCGGCCGCAGTTCGCTGGCTGGAAAACCGTGCTCGAGGAGGAACCGGCCGACCCCGAGGTTCTGGCTCTGGCTCAGCCACAGCCCGTCCAGGAGGCGCTGTTGTATGCTCTCAGCCGAACTGCACAACTCATCGCCTATGATCGCTTTCCTCTGCGGGTGACCGGTTTGGACAAGGTCCCCGCGCGCGGCCCCTACATTATTTCTTCCAATCACCAGAGTTACCTTGACCCCATCATCCTGGGCAGCCTTCTGCCCTGGACGGTGTTCCGCGAACTGTTTTCCGTGGGGACCAGCGAGATTTTTGGCTCGGGCTTCATGCGCCGCCTGGCCCGCTGGCTGCGGGTCATCGTGGTCGATCCCGATGCCAATCTGATTCCGGCGATGCGGGCCGGCGCTTTCGGCCTGCGCCATGGCCGCATTCTGATTTTGTATCCCGAGGGTGAACGCTCGATTGACGGCACTCCCAAGGTCTTTCGCAAAGGCGCAGCCATCCTCTCCATCCACCTGCAGGTGCCCATCGTCCCGGTCGCCATCGAAGGTTTTTACGACGCCTGGCCGCGCGGCAAGCCGTTCCAGAAATTTGCCCCTTTGCAGATCGCCTTTGGTGACCCGATCAATCCTCCGCCCCAAGCGCAGGCTTCGGAAACCACGTACGAACAACTTGCGGCGGAGTTGAAGGCCCGCGTAGTGGGAATGTGGAATGAGTTGCGGGGCGAGCGGTCGAAAGTGGAAACCAGCGCCCAGGCGGCGGACTAGGCAACCGATACGCGGACCCGGGAAGACTTCGCCGGTGGAACGCCGACGCTGGGGCTACGCTCCTGCGCCCTTCGCCTGTTGCCCGAAGGCCTTTACGAAAGCATCCACCACCATGGAGTCGTACTTCTTGCCCGAGCTCTTGATCATGATTTCCTCGGCCTGCACCGGCGACATTCTCCGCGGGCCGGTTTCGCTGATCAGCGTCTCATAGGCCTCGGCCAAGGCCATCACCTGGACCTCGATCGGAGCGTCGATACAACTTTCTCCGCTCTTCATTAACCGCTGCTCCACCACCAGGATGGGAATCGCCCGCTGCAGCGATCCGCCCATTTCCTGGGCTTTGTCGGCTTTTCCCCGCCTGCGCACGCTCCTCTCCACCTCTTCCTGGGAGACATTCGCCGCCTTGTAGAGCACGTCGTTGCTGATTCCCAACTCGTTGACGTTGCGCAGCAGGGCCGCGGTGCGAATGTCCTCAATGCTGCCCGAGTCCAAACCGAGAGCTTCGGCAATCTTAGTGGCATACATGGAAATCCGGTAGGCATGCGCTTCGCTGTACTTCTCATTGGCCAAGAAGTTCTGCAGGATCACCAGCATTCCGTCGTATCCGTCTTTCATCTCCCGCAGGCTCTTCTGGTTGCGCTCGTACAGCGTGCCCATTGCGTATCCAGTCACGACCAGAACGCCGCCCCACAGCGTGAGATCGAGGTAGCGGCTGTCGAAGGGCAGATCCATGCGGTGGGTGAATATGGCGGGATTCAGGTAGGTCAGCGCCACCACCAGCACCACGCTGACGGAGGCCGTCATGGTGGCATGGCGCCTCCCAAAATAATAGGCGGAGAACAGCACCGGCAGGAAGTACAGCACCAGTGCCATGCGTTGCGATGCCACCAGGAAGTTGAGGATGGCCGCAATTAGCACCAGGAAGAGCAGCAACCACAGCTCTTTGTTGATTTTTCGCACGACCCGCCTCCCACCGGCGGCGCCTACACCTGCGCCTGCCACCGTGCTGGGCAAGGCACTCCTCCCAACCGGCAAAGCTCAGCCTACCTAATAGTAGGAACGCGCGGTCAGCGCCTCCAGATTACCGAGGTAATTGCGACTCATTCGTGGGATGGGTCTTCCACGAAGGCAGGGGCTTCACAGCCTGCGGAAGAAACATGGGTTTGGGTGGCGCAGCGCTTCAGCGCGTTAACCGACTCCGAATGGCTGCGCTTTCAGCGATGGGCTTAAAACTTCTCCAGCCGTATGTTGCCGTCGCCGCTGCGCAACTCCAGCAACGCGCCACCCCCGTTCAGCCGACCGCGGAGGCTGTTTTCTTTCAGCGAGCCGGAAACGGTAATGGGAAAGTCGCTGCTGACGCGGCCATCGCCGGTGTGAGCGTCGAGGTCAGTCGAAAAATCTTGCGGAAGACGCAGGGTTACCGTCCCATCGCTGGTGCGCAGCGCCCAGGAAGAGCTCATCTTCGATCCCGGAGCGACCTCGGCGTCAATCCTGCCATCGCCGGTGTGCAGGTCGAGGCGATCAAACCGTCCGTTGACGCGGATGTTGCCGTCACTGGTCTCGGCGTTGAGTACACCATCCAACGAGCGGCCAATCAGGTCGCCGTCACCCGAGTCGAGCCGCACTTCGCCCTTCACCGCATCCACAGTGATGTTGCCATCTCCACTGTGCAGATCGAGGTCGGAGTTCCGCGGCACCTGCAGGCTGATGCGCACCGACTCACTACAGATGCCGATGCAGAAGTGGTGGCTGGACTGCCGGACCTCCAGGTCAATGCGGTCGCCGCTCTGGCGGTCCGTGACCCGCACCTCATCCGGAGAGATCTTCCCCCGGCTGGTAACCACGCGCGCCTCGATCTTGTTGCCGTCGACCGCCTGCACTTCAATAGTGGCATCGTTGGCGTCGACGTGAATGCTGGGCTTGGCCGAGGTGGTGAACTCCTTCTTCCATTCGTCGGCCAGGGCAAGAGAACTCAGGCCAATCAAGGCAATCAGCAGGAAAGAGACTCGATAGCGCACACTGCACCTCCCAAGCGTGATACCGGTGATACGCAAGCGAGTGCCAGATAGTTCAAGAAATAGTGGCTGGTCGCTGCAAGTCAGAACTGTGTGCCAGCGCCCTGGTTCCCAGCGACCAGCAGCCAGCCCCCCGTTACTGATTTCCGCCCGGCGGCGGCGGAATCGTGATGTCCACCGTCGTCACCGGGCCCAGGGAGGACAATGGCTTGTCGAACTGCGCAGTATTCCCCACCACCAGCACCGCCAGCTTGTCCTTGTGCATATACTTGGCCACCACCCGTTCCACGTCCGCCTTCTGGACTTTTTCGACTCCATCACGGAACTTCTCCAGGTAGTCCTGCGGATACCCGTAAAACTCGTATGCCATGCGTTCGCGCAACACCTTCTCCGGCGAGTCAAAATTGAAGACGAACGAGTTCAGGATGGAATCCTTGGCCAGCTGGATCTCAGTCTCGGTGATGGGATGCGTGGGCAAATCGTCGATCTCCTGGTACAGGCCCTGAATCGCCTCCACCGTGCTCTGGCTCTTAGTGCCCATGGCCAGCCGCAGAATCCCAGGATGATCAAAAGCGGTGCCGATCCCGCCCCCTACGCCATACGCCAGCCCTTTGCTGGTGCGAAGATCACGGAACAGCCGCGACGAGAATCCGCCGCCAAAAGCCTCATTGAAGACACGGATGGCGTAGTAGTCGGAATCGTCGCGCCGCGTCCCCAGCATCACCATCTGAATGTTGCTCTGGTTCACGTCTTCCTTCGGCACCAGGTAGTAGCCCGGCTTCGCCGTCTCGAATTGAATCTTCTCCTCATTCCACGCCGGGCCCCTTGACCACGCGCCGAAGGCCGCGCGCAGCTTCGCTTCCATGGCGGCAGAATCAAAATCCCCCACCACCCCCAAAATGATGTTGTTGGGATGGACATAGGTCTGATACCAGTTCAGCAGGTCTTGCCGGGTAATCGCCGCAATGGTGGCGTACTCGGGCACCCGAGCATAGGGATTCTGCGCGCCATAGACCAGCTTGACCGCCTCCCGTGCGGTGACCTCGGAGCTCTCGTCGTTGCGTCGCGAGATGGCGTCGAACTGCTCCTTCTGCGCCAGCTCGATCTTGTCCTGACGAAACTCCGGCTGTTGAAGCAGATCCATAAAAACCTTAAAGACGTCGTCGAAGTCTCCTTTGAGGCACGACCACGAGATGCTGGTAGAATCCGAGCTTCCGTCGGTCTCGACCTTCGCCGCCCGGATTTCCAGATAATCGTCGAGTTGGTCCCCGGTCTGCGCCCTGGTGCCGCCGGTACGCCAGACCTCGCCGTAAATATCCACCAGCCCGACCTTGTTGGCCGGTTCCCGGCGCGACCCCCCGCGGATGCGGGCCACACCGTCAATCAGCGGCAGTTCGTGGTCCTCCTGCAGAAAGATCACCATGCCGTTGGGCAGCAGGATGCGTTTGGGCTGCACCGGTTTGAATGCCGGCAGCGGCGCAATGTTCTTTTCGATTTGCTGCAGGTCCCTATCCTGGCCCTGCGCCGGGCGACCCAGCACCGCGACTAGCATAATCAGGGCGAACGCAAGCGAGAGACGTTTCAAGGCGTTCATTGCGCACCTCCCGCGGTGGCAGCCACCGGGGGCGCCGCGGTCTCAATGATCCCCACCGTCCGGTTGGTGGGAACGAACGTCTTCGCGGCCACGCGCCGGATGTCGGCCTTACTCACTTTCTCAATGCGGTCCACCTCGCGGAACAGATCCCGCCAGTCGCCGTAAGCTGCCTGTGCTTCTCCCAGCTGGAACGCCAGCCCTTCATTGTCCGCCAGTCCCCGAATCAGGCCGGCTTTGGCCCGCGTCTTGATCATCCGCAGCTCGGCGTCGCTGATGTCTGTGGTCTTGATCTTCTCGATCTCCGCGTGGATGGCCTCCGCCATCTCCTCCGGCTTGTGGCCCGGCAGAGGGACGGCATAGAACGCAAAAAGGTGCGGATACTTGGTTCCGGGCAAGCCGGAGAATCCCGCCGAGTCGGAGGCAATCTTCTTGTCCCGTACCAGGGCCCGATACAAGCGCGAGGTGCGGCCATTCGACATCAGGTCCGCGATGGCGTCGTACACCGCGTCATCCGGACTGCGGTAGTCCGGCCGGTGGTAGCCCTCCAGATAAATCGGTTGCGACATTTCGCGGAGCACCACGCGGCGCTCCGAGTCCTGGGACGGTTCGGTGGTGGTGCGCTCATCTGGCACCGGCCCGGAGGGAATGCGTCCAAAATATTTTTCGATGATGGGCATGGCCTGCGCCGCCTTGACATCCCCTACCACGGTCACCACCATGTTCGACGGAATGTAGTATTCGTGGAAGAACTTCTCCGCGTCGGTAGCAGAAAACGAATTCAGGTCTGACATCCAGCCTGCTGTCGGGCGATGATAGGGATGCGCCTGGAAGGCCTCGCTGACGAACTGTTCCAGCAGGCGCCCGATGGGATTGCTCTCCACGCGCATGCGCCGTTCCTCCATCACCACGTTGCGCTCGTCGTAAAACTGCCGCATGACCGGGTGCAGAAAACGCTCCGATTCCAGATACGCCCACAGTTCCAGGCGGTTTTCCGGAAAAGAGTAGTGGTAGCCGGTTTCGTCGTCGTTGGTAAACGCGTTCAGGCCTTCGCCGCCATTGCTTTCGACGATCTGCCCGAATTCGTTCGCCTTCACGTACTTGTTCGCGGCGGCAATGGCGTCCTTCCACTCCTGCTCGAGTTCCTTGAGCTTCTGCTCATCGCGGCCAGTGCGCTTGTCGCGCTCCTCGATGTAAGCCGCGTAGGCGGTCTCGACCTTCTCCAGGGCGAACTTCTCGTCTGGGTAGTCGGTGGTGCCGATCTTGTCGGTGCCCTTGAATGCCATATGCTCAAACATGTGCGCCAGACCGGTCTTGCCCATGGGGTCTTGTGCCGAGCCGGCGTCCACGTGGGTAAAGAAGGAGAACACGGGCGCCTCGGGGCGCTCGCAGATGAGCACAGTCAAACCATTGTCCAGTTTCTTGACCGTGATGCGCTTCTCGAAGGAAGCAATGTCCTGGGCAGCCACAAGAGTGCTGAGCAGCAGGACCAGGGTCAGAGACGCAAGTACACGGGATTTCATCGAACCTCCACAGCGATTAGACGGGTATCAGGGGCAGAAGTTTGAAATTACGTGGCGGGAGGCAGGATTGTCAAACCACGGCAACAAAGCGGCTCCTCTTGGTGTCTATGGCAGTAGAGGTCGGCTGTGGGACGGATGACCCATCTTTGGTTCTGGTTCCTGGTGGTGGCGGCGACAATTCCCTGCAGTGCGATGGAGTTCCCCGAGGGAACTCCAGAACGGGCGTTGGTGGATATCCTGACTGCATCCAAACCGGAGACAGTTGAAAAGCATCTGCCCGAATCGATTCGAACTGCGATGCGAACCTTGAGCGCCTCAGAACGAAGCACCTGCGAACAGAAGCTTTTAGTCGGAAAAACCATCCAGGCACAGGGATCGCAAGTGGAGGTACCTGAGGATGGTCATGCCCTGCTGGTGAGGCAGTCTGGCGAATCGGGAGAGTCGGCGGAACTGCGCGTGCAGCGTGAACTGATCGGTGGCGCGGATGCTGTCTTGCAACTGGTGCTGGCCACCGGGGACCGCAACAATGAGGAGGCGTTGGTATGGATGCGCTTCGAACAAGGGGAATGGCGCGTCACCGAGGTGCAATGGCTGGGATTTCGCAGCAGCCGTCTTGTAGTGGACGATCCCGCGTTTGTGGAGCAGTTTCGCCGGCCAGCGCAGAAAGAAGAAGAAACGTCCGCTATTAATGTGCTTCACACACTTCACTGGGCGCTGATGTTATACGCTGGCAGATATCCAGAGAGCGGCCTGCCCGACGATCTCGCCGTACTCGGGCATCCCGACGCCCCACCATCGGAAGCTTCCGATGAAGAAGGGGAATTCTCCGATCACGATCTCAGCAGCGCGGACCATGCTGGACTCGTGGACAACAATATGGCCGCAAATCAGTTTGAAAGCGATGGGTATGTCTTTCGCTACGAACTGCGGTCGGGAGGTCCTGAGGGAGAGTACTTCGTTATCGCCAGGCCCAAAGGTCACGGAGAAGTTGCCACGCGTAGTTTTTACCTAGACCAGTCGGGACGCATCCGCGGCACTGAGGAAAACCGGGACCCCACGGTAGACGACGATCCCGTGGAGTAACCGCAGTCTTCGGCTCGCCAAGCCGCCGCTATACTAGACTCGCTCCCGTACTACTGCAGCAACGGCGAGGCAGCGTGAGCAAATCAACCGTGGTCGACGTTGACGGCAAGAAACTGTCGCTGTCCAATCTGGACAAGATTCTGTACCCTGCCGCCGGCTTTACCAAGGGCCGGGTCATCGACTACTACGTGCGCATTGCGCCCGTGCTCCTGCCGCACTTCGCCGAACGCCCCCTGACCCTGAAGCGCTATCCCGAGGGCGTCAACCAGGAATACTTCTACGAGAAGAACGCGCCCACGCACAAACCCGAGTGGGTGAAGACCGTGGCGGTCTGGAGCGAGGGCAACCACCGCAACGTCAATTACGTTCTGGCCAACGACCTGCCCACGCTGGTGTGGGTGGCGAACCTGGCCTCGCTCGAGCTCCATCCTTCGCTTTCCCTGGCGAAAGATATTTACTGTCCCACCATGATGGTGTTCGATCTCGATCCCGGGCCGCCGGCCGACATCGTGCAATGTGCGCAGGTGGGAATGTGGCTGCGCGAAATTTTTGAGCACTTCGGCCTGCAAAGTTTTCCCAAGACTTCCGGTTCCAAGGGACTGCAGATTTACGTTCCGTTGAACACTCCCACGACGTACGACCAGACCAAGCCGTTCGCCAATGCCCTGGCGCGATTGCTCGAAGCCGATCATCGCGATCTGGTCGTCTCCGACATGAAGAAGGCCTTGCGCGTCGGCAAAGTGCTGGTGGACTGGAGCCAGAATGACGAGCACAAAACCACCATCGGCGTTTATTCCTTGCGGGCGCGCGAGCGTCCCACGGTGTCCACGCCCGTGAAATGGGAGGAGGTGGAACGCTGCCTCAAGAAGAAAGATGCCAGCCTGTTGGTCTTCGAAGCCGCAGACGTGCTCAGGCGCGTGGACAAGATGGGCGACCTGTTTGAGCCGGTGCTCAAGCTCACACAGGAATTGCCCAAGCTGGCGGGAAGCGAGGAGCCTGCCCCAGCGAAAGGGCCGAAGCATACCAGCCGAGGCCGGAAGCGTTAAGCCGAATAATTTATAGTGTCGTGATCCCGAGGCCCGGCGCAGTTCAGCCGGGCGGAGGATCTGGCGAGCAGCGGCACGAAGTTCGGCGTCGACGACGCCGGCGACCACGAGTCCTTGCCGCCCCGCGCAAGGTCCTTCGTCGGGCTAACGCCCGTCTCAGGATGACGCCACAGAGACTTCCGCACTGTGTGTACCTATAAGTCCCGGCGTCATCTCGAAGCCCGGCGCAGATCAGCCGGGCGAGAACCTGCCCTGAGCGTAGTCGAAGGGGATCTTGCGCACAGTACCAATGCTCTGGACTCGAGCATTAACCTAGACCCGAGGTGAACTATGGCACAACTCTTCGCCGGAACCTCCGGCTGGGCCTATCCCAGCTGGAAGCCCGACTTCTACCCGCAGAAGCTGCCGCAGAAGAATTTCCTACAGCACTACGCCACCCAGCTCAACACCGTCGAGGTCAATTTCACCTTCCGCCAACTGGTGAAGGAGACGACCATCCAGAAGTGGATCGCAGAAACCCCGGCCGGTTTCCGCTTCGGCGTCAAGGCCCACCAGGTCATCACTCACATCAAGCGACTGAAGAACACGCAGGATTTCGTGCCGCGATTCCTGAGCACCATCCAACCCCTCGCCCAGGCCGGCAAGCTGGGCCCGGTCCTCTTCCAGCTGCCGCCCAACCTGAAGGCCGATGCTTCCCTGCTCGAAGAGTTTCTTGCGTCCCTGCCCCGTGCCATGCCATCAGCCTTCGAGTTTCGCCACGCCTCCTGGTGGACGGAGGAAACCTTCGCGCTGCTGAAATCGCACAACCGCGCCCTCTGCGTCGCCGAGACCGAGGAGCGCACCACTCCCGACGTGGTGACCGCCGACTTCTGCTACTACCGCTATCGCAAGCCCAGCTACACCGCTGATGAACGTCGCGCCATGGTGGACCGTCTGCAGGCACACCGCAGCGCAGGTCGCGATGTTTACGCCTATTTCAAACACGAAGAGACGCCCGAAGGCGCCATGTATGCGGTAGAGCTGTTGAAAGAAGTTTCCTCCATAGTGTGATCGCAGGTTTCTTCGCGACCTTTGCGGCCTTTCTCAGCCACCTTTGCGGTTTAAGATTTTGTACTTCCTCCGCACCCGCCTCATCACTTTCCCCAGCGTCCGATAACGCGCATACTCGCCCTGTGCCCACCGAAGCCAATACCCGCCTGCTCGCCAGCTTCGTCGATTATCTGAAAATCGAGAAGGGCCTCGCCCCGTTGACGGTCTCCGCCTACACCACCGACATCGGCCAATTTGCCGGCTTTCTGGAAAAGCGCAGGCGCGCTCTGAGCAGCGCCCGCCGCAACGACGTGCGCGACTTCATTCAGCAGCTCTTCTCCAACCAGGTGGACGGCCGGTCCGTAGGCCGCAAGCTCTCTGCGCTCCGTCATCTCTACCGCTACCTGCTGCTCGACAAGGTCGTCACCCACGACCCCACCCTCAACATCGACAGCCCAAAACAATGGAAGGTGTTGCCCAAGTCGCTCGCCCGTGACGAAATGGAAACCATGCTGCGCAGCCCTCGCCCCGCGTCCAACCGCAAGGAAGCCGAGGCCATCGCCGCCCGCGACCGGGCAATGCTGGAAGTCTTCTACGCCGGAGCGCTGCGGGTCTCGGAAATCATCGGAGTCAAACTGGAGGACCTGAAACTCGATCTTGGTTACGTGTTAGTGCGAGGCAAGGGCGACAAGGAACGGATTGTCCCGCTGGGGCGCTCAGCCCAGGATTCGCTCACCAGCTACATGGGTCAGCCGCGCGCTGCCCTCGCGGCGGGCAAGGCTTCCCCGCTGCTGTTCTTCGCCCGCGGAGGCCGCAAGCTCACCCGCCAGCGTGTTTGGCAGATGGTCCGCCAGGCTTCCGTTGCTGCTGGACGCAACGCCAGCCCGCACATGCTGCGTCACAGCTGCGCCACTCACATGGTCGAAAACGGCGCCGACCTGCGCACCGTTCAGACCATTCTCGGCCACGCTGACATCGGCACCACCCAGGTCTACACCCATCTGGCGCTCGACCGCTTGAAGAACGTGTACCAGAAACACCATCCGAGGGCGAAGGCACGTTGAACGTAGGAGATGAAGCCAGACACTACAAAACGCGCAAGCACGCCGGTCGAAAAGTCCATCGCCCAGTTTCTGCGCACGCTGCGCGAACGCAATGCCTCGCCGCATACCATCAAGGCCTATGCGGGAGATTTGGACAACTTCGCCGCCTACGTGGGACCACGCACCTGGGGCACGATTGACCACGTCGCCATCCGGGGATTCCTCTCTCATCTTTATGAGAAGAGACTAAGCAAGACTTCCGTGGCCCGCTCGCTGGCAGCTGTCCGCTCGCTCTACCGCTGGCTGGCCCAGGAGGGTGTCGTCGAACAGAATCCCGCGGCGCTGGTCTCCACGCCAAAGCTCCCCAAGAAGCTTCCTCGCGTGCCGACAATCGAAGAGATGAACACCGTTCTCGATGGTCAGATGCCCGAAGTCGCGGCCTTTCCGGAGCGCGACCGCCTCATGCTGGAGTTGCTCTACGGCTGCGGCATCCGTAACTCCGAGCTGATTGGCATCAACCTCGACGACATCCGGCTGAGCACCGAGGCCATTCTGATCCGTGGAAAGGGGAAAAAAGAACGTTACGTGCCCTTCGGCGATTCGGTTAAGAGCGCCCTTGCTGCCTACCTGCCGGCACGCCAGCAGGTCCTGGCGCAGTCCAGGAAGAACTCGCCAGCCCTGCTCATCAACCGCCGCGGCGGCCGCCTCACCACGCGCAGCGTGGGCCGCATCACAAAGAAGATTGCCGTTGCCAAAGGCCTTTCCCCTGACGTGCATCCCCATACCCTGCGCCATGCCTTCGGAACCCACATGCTCGAGGAAGGCGCCGACTTGCGAGCAATCCAGGAGATGCTTGGTCACGAGCGCCTCTCCACCACCCAGCGTTACACCCAGCTGTCGATCAAGCATGTGCTCCACGTCTACGATCAAACCCATCCCCGCGCAAAATAGTGGGCCTGTAAGATGCGAGACTGGCTCGATTGGGCTCACCCCAGCCCCGAAGGGGCGAACATAATGATGCCCGGGGCGCCAGCCCCGGGTTTGAAAGCCAGTACAAGCTAGTCCCGCAGGGACGACAGAAACGCCTGGTGGGTGACGCAGCCCTTCAGCGCTGCGATAGGGAGCCACATCGGGCTGTGTGGCTCTAGCCGCTATGGACCGACTCAGCCAGCAAGAGCCTCAGCGCCTAAAGGCGACTCACTTTGAGGTGGCCTGTCCGCAGGCCTGAAGGCCTGCGCCACCCAAGACCATCGGCCGCTTTGGGTTGGAGCCTTTGGGTGGCGCAGCGCTTTCAACGCCGCGATAGCGTGGCCAAGAGAGAGGCGGCTTCAGCCGCCGAGCGTGCCTATGCTGCGCCCCAACTGTGACACCTTGCCCTCCACACGCGCCTTTGCCTCCCACCTGGCGTCACGAAGCCCGCAGGTCCCGCCGGATCAGCGCCGAATCCAGGAAAAATCCCAAACCCACCGCCAGCGGAATTACGCCGAAAGCCGCCGCCACCCAGGCATCCGACTCCACCCGGGCGATCAGCGCGAAGGTGATCATGTAGCCCAGCGCCGCCGTCACCAGCAGGATGCCCGCTCGCCGCGACCGCGCCGCCTCCGGCAGCTCCGGCTGCATGGGCACGTTCACACCCCGTGCAATCGCCGCCAAGCGTTCCTCGGTGCGCAGCTTCCGAACCCGGTAAAAGGTGTACATCGCCGCAATCGGAATCCCAAAGATCATGATCACGGCTACCAAACCAATCAGATCCCCGTCCATGATGCCTCTCCTTTGCCGCGCCATCCACGCGCGTTTCTAGCTGCCATCAATTGAGGGTACGGAAGGGTGACAAGGAAAGTTCCGCAGGCCGGCTGGCCGCAACACCAGCAGCCCTGCAGTTTGACTTGCCCTCGCCACCCGCCTACCATGATTTCACTCCATGATTGGCCAAACCATCTCCCATTACCGCATCGTCGAAAAGCTCGGCGGTGGCGGCATGGGCGTGGTTTACAAGGCCGAAGACACCCGCCTGCACCGTTTCGTCGCTCTCAAGTTCCTGCCCGATGAGGTGGCCCGCGACCCGCAGACGTTGAGCCGTTTCCAGCGCGAGGCCCAGGCCGCCTCCGCACTCAATCATCCCGGAATCTGCACGATCTACGACATCGGCGAGGAGGGCGGCCAGGCGTTCATCGTCATGGAATACCTGGACGGGATCACGCTGAAGCATCTCATCGCGGGTCGTGCCCTGGAGGTCGAAAATCTCCTGTCGTTGGCGGTTGAAGTCGCCGACGCTCTCGACGCCGCTCACGCCGAAGGCATCATCCATCGCGACATCAAGCCCGGCAACATCTTCGTGACCAAGCGCGGTCACACCAAGATCCTCGACTTCGGGCTGGCCAAAGTCACTCGGGAGACCAGCGCGATGTCCACCGAGGCGGTGCTTGCCGAAGCCACCTCGCCGGTCAGCGCCAAAGACCTCACCAGCCCGGGCACCGCTGTCGGCACCGTGGCGTACATGTCTCCCGAACAGGCCAAGGGCAAGGAACTGGACACCCGCAGCGACCTCTTCTCCTTCGGAGCGGTGCTCTACGAAATGGCCACTGGGACTCTACCCTTCCACGGGGACACCTCGGCGACCATCTTCGACGGCATCCTCAACCGCGCTCCGATTCCGCCCATTCGCCTGAATCCGAAGTTGCCGCCGAAACTCGAGGACACGATCAGCAGACTGTTGGAGAAAGACCGCGACCTGCGCTACCAATCCGCCGCCGAGCTGCGCAGCGACCTGAAGCGGCTGAAGCGCGACACCGAGTCGGGACGCCAGCCGGTTTCCGAATCCGCCAGCACTCCCGCCGCAACCGTTCCTGCCGCCGACCTCACTTCCAGCGGCTCCGTCTTGCTGCACGCCGCCAAGCAGCACAAAACCGGCATCGGCCTGGTCTTGGCGGTAGTCGTCGTCGTCCTGGTCGCCGCCGGATTCGGAATCTACTCCCTGTTCTTCTCCGGTCGCAATCTGCCGTACCAGAACATCAAGCTCACCAAGGTCAGCGGCACCCATAACGCCCGCATTGCCGCGATGTCCCCCGACGGAAAGTACATGGCCTACGTCCTCAACGACGAAGGACTGGAGTCATTGTGGCTGCGCCACCTCGCCAGCGACAGCAACGTGCAGATCGTCCCTGCCGCCCACGTCCAGTACAATGCTCTGCGCTTCGCGCCGGACGGCAGTTCTATCTATTACTCCCATACCGAACCGACCAGCGGACCTCAATCTCTGGAGTATGACCTCTACCGCACACCGGTGCTGGGTGGAGGCGCGCAGCTGCTGGTCAAAGATATCGACAGTGACCCAAGCTTCTCTCCTGATGGGCAGCGTTTTGTCTTCGAGCGCTCCAATAACCCGGAGCCCGGCAAGTTCAATGTGCTGATTGCCAACGCCGATGGCACGAATGAAAAAGTCCTGGCCAGCGGACCCATCAGCGAAACCCTCGCAGATCCCCTCTGGTCGCCCGACGGCAAGACCATCTCCGCCTACCAGATCCCCGGCACAGCGAATCTGGGCACGATCGTCTCCATCGACCCCACTACCGGGAGCCGCAAACCGATTTACGTGTCCAAGGATGCCATCCTCTCAGACGCGGCCTGGTTGCCCAGCGGCAAAGCCCTGGTGGTCATCTTCACGAATCTCGACTTGCAGTTCCGCCGCAACCAGATCGGGTTGATCAGCTACCCCGCCGGACAGTCCCGGGTCATTACAGCCGACACCAACGATTACAGCGCGTTGAGCGTTTCTTCCGACGGTTCGACCATCGCGGCCATCATGCGTCAGTCCGATCGTCAACTTTATGTAAGCCCCGGTGAAAAAGCAGACTACTCCGACGCCCGGCGAATCCCCTCCGATGAGCTCCACGAGTCCGTAGCCTGGACGCGCGACGGCAACGTTCTCGTGGAAAAAGATGCTGGAATCGAACTGATGGGTCTCGATGGCAAGACGACCAGCGCCCTGTCGGCGGCCACGGGAGAACCTTTTGGTTGTTCGGACGGGCACGTCGTATTCGCCCGCGGCGATGTCAAGGCGCTTACCCTCAACATCTGGAGCAGCCAGGCGGACGGCACCGACCTCCGGCAACTGAGCCAGGGTAGAGACGATGAGAATGCCGCGTGCTCACCCGATGCCAAGTGGGTCTTCTACGTCGTCCGGCCAACTCGCACCCTGATGAAAGTGCCCATCAACGGTGGGACGCCGCAACGCGTGACCAGTACCTTTGTGGAGTTTGGCGGGCACTTCGATTTCGCCCCCGACGGAAGAACTTTGGTCCTGGGCACCTACGACTTCAAGGCGCAGAGACCGAACATTTCACTGCTCTCTACCGATTCCGGCCAAGTGTTGCGCACTTTTGAGTACGACCCGCGGCACTCTGGACAACTGCGCTTCAGTCCGGACGGCAAAGGCATCGTTTACCCCATCCGCGAGAAGGGAGTCGACAATCTCTGGCTGCAACCACTGGACGGCACTCGCGGCCGGCAACTGACCAACTTCGATTCCCTCAAGATTTTCTCCTACCGGTGGTCGCTCGACGGTAAGCGCCTGGCCCTGGTGCGCGGGGACTCGCCGTCCGATGTGGTGCTGATCCAGGAAGCTGCCAGGAAATAACCGCGATCCTGCCTACTGGCACGACAACGCCGGTTTGCCCGCATCGGGATTTGGCTCAGCCGTGATTGCGATCACCGGATGCACCTCCCACAGCGTGGCCGCCTTCTGGTGACACTGCTTCTTGCCCCGCCCGCCGCCGGGATCGCTCCCCGAGTGCGCGCTGTCCCAGAACAACTGTCCGACCACCGTGACCCTCGGCGGATGCGCAATGCAGGTGCCGCTGTCGGAGACGGACTTCAATTTCAGGATCTTCATCACGTCCGCCCTTGCCTGTGTCACCTTGGCTTTGAGATCGGCATCGTCCACGAATTGCGGGTCAGGGATCTCCACGATGACGCACCCCTCGCGTTCATCGCGGGTTTCGCCGATCTGGATGTGGTAATCGCCGTCTTCGAAGTCGTTGTGCGTCTGGTTAAAGGACGCTTCGCGGGCAATCAGTTGCAGGTAGCCGTGCTGCACCGAGAGCAACTGGCCTTCGCGCAGGCCTCCCTTCACCTGGGAATGGACTTTGTTCTGATGCTCGTCGCGGCTCGCTTTCGATTCCGACGTGAACAGCGGCGGCAGGTTCTTAAGTTTCGAGATAGTGACCGACTTGGGAGTCTGGCTCAGGTCTGCGCTGGTCTTTACCGGCCATCGGTCGTGACCCGGCCCGATGTTCTTCTCCTTTGCCGTTCCCGAAACTACCAGCAGCAAACCCACGCCGCACAAGTTGACAGCGGTGCGGAGCAGTTTTCGCGTCGTGCCAGATACAGTCCTCATGGAATCCTCCATCGTCAAACCTGGATTGGGGGAAGGACTCCGGGGCCGTGCAGTCTGGCGGCCATTATAGTACCGGCCTCGGCTTTCTCTTGGGATTATTCAGGGGTCGCGCCTGGTCAGCAAAGAGGTACTGCAGCCAACCGCGGCGGCGACTCCCCTTCCGACGTGGTGAAGCGGAGAAGAAGGCTCGCCGACCCAACCCCCGGGGCTTGACCTTCCTCACTCTCACCCACCCAACCGGTTCCATCCATAATCCGCCCCGATCAAGCGGAATAGCCGCTCGTTTTCCGGCGCAAAAACCGCCTGCAGACGTGCGCGCACCGCCGCGTCCAGGGGGGGATAACGCAGCGCACTGTATTTCGGGAAACGACGCAGAGCGTATCTGGATAAGCCCAGAAAGCCTAGCACTTCCTCGTACACCTCGAGTGTCTGACGCGCCAGGCGCTCGCTGGCAAGAACCATCACATTGCGGCGCGGGAAGAGGGCCAAGACCTGCTCCATCTGCTGGGCGTAGTACCCGCGCATGACATAGGAGAAGTTCTGGTGAGCAAAGCTGTAGTACGTGGGCTCCGCTCGCATTCTCTCGGCCTCTCCTGCCAATCGTTCCGGCTCCCGGTCAAGCGCCTCGGCAAACGACGCAACCGGCTCC
>Ga0335070_10000266_pt1 | contig 60564 bp, 57 predicted proteins | sample Lox_Sample_13_FD_206722 | JGI IMG/M metagenome (GOLD analysis project Ga0335070, IMG submission 206722) | Soil microbial communities from Loxahatchee National Wildlife Refuge, Florida, United States - Lox_Sample_1.3 | ecosystem: Environmental > Terrestrial > Soil > Wetlands | place: USA...
TGAGGTGTTCGAAGAGGCGCTCGCCGCCGCCGAGCAGGACCGGGACCTGATGGACCGCGATCTCCTCGAGCAGCCCGGCGGCGATCGCCTGCTGCAGAGTCGAGGCGCCGCCGCCGATCGAGACGTCCGCATCGCCGGCCGCCTCCTTGGCGCGAGCCACCGCGTCCTCTATCCCGTCGTTGACGAAGTGGAAGACGGTGCCGCCCTCCATCTCCAGCGGGCCGCGCAGGTGGTGGGTGAGGACGAAGACGGGGACGTGAAAGGGGGGTTCCTCCCCCCACCAGCCGCGCCAGTCCTCAGCGCCCCAGGGGCCGCGGACGGGGCCGAACATGTTGCGGCCCATGACGACGGCGCCGATCCCTTCCGCCGTCGCCCGCACCACCAGGTTGCTCGGGTTCTCGTCCCCTTCGCCGCCACCGCGGCCGTGCGCCTCCTGGAAGGCGGCGAGCTTGAAGACCCACTCGTGCAGCGCCATGCCGCCCTTGCCCAGCGGGTCCTGCTCGCTCTGCTCGGGACCGGCCGCGTAGCCGTCGAGCGAGACCGAGATCTGGGCCCGGACCTTGCCCATTACCGCCCGCCGCAGCTAGGCGCCGCCGCCGCGCTCGGCCTCCTCGACCGTCAGCTCGGCGGTGGGGTTCGCTTCCAGGCGCGCGTCGGGGATCGGCTCGCCACTGCGGACCGAAAGGCCGTAAGTACCTGCGGCGAGGCGCTCTTCGGCGCGCTCGACCGCGTCGAGGCGCCGCTTGAGGTCGCCGACCAGACCAGCGTCGAGCTCGTCCTGGTAGAGGCCCTCGGAGTCGAAGTCGCCAGGTTCGCGGCGCTCGTCGCTCTCTTCGGGACCGCCGCGCTGGGCGGCAGCTAGATCGGCTTCGACTTGGGCCCGCTCGGCGGCGAGCAGCTCTTTGGCGCGCTCTTGATCCATCGCCGAACCGTATCGCGCCACCGCGGGGGCGGGTGGTTGACACGGAAACCTATCGCGCTATCCTTTCTTAGGATTAGCTACAGAAAGTGGACTTAATTATGAAATATCGGCTGATACCGCTCGACGAGACGATCGTCTTCCCCACCGTCACCGCAACCCTGCCGATCGAGGTCGGCGAGGACGACCGGGTCTTCCTCATCCCCCGCCACGAGGGCGAGTACGGGCGGGTCGGCGTCGTCGCCGAGGTGGTCGAGCACGGGACCTCGCGCCGCGGCCAGCCGGTCGCGACCGTGGTCGGTCTGCACCGCGGGCTGGCTGGCGCCGCCCAGACGAGCGAGGGCGATTCGGACGCCCTCTACGTCGAGGTCCAGGAGATCCGCGACGGCCACCCCGATGACGAGCACACGCGCGAGCTGACCCGCGAGTACCGCGCCGTGGTCGAGGAGATCCTCGACCTGCGCGGCGACGACGGCCGGATCGCCGCCTTCCTGCGCTCGATCGAGGAGCCGGGCGCGCTCGCCGACACCTCTGGCCTCTCCCCCGACATCCCCAACGAGGGCAAGCGCCGGTTGCTGGAGACGATCGACGTCGCCGCTCGCCTCGAGCTGGCGGTCGAGCTGCAGCGCGAGCGCCTGGCCGAGCTCCAGGTCCGCTCCAAGATCCGCGACGACGTCGAGTCCGGCGCCCAGAAACAGCAGCGCGAGTACTTCCTGCGCAAACAGATGGAGTCGATCCGCAAAGAGCTGGGCGAGGACGAGACCGACCTGATCGCCGAGTACGAGGCGAAGATCGCCGAGGCCGGGATGCCGGAGGCGGTCGCCGAGCAGGCCGAGAAGGAGCTGCGCCGGCTCGAGCGCCAGGGCGAGCAATCGCCCGAGTCCTCGATGATCCGCAGCTACCTCGACTGGCTGATCGCGGTCCCGTGGAGCAAGCGCTCCGAGGAGCGCCTCGACCCCGTGCACACGCGCGAGGTGCTCGACGCCGACCATGCGGGGCTCGACGACGTGAAGCGGCGGATCACCGAGTTCGTCGCCGTCCGCAAGCTGCGCGAGGAGCGCGGGGTCGAGGAGGACAGCCGCGCCAACGGCACGATCCTCACCCTGGCCGGCCCCCCCGGGACCGGGAAGACCTCGATCGGCGAGTCGATCGCCCGCAGCCTCGGGCGCGAGTTCGTCCGCATCAGCCTCGGCGGCCTCCACGACGAGGCCGAGATACGCGGCCACCGCCGCACCTACATCGGCGCCCTGCCGGGCCGGATCGTCCGTGCCCTGCGCGACGCCGGGACGATCAACCCGGTGGTCCTGCTCGACGAGGTCGACAAGGTCGGCGCCGACTGGCGCGGCGATCCGAGCGCGGCGCTGCTGGAGGTCCTGGACCCGGCGCAGAACCACTCGTTCCGCGACCACTACCTGGACGTCGAGCTCGACCTCTCCGAGGTCGTCTTCATCGCCACCGCGAACCTGCTCGACACGATCCCGGCGCCGTTGCTGGACCGGATGGAGGTGATCTCCTTCGACGGCTACACGACCGAGGAGAAGCTGGCGATCGCCAAGGGCTACCTCCTGCCGCGGCAGCTGAAGCGGAACGGCCTGCGCGAGGAGGAGGTCAGCGTCGCCGACGAGATCCTGCGCAGCGTCATCTCCGAATACACCCGCGAGGCGGGCGTGCGCCAGCTCGAGCGCGAACTGGGCAAGCTGCTGCGCGGGGCGGCGACGAAGATCGCCTCCGGCGAGACGGCGAAGCCGATCGTCCTCGACGGCGAGGCGGTGCGCGAGGCGCTCGGACGCCAGCGCTTCTTCCAGGAGTCGGTCGAGCGCACGGCGATCCCGGGCGTCTCCACCGGCCTGGCGGTGACCGGCACCGGCGGCGACGTCCTCTTCATCGAGGCGACGGCGATGGACGGCGACAAGGGCCTGGTCCTGACCGGCCAGCTCGGCGACGTGATGAAGGAGTCGGCGCGGATCGCGCTCTCCTACGTGCGCTCGCACGCCGAGGAGCTCGGCATCGAGCCGAGCCGCTTCGACCGCGAGTTCCACGTCCACGTCCCCGCCGGGGCGATTCCCAAGGACGGCCCCAGCGCCGGCACGGCGATGACGACGGCGCTGGCCTCGCTGCTTTCCGGGCGGCCGGTCAAGCACACCGTCGGGATGACCGGCGAGGTGACGCTGCAGGGCCGGGTGCTGCCGATCGGCGGCCTCAAGCAGAAGGTGCTGGCCGCCCACGCGGCGGGCCTGACCGAGGTGATCCTGCCCGAGCGCAACCGCGGCGACCTCGACGAGGTCCCCGAGGAGGTGCGCGAGCAGATGACCTTCCACCCGGTGATGAGCATCGGCGAGGTGCTCGGCCTGGCCCTGGAGCCGGCCGAGAGCGGCGCCGACGTCGCGGCGGTCGCCTAGGCTGGGCGCCCGATGACCCCCCGCTGTCGCAGCTGTCAGCCCGTGCCGCCGGAGCTCCGCGCGGCGGCCGGGCTGCTCGAGCGGCGCTGGACGATGGCGACGATCTACGCCTGCTCGAGCGGCGCCACCCGCTTCAACGAGTTCCGCCAGTCGCTGCCCGGCGTCTCCCCCACCACGCTCTCGGAGCGGCTCGACCAGCTCGAGCAGGCTGGGATCGTCGAGCGCACTCTGGTCCCCGGCCGTCCCCCCCACACCGAGTACGCCCTCACCGACCGCGGCCGCGCCGTAGCCCGAGCCGTAGCCGCCCTCCTCCAACCCGCCTAACTTCGCCGAGGTTGCCTTTTGGCCGTATATGACGGCCAAAAGGCAACCTCGGCGTTAGGGGTGGGGTGGGGAGGTGGTGGTTACGCATGTTGGGGGGCCTACCGTGCTGCTCGAGTTCGGGGGGTGGCGGGTGCTTACGGACCCGACCTTCGATCCGGCTGGGGGCAAGTACCGGTTCGGCTGGGGGACGGGGTCGGAGAAGCTGACGGCGCCGGCGATCGACGCCGGGGAGATCGGCCCGCTCGACGCGGTCCTCGTCTCCCACGACCATCACGAAGACAACCTCGATGCGGCCGGGCGGGCGCTGCTGCCGACCGCGACCACGGTGGTGACGACGGTGCCCGGCGCCAAGCGGCTCGGCGCCGACCCGATCGTCGGCGGCGCCGCGGGCGGCGGACCCGACCTGCGCGGCCTCGCCGCCTGGGAGAAGACGACGCTCGAAGCGCCGGGCAAACCGGCGATCGAGATCGTCGCCACGCCCTGCCGCCACGGCCCGCCGCTGAGCCACCCGATCGTCGGCGAGGTGATCGGGTTCTGCCTCAGCTGGGAGGGCCAGGAGCACGGCGCCCTCTGGATCTCCGGCGACACCGTCCTCTACGACGGCGTCCGCCAGGTCCCCGAGCGGCTCCAGGTCGGCACGGCGCTGCTCCACCTCGGCGGCGTCCGCTTCCCGGTCTCCGGCCCCTGCCGCTACACGATGACCGCCGCCGAGGCGATCGAGCTCTGCGAGGCGCTGCGCCCCCAGACCGCGATCCCGATCCACTACGAGGGCTGGAAGCACTTCCGCGAGCACCGCGACGCGGTCGAAGCGGCGCTCGCCGGCGCCCCCGCCGACGTCGCCACCGCCTTCCATTGGCTCGAGATCGGCACGCCCACCGGCATCGACACCTAGTGAGTCCGTCCTAATGCACGCATACCGTGCATTAGGACGGACTCGGCGATACTGAGCGCGCCCTCGTCGGCCACTTGACCGTCGCGCCGGGCGGCCGCCTGCGCTTCGGCAGCTAAAGCCCCGGTGGCGGCAGGGCTGCGGCGAGCGCTGCAAAGTTGGGGACGCCGAGGCCGCTCGCCAGGTCATAGCCGGGTTTGGCCGGGAATGCGTGGACCTTGGGGAGGAAGCCGTTGTTGCCTTCGGTGACGTCGAAGATGGTCTGCGGGGCGCTGGCGCGGAGGCTGTAGAGGAGGCCGTCGACCGGGCCCAGGGGCGGCAGGCCGGCTCGGCGCTGGGCGGCGCTGAGGACGGCGAAGGCACTGGCGAGGAGCGGCGCCGAGCTGCTGGTGCCGGCGTCCTCGACCCAGTTGCCGGCGAGGACGACGGGCCAGCCAGGCAGCATCGAGGCGTGGGCCGAGAGGTCGGGGACGGTGCGGTGGCTGCCACCGATGCCGGTCGCCGCTTGATAGGGGAGCCGGGGCGAGAAGCGCGAGAAGCCACCGCCCCCGGCACCGCCGCCTTCACCCTGTTCGAGCCACTGCAGGTCGTTCCAGACGACCTCGCCGACCCGTTCGTTGGCGGCGTTGAGGCTGAGCCGGGTGCCGCCGACCGCGGTCAGGTAGGGCGAGGAGCCGGGCCAGGCGACGCCGGAGAAGGGCTGGCCGTTGCAGGTCGAGCCGGAGTCGCCGGCGGAGGCGAAGCTGGCGACTCCGGCGAGGCCGAGGCGGACCAGGAGCGCATCCATCAGATCCGCTCCCGCGCGCTCCCCCGCGCTCGCACGCTTGCCACGGACGAGGGTCTCGCATTCGCCGTAGGAGATCGAGAAGCTGTCGGGCAGGCTGCCCGCATCGAGCACGCCGGCGGCGCCGAGGAACCAGAGTTCGGGGGGCAGCCAGGCCTGGCTGAAGGTCAGCGAGCGCAGGCCCGGCGCCATCCCCCGCACCAGCGCCAGGTCCTCCTGTGCCTCGAACAAGCCGCGGCCGAAGGGCTTCGCCTGGCCGTCGCTGAGCAGCGTCCGCACGCTCGCCTTGGGATACCCGAAGCACTTGGCGTTGGCGGCGAGGTCGGCCGCCGGGACGCCTTCGCCGACGTTGAGGATCGCGACCCGGGCGCCGGCGCCTGACCCCAGGGCATCGATGCCGTAGGCCTTGCGCACCTGGGCGAAGCTGTAGGCGCCGAGCTTGCGGGCGGCTGCGCAGCCTTCGGTCCAGGTGCCGTCGTTGGCTGGCGGCTGCGATTTGGCCTTGCCCCGTGCGGCGGCGCCAGATGTGGCCGAGAAGAAGGAGGTCGTGAAGCCCGCCGAGCCCGCCCGCGACGGCTTGGCAGAGCGGCTGTAGGAGGCGACTACCCCGCGGACCAGCGGCCGCAAAGCTCGCGGTAACCGCAGCGGTTTGCGGGTGGCCGGGAACCAGACGTCGGCGAGGTCGTCGTTGTTGTACGACCGCTTGATCGGGCGGCCGATCAGCCGCGCCATCTGCGGCACCGTCCCCCGCACCCGGGCGAAGACACGAGAGGAGTCAAGGGTCGCGGCCATCCCGCGGCGGGCGATCAGGCGGCGAAAGCGCTTCGCGGTCGCGGCGCTCGCCCCGTAGCGCGCTGCCGCCTGCTTCGCGCTGAGGAAGTGGCGGTAGCCGGGCGAGCCGGGTTCGGTCGCGGCCAGGTAGGCAGCACGGGCCGCCGCCTCGGGTCGCTTCAGGCCGAAGTAGAAGGTGATCTGGGCGGGCTTTGCCGTCGCCGAAGGCGCGGCGACGAGGGCGAGCAGCAGAGAGAGAAGAACGAGAATGGGTGCGAGCCGGGACGGTTTCAACCCGCGTCCGTCGACGGTCCGCCCTGAATCGCGAGCAGGCGGTAGTAGAGGACCGCGGCGACGAGTGCCGAGATCGGCGCGGTGATGGTCGAGGCGAGGGCGCTGAAGACGATGCGCACGATCGGGCCGTCGGCGATCGCGACGGCGATGTCACCGAAGATGACGGCGCCGGCGGCCGCGATCAGGAAGGCGACCAGGACCACCCAGAGCACCGGCCAGCCGTTGCCGCGAACGAGCTCGCGCGAGCGCTCGAACGACTCGCGCACGCCGCAGCGCTCGATCACGATCGCGGGCGCGATCACCGCCCAGATCGTGATCAGGAAGAGGCCGGGGACGACCAGGAGCGCGAACCCGATCACGACGCCGATCCCGTACAGCAGCCCGGCGCCGATCAGCGGCGCCAGCACCGGCAGGGCGCCCTGGTACAGATCTCCGGCAGAGGAATCGCGGCGCCCGTTCTGGACGTCGCGTACCAGACCGACGACCATCCCCTCGTAGAGGAAGCCGACGATCGAGCCGAAAACGAGGGCGATCGCGAATCCTGCCAGCGAGTTGCCGACCACGCCGTTGACGATGGCGACGACGAGGTAGAGCCAGAATGCCAGCGGCAGCAGCAGCCCGGCGTTAGCGCCATACGTCGCGAAGACCTCGCTGAGGGTGTCGCCGACGTTCAGCTTGCGCGGCATCCGCCGCCATTTTGGCAGGCGCTGGGGACTACGCTGTGCCGGTGTCCCAGAGGAGCTACCGGTTGCGCGGCGGCGAGCCCGCGGCGGCGGGGATGCGGCGGATCGCCCGCGGCCGCGCCGAGCGTGCCGCCGGGCGCCTGCGCAAGGCAGGCGAGGACGACCTCGCCGCCGCGATCCACGGCGCCCGCAAAGACCTGAAGAAGCTGCGCGCGGTGCTGCGGCTGGTCCGCGAGGAGCTCGGCGAGAAGCACTTCGAGCGCGAAAACCAGCGCTACCGCGAGGCCGCCCGCCTGCTCGCCACCAGCCGCGACGCCGAGGTCAAGCTGCAAACCCTGCGGGCCCTGCGCGAGCGCTGTGGCGCGCAGCTGACGACGGCGGCGACCGAGGCCTGGGAGGCCGCGCTGCTGGCCGACCGCGACCGCCTCGCCTCAGCCGAGGCAGGGGAGCTGGGCGAGCGGATCGAGGCGGCGCTGAGGATGATCGAGACCGGCGCGCAGGAGACCGGCGACTGGCCGCTGTGCGAGGAAGGCTGGAAGCTGGTCGCCGCCGGCCTGACCGAGGCCTACCGCGAGGGCCGCGAGGAACTAGAGGTCGTCAAGGCCGGCGGCTCGGACCTCGAGATCCACGAGCTGCGCAAGCGGGTGAAGGACCTCTGGTACCAGCAGCGGCTGCTGGTCGAGGCCTGGCCGGGACCGATCGGCGCCGCCGTCGCCGAGCTCGACTCGATGGCCGAAATGCTGGGCGAGCACCACGACCTCTCAATGCTGGCCGCCGATCTCAGCGAGCGCGGTAACGCCATCGCCGAAGGCGCCGAGATCGCCTCCCTGATCGCGACTCGCCAGCACCACCTGCTCGAGCACTCGGTCGGGATCGGCGACCGCCTCTACGCCGATAAGCCGAAGGCCTTCCGCCGCCGCCACCGCGCCTACTGGCGCGCCTGGCGCCCCGAATAGCCGCCCGTCAGTGGACGGTCTCGCAGTTGCGGACGGTGTCCTTGCTGTCGACGGTGGCGACGTCCTCGCCCGGGCCGCAGTCGACGACGTCGGCGAAACCGTCGCGAGCGCTGATCCTGTCGTCGCCGTCGCCGCCCGAAATGCGGTCGCGGCCGGCGCCGCCGTCGATGCAGTCGTCGCCGTCGCCGCCGATCAGCCGGTCAGCGCCGGCGCCGCCGCTGATCCGGTCGCCGCCGACGGTGCCGACGATGCGGTTGGGCCCGCCGTCGCCGCTGAGCCTGGTCAGGCAAGGGCGGACCGTGGCGCCGGTCAGCGTCCAGCGAAAGTCGAGCCGTGCCCAGGCGCCGGCGAGAGCGTTGTCAAGCAGGCCGGAGTCCGGCAGCGTCGCCTCGAACGAGTACCTGCGCCGTTCGCCCGCCGCGAGGGCACCGACCTGGATCGTCCCCAGCCCGGTCAGCCGTCCCGAGTAGACGATCGCGTCGGAGGCGCGACTGACGTCGCGGACAACCAGCTGCAGCGCCGGCCCGATCGGCGCCCCGCCGCCGCCCTGCTGCAGGTTGGTGGCCGCCAGCTTCAGCGTCGCCGGCTTCGACCCCGCATCTCGTATTTCGACCAAGCCCTGCGCCGATTGCCCGGGCGCCAAGCCGGATGCGGTGAGGATCGCGCCGTTGGCGTTGGAGCCGGCGATCCGCATCGCGCCGCTCGCCCTCGCCTCCAGCACCTGCGCTGAGGCCCGGCCGAGGCCCGAGAGACCGAGCGCCAGCGCCGCGGCGCCGATCGCAAGCAGCGCCCAGGCGGTCAGCGTCCGCATGCCTCCAGGTCGCACCTTGCCTTGCCCCCGCATCAGAAGTCCTTGTCGGCCGAGCCCGACTCGGTCTTGGCGGTGGTCGACACCGCATTGCCGGCGAAGTCGGTCGGGGTGGCGACCGGGGTCCAGGTCATCGTCCCGGTGCTGGCCGCGGTGGTGCCCGCCGCCGACTGGGTGCCGAGGACGATCATGATCTGGTTGCCGCTCATCGTCATCGTCGACGCGGTCCCGCTGGCGCCGAAGGTGATGTTCGCGGTGGTGTAGTCGGTGCGGCCGAGGCTGATCGTCCCCAGCGGCAGGAGCGTTTTGTTGGTCGAGTTGTAGATCGTCACCGTGTCGGCGGCTTCGACGTTGTTGACGCGGACGACGACGCTGGTCGAGGGCCCGGTCCAGCCCGCGAGAACCGTTTCGGGTTCGATTTCCTTGGTTAGGGTGAGGGTGATTTTGTCGCCGATGTCCGGGCGGCCGGCGATCGCGCCGCCGTTGGTGGTCTGGACGTCGGCGGCGGCCGGCACGGTGTTGTCGACTTCGACGCTGAAGCCACTTTCGGTGGCGCTGTTGCCGGAGACGTCTTTGGCCGTCACCGAGTAGGAGTAGCTGCCGGCGGCAAGGCTCGAGCCGGCCGTCAGTTTGGCGCTGCGCCGGTTGTATTCGACCCCTTCGACTTCATAGGTGCCGGCGCTGAGGCTGGCGGCCGTCGTCCCCGAGGTGATGGTGGTGACGTTGGCGGTGACGGTTTTGAGCCCGCTGGACGGGTTGCCGGCGTCTTCGACGTTGGCGTAGACGTAATAGGTCCCCGCCTTCTTGATCAGGCCGGCGACGCCGCCGGTCGACTTCGAGATCACCGAAGCCGTCACTTCGGGGGCGACGAAGTCAGTGGCGGCGGTGATCGTGTTGCCGGCGTTGGCGGTGCTCTTCAGGAACGCCCCGAAGACGGCGCTGGCCGCGACCGCCGAGATCAGGGCGAAGCTGAGCGTCGCCAGCACGACGAGCTTGGCGGCTCGCCTACTCATGGCCGATCGACTCCAGGTCGGGCTCGGGGTCGCGTCGCCAGATCCGCGCCAGCGCCGTCCAGCAGAGCAGCAGCGCCGGGATCACGATCAGCGCGATCCGGCCCTCGGGCGTCCCGGTCCAGACCAGCGCGTAGCCGATCTTCGGCACTCGGTAGAGGACTCTGCCGACGCTGCCGTCGGCAGGCACGCTCCAGCGCTCGACCGAGGTGTTGGCGTCGCCGCGGGTGACGAAATGGACGACGTCGCCCGCCGGCCGGATCGACTGGACGCGGTGGGAGAAGAGTTTGCCGGTGCCTTCGGGGTCGACGAAGGTGACGATGTCGCCGACGCGCGCGGAGAGCGGCGAAATCGGTTCGGTGACGACGACGTCGCCGGTTTCCAGCGCCGGCGTCATCGAGCCCGAGCGCATCGTGAAAGAGCGATCGCCGAGCGCCAGCGGCGCCGCGGCGGCGAGCAGCGCCGCGAACAGCGCGCCGAGGAAGAGCCAGAGGGCGAAGATGCGCGCCCGCCGGGCAACGGTCGAGTGGAGGACGGCGCTCACCGGCCCTGCCCGTCGGTCGGGATCAGGTTCACGGTCACGTCGCGGCCCTCGTAGCCGGTGACGACCTCGGCGGGCAGCGAGGCGATCACGCGCACGCTCGCCGCGGCCCCCGGCGCCAGCCGCAGCCGACCCGGGGTCCCCCGCCGCAGCGCCTGCAGCGTGGTGTCAGCGAGGACCTGGCCGCCGGAGACGAGACGGACCTCGACCAGGCCGTCGAGCGCCGTCGACGACGGTTCGGCCCGCAAGCCGACCGCGAGCCGCGAGCCGGTCTGGTTGCGCAGCCGCAGGGTCCCCGTGGCGCCGTCGCCGGGACGGAGCGGGCCGCTCTCGAGCAGCGCCCGCGGCGCCGCCGGTGTGACTTCGACCGCCCCGTCGGGCTCGGCGAAGAAGCTCAACCTGGCCGGTAAGACGCCCCCGTGCCCTCCTGCCGGTCGCGCCTGGACGAGGAGGGCGGCGACCAGCGCCACCCCGATCGCGGCCGCGACCACGCGGGTGATCCGGTCTCTGTCTTGGCCGAGAGTCATCGGATCGCCTCGACGCGCGGCGGGCCTGCCTCCGTGGCAGCCCCGCCGCAGTCGTCAGCGCCCCACCCAGGGTGCCTACTGGTTGCGGGCTTCCCAGGTGAAGGTGTGGGCGTTGGTCGTCGCGCCCTGCGCCGCTTCCGGAGCGCTGCTCTGCAGCGTCGCGGCGATCTTGTAGACGACCGCGTCGTTGGTCACCCATTTGCCCGAGGTGAGACCGTTGCCGGGATAGTCGACGAGGCCGTTTTCGTAGCTGCCTTTGGTGCTGATCAGATTGCTCAGCGTGCCGGAGTAGATCGCCCCGGCGGTATCAGCCGTGAACCCGGTGCAGCTCGGGAACGTGGACGAGGACTGCGTGCCCGGCGTGATCGTCACGTCGACGTACGGGGCGAGCGCGCCGCCGCCGCCGGTCACGAACAGGCGGACGTCGGAGTTGAGACTGCCGGTGTACGTCACCTTGATGCATTTTTCGACGCCTTCGCCGGGCTTGACGTTGGTCAGCGAGTAGAGCGCCGAGCCTGCGTCGTTGTCGCTGATCGCGACGGTACCGGCTTTGATTTCGTTGCCGGCGTTGGTCGTCGTCGCACTGAAGGCACCGAAGACGCCGACCGCGGCAAGGCTGCCGAGAGCGCCGACGCAAAGGACGGTCAGTAGGACCTTGGTTCGAATGTTCACTGCTTCCTCCTTGGGTGGGGCGATCACTTAGTTGCTGCGGCGCGATGGGGCCGCGCCAAGGAGGTCGGAGCCCGGCGCAGGAGCAGTGCGGGTTCCCTGCCTGAAAATGGAATGAATGAATGTCCGACCGCTTAAATGGCCGGATGTACTAGCCCTGAGCGGGGGGATCTGGGAGCGAGCTTGCAGCGCGGAAGCGATAGCCGAAGCCGCGCACGGTCTCGATCGGGTCGACACCGCCGACGGCGCCGAGCTTGCGGCGCAGGTAGCTGACGTAGAGCCGGACCTGCTTCGGATCGGCGGCCGCGTTGCCCCAGACGGTCTCCAGCAGCTGGTCGAGGGTGACGACCTGGTTGCGGTTGCGCATCAGCGTCGCCAGCAGGCGGAACTCGGTCGGCGTCAGCTGCACCTCGCGGTCGCCGACTTCGACCCGGCGCTGGCCCTCGTCGACGCTGATCAGGCCGTCGCTGAGGACGTCGAGCGAGGCCGCCTCGGCGGGCCGGCGGCGCAGCAAAGCGCGAATCCGGGCGATCAGCTCATCTGGGTCAAAGGGCTTGGTGACGTAGTCGTCGGCACCGCCGTCGAGACCGCGCAGCTTCTCCGGCTTGGCGCCGGCGGCGGTGAGGACGAGGACCGGGGCCTCGCTCAGCTCGCGGATCCGGGCCAGCACCTGCCAGCCGTCGAGCTCCGGCAGGCCGATGTCGAGGACGACGAGGTCGGGACGGTGCTCGAAAAAGGAGCGGATCGCGGTGCGGCCGTCAGCGGCCTCCAGCCCGACCATCCCGGCGCGGGCGACGAGGGCGGCGACGAGCCCGCGAATGTCGGGATCGTCCTCGACCACCAGTACGGTCGGCGCTTGCACGACCCAAGGGATACCCGATCGGGAGGTCGGATGCAGACGTGACCGTTTTCGACTACGCGCCGGACATCGAGCCGTCGGAGCTGCAGATCCTCTGGGAGCTGAGCTTCGAGCGCTCACCGCGCGGGATTGCGATCATCGAGCCCGGGCAGCGTCACGTCCTCGCGGTCAACCCCTCCTTCGCCCGCATGCACGGCGGCGAGGTCGGCGACTTCACCGGCAAACCGATCGACGACTCGCTGACCCCGGCCGGAGCGGCGCGGCTGCCCCAGCTCGCCGCCGAGCTCGATCGCCTCGGCTTCGTCTCGCTCGAGTCCGAGCACGTGCGCCGCGACGGCAGCGTCTTCCCCGTCGCCAGCGAGGTGATGGCCGCCCACGACGAGAACGGCAAGTTGCTATACCGGATCTGCTGGTTCACCGACCTGACCGAGCGGCGCCGGCTGGAGCGCGAACGCCGCGAGGCCGAGCGCCAGTTCGAGAACGCCTTCCGCAACGCCGCGATCGGGATGGCGATCGCCGAGGTGAACGGAGGCGGGATCCGAGCCAACGCCGCCTTCTGCCAGATCGCCGGCTACAGCGAAGAGGAGCTGCGCCGGCTCGACTTCGCCGGCATCACCCACCCCGACGACATCGAAGCGACCTTCGAGGGCGACGAACGGCTGTTGCGCGGCGAAGCCGCCGACTACCAGCTCGAGAAGCGCTACGTCCGCAAAGACGGCGAGCCGGTCTGGGTCCTGATCTCGGTCTCGCTCGACCGCGACGAAGACGGCGAGCCGAGCCGCTACATCGTCCACGTTCACGACATCTCGGTCCGCAAACGGATGGAGTCCGACCTCTCGCAGTCGGCGGCGGTAGCCGAGCTGAGCCGCGACCTGATCTGCACAGTCGGGCCCGACGACCACCTCGCCAGCCTCGACGGGCGCTGGGAGGAAGTGCTGGGCTGGACCGATGCCGAGCTGACCTCGCGACCGCTTTCGGACTTCGTCCACCCCGATGATCGCGAGGTGACGCTCGGCGAACTCGCCCGCACCCGCAGCAGCGGCCGGCCGGGCAGCTTCCGCAGCCGCTGGCAGACCGGCGGCGGCACCTGGTCCTGGCTTTTGTGGTCGGTCCCCGGTGCCGGCCCCGACGGGCAGGTGTTCTGCGCCGTCCGCGAGGCGGACGAGCGGATCGAGATCGAGAAGGCCTTCGAGCTGCGCGGCGAGGTGATCGCCAACATGGCCGAAGGCGTCTCGCTGGTGACGACCAGCGACATGCGGATCGTCTATGCAAACCCGGCAATGGAGCGGATGTACGGGTTCGGGCTCGGCGAAATGCGGGGCCAGGAGCTGGTCGCCCTGATGCGGCCTCCCAACCTCAGCGCCGAGGAGCTCGCCGAACGCACCGAGGTCGAACAGACGCTTCGCGCGCGCCGCACCGCGACCTACGAGGCGCGTCGTCGCAAGCGCGACGACACCGAGTTCTGGAGCCGGACGACGACCACCACCTTCGACCATCCCCACTACGGGGTCGTCTGGATCACCGTCCAGCAGGACGTCACCGACGAGCGCCGCGCGCGCGAGTCGGCAGCGGAGCTGGAGCGGGCCAAGAGCGAGTTCCTCGGCTCGATCTCACACGAGCTGCGCACCCCGCTGACCTCGATCCTCGGCTACGCGGCGCTGCTGCGAGCCGACGCCGGCGGTCCCGCCGAGCCGCTGCGCCAGCACATCGAGGTGATCGAGCGCAACGCCGCCCGCCAGCTTCGCCTGGTCGAGGACCTGCTCAACATCGCCCAGATCGAGGCTGGCGAGTTCGAGTTCCGCCAGCAGCCGATCGACCTCTGCGAGCTGGTCGACGAAGCCGCCGAAAACGTCCGCCCCGACGCCGAAGCCGAGGAGCTGAGCCTGATCGTCGCGACCAGCGGGCCGCTGGCGGTGATGGGCGACGCCGACCGCCTCGCCCAGGTCTTCTCAAACCTGCTGACCAACGCGATCAAGTTCACCCCGCCGGGCGGCGTGATCGAGGTCGAGCTGCTCGCCACCGAAGGCGAGGCGCGCCTTACCGTCGACGACAGCGGCCGCGGCGTCGAGGCGAGCGAGCTGCCCTACCTCTTCGACCGCCTCTATCGCGGCGAGGACGTCAAAGAGCGCCAGGTCGCCGGCGCCGGCCTCGGCCTGGCGATCTCCCGCGCGATCGTCGAGGCCCACCAGGGCAGGATCGAGGGTCGCGCCAGCAGGCTCGGAGGAGCATGCTTCGAAGTCGCGTTGCCGGCCCTGTCGCGGCTGCCAAGAGACGCGAGCGGTTGATCTTCTGCGTCGGGGGAGGGGACCCGCCACCCTCTCTGGGCAGGTAGGGCGGCGGGTCCCCTCCCCCTCCCGTGGTTCCTTTTGCACGCATATCGTGGGTTTCGAACCACGCGAGGGCCGCATCGAGTCTCCGCGCCGGTTCGTGGTTCCTTTTGCACGCATTTCGTCCAAAAGGAACCACGCGATTCGACGCCGGTCCCGCCCTCGCTACCCCCGAGTGAAGTCCAAGATCAGCTGCGCCGCCTCGGTGGGGACGTCGAGCTGGGGGCAATGGCCGATGCCGTCCAATTCGACGTAGTCGGCATTCGGCAGCCACTCCTCGCGATACCGCGTGGCGTAGCTCGGCCAGGGGAGGATCGCGTCGGCGGTGCCCCAGACGATCCGGACCGGGCACTCGATCCGCTCGGGCTCGAGGTGGAAGCCCTCGCGGCCGGCGTACTCGATCAGCGGGCGCACCTCGCAGCGGGTGACGCCGACGATCTGGTGGGCGATCAGGTCGGCCGGGATGTGCTCGTAGTTGGTGGCGATCAGGGCGGTCGCCATCCGCCGGCCCTCGGGCGTGCTGACGATCATCTCGGCCTGGCCGGCGATCGGCAGCAGCTGCTCGTACATCGCGATGAAGCCGTCGAGGACCTGTTTCAGCGATTCGTCGTGCAGGGGCCAGCCGCCGGCGGGGGCGAAGGCGGTGACCGAGCGCGCCCTGCCCCGCTCCGCCAGCTGCAGCGCGATGTAGCCGCCGAGCGAGTTGCCGACGACGTGGGCGGTCTCGAAGCCGGCCTCGTCCATCGCCGCCTCGACCGCGTCGGCGATCAGCGCGTCGCTGACCTCGCCCCACAGCGGCGGCCCGCCGGCATGGGCGAGCAAGGTCGGCGCCAGCACGTCGTGCTCGCGCTCGAGCGCCGGCAGGATCAGCTCCCAGCTGCGCCAGGTGTCGGTGAAGCCATGCAGGCAGATCAGCGGCGTGCCCTCGCCACCGCGGTGCCCGGGCGTGAACGAGCCCACCGCGAGCTCGCCGTCAGTCGCCATAGGGCGCGTAGCGGTGGTGCAGCATCAGGTCGTTGCCGTCGGGGTCGGTGAAGAGCGCCATGTGGCAGACGCCGGTGTCGAAGGTCTCGCCGAGGAACTCGACGCCCTTCGTTTCCAGCTCGGCCCGCGCGGCAGCGACGTCCTCGACGTGCAGGGCCGGGTGGGCATTTTTCTGCGGCGCGAACTCGAACCCCATTTTCGCCGGTTCCCAGATCCCGAAACAGGTGCCGCCCGCCCAGAACTCGAAGCGGCTTTTCTCGTCGGGCCGCAGCCCGAGGGTCTCGACGTAGAAGGCGCGCGAGCGCTCGGCGTCGGTCGAGGGGATGCCGACGAAGTCGATCCCGCTGATCGTCATTGAGTCTCCCTTGGGGTCGTGCTTGGACCGTCTGCACAAACCTAGCGCTGCAACCTGGCGGCAACGCCCAAACAACGTTTACCGATGCCCTGCGAGCGTGTACCTTGGACTCGTGCAGATCAGGGCCGCTGTTTTGGAGGAGTTCGGCAAGCCGCTCGTCGTTCAGGACGTCGAGTTGGCCGAGCCGCGCGCGGGCGAGGTGCTGGTCCGTCTCCATGCCTGCGGGGTCTGCCACACCGACATGTACACGGCTTCGGGCGCCGATCCGTCCGGCTACGCGCCGGCGGTGCTTGGGCACGAGGGCGCGGGCGTCGTCGAGAAGGTCGGTGAGGGCGTCACCGACGTCGCCCCCGGCGACCACGTCGTCACCCTCTTCTCGCCGCAGTGCCGCGAGTGCGTCCATTGCGTCGACCCCCGCACCAACCTCTGCATGGCGATCCGCGCCGAGCAGAACCTCGGCCACCTGCCCGATGGCACGGTCCGGCTCTCGCGCGGTGGCGAGGAGATCCGCCACTTCATGGGCTGCTCGACCTTCGCCGAGTACACGGTGATGCCGCAGATCGCCTTGGCCAAGGTCAACCCGGAGGCGCCCTTCGAGCACATCGCCCTCTTCGCCTGCGGGCTCTCGACCGGGCTCGGCGCGGCGATCAACACGGCCAAGGTCGAACCCGGCACCACCTGCGTCGTCTTCGGCGCCGGCATGGTCGGGCTCGGCGCCGTCGCCGGCTGCCGCCTGCAGGGAGCCGAGCGGATCGTCTGCGTCGACCTCTCCGAGGACCGCCTCGAGCTGGCCAGGGGCCAGGGCGCGACCCAGACGATGATCGGCGGCGAGAACACCGTCGAGGAGATCCTCGAGATGACCGGCGGCTTCGGCGCCGACTACACCTTCGAGGCAACCGGCCTGGTCGGCGTGATGGGGCAGGCGGTCGAAGCGGCGCGGATGGCCTGGGGCCTTTGCACTGTCGCCGGCGTCGCCGGCAAGGGCGAGACGCTCGACGTCGTGCCGCGCCTGCTGATCACCGGCCGCCGCATCGCCGGCTCCTCCTTCGGCGGCGTCAAGGGCCGTGACCAGGTCCCGCAGCTCGTCGACCGCTACCTCGCCGGCGACATCGACGTCGCCCCTTTCATCTCCCACCGGCTCACCCTCGACGAAGTCAACCGCGGCTTCGATCTGATGGAGGAACAGGATGGGATCCGCAGTGTCATCGAGTTCTGAGGCGGACTGCCCGGCCGCCGAGCCCGGATCGATCCCGCCACGCCTGGGGAACTCCCCAAACGGGTGGTTTTGCCGCTTCACGCCCATCGCGAGGAAGCGCTACCTTGTATACAACCGGCCTGGCGGGAGAGACCACGCCGAATCGTGACCGCAACGTCTAAGAAGCCAGAGACCGTGATCGTCCGCTTTGCGGGGGATTCCGGCGACGGTATGCAGCTCGTCGGCGACCGCTTCACCGCTGCCACCGCGCACGTCGGCAACGACCTCTCGACGCTGCCCGACTTCCCGGCCGAGATCCGCGCCCCCGCCGGCACCCCCGGCGGCGTCTCCGCCTTCCAGATCCACTTCGCTTCGCGCGACATCCTCACCCCGGGCGACCACCCCAACACGCTGGTCGCGATGAACCCCGCAGCCCTGAAAACCCATCTCGGGGCGCTCGAGGCGGGCGGCACGCTGATCCTCAACGAGGACGCCTTCACCGCCAACAACCTGCGCAAGGCCGGCTACGGCGACGCCAACCCGCTCGAGGACGGCAGCATCGAGGACTACCAGGTGCTGGCGGTGCCGATGACGACCCTGACGACGCGCGCCACCGAGGACATCGAGGGGCTGAAGCCGGCGGAGGCGCAGCGGACCAAGAACCTCTTCGCGCTGGGGCTGATCTCGTGGATGTACGGGCGTCCGACCGAGGACACGATCTCCTGGCTGGAGGCCAAATTCGCCAAGAAACCGGCGATCATGGCCGGCAACATCGCCGCCTTCAAGGCCGGCTACAACTTCGCCGACACGATCGAGGTCACGGTCACCCCGACCGAAGTGGCGCCGGCGCCGCTGGACTCCGGCGAATACCGCAACGTCAACGGCGCCAACGCGCTGGCGATGGGCCTGGTCGCGGCCAGCGTCCGCAGCGGCCTGCAGCTCTACTACGCCGGCTATCCGATCACGCCGGCCTCCGAACTGCTCCACCAGCTCGCCCGCCACGACCGCTTCGGCGTCCGCACGGTCCAGGCCGAGGACGAGCTGGCGGCCGCCAACATGGCCCTCGGCGCCTCCTTCGGCGGCCAGCTCGGCGTCACCGCGACGAGCGGCCCGGGAATGGACCTGAAGGCGGAGACGATCGCGCTGGCGGCGATGGTCGAGCTGCCGATGGTGATCATCGACGTCCAGCGTTCCGGCCCCTCGACCGGCCTGCCGACCAAAACCGAACAGTCGGACCTGATGCTGGCGATCCATGGCCGCCACGGCGAGTCGCCGCTGCCGGTGCTGGCGGCGAAGACCCCTGCCGACTGCTTCAACTCGGCGGTCGAAGCGGCCGCCATCGCGATCCGCTTCCGCACCCCGGTGATCCTCCTCGCCGACACCTTCCTGATGAACTCCTCGGAGCCCTGGCGGCTGCCGCAGGCGACCGAGCTGGCGGAGATCGACCCCGAATTCGCCACCGGGCCCAACGCCGGCGACGAGTTCCTCCCCTACCTGCGCAACGAGCGCGGCGCCCGTCCCTGGGCCCTGCCCGGCACGCCCGGCCTGCAGCACCGGCTCGGCGGCCTCGAGAAGGAGCACGGCTCCGGCAAGGTCTCCTACGACGCCGCCAACCACGCGCTGATGACGAAGCTGCGCGCCGAGAAGGTCGCCAACGTTGCCGCCGAGATCCCGCCGCTGGAGGTCGACGCCGACGAGGGCGCCGAGCTCCTCGTCGTTGGCTGGGGCTCGACCTTCGGCGTGATCGGCGCCGCCGCCCGGCGCGTCCGCAACCGCGGCGTCAAGGTCGCGACCGCGCACCTGCGCCACCTGGAACCGCTGCCGGCCAACACCGGCGAGATCCTGCGCGCCTACCCGAAGGTGCTGGTCCCAGAGCTGAACACGGGCCAGCTGCTGAGCATCCTGCGCGACAAGTTCCTCGTCGACGCGGTCGGCCACAACAAAGTCGAGGGCCTGCCGATCCTCGCCGAGGAGCTCGAGCAGGCGATCCTGGAGCAGATCTAGAAGATGAGTGAGAACGGGAACGACAACGGCGCCACCGCCACCCTGACCAAGGCGGACTTCCAGTCCGACCAAGAAACGCGCTGGTGCCCCGGCTGCGGCGACTACGCGATCCTCAACTCGGTGCAGACGCTGATGCCCGAGCTCGGCGTGCCGCCGGAGAAGACGGTCTTCATCAGCGGCATCGGTTGCGCCGGCCGCTTCGTCTACTACATGGACACCTATGGGATGCACGGCATCCACGGCCGCGCCCCGGCGCTGGCGACCGGGATCGCGACCTCGCGCGAGGACCTCTCGGTCTGGGTCGTCTCCGGCGACGGCGACTCGCTCTCGATCGGCGGCAACCACCTGATCCACGCCCTGCGCCGCAACGTCCCGATCAAGCTGCTCACCTTCAACAACCAGATCTACGGGCTGACCAAGGGCCAGTACTCGCCGACCTCCGAGCCCGGCAAGGTGACGAAGTCGACCCCGTTCGGGTCCGAGGACCATCCCTTCAACCCGCTGGCACTGGCGCTCGGCGCCGACGCCTCCTTCGTCGCCCGCACGATCGACGTCGAGAAGCAGCACGTGCGCGACACCCTGAAGGCCGCGGCCGAGCATCCCGGCGCCGCCTTCGTCGAGATCTACCAGAACTGCAACGTCTTCAACGACGGCGCCTTCGATGCCGTCCGCGGCAAGGGCGGCGCCCACAACCAGATCCGGCTCGAGCACGGCCAGCCGATCCGCTTCGGCGAAGACCTCGAGAAGGGCGTCGTCCGCTCCGACTCCGGCGGCCTCGAAGTCGTCGACGTCGCCGCGGCGGGCGAGCGCGGCCTCGTCGTCCACGACGCCCACGTCGAGGACCCCAGCCACGCGACGGCGCTGGCCCGGCTCAGCGAGCGCCCGACCGGCCCGACGCCGATCGGCGTCTTCCGCGACGTCAAGCGCCCGGTCTACGGGGCCGAGCGCCAGAGCGACCTCAAGGCCGCCCACGCCGGCGCCACCCTCGCCGACGTCGACGAGCTGCTGCGTTCCGGCGACACCTGGACCGTCTGAGCGCTACCGCGGCGGCAGCGGCGGGAAGGCCGGCGGGCGCTTCTGCAGGTAGCTGTTGACGCCCTCGGCGGCGTCGGGCCGCTGGAAGGACTCGCGGATCAGGGTTTCGGCCTCCTCGTAGGAGGCGGCGAAGGTCTGGTCGAAGGACTCGGTGAGCTGGCGTTTCATGATCGCCAGCGAGGCCGGCGAGCAGTTGGCGGCGAGGTCCTCGGCGTAGGCGACCGCCTGCTCGAGCAGCGCATCCGGCTCGGCGAGGAAGTCGACGAGCCCGATTCGGTGCGCCTCCTCGCCGCGCAGCACCCGCGCGCTGAGCAGCAGGTCGCGGGCGCGGCCGGGGCCGACCAGGCGCGGCAGCAGCCAGGCGATCCCGTACTCGCCGATCAGGCCGCGGCGGGCGAAGGCGGTCGTCAGCTTCGCCTCCGGCACGCAGAAGCGGACGTCGCAATAGAGGGCCTCGATCAGGCCGAGCCCGGCGGCGGCGCCGTTGAGCGCGCCGATCAGGGGCTTGCGCAAGGTGAGCGGGAAGCTGCGCGGCCGCGGTCGCTCGACGATCCCTCGCCCCGGTTCGTCGCCCGTCGCCTCTTCGAGCACCTCCATGTCGGCGCCAGCGCAGAAGCCGCGGCCGGCGCCCGTCAGCACGATCGCCCGCACCTCGGGGTCGGCTTCGGCAGCGTCGAGGTGGGCGAAGTAACGCTGCTCGAGCGCGTCGGTCCAGGCGTTCAGCCGCTCGGGCCGATTGAGGGTGAGGACGAGGACCGCGCCGCGGCGCTCAGCGAGGACTAGATCGGCGGCGTCACTCACGGTCCACCGATCCTATGCACGGAAGCTTGAGGCCCGCCACCGATCCCGGTGGCGGCTTTGTGGCCCGCCACTGGGAGAGTGGTGGCGGGCCCTGCGAGCGGGTCGACTGCTCTCGGCCTGTTGCAGCCTCACCACCGCAGTCACTCGGCCAGCTTCCGTTCCCAAGCAGGGGCGTACCGGCCGATCGACCCTGAAACGGGCGGGGGCGGCAAACGTCAGGAACTACTTTCGAGCGGCCCGCCCCTGCTCACTCGTCTTCGCCGCCGTGTTCGGGGTGCGCCGGGTGTTCGGGGTGGTCGGGGTGCGCCGGGTGTTCGGGGTGGTCGGGGTGGCCTTCGCCCTTGCCCTGGGAGTCCCCGCCCTCGCCGTTGCCTTCGCCTTCCGCCGCAATCGCTTCCTCTTCGCCGCCCCCTTCGGAGCCTTCCGACAGCCCGGTTACGCCCGTTTCGGCCGTGTCTCCTCCCTCGCCCGGCGGTTCGTGAGCAGGAGCAGGTTCGTGGCCCTGGGGAGAGGGTCCCGAGTGCTTGAGTTCGCTCGCCGGCGAGCCGCGACCGGGTCCGGGGGCGTTCGGCTCAGGCCCCGCGCCGGCGGCGGATTCGAGGGAGACGCTGGTGTCCTCCGCACCGGCGAGCGCCGCCTGCCGCGGCGCCCCAGCCACAGCGTCGCCCTCGCCTTCGTCGCCGGCCGTTCCGAAACCAGGCGAGACGGCCGTCTCGACCGCGGCGGGTGCCTCCTTGGCCAGGCGCGCCACCTCAGGCCCCCGGTTGCCGTCCCCCCGACTCGGGAGCAGGGCGCCGCGATCGGCCGCAGTGATTCCCACCGCAGCGACGACGGCGAGCGTCGCGGCCCCTTTGAACAGACCGGAACCAGCTGCCGCACCCGCCGCGCCGCCGCCGACTGCGGTCGCGGTGCCGGTGCCGCCCCCGAGCACTCCCTGAACCGTCGCCGCCAGTGCGACGGCGGGCAGCGGCGCCAAGGCGGCTAGGACGCGCTCGCGGCCCTCGATTTCGGCGTGAAAGGCGCGGCAGGCCGGGCAATCCCGCAGGTGGGCGCGGACCTCGCGGCGGCGCAGCGAGCGGCGGTCCCCGTCGGAGATCGCCCGCATTGCCTCGGCGCAGCCCATCTCCCGCCCCGCATCCATCGCCCGCAGCCCGAGCCGTGCCTCGTAGACGACCTGGCGGGCGGCCGCGGCCGAGGTCCCGAGGGCGGCGCCGATCTGATCGAACCCAAGCCCGCCCAGCTCGCGCATGACCAGCGCCCCGCGTTGGCGCTCGGGGAGCTGGCCGAGGTCGGCGAGCAACAGCGCCAGCCGCTGGCGCCATGCGGCCTCCGCGGCCAGCCCCTCGCCCACTCCCGCCTGGTCGGGGTCGAGCTCGGCCGTCGGGCGCCGGCGCCGCAGCAGCTCGACCGACTCGTTGTGGGCGATCCGGTAGAGCCAGGGCTTCAGCTCGATCGGGCGTTCCTCCCCGGGCAGCGCGAGCAGGACCTTGACCATCGTATTCTGCAACGCGTCCTGGGCGTCGTGGCGGTCGCCGAGCAGCGAGAGGCAGAACCCGTAGAGCCGCTCCTGGTAGCGATCGAAGATCGCGGCGAAGGCGCGCGGATCGCCGCCGATTGCGCGCTTGGTCAATCGTTCGTCGCTGAGCAGTAGAGCGGCGCTCATCGTGATCTCCCCCCGAGCGGGGCCGGCCGACCAATGGTCAGCACCGTGACCACCATACCCCGCGGTACCGCTTGCTGTCAGGCGTCGCCGTGACCGTCGCGCAGGCGGTCCTTGGCGGCGAGCAGCTCGGCATCGGCGGCAGCGATGACCAGTTCGGGGTCGCCGAGGGCGCGGGCGACGCCGTAGGAGGCGCCGACCGCGCAGTCGCTGCCGCCGTACTCCTCGCCGGTGATCCGAGCGGTGAGGCGAGCGGCGGCAAGGCGGGCCTCTTCGGGTTCGGTCGCCGGCATCAGGATCGCGAACTCGTCGCCGCCGATGCGGAAGGCGTCGTCGGCAACGCGCGATTCGTCGAGCAGGCGGGCGACAGCGCGCAGGACCTCGTCGCCGACGGGGTGGCCGAGGCGGTCGTTGAGGCGCTTGAAGCCGTCGAGGTCGATCAGGCAGAGCGAGAGCGGCTGCTCGTAGCGGTGGGCGCGCGAGATCTCGACCGCGAGCCGCTCTTCGAAGGCGCGACGGTTGGCGAGACCGGTGAGGGCGTCGTGGCGGCACTCGTGGGCGGCGATCTCGAAGTCGGTGGCATGGGCGATGTGGGCGGCGATCAGGTCGGTCAGCAGCTCCAGGGCCTGGACGTCCTCGTCGCCGAAGTTGCCCGGAACGCCGGAGTAGACCTTGAGCACGCCGACCACCTCGCGCCGGTATTCGAGCGGGACGCAGATCATCGAGGCGGCGCTGACCCGGCGACAGGCCTCGGTGTCGACCCGGGGGTCGACCTCGGTGTCGTCGCTGCGCAGCAGCCGCCCCTCCTCGACGCAGAGGCCGGAGAGGCTTGCCTCGCGCGCCAGCCGCATCCCCAGGTAGGGAGTGGCGTCGCCGGTAGTCACCTCGTAGACCATCTCCTCGCCCTCGACCACCTCGACCACGGCGGCGCTGGCCCGGGTCAGTTCCTGGCTGCGCTCGGCGATCAGCTGCATCGTCGCCAGCAGGTCGAGGTCGGAGGCGGCGATTTCCGTCTGGGTGCGGATGATCGCCAGCAGCCTGTCGTCGTGACTTACGTCCACAGAGCCGAAATCGGCCCGCGGGCGCCGATCCTTTAGAGAAAGTGGCCCAGCCCCCAGAAGCGGCCACCCATCCGACCCCGCGACCCGCGTCCCTACGCGGGCTCGATCATCAGCGCATCGGCGACCGCGAGCAACTCTCCGTCGACTGAGAACAGCGCGGACCCGGCTCGATGCTTTCGCCCGTCGCACCAGGCCGGCCAGGCGACCGCGACGTATTCGCCGTCGACCGGAACCGGCGCGCGCAGCTCGGCGTTCATCCGCACCAGGTATGCGAGCGGGTACTCGTCGGAGCCGAGGAAGGCGGCAAAGACGGTCGGGCAGTCGAGCACCGCCCAGACCAGCTCGGGCCGGACCGCGTCGTCCTCTCCCCCGGTCCACTCCGGCGGCTGCCAGGGGGAAGCGACGAGCTCGCGGCCCTCGACCGGCCCGGCGAAGACGCCGAGCGAGTCTTCACGGGCAAGGCCGCAGACGAAGCACTCGCTGAAGACGCCGTCTTCGGCGCCGCGATAGCGACTGGTGGCGGCCCGCGCCCGCTCGGGGTCGACCGGGTCGGGGACGTCGATCGCGGGTGGCGGACAGGGCTGCACCTCGGCGATCAGTTCCTCGCCGTTCGTGACCCGCGCTTCGCCGTCCCTGGAGACGACGTCGAGCTGGCAGTCGAGCGGGATCGGCCGCCGCAGGTTGACCGCCGCGTGACCGTCGACGAGGGCAGCGAAAACTCCGGAGCAGTAACCGCCGTTGCCGCTTCCCAGGGGACCGTTGAAGCGCCGCGGGATCGAGACCTGGGTGGACATTCGTATGAGTCTTCAGTCTTACCGGCGCGAAATCAAGCGTCGGACAGGGAGCCGACCTGACGCGTTATCCGGCCGATCGTGTCGGCGAAGCTGACCAGGAGATTGCGCAGCAGCGCCGCCTGCAGCGCCGGATCGGTCGCGGCGAAGCCATCGAAGGACTCGACCGAGAGGACGAGGCATTCGCCCTCGCTCTCGCCGCTGACGGTGACCGGGCGCAGCGCGACGTCGGCCAGCGCCAGCTCGCCGAAGGCGAGCCCCGGCGTCAGCGTCGCCAGGCGCCGCCCGCGGCCCTCGCCCAGTCCGAGCTCGACCCGAACCTCCCCGGCGACGAGCAGGTAGATCTCCCCGGCCGGGTCGCCGGCGGCGAAGATCGTCTCCCCCGAGGAGAAGGGCCGCGGCACCAGCTCCGCTTCGAGCCGCGCCTGCGCCGCGACGTCGAGGCCGCGGGTCAGCTGGTGCTCGGCCAGCGTCACCCGCGCCGCCGGCGGAGTGGAGCCGCCGTGCGCCTCGAGCAGTCGCTCCTCGGCCCACTCGGTCGCCGCATCGAGGTCGGGGAAGACCTCGGCCGCGCCGGCAGCCAGGCCCGCGTCGATCTCACTGCCGGGCGGCACCACCAGCCCCAGCGTCCTTCCCCCCTCCTCCAGCCAGACTGAGAGCGCCGTCAGCATGCGCTCCGCGGCGCGGTCGAGCTCGGTCACCTCGGTCAGGTCGATCAGGGCGATCTCGGTCTCCTCGACCGCGGCGACGATGGCGCGGACGACGCTCTCCATCGCAGCAAAGACGAGATCGCCATGGAGGACGTGGACGCTGCAACGCCCGCCGACCGCCTCGAGCACCGCGCGCTGGGCCTCGGGCCGCCGCCGCCGCGAGGGCACGTCAGCGACCGAGTAGCGACGGCGCACCGCCGAGCGCGAGGTGCGGGCGACGTGGAGCAGGTGCAGGCTGAGGTCCTCGGAGACCTGACGGCAGACCTCGATCCCGCGCACGCTGTTGCCATGCGGGTCGAGCGGCGGCGAGAAGACGGCGATCCCGAGCTGGCCCGGAAGGACGGCGAGAACGCCGCCGGCGACGCCGCTCTTCGCCGGCATGCCGACGTCGACGACCCACTCGCCGGCCGAGTCGTACATGCCGCAGGTCGTCATCACGCTGAGCACGCGGTCGACCGCCTCGCGCCCGAGCGCCCGCTCGCCGCTGGCCGGGTTGACGCCGCCGTTGGCGAGCGTCGCCGCCATCAGCGCCAGCTCGCGGCAGTCGACCGCGACCGAGCACTGGCGGAAGTAGAGGTCGAGGGCGACCTCGGGGTCGTCCTCGAGGACACCGAAGCCGCGCAGCATGTGCCCAATCGCCCGGTTGCGATGCCCGGTCGCCCGCTCGGACTCATACACCTCGCGGTCGACCGCGAGCGACGCGGCGGCAAAGCGTCCGTAGGCGTCGAGGATCCTCCCCTCACGCTCCGCCGGGTCGGCGCCGGCGATCAACGAAGTGGCGGTGATCGCCCCGGCGTTGATCATCGGGTTCAGCGGCCGGCCGCTGTCGGGGGCGAGGCTGATCGAGTTGAAGGCGTCGCCGCTGGGCTCGACCCCGATCTTGGCGTCGACCGCCTCGAAGCCGAGGTCGGCCAGGGCCAGCCCATAGGTGAACGGCTTCGAGATCGACTGGATCGTGAACCGCTGCCGCGAGTCACCGACCTCGTAGCAATGCCCCTCCGTGGTCGCGATCGCGATCCCAAACCAATCCGGATCCGCCAGCGCCAGCGGCGGGATGTAATCGGCGACTGCCCCCGACCGATCCTCCAGCCACCGCTCGTGCAACCGCTGCAGGTAAGAATCGATCGGCGAGCCGCTCATCGCGCGGCATCGTAAACGCGCCTCAGGCGCGCCGGCGTTCCCAGGCGGCCCAGGCGACCATCACCGCGCCGGCGTAGACCCAGCCGAGGGCGACGTCGAAGAAGTAGTGCTCGCCGGTCGCCATCAGGGTCAGGCCCATCGCCAGCGGGTAGAGGAGAAGCAGGGGGCGCAGGGAGCGGCGGCGGATCCGCGGCCAGAGGAAGAGCGCGACCAGCATGCAGAAGGCCGAGTGCAGCGAGGGGACGGCGGCGACCAGGTTGACCGTCTTCTGGCCCTCGGTGAAGAGGCCGGCGGTGCCGACGCCGATGATCTCCCAGCCTTTCGAGGTGGTGCGGTCGACGTGGCCCAGGAGGCCCATTTCGCTCGCCAGCCAGGGCGGCGCCGCCGGGAAGAGGATGTAGGTGGAGAGGCCAGCGAGGGCCAGCGTCACCAGCCGCTTGATGAAGCGCAGGTACTCGAGCCGTTCGCGCGCCCAGAGGTAACCGGCAAGGGCGAAGGGGACGATGAAATAGGAGGTGTAGACGAGGGTGAAGGCAACGTTCCAGCCGCTCAGCTGCTCGGGGTCGTAGAGATGGGCCTGGAGCCATTCGGTCGGGGTCTCACCGAAGAAGACGGCTTTGTCGAAGTCGATCATCGGGTGGTAGTGGACGCCGATCCCGAGCGAGTCTGCGGCGCCTCGGGTGAAGTCGTAGGCACCGAGGACGATCACCATCGGCAGCCAGTCGATCGCCAGCTGCAGGATCTGGCGCGGGTGGCGGCCGATCGAGACGCAGGCGAGCGCGCCGAGGGTCCAGAGGACGACCAGCTCGCGCTGGACCGGGATCCCGTAGTTGTAGCTCCAGACGACGAGACCGACGAAGTAGAGGCCGAGGGCGATGGCGCGGGCCAGTGGCCAGTGGCGAAAGTGGAAGACGGGCGCCTGCTCGGCGACGGCGGGCTGGACGAGATCGGGCGTGCTCAAGCGACCAATTTACGACTCGTTCACGGCATCGCCAAGAACAAGGCGCATTTCTCCCGGCTGGGGGAAGAAAAGCGCCTCGGTCGGTATAGCCTCCGCTTGCCGATGCCGCCCGAGATCGAGACCCCGACCGAGCTGCTGATCGGCGGCGAGAAGGTCGCCGGCGCCGGCGCCCCGCTCGCGGTCGAAAACCCGTACACGACGGAGACGATCGCCAGCGTCGGCAGCGCCTCGCCGGAGCAGGTCGAGGCGGCGGTCGCCGCCGCCCGCGCCGCCTGGCCGGGTTGGGCGCGGACGACCGCGGGCGAGCGCTGCGAGCTGCTGCACGAGGTCGCGCGCCGGCTGCGCGAGGGGGCCGAGGGGATGGCGCGGACGATGACCGCCGAGGGCGGCAAGCCGCTGCTGGAGAACCGCGACGAGCTCGACTGGACCGCCGCCGCCTTCGACTACTACGCCGAGATCGGCCGCGACCACGCCGGCCGGGTGATCCCGCCGATCGAGGCGACCCAGCTGGCGATGGTGGTCAAGGACCCGCTCGGCGTCGTCGGCTGCATCGTCCCCTGGAACTACCCGCTGCTGCTGCTCGCCTGGAAGGTGGCGCCGGCGCTGGCGGCCGGCAACTGCGTCGTCGCCAAGCCCTCGGAGCTGACCCCGCTCTCGACCCTGATGCTGGCCGACGTCTTCAGCCACATGCCGCCGGGGGTCGCCAACCTGGTGGCCGGCGCCGGCGAGGTCGGCGCCGCGATCGCCTCCCACCCCGAGGTCGACTGCGTCGCCTTCACCGGCTCGGTCGCGACCGGCAAGAAGGTCGCCGCGGCCTGCCTGCCGCGGATGGCGCGGATGAACCTCGAGATGGGCGGCAAGGACGCCTTCATCGTCTGCGCCGACGTCGCCCCGCAACTGGAGGTCGCCGCGCGCGGCGGCGCCTGGGCCGCCTTCCTCAACGCCGGCCAGGTCTGCACCTCGGCCGAGCGCTTCTACGTCGCGCAGGAGGTCTTCGACGATTACGCCGCAGCCTTCGTCGAGCACACCCGCTCGCTCGTCCTCGGCGACCCCTTCGAGGTCGCCACCGACGTCGGGCCGATGGTCTCCGAGCCGCAGCGGGCCAAGGTCCTCGCCCAGCTCGAGGCGGCGAGCGCTGCCGGCGCCGAGATCCTCACCGGCGGCGACCGGGGCGGCACCGAGCGCGGCCACTTCCTCTCCCCTGCCGTCGTCGTCGGCGCCGCCCCCGACAGCGCCCTGCTGACCGAGGAGACCTTCGGCCCGGTCGCGCCGCTGGTCCCGGTGGCCTCCCTCGACGAGGCGATCGCACTCGCCAACGGGACCGAGTTCGGGCTCGGCGCCAACGTCTACACCGCCGATCTCGAGAGCGCCGTCCGCTGCATGCGCGAGCTGCGCGCCGGCACCGTCTGGATCAACGATCCCTTGACCGACAACGACGCCGGCCCCTTCGGCGGCTTCAAGAGCAGCGGCCTCGGCCGCGAGCTCGGACGCGAGGGGCTCGAGGCCTTCCAGGAGACCAAGCACGTCCACATGGAGACGCGGATCGAGCGCAAGGAATGGTGGTACCCGTACCGCGAGTACGGCGCCGAGTAGCGGCAGCGCTGCTGGCGACGGTCCTGTGCGGCGTGCTCGGCGGAGAGGCGCTCGGGGCGTCGGCGACGGCCGCCGGCGATCGCTTCCACGCGGAAGTGCGATACGGCCGCGTCGCGGGCACCCGGATCGCCTACTACGAACGCGGCCAGGGTCCGCCGCTGCTGATGCTGATCGGGACCGGGTCGACGATGGCCGAATGGGACCCGGCGCTGATCCGCCTGCTGGCCGCCCACCACCGGCTGGTGATGTTCGACTACCCGGGCGTCGGCTTCTCCGGCCCCTGGCGCGGTCGCACCTCGTTCGACTCGCTCGCCAACTTCACCGCGGGGCTGATGAAGACGGTCGGCCTGGCGCGTGCCGACGTCCTCGGCTGGTCGATGGGCGGCTTCGTCGCCCAGCGTCTGGCGATCGACCATCCGGGCCGCGTCTCCCGGCTCGTCCTCGCCGGCACCAACCCGGGCGGTCGCCAGACGGTCCTGGGCAGCAGGCACTTCCAGGAAATCGACAGCGAGCCGCACCCGAGCGAAGCCCAGATCCTGCACGAGCTCTACCCGCCGCACGCACAGCGCCAGGGCCATGCCTTCCTGCGCAGGCTAGAAGTGGCGAGCCAGAGCGGCGAGATACCGAACGACTTCCACGTTGCCGCGGCGACCACCGACCGCCAGGTCGCCGCCGAGGACCCCTGGCTGCGCAGCGAGGACAACTGGGACAGCCTGGCCGAGATCGCGGCGCCAACCCTGGCGACCGCCGGCGCCCGCGACCCGGTCGTGCCGCCGCTCAACCTGCGCCGCATCGCCCGCCGCGTCCCCGGCGCCCGCTTCCAGCGCTTCGCCGGCGCCCACGCCTTCCTCTTCCAGTCGCGAGCCCGCTTCACCCGCGCCGTCGACGCCTTCCTCCGCTGACCTCCTGGCACGGTGGTTGAGGAAAACCACGCATAGCGTGGGAAAGCTCAACCACGGTGGGCGGCTAGGGCCACCATCAGCTCGACGGCCTCCTCTTGCGAGAGGCCCTGCTCCCGGACCAGCGAGCGCCAGGTCTCGAAGGCGAGCGCGTGGCCGATCGCGGCCCGCGCCAGCAGCCGGCGGCGGCCGCGCTCGGGGCGGCCGCGGAGGAGCGCCTCGGCCGCGTAGGCGAGCCAGGCACGGACCGCTTCGACCGGCCCCTGCATCGCAGGCACCGAGACGCCGTCGCGGATCACGTTCTCCAGCATCTCCTCGCCATCGGCAAACCAGGCGTAGAGCTGCCCGAGCGCCACCCGCAACCGCTCCTCGGGGTCGGCGATCGCCGCCCAGACCTCAACGTCCGGCAGCGGGTGCTGCATCGCCCAGTGCGCCGAACAGGCGCCGAAGAGGGCGACCTCATCGGGGAAATGACGGTAGACGGTCGCCCGCTGGACGCCGGCCTTCTCGGCGACGGCGCTGATCGTCGTTCGCGCCGGACCGACGCTGCCATGCAGCTCGACCGCCGCCTCGGTGATCCGCAGCCGCGTCTCCTCCTCCTGCTCGGCACGGCGCCGCTTGCGATAGGGGCGCTTCTCCTCGCCTCGGCTCGGGGTTGCTCTCATTTTCGCGGACATATCTGTACTTCGAATATTGACAGAGCGATCGGCGCTCTGCTAGCTTCGCCGAACACTACTGTTCGACCAAAGGAGAGATGAGATGTCTATCGCCGAGACCACCGAGAACCTGCGCCGCTTCGACGCATCGCAGGGACCGCGCATCGTCGGTGCCGCCGACGGCCCCGTCGCCCACCTCGGCGGCTGCGACGCCCGCTTCCTTGCCTGGAGCGAGGAGACCGGCGGCGGCTTCTCGCTGGTCGAACACCCGATCCCGCCCCGCTCGCTCTGCGCGCCGCTGCACCGCCACGCCGGCGTCGACGAGTACAGCTTCGTGCTCGAGGGACGGATCGGCGCGCTGCTCGGCGACGAGGTCGTCTATGCCGAGGCCGGCGAGCTCGCCTTCAAGCCGCGCGATCAGTGGCACACCTTCTGGAACGCCGGCGACGAGCCGGCCCGCCTGCTGGAGATCATCTCCCCCGGCGGCTTCGAGCACTTCTTCCGCGAGATCTCAGACGGCATCGAGACCGGCAACCTCGACTTCGCCGATCTCGAGCGCCGCTACGGCATCGAGCACGACCTCGCGAGCGTCACCCGCCTCTGTGCCGAGCACGACCTCACCCACCCGCTTCTCGGGTAGGCGCTTAGAGGTCGTCCTCGATCTCGTCGGCGGTGCGGCCGTGGCGGCCGGCGCGCTCGCGGGCGCGATCGGCAGCAGCGGCGAGCTGGTCGGCCTCTTCGCGCTTGGCCTCCTCTTCGGCGGCGAGCGCCTCGGCGCGCGCCGCGTTGGCGCTCGCTTCGTCGCGGTGGGCGCTGGCACGTTCGCCCTGGCGCTGGCGTTCGAGCTGGCGGCGCCTGCTGGCACGGCGGGCGCTGACCAGCGCGAGGGCGGCCAAGGCCAGCACGACAACGACGATGACGACTATCCACACGGTGGACATTCGCGTCTCCTTTCAGTAGGTCGCCGGTGGATCGCGAGGATCGCGGCGATCCTCGACGTAGACCTCGCGGCGGCGGTTGCGGCGCGCCCAGGTGGCCTCGCGGAGGAGGCCGAGGATCAGCCCGGCGAGGCCGGCGATCATCAGGATCAGGCCGACCGTGTCGATGCTGACGTGGGCGACGTGGACGTTGGTCGCGAAGTAGAGGATCGCGCCGACGGCGATCAGGAATATCCCCGCTCCGATCGTCATCAGATCCTCCCGAGGAGGAGCAGGACCAGCAGGACGATCGCGATCAGGCCGAGGATGCCTCCGGCGACCGCGACCTTGAGCAGGACCAGCACCAGGGCGACGACGATTAGAACCGCAATGATCCCTCCGACCATCTTCTCCTCCTTCTCAGGGGCTTGGATTGCCGCCCGCGGGGGGCGGCGCCACCCTTGAGCTCCAGGCCGAGTCGAAGCTGTGCGGCGCCCCTACAGGTGCCCGACGCGCCCAGCCCTCAAACTTCGGGGCGAGATTCCTGCGCAACCCCGCCGGCCGCGGTCGGCTCGGTGCGGGCAAGGCGGACGCTGCGCGAGAGGGTCGCGGTGGTGCCCGCATCGAGCGCGACCTCGAGCCGCAGCCGGAGCTTGATCCAGCGCTTCGCGAGGTGGCGACGAACCCGCGGCGAGAGCCGGCAGCGCAGCGCCACCTGAGCGGCGTCGGCGGCGCGGACCCGAGCCGCGCAGGCAGATACCGGCCCCGCTCTGGTCGCGATCGCGGCGCTGAGGCTGAGGCTGCCGGCGGCGGGCGCGTGGGCCCAGGTTAGCAGCACGCCGCGGCCGAGCTTGGCGCGGTTCAACGGTAACCGGTGCCAGATCTCAGGCGCGCCGCCCGAGGACCCGCCGCCGCCGTGGCCGGCCGGTTCTTCGGGCGGCGCGGGCGGCTCGAGCCAGCGCTGAAGCTGTCCCGGGCGGGCGGCAGCGAACTGGCCCACCGCCGCCACTGCCGCCGCGATCTGGCTTGCGTCGAACGGCTTGCGAGGTGCGGCTTCGAGCGCCTGCCAGGGCGCCAGCAGGTCGCCCAGCTCACTCGCCTCAGCCCCGGGATCGAGGCCGCTGACCGCGGCCGCGGCCTCGCGCAGCGCGGCGAGGTACGCGGCGCGACAGGAGCCGTCGTCGAAGCATGCTTCGAACAGCGCCGGCCCCGGCGGGCCGAAGCCGAGCTGCGGCTGCGACCAGGTCTGATCGGTCCCCCAGGGCAGCATCTGGAAGACGCCGGCGGGATCGCTATAGAGGTAATAGTTGTGGGGCAGGCTGCGTCCGCTGTAGCCGTCCCAGTGGCCGATGTAGCGCTCGACCGCCCACATCCGCGTCATCTCTTCGAGGTCGGCAACGGCGGCGACCCGAGCCGAGAACGACGGCGGGCTCGGCGCCGCGACAGCGGCGATCAGCGCTTCGAGGTCGGAGCGGCCCCCTTCTTCGCCCTCGTCGACTTCGAACAGGCCGGCGTCGCCGGGCACGACGTCGACGCCGAAGGCGCCCTCGTAGAGGTGCTGCGGCGGCGCCCCGAAGTCGCCGAAGAGCCGCTTCAGCGCGACTTCGTCGAGCGTTTCCAGGTTCAGGTGCAACCCGTACTCGACGCCGTTGACGCGGACGTCGGCATAGCCCGTGCGCGGCGCCGGCACGCCGGCGGCGCGGAACGCCTGGTAGGCGAGCGTCTCGTGCACCATCGAGGGGTCCTCGACCAGGTTGTTCAGCGTCATCTTCTTCAGGCCGAGGAACTTCTGGCCTTTGACGAACTCGTTGAACTTGAGCTTGAAGGCCGCCTTGCCGGAGAGCGGCCGGAACGAGCTTTCGCCCTTGAGCCGGACGCCGACCGCGATCGGCGGCGAGAAGGCGCCGACGCCGGCCGGAGTGCCGTCGCTCGGCGCCAGCGAGAATTCGCCTTCGACGTAGTCGCCCTCGGGGTCGGCTTCGAGCGCGGCGATCGAGGCCGGCGGCAGGGTCAGGTCGATCACGACGACCGCCCCCGGTTCGTAGATTTCGTCTGCGGTCAGAGCCGCCGCCGGTGCCGCCGCGAGTAGGGCAAGGACGGCGGCGCCGACGAGCGCCAGCGCCGCCCGCATCGCTCAGTCCGCCGCGGGCGAGGTCATTTCACGGCTCGCCCAGCGGTCCTCGACGACGTTGCCGGCGAGCTGGTGGCTGCGCCGGTGGCCGACCACCGCGGTGAGGAACTGCTCCCGCTCGAGCGCCAGCAGGCGGGTCGGCTCGGTCGTCCGCACGGTCGCCGTGCGAGGCACGTCGTGCAGCAAGGCGATCTCGCCGAACGATTCGCCCGGGCCCTCGTTGCGGCGGAACTCGCCGTTTTCGAAGACCTCGACCTGGCCCGCCTCGATCACGAAGAAGCGGTCTCCGTGCTGCCCCTGGACGATCACGTCTTCGCCAGCGGCGAACTCGATCGTCGTCAGGTCCTGACTGAGGCGCTCGACGGTCGCCACCGGCAGCGGCTCGAAGATCGAGTTGCGGCGCAGCAGCCGGTACTGCTCCTCGGCCACCGGGGCACCGACCTCGTAGGCGCGTAGCCGCGTCCAGCAGAGGACGACGAAGGCGGGCATCAGGCAACCGAGGGCGATCAGCGCGCCCTGGGTGTGGAGCAGTTCGTCGAGGGCAATCGCCGCCAGCGCGCCGAACGCCATCGCCGCCAGGCGACCGGACTCGAGGAAGCTCAGCAGCCGCCCCATCGTCTCGTCGTCGCCGAGCCGCTGCAGCAGCGTCTTCGCCGCGACCTCGACGAAGACGAAGCCGATCCCGATCGCGAACCAGCCGGCGTAGGCGGCGGCGGGCTCGGTGACGATGCCCGGCAGGACGGTCGCCAGCCCGATCAGGACACTGCCGCCGGCGATCGCGACGACGAGCCGGTTGCGGTCGAGCATCAGGATCAGGAAGGCGCCGCCGACGACGGCGCCGACGCCCCAGGCTGCATTGAGGAAGCCGACGCTGCCCTCGGGCAGCTCGAGCAGGTGCAGGGCGAGGCCGACGACGATCACCTCGGCAAAGCCCTCGAAGAAGAGCAGCGCCGCGGTCGTCAGCCAGGCGAGGCGCAGCGCCGGATGAGCGGCGAGCGTGCGGATGCCGCTGGTGATGTCGTGCATCGCCCCGGCGAGCTCGGACTCGGGCTCGATGTAGTCGGGGCGGTGGTCGCGGGTGATCCCGGCCAGGAGGAAGACGACGACCAGGGCAGCGACCGCAGCAACTCCGAAGATGAAGCTGGGCGAGGTCGCGGTGAGCAGGACGCCGGTGACGATCGCGCCCAGCAGGCTGCCGGCGTTTTCCATCACCGCGTGATTGACGTTGCCGGCGGAGAGCTGCTGCGGGGTGCGCGCCAGCACCGGCGACATCGAGGACTCGGCCGGCGGGTAGGCGCTGGAAACGATCGCGTAGAGGCCCGGAAAGACGAAGACGATCGCGGGCGGGGCGCCGGCCGCGCCGGCGATCGTCACCCCGGCCAGGACAACCGTCATCGCCAGCGAGCTGGCCACCAGCACCAGCTTGCGCGAGTGGCGGTCGATCATCAGCCCGGCGAGCGGCGCCGCCAGGGCGCCCGGCAGAAACCGGATCAGGGCAACGAGGCCGACGCCGACGATCCCGTGCGCCTCGAACCCGTAGACGCCGAGGGCGATCGCGAAGCACCAGGCAGAAAAAGAGGTGAGGACCCGCGACAAACCGAGCCGAGTGCGGTTTGGGTCGTCGAAGTCGATGAGCAGAGCGCGAATGACATCCCGAACTTTCCGTGAGGCTCTGCCCATGGTCCGCGGCAAGATAGACGCTCTTGCTTGTAACAGGAACCACCGGGTAAGGTTCCCGATCTTTTCCTTCCGCTCGTCTCTCGCTCTGCTGATCCTCCTGCTCGCCTCCTTGCTGGCGATGCCGGCAATTGCAAACGCGGCGAGCTACGTCGTCAACGAGGACTTCAACTTCACCCCGGAGGTCGGCTGCAACTCGGGCCCGGACGAAGAATGCACGCTCGAAGATGCGATCGATCTGGCCAACGGCGACGGCCAAGAAAGCACGATCAGCTTCGATCCGGCGCTCGAAAAGATCTTCGCCGAAGGCGAACTGCCGGCGATCACCCAACCGGTGACGATCGACGGCACCGAAGCCGGCGGCGAACCGGGGGTCGAAATCAGCGGCGAAACCGAGGGCAAATACGCCCGGGCCTTTCAGATCACCGCCGAAGAGGTGACGATCGAAGGCCTCTCGCTCGTCCACTTCTACGAACCGATCGTCGTCGAAAGCGATCTGGCGGCGATCTGCGGCAACTACATCGGGGTCGAGCTCGACGGCGAGACGGCGGAACCGAACGAAATCGGCATCTGGGTGGCTCCGGCGGCCGACGAAACCTCGATCGGTGCCGAATGCGCCGGCGGCGGCAACGTGATCTCGGGCAACTACTGGACCGGCGTCCTCGACGAAGGCGGCAGGACCCACATCGCCAACAACCTGATCGGCGTCAGCGCCTCCGGCGCGCCGCTCCCCAACGGCGAGAGCCCGGCGGCGAGCCAACCGGCCGGGGGCCTTTTCCTCCGCGGCCACGACGGGCTGATCGGCGGCCCCGGCGAAGGCAACACGATCGCCGACAACGTCAGCCAGGTCGAAGTCAGCGGCTTCCAGTTCGGCGGCGGCGTGATCGTCGACAACGGGAACACGACGATCCGCGGCAACTCGATCTTCGCCAACCAGGGTCGCGGGATCTACTTCCACGAACCCTTCAGCTTCTCGCCGCCGATCCCCGCGATCGGCTCCGTTTCCTCCGTCGAAGGCGGCTCGACCACGGTCGACGGCAGCGTCACCGGGCTCGACCCGATGCAGGAAGTCGTCGTCGACCTCTACGCCAACGCTGCCTGCGACCAATACGTGATCGGGCCGACCGAAACGATCGAAGCCGGCGAGGGCGAACGCTATCTCGGCAGCACGACCGCGAGCTCGAACCTCGCCGGCGAAGCCACCTTCGCGGCGGCGCTCCCAGTCCAGGCGGAGGGCACCGTCCTCACCGCGACCGGCACGATCGAAGGTGAGCTCGGCATCACGACCTCCGAATTCTCCGGCTGCGTCAAAACGCCGAAACCGTCGCCGAAACCGCCGAATCCCCCGCCGCCGCCCGCGCCCGAACCGGAACCGGAAAAGAAGCCGACGCCCGAAAACGGCGAAACGGTCGCGGTCGCGCCGGTGGCGGGCAAGGTCTTCGTCAAGCGCCCCGGCGGTAAGAAGAAGGTGCTGAAGGAAGGCGAAACGATCCCGGTCGGCTCGATCATCGACGCGACCCAGGGCAAAGTGACCCTGACCTCGGTCAACGCCGCCGGCGAAGAACAGACCGCGGTCTTCTACGGCGGCGTCTTCCTCGTCACCCAGCACGACGGCAGCGGGCTGGTGATCCTGGAGCTGCGGGGACCGTTGGCCGGCTGCAAGAAGGGCGGTGCGGGCAGCTCGAGCCTCGCCCGCGGCGGCCGCAAGGGCCGGCGACTGTGGGGCAGCGGCCACGGCAAGTTCCGCACCGAAGGCAACTACGGCTCGGCGACCGTGCGCGGCACGATCTGGCTCACCGAAGACCGCTGCGACGGCACCTTCTTCAAGGTCAAACGCGGCGTGGTCACGATCCGCGACTTCACCAGCAACGAAACCTTCGCCCTGCCCAAGGGCAAGACCTACTTCGCGCAGCCCTAGCCGGACAGCGATGCAAGTGCGCCGATACCAGCTGCTGCCAGCTCTCCTCGCGGCCGCCGCCCTCCTGCTCGTGCCGGCCGCCGCCGCGGCGCAGACCTTCGAGGTCGACAACCTCGGCGACAGCAGCGGCGGCGCCTGCACTGCGGCCGCCGGCGACTGCACTCTGCGCGACGCACTGACGCTGGCCAACGAAACCCTCGAACTCGACACGGTCGAATTCGAAGTCGCCGGGACGATCGAACCGGAAACGCCCCTCCCGATCGTCTCCGAGCCGGTCGACATCGACGCGACGACGGTCAGCGGCTACGCCGGGGCGCCGCTGGTCGCCCTCGAGGCAAAGGGAGAAGCGGCCGCACACGAGGCCCTGGCGCTGATCGGCAGCTCGCAAGGCAGCTCGGTTTCCGGGCTGGCGATCGGCGGCTTCGAATGGGGGATGCAGCTCGGCGCCCCGGGCGGGAACATGAGTGTCTGCGCCAACTACATCGGGGTCGCCCTCGACGGCCACACCGCGACCCCCAACGGGACCGCGATCCTCGTCGCTCTCGGTTCGACGGGCAATCGCATTGGCGCCGGGTGCGGCGCGCTCGGCGGCAACCTGATCTCCGCCAGCAGGTCGTACGGGATCTTCGAGAACGGCACCGAAACCCAGATCTCGGCCAACGGGATCGGCGTCGATGCCGAAGGCGGGCCGCTGGGCAACGGCCCACCGCTCGGCGCCGCCGGCGGCATCTGGGTCACCAGCAACTCGGTGAAGCCCTTCATCGGCGGAGTTCCCAACCCTGGCCCCGGCGAAAGCGCACCGAACACGATCGCCAACAACTACGGCTACGGCGTCTTCGTCGAAACCTCCGCCAGCAACGCCTCGATTCGCCGCAACTCCTTCCATGGCGACACGCTCGGCGCGATCGGCTTCGGCGAAGGGGGCGGCGCCGGTCCGCTCGAAGTCAACAACTTCGTCGCCTTCCCCGGCGAAACCCTCGTCACTGTGTTCCTAACCGGGCTGACTCCGAACGGGACCTACGAAGTGGACGCGTACGCCAGCTCCCAGTGCGACGCGAATCAGTACGGCCCCGGCGAAGTCTTCCTCGGCACCGGCAGCACCACGGTCGACGCCAGCGGTGACGGCGTCGCCGAAATCCACGGCATCCCACTGGCCGGGATCGACGCCGAAAGCTTCACTGCGATCGCAACCGATACGACGACCGGGACGACCTCGCAGTTCTCGCTCTGCGGTCGCACCAGGCCGGAAGCCACGGCATTCCTCTCCAAACCTCCGACGCTCTCCAGCACGGCGAGCCCGACCTTCACCTACACGGCCAAAGATTTCGGCCACATCGACCATTACCTCTGCAGCCTCGACGGCGGGCCCTCCGAAAGCTGTGCCACCCCGGACGAACTGACCGGCCTCGGCGACGGGCTCCACAAGCTCGAAGTCCGCGGCGTCGACGGCGAAGGCTGGGCCGACCTGACCCCGGCGAGCTACGAATGGACGGTCGACGCCACCGGGCCGAACGTCGAGATCGAAAGCGGTCCAGCCGCGGCCACGAACGCAACCGAAGCAACCTTCGACTTCACCGCCGAAGACGCCGGCTCGACCGTGGAATCGATCGGGTGCAGCATCGACGACGGCCCATTCGAACCGTGCATTTCGCCGCAGACCTACACCGGGCTCTCGCTCGGCAACCACCGGCTCGAAGTCCAGGCGACCGACAGCCTCGGCAACACGACCGCGGTCCCAGCGGCGTACGACTGGACGGTCTACGCCGACCACACCGACCCTGTGAGTCAGATCGAAAGCGGCCCGACCGGGCTGATCGCCTCCGCGGAAGCCGAGATCGGGTTCTCGGCGAGCGACGCCGAATCCGGCGTCGAAGGAATCGAATGCCGCATCGACGCGGAACCGTTCGCCACCTGCGCCACGCCGAAAACTTTCTCCGGCCTCGGCGACGGCAATCACAAATTCGAGGTCCGCGCCGTCGACAGAGTCGGCAACATCGAGGCCACCCCGGCCAGCCGCAGCTGGACCGTCGACACGACGCCGCCACAGAGCTCGATCGAAAGCGGCCCCCCAGCGGAAACCACCGCGACCGACGCGACCTTCTCGTTCTCCGGCAACGACGCGACCTCGGGGATCAAAGCGCTCGAATGCAGGCTGGACGCCGCCGCCTTCGAACCGTGCAGCTCGCCGCAGCAGGTCAGCGGCGTCGGCACCGGCCAGCACAGCTTCGAGGTGCGCGGCACCGACAAAGCCGGCAACGTCGAGTCGAGCCCGGCCACCTATAGCTGGAAGGTCAACCAGAAACCGCCAGCCGAAGAACAGAAACCGCCACCGGCGCCTGAAAACGGCGAATCGGTCGCCGTCGCCCCGGCCAGCGGCAAGGTCTACGTCACCAGGCCGGGCGGTGAAAAGGTCGAACTGAAGGAAGGCGAAACGATCCCGGTCGGGTCGATCGTCGACACCACCAATGGCAAGGTCACCCTCACCTCGGTCAACAAGGCCGGCGAAACCCAGACCGCAGACTTCTTCGGCGGCGTCTTCGTCGTTCAGCAACATGACGGCAGCAACCTGGTGGTGCTGAAGCTGCGCGGCAAGGTCGGCCCGTGCAAGACGAACCCGCGTCGGGGCAAAGGCCAGCCCCGGCTCGCCCGCGCCGGCCGTAAGAGCCGCCACCTCTGGGGCAGCGGCCACGGCAAGTTCCGCACCGAAGGCAACTACGGCTCGGCCAGCGTCCGCGGCACGATCTGGTTCACCGAAGACCGCTGCGACGGCACCTTCTTCAAGGTCCGGCGTGGCATCGTCACTATCCGCGACTTCACCCTGAACAAGACGTTCGCGCTGCCCAAGGGGCAGACCTACCTGGCGCAGCCGTGAGCGCGCCGGGCTCCCCGCGGCGGCGGCGAGAACTGGCGATCCTGATCGTCGTGGTCTGCGCCGCGGCGCTGGCGATCCTCGCCTACGCAACGCACCTGATGCGAGCGCTGGAGCAGCAGAGCGTCGATGCCCGATTCTCGGTCCGCGTCACCCAGGCCCAGCCGAGCGAAATCGTCATCGTCGGCGTCGACGACGTCACCTTCAACCAGCTTGGCCTGCAGTGGCCCTTCCCGCGCAAGCTGCACGGACGGGTGATCCGGCGGCTCCACCAGGCGGGCGCAAAGGCGATCGGCGTCGACATCCAGTTCACCGAGCCGAGCTCGCTCGGGATCGCAGACGACGAAGCGCTGGCCGGCGCGATCGAAGGCGCGCCCGGAGTCGTCCTCTCGACGACCGAAGTCAACGAACTCGGCGAATCGAACATCTTCGGCGGCGAAGCGGTGGTCCACGAAATCCACGCCCGCGCCGCCAACGGCGTCGTCGAGCCAGACCCCGGCGGCACCTATCGCAAAATGCATTACCAGGTCCAGGGCCTGGTCACCTTCCCCGTCGCGCTCGCCGAAGCGACCAGCGGCGAGCACGTCGAACCGAGTCAGTTCGAAGGTGGCGACTGGGCCTGGATCGATTACCGCGGACCCCCCGGCAGCTTCCGCGAAGTCCCCTACTCGCGCGTGCTTCGCGGCGAAATCCCCGCCTCGGTCTTCCGCGGCAAGACCGTGATCATCGGCGCCACCGCGCCCTCGCTGCAGGACGTCCACCCGACCTCGACCAGCGGCGACGAACTGATGTCGGGCCCCGAAATCCAGGCCAGCGCGACCTGGACTGCCCTGCATGGCTTCCCGCTCACCTCCTCCGGGACGATCGTCGACCTGCTGCTGATCCTGCTGCTCGGTGCCGTGCCGGCGGCGGTGACGCTGCGGCTGCGCCCGCCGCTGGCGCTGGGAGCCGCGGTCGCCCTTGGGATCCTCTACGCGGGATTCGCCCAGCTCCTCTTCGACTCCGGCACCGTGCTGCCGGTCGTCTATCCGCTGCTGGCCTGCGTCCTCTCGGCGATTGGCGCGCTCGCCGTCAACTACGTGCTGACCGCATTCGAGCGCCAGCGCGTCCGCGACACCTTCTCCCGCTTCGTCCCCGAGGCGGTCGTCGCCCAGGTGCTCGAGCGCAACGACGGAGACCTGCGCTTCGGCGGCGTGCGGCGCGAGTGCACGGTCCTCTTCAGCGACCTGCGCGGCTTCACCAGCTTCTCGGAGGCGCGCCGGCCCGAAGAGGTGATCGACGTCCTCAACCATTACCTGGAAGAGATGAGCGACGCGATCATGGACCACGGCGGCACCCTCGTCGCCTACATGGGCGACGGGATCATGGCCGTCTTCGGGGCGCCGATCGACCAGGAGGACCATGCCGACCGCGCCGTCGCCGCCGCGCGCGAGATGCTCAACGTCCGCCTCCCCCACTTCAACCAGTGGATGCAGGGGGCCGGCCACGGCGAGGGCTTCGCGATGGGGATCGGGCTCAACAGCGGCACTGTGATGTCGGGGCAGGTCGGCTCGCAGCGGCGGATCGAGTACACGGCGATCGGCGACACCACCAACACCGCGGCGCGGCTGGAGAGCATGACCAAAGGCTCGGGTCACCAGCTGTTCATCGCGGAGTCGACGCGGCTGGCGCTCGAGACCGATCCGGGCGACCTGATCCAGATCGGCAAGCGCGAGGTCCGCGGCCGTGCCCACCAGATCACGGTCTGGACCCTGCAGGGACCGCTCAACCCGCTAGCCGGCGGCGAGCAGAGCCGTGCCGAAGAGGAAGACGAGGTGAAAGGCCTGGTCGACGGCGACCCGCAGCCCTGAGGGGTCCGCCTCGTCCCGGACCCCCTTCACGGTCCGAATGTAGGAGTCGAGCAGCCGCCCGTCGTCCTGGACCAGGTGGGGGACGAAGACGACGACGCCGACCAGAACCGCCCGCCACGCCTGCCCGCTTTCGATCCCGATCCAGATCAGCGCCGGGACGAAGCACAAGGTGTAGGTGATCACGTGCGAGAACAGCGCCCGCCGCCGCACCCGGTCCGCGCCCAGCCCGCCGGTCTTGAACCGCGCCTGCCAGTCCGTCTGCAGGACGAAGTCGCCCACCAGGTGGCAGACGATCGAGACCGCGAATACTTCGACCCAGCTCAAGCGGGGCCGATCCTAGCCGAGGCGGGCGGCGACCTCGCGGGCGCAACGCTCGCCGCTGCGCACCGCGCCCTCGAGGTAGCCCTGAGCCTCGGTCGCGGTGTGCTCGCCGCCGAAGTGCAGGCCGCCTTCGGCGAGGCCGGCGAAGCCCCAGAAGCGGGTGTACTGGCCCGGCAGATAGGCCGCGTAGGAGCCGTGGGTCCAGGGATCGGCGGCCCAGCGGTCGAGCCAGGCATCGCCGTCAAAGCCGGCTGCGAGTCCCGGCACCGCACGGGCGATCCGCGCCAGGGTCGCGTCGACGACGCGGCGCGGCGGACGGCCGTGAACGGCTGGGCCCGGGTAGCCGGCGCCATAGCGACCGCCCGAGTAGACGGTCAGCAGGCCGCGGCCGCCGCCCTCGCCGAGCGAGCTGTCCCAGCTGTCGATCTGCTCGTCGAAGTATTCGCCGTCGAAGCGGTCGTAGCTGCGCGGCGGGCGACGCAGCTGGATCAGCAGCTTCGCGTTCGTCCCCATCCCGAGCTGCTCGATGCACTGGCGCCGGCGGCGGCCGAGCCCGGCGGCCGAGAGGTCGACGCGGCGCAGCGCCGTGAACGGCAGGCAGAGGACGGCGACGTCGACGCGGACCTCGGCGCCGCCACCGGCGAAGCCGAGCGCGTAGCCGGTTCCGTGACGACGCAGGCTGGCGAGCGGCTGGCCGAGCCGGACCGCCCCTCGCGGCAGCCGCTCGACCAGGCCCCAGGGGATCTGGTCGTTGCCGCCGGCGACGTGGAAGCGTTCGTCGGATTCGAAGCCGGCCGAGCCGAACTCCAGCACCATGGCGATCGCGCTGAGCCGGTCGCAGTCGAGGCCGTACTCCTCGGCCATGTACTGGCGCACGGCGCGGCGCAGCAGCTCGCGGCCGGGTCCGGGCGCGGCGGCGAGGAGCCACTCCTCGGCGCTCGTCTCGTCGAGCGCCCGCGCGGCGGCAGTTGGCCGCAGCCAGTGGAAGCTGCCGATCCGGCGGCGGTCGCGGTCGGCCTGGCGGCGCAGCAGATGCTGCTCGGCGTAGACCTTGGAGAAGCGGCGTAGCTCGCCGGCGAGGAAGAGCCGCGGGTGCAGGCGAGGGGAGCGGCCGGCGATCGCCGCCACGTCCTGAAGCCGCAGCCCCAGCTCCCGCGCCAGAGCGCGGATGCGGACGTGGCGGGTGTCGATGAACTCGCCCCCGTGCTCCGCGGTCTGGCCGCCAGCGAAGCCACGCGCGGTCCAGCAGCGGCCGCCGACCCGCTGCTCGTGCGCCTCGTAGACGGTGGCGGCGATCCCGCCCTGATGCAGCCGGTAGGCGCAGGTCAGCCCGGCGAGCCCGGCGCCGACGATGGCGACCCGGGGCTGGCCGGAGCGCTTCCTCGACAGCTGCCCCCACGCCCCAGCGCTGGCCGCCCGTCCGAACAGAGCCGCGCCCCCAATCCCCGCAGCCGCCCCAAGCACCTCGCGCCGACTCAGGGTTTTTGCGCGTACCTGAAGCATTGACGGGCCTATGGCAACGTCAATGCTTCAGCCGTGCCGGCGCCGACGATTTCGATGTCCACGGCCCGCTTATACCACCGGGCCGGAGCCCGGCGGACGGTCGCGGCCACCCGCCAGCCGAGCGCTGACCTTGATCGCTTTCACCGCCCCGGTCGCGCCCGCCTGCAGCAAGACGCCGGCGCCGAAGAGGACGAGGCCGGGGACGAAGAGGACCGGCGAGCCGAGCATCAGCAGCCCGATCCTGCCGAGCAGGTAGGGCGGGGCGCTGACGACGACGCCGAGGGTGGCGCTGATCGCGCTGATCGAGAGGCGGTCGCGGCGCGAGCGCGGCTGCGCGACCCCGATCATCCGCGCCGGGACGGCGACGTAGGTGACCATCATCACCCCGATCACGATCCCGAGGCTGAGCACGAACCAGGGGGGCTCCGAACGGGTGACGACGGTCGTCGCCAGAGCCAGCGCCAGCCCGACCGAGGCGCCCCAGGCGACGATCGGTCGCAGCCGCCCACGCGCTTCGGAGACCGCGCGGCGGACCGAGGGCGGCTGCTCGGGCTGGGCGACGGCGAAGGCGAAGACCGCATTGAGGAAATAGGCGGCGACGGTGCCGGCGACGATCGCGAGCACGATCGGGACGAGGATCGCGCCGCGCAGCTCGGGCAGCGACTTATCGTGGAGCATGTGCAGGCGCAGGTCGTACATCGCCAGCCAGACCCACATCGCCGGCAGCACCTGGACCAGGGTCAGCCGCCAGTTGGAGATCAGGATGCGGATCCCGGCGAGGAGCATGGTGACGCCGCCTACCGCCAGCGCCAGCGGCGCCAGCCAGCGGCGCGAGCGGGCCAGGTCGGTGACCGCGGTTGCGATCCAGGCCTCGTCGGCGCGGTCGATCGCGCCGGCCCAGCCGCGCAGCCGCCGGCCGAGCGCCGCCAGCCGCCCGCTCATGGGTTGAAGGCGAGGAAGACGAAGGCGGCGAAGACGACGAGGTGGACGCCGCCCTCCTGCAGCGTCGCCCGCCCCGGCAGCAAGGTCAGCGAGCCGACCAGGCCGGTGAGGACGAGGAGGACGATCTGGGTCGAGCCAAGGCCGAGGACGAGCGGCCCGTCGAGCCAGATCGAGGCCAGGGCGATCGCCGGGATCGTCAGCCCGATGCTCGCCATCGCCGAGCCGAAGCCGAGGTTGAAGCTGATCTGGGTGCGGCCGCGGCGGGCGTTGCGGGCGGCGGAGAAGGTCTCCGGCGCCAGTACCAGGAGGGCGATGACGACACCGACCGCCGACTGCGGCGCGCCGATCGATTTGACCCCGTCCTCGATCGCGCCGGAGCTGACCTTGGCGAGGCCGACGACGGCGACGAGGCTGACGGCGAGCAGCCCGAGGCTGCGCAGCGCCTCGGCCCGGCTCGGCGGCGGCCCCTCGTGCCCGCCGCCGTCCTCCTCCCCCTCGGGCAGGAAGTGGCTGCGGTGGCGGACGGTCTGGACGACGAGGAAGAGCCCGTAGAGCGCGATCGAGGCGACTGCGGCGAAGGCGAGCTGGGAGCCGTTGAATTCGTTTCCGGTGGTGCTCGTCGTGAAGCTCGGCACGACCAGGGTCAGCGTCGCCAGCGTGATCACCGTCGCGAACGCGGTCGCCGATCCCTCGGCGTTGAAGGTGGCGATCCGGTCGCGCAGGGCGGCGAGCAGGATCGAGATCCCGACGATGCCGTTGCAGGTGATCATCACCGCCGAGAAGACGGTGTCGCGGGCCAGCGTCTCGGTCTGGTGGTCGCCGCCGGAGACCATCAGGGTGACGATCAGCCCGACCTCGATCACGGTCACCGCGACGGCGAGGACGAGAGAGCCGTAGGGCTCCCCCACCCGCGCCGCGATCACCTCGGCGTGGAAGACGGCGGCGATCACGGCGCCGGCGAGGAAGAGGTCGACGACGATCACGACCGGCGTCGCCGGGTGACTGCCCCAGGTAGCCGCCAGCGCCAGCAGCGCCAGCAGCGGCAGGGCGGTTCGCCAGCTGTCGGTCAGGCGGGCCACGAGACCGCCGATCCTATGTCGCCGTTTGCTGCATTCGGACCCCCATAGGGGACCAAATGCAGCAAACGGAACCGGCTCAGGCTCGAGCAGCGAGCCCGAAGACCGCGCCGCGGCCCTCGTACTCGATCCGGCGCGCCTCGGCGGCGGCTGCTTCCGGGCCGAGCTCGCGCTCGACCAGGTGGAGGGCGAGGTCGAGCGCCGAGGTGACGCCGCCCGCGGTGATCACGTCGCCGTCGTCGATCACCCGCGCGTCGGGCCAGACCTCGGCGCCGGCGGCACGCAGGTCGTCGATCGAGCCGCGGTGGGTGACCGCGGGGCGGCCGCGCAGCATGCCGCTGGCAGCGAGCAGCATCACGCCCGAGCAGACGCCCGCCATCGTCGTTCCGGCGGCGTGGCGCTCGGCCAGCGCCGCCGGCAGGGCCCCGCGCTGGGCCTCGGCCCAGGCGCCCTGCGGCGCTCGCGAGATCCAGCCGCCGCCGGGAATCACGACCATGTCCGGAACCGGGTCGAGGGTGGTCCGGGGCGAGACGACGAGGCCGTGGGCGCCGCGGACCACGTCGCAGGGGTCGAGGGTTGCCAGCTCCACCGCGCACCCGGCGGCGGCGAGGATCTCGAACGGCGCGACCGCGTCGAGCTCGTCGAATCCGTCGTAGATGAGTACCTGGATCTTGTTCATGCGAGCAAGGTGCCAGGCACGGATTCGACCCGCCAGTGGCTGAAAAGACAATGTACGCTAGGATTCAGCCATATGAGCGCTCCGCACCGGGTCGTCGCCCTCGTCCTCCCCGGAGTCCTCGCTCTCGACCTCGCTGCGCCCTCGCACTTCTTCGGCCGCCTCGGCCCGCCTCGCTACGAGTTCCAGCTCGCCGCCGCGCAGCCAGGACCGGTCCGCTGCGCCGACGGCTTCGACGTCCTCGCCGCCCACGGCCTCGGGGCCCTTGCCGGCGCCGACACCGTCGTCGTCCCTGGCTTCAACCCCGTCGCCGAGCCCCCCGCGCCGCTGCTCGCCGCGCTCCGCGACGCCGCCGCCGGTGGCACCCGCGTCGTCTCGATCTGCACCGGCGCCTTCGTCCTCGCCTGGGCCGGCCTGCTCGACGGCCGCCGAGCGACGACCCACTGGCACTCGACCGAAGCGCTCGCCGCGAATTTCCCGGCGATCACCGTCGACCGCAACGTCCTCTTCGTCGACGAAGGCGAGGTGCTGACCAGCGCCGGCGTCGCCGCCGGCATCGACCTCTGCCTCCACGTCGTCCGCCGCGACCACGGCGCCGAGTTCGCCAACACCCTCGCCCGCCGCACCGTCGTCGCCCCCCACCGCGACGGCGGCCAGGCCCAGTTCGTCGAGCTCCCAGTTCCCGAGCCGATCTGCCCCGCCACGGACCTGGGCACCACCCGCGCCTGGGCGCTGGAGCGCCTGGCCGAGCCGCTCGACGTGCCGGCCATGGCCCGCCACGCGATGGTCTCCACTCGGACCTTCGCGCGCCGCTTCCGCGCCGAGACCGGCACCACCCCCCACCGCTGGGTCCTGCAGCAGCGCCTGCTTCAGGCCCGCCGCCTGCTCGAGTCCTCCAACCGCTCGATCGAGGACGTCGCCGCCCGCTGCGGCTTCGGCTCGTCCGCCTCCTTCCGCTCTCACTTCAAGGCGGAGACGGGCACCAGCCCGCTCGCGTACAGACAGCGCTTCGCTACCGGAAGCGAACATGCCCTGGACGTTGATCGGCGCTGACGGGCGACCGTACGCAAGCGAGGTGCCGGGGACCGTCGGCGGGCATCGGCGCTCACGGATCTACGGCCGTCTCAACTGCCCTTCCGCGGTACGTGCAATCGCCCGCGGCGGCTACGTCGCCGATCGCGTCTTCTTCGCCGACGAAGTGACCGCCGTCGCGGCCGGCTATCGCCCCTGCGCCATCTGCATGCCGGCGGAGTACCGCACCTGGAAGGGCTCCCATCCGCGCTCGACACATTGACATTGCCCTGGGCAGGTCAACGTGTCGAGCGGTCGACACCTCCCCGGCCTCGCCTGGGGATCGAATGAGGCACTAAGCGCTGACGGCGCTGGCGCCAACCGCGGCGCCGACCACCTTGGTCGCCAGGTGATCGGGGACCTCCTCGTAGCGCTCGAACTCCATTGTGAACTCGGCGCGGCCGCCGCTAATCGAGCGCAGGTCGGGGGCGAAGTCGAGCACCTCGGCCATCGGCACCTCGGCCTTGACCTCGGTCGCGCGGCCCTTTGCCTCCATCCCCAGCGGCCGCCCGCGGCGCGAGTTGAGGTCGCCGATGATGTCGCCGACGACCTCGTCGGGGCAGCTGATCGTCAGCTTCACGATCGGCTCCAGCAGGACCGCGTCGGCCTCGGCCATCGCCTCCTTGAAAGCCATCGCGCCGGCCAGTTTGAAGGCCAGCTCCGAGGAGTCGGTGTCGTGGTGCTTGCCGTCGACGAGACGGACGCGGACGTCCTTGACCGGGTAACCGGCGACGATGCCGTGCTGCATCGCTTCGACCACGCCTTTCTCGACCGCGGGGATGAAGCTGCCGGGGATCGCCGCGCCCTTGATCTTGTCGACGAACTCGAGGCCGCCGCCGCCCTCGCCCGGCTCGATCTCGATCGAGCAGTCGGCGAACTGGCCTTTGCCGCCGGTCTGCTTCTTGTAGCGGGCGTGGGCGGCCGCCGGCTGGCGGATCGCCTCCTGGTAAGGGACGCGCGGCGGGTGCAGCTCGATCTCGGCGCCGAAGCGCTCGCGCATCCGCTCGACCAGGACCTCGACGTGGACCTGGGTCAGGCCGGCGATGATCTGCTCGCCGGTCTGCGGGTCGCGGTGGAAGTCAAGGGTCGGGTCCTCCTCGCTCAGCCGCCGAACCGCGGTCGCCGCCTTGTCCTCGTCACCCTTGGACTTCGCCTCGTATGAGAAGGCCATCACCGGAGCCGGCAGCTGCAGCGGCCGCACCGAGAGCTGCCGCTGGCCGTCGCCGAGGACGTCGCCGGCGCGCGTCTCCTTCAGCTTCGCGACTGCGCCGATGTCGCCGGCGCCGAGCTCGGCGACCGGCTTCAGGTCTTTTCCCAGTGGCTGGCCGAGCTGGCCGATCCGCTCCTTCTGGCCGCTGCCGACGTTGATCGCGTGGGAGTCGGAGCGAATCGTGCCGCTGTAGACGCGGAACAGGTTGACCCGCCCGGTGTAGGGGTCGGCAGTCGTCTTGAAGACGTAGGCGACGAGCGGGCCGTCGTCGTCAGGCTCGACCGCGACCGGCTTGCCGTCGCCGTCGAGCGCCTCCAGCGCCCCCCGCATCCGCGGCGAGGGCAGGTCCTCGACCAGCGCCTCGAGCAGCCGGTCGGTCCCCAGGTTGCGGGTCGCGACGCCGCAGGTGACCGGGAACAGGTGACCCTCGGTCACGCCTCTCTTCAGGGCGGTGACGATCTCCTCGTGGTCGATCTCCTCACCGTCGAGGTAGCGCTCCATCAGCGCGTCGGAGTTCTCCGCCACCTCGTCCATCAGCTTCTCCCGGTACTCCTCGGCCTGCGGGCGCAGCTCGTCGGGGATCGGGCCGCGCTCGGCGCCGCCGCGCTCGCTGCCGCCGTAGACGAAGGCCTCCATGTCGATCAGGTCGACGACGCCGCGCAGCTCGCGTTCGGAGCCGATCGGGATCTCGGTCGCGACCACGTGCTGGCCGAAGGCCGCCTTCAGCGAGTCGAGCGCGGCGAAGAAGTCGGCCCGCTCGCGGTCGAGCATGTTGACGAAGACGAGCCGCGCCAGCCCCTCCTCGTCGGCCCGCTGCCAGAGCCGTTCGGTGTTGACCTCGACCCCTGCGACGCCGTTGACGACGACGACGCAGGAGTCGGCCGCGCGCAGCGCCGCCGCCGCGTCGGCGACGAAGCTGGGGTCGCCGGGGGTGTCGATCAGGTTGATCTCGCGGTCGTCGTGCTCGAAGCAGGTGACACAGGCGTTGATCGAGTGGCCCCGCCGCCGCTCGTCCCCCTCGTGGTCGGAGACCGTCGACCCCTCCTCGACGCTGCCGAGCCGGTTGACCGCCCCCGCCTCGTACAGGAGCGCCTCATGCAGGCTCGTCTTCCCGCTCCCCCGGTGCCCGATCAGGGCCACGTTCCGGATCCGGTCCGCTGCCTTGTGCGGCATGCAACGACGTTACACCCGGGCGGGCGGCGCGTCTACGGCGCCCGCCCGCCCGCGGAGCGCTACTCGGCCAGCAGGGCGTCCATCTGGCCGACCGCTTCGCCGAGGCCCTGCTCCATGCCCATCTCGAGCATCTTCTCCATCCCCTCACGCGAGAAGAAGCTCGAGCGGAGCTCCATCCGGGTGCCGCCCTCGTGGTCGGAGAGGGTCATCTCCATTGCCGTGACCGAGAACCCGTCGGTGGGGTTGCCGTCGGGGTCGGTGAAGCCGTCCTTGACGCGCAGCGCCCGCGGCGGCTCGACGCTCTCGACCACCCAGTAGCCGTGGTGTTTGTCGCCCTCGGGACCGGTCATGAAGTACCTCATCTCGCCTCCGGGCGAGAGGTCGTGCTGCTCGAAGGTCGCCGGATAGGTCGGCGGCCCCCACCAGCGCTCGAGCTGGCGCGGGTTTGCCCACAGCTCCCAGACGCTCTCGGCGGGGGCGGCGAAGTCGGCGACGAGGGTCAGCGTCAGGTTCTCGAGGTCCTTGTCGACGGAGGTGACGGTCATCTCTTTCCTTTCCTTGGCTTGTTCGGGGTGGCGGGCACGGCGGCGAGCAGCGAAGACATCCGGTCGACGCGACCGCGCCATTCCCGCTCGAGCTCTTCGAGCGCCGCCCGTGCCCGGCTGACGGCGTCGAGATCGGTCCGCACCAACTGCTCCCGCCCGCGCCGCTCTTTGCTGACGAGGCCGCTGCGCTCGAGCACCGCGACGTGCTTCTGCACGGCGGCGAAGCTCATCGGGTAGGCGGCGGCCAGCCGCGAAACAGACGCCTCGCCCTCGAGGCAGCGGCGGACGATGTCGCGGCGGGTGGTGTCGGCGAGGGCGTGGAAGAGGTCGTCGACGACGGTCTCTTCCACGCCCGGTTCCTTCTCGATACCTACAACCATTTGGTTGTAGGTTAGCGCACCCAAGGCGCCCTTTGCCCCAGGGGTGGAGGAAATGCGCCTTGCCCAATTGGACGCGGCGCGGCCGGCAGGGTGTAATCCGCGGCGATGGAACGGCTCGACCTGATCCTGCTCGGCGACTTCGAGGCGCGCATCGACGGCGAGCTCGTCGCCGAGGACGCCTGGAGCCACGGCCGCTCGCGCGACCTGGTCAAGCTGCTGGCGCTGGCGCCCGGCCACCGCCTCGTCCGCGAGCGAGTGCTCGAGGCGCTCTGGCCCCACCTCGACGCCGACGCCGGCGCCGCCAACCTGCACAAGGCGGCGCACCATGCGCGCCGGGCACTGGGCGAGGCCGAGGCCGTCGTCCTCCGCGAGGGCGAGGTGCAGCTGGCGCCGGGCGCTGCGGTCGAGACCGACGTCGAGCGCTTCGAGGCCAGCGGCGACCCCGATCTCTACGGCGGCGAGCTGCTGCCCGGAGACCGCTACGCGGCCTGGACGCAGGAGCGGCGCCAGCAGTTGCGCGAACGCCGGCTGCAGGCGCTGCGGGAGGCCGGCAACTGGGCTGAGGTGGCAGCCGCCGAACCGGCCGACGAGGCGGCACAGCGGGCGCTGATGCGGATCCGGCTCGCCGCCGGCGACCGCCCGGGAGCCCTCGCCGCCTTCGAGAGCCTGCGCGAGGCGCTCGCCGAGCACGGCCTGCAGCCGAGCGTCGGCTTAGTCGCCTTCCACGCCCGGATCGCCGGCGGCGCCGCGCTCGACGGCGCCCTGGCCAAGATCGACGCCGAGATCGAGCAGGCCAGCGTCGCCGAGCGCGCCGACCTGATGGCGACCCGCGCCGACCTGCTGATGGCGATCGGCGACCGCGGCGCCGCCTCCGCCTACGGCGCCGCCGCCGCGGCGGCCGGCCCCGACGGCGTCGCCCTGCGCATCCGCCAGGCCTGGGCGCAGCTCGCCGGCGGCGAACCCGGCGCCGCCGAGGCGACGCTGGCGCCGCTGGCGCCCTCCTCCGACGCCGAGCGCGCCGGCCACCTCGTCACCGACGCCGCCGCCGCCTGGTTCCGCGGCGACGTCGAGACCGCCTCCCGGCTGGCCGCCGAGGCCTACGAGCTGGCCCAGGAGGCGGGGCTGACGCGGGAGGCGCGCGGCGCGCTCGAGGTCGAGTCCGCGGTCGCCCACAGCAGCGGCGCCTGGGGCACCGCGCTCGAACACGACCTCGGTGCCTCGCTGCGCGCCCCAGACCTCGCCGACACCCTCTTCGACGGCCACCTCTGCATCGGCCAGTACGCGCTGCGCGGCGCCAGCTCGCATGGGCAGCTGCGCGAGGTGGCCGAGGAGCTGCACGCCAACTCGCTGCGCACCGGCGCCCGCCGCGCCCAGGCCTTCGCCGCGACCCTGCTCGGCGAGGTGGCGCTGGCGGCGGGGCGGACCGAGGAGGCGGAGGAGCGCCTCGGCGAGGCAATCCGCACCAGCCGCGAGATCGGCGCGATCACCAGCGAGGCGCTGGCCAGTCTCCGGCTCGGCGAAACCGAGCGAGCCCGGGGCAAGGAGGCCCGGGCCGAAGCGCTGCTCGCCGACGCCCTGGCGCTCTCGCGCTGGTCGCCGCTGTCCCGCCACCTGCAGCCGCTCAGCTACGCCGCCCTCGTCGTCCCGCCCAGCCAGCCCCAGCTCGGCTGCCGCTGGCTCGAACAGGCCGAGCCCGAGCTGGCCGAGATCGAGCGCCCCTGCGTCTTCTGCGGCGTCAGCTTCGACCTCGCCGCCGCAATCGCCGCCGCCCGCGCCGGCGAACCTGCGCGCGCCGGCGAGCGGGTCGCCGCCGCTGAGGAAGCGGTCGGGCTCTGGCCCGAGGACGCCTGGCGACCGAGCCTCGAGGAGGCCCGTGGCGAGACCGCCCTCGCCCGTGGCGACGCCGAAGAGGCCAGGCAGCTGCTCGCCGCCGCCGCCGAGGGCTTCGCCGGCCACGGCCGCCGCCTCGACGCCGACCGCGCCGCCGCCCGCCTCGCCGAACTCTCCTAGCACCTGCCCCGTAGGCCCAGGGAAGGTTCCGGGAAGGCTGGGCTTCCTACCTTCGCCTCATCGACCAACCGAAGGAAAGGAAGCCAATGAAGACCTACGTGATTTTCCGCCGCGAGGGCTGGGCCACGCCCGAGGACCTCGAAGCCGGTGCGAAACGCTCGGCCCAGGTCGGCGACGAGGAGATGTCGGACCAGGTGCGCTGGATCCGCAGCTACGTGCTCGCCGAGAACGGCCGCGTCGGCACCGTCTGCATCTACCAGGCGGTGAGCGAGGAGGCGATTCGCGAGCACGCCGCCCGCGCCGACATCCCGGCGCAGGAGGTGATCGAGGTCGTCGACACGGTCTACGTGCGGCCCGACCCGGAGCCCGCTTCGACCACGGCATAGTCGCCAGCGACGAGCGACGCCGGACCCTCCGGCGTCGCTCGTGCGCCGCTTGTTTCAGCCGGTGACCGCGTGCACCACCGGGTAGTAGCCGTTGGCGTGACCGGCGACCTTCGGGTGGTAGCTTTCGCCCGTCGGGTTGGAGAGACCGTTGATCCACTCCGTCGAGGAGCCGCCGCCACCGTCGCAGACCGCATGACCGATGAACGGCGGGATCACGTCGCGGAAGATGAAGTTCGACCCTGCCCGCGTCGCCGCCGCACTCTCCACGCTCTTCAGCAGGTCAGCGGTTTCGTTCAGCCGCGTCTCCTCAGCCGGACTGAAGAAGGTGAGCGCGTTGCAGTCTTCGCCGTTGAACAGGCGCGGGTAGTCGAGGACGATGACTTTCGCGCTCGGCGCCCGTGACTTGATCGCGTTGTTGACCGAGTCGAGGCGACCCGGCAGCGTGTTTTTGATGAACGTCTGCGCGGTGTTGATCGCCCCGTTGCAGTCCGAGAGCCAGCCGGGCAGCGCGCATTCGGTGATCACGCTGGAGAACCCGGCGTCGTTGCCGCCGATCGTGTAGGTGACCCAGTTGGTGTCCGAGCTGACGCTCGAAACCTGCGAGCTGAGCAGGCTGCTCGTCGTCGCCCCCGAGCAAGCGACGTCGATGAAGGTCCATTCCGGATGCGCGTTGTGCAGCAGGTACGGATAGGCGTAGACCGACCGCTGGCAGGTCGGTTCGTAAAAGGTGCGGGTCCCCGTCCCCGACGAATAAGAGTCGCCCAGGGCGACGTACTTGGTCGCCCAGGCCGGCGCGACGAAGACCGCGCAGGCGGCGAGCGCGCAGAGGACTGCGGCGATTCGGCTCCACTTCATGACTGGCTCCTCCCGATTCGACCAGGCGGCCCTTTCCCGCCCGGCGGTACGCCGGCCACGCTAACACTCCGACAGGAGTCTGTCGATTAATCAGATTTCTTAAACACGGATCACGCCGCTCTCGTCGAGACGACCGATCTCTGCCTGGCTCAATCCCAGCACCTCGGCCAGGACCTCCTCGGTGTGCTCGCCGAGCAGCGGGGCGCGGCGCACGGGCTGGCGCTGCAGGCCAGAGAAGCCGAGCGGAGTTCCCGGCATCAGGTACTCGCCCACCCCGGGGTGCTCGACCGCCTCGAACATCGGGTTCTCGGTCGAGACCCGTGGGTCCTCCTCGACCAGTTGGCGGAAGGTCTGGTACGGGCCCCAGGAGACGCCGGTTCCGGCAAACGCCTCGCGCACCTCGGCCAGGTCGCGGCCGGCGAACCAGGGGCGCAGGATCGCGGCGAGCAGGTCGCGGGCTTCGAAGCGGCCGGACTCGGTCTCGAGGTCCTGGCCGGTCGCGGTTTCGATGCTGCGGCAGGCCTCGCCGATCGCGGTCGCCTCGCGCAGCGCGGTCCACTGGCGTGCGGTCAGGGCGACGACCATCAGCCGCCGCCCGTCGCGGGTCTCGAAGTCATGGCCGAAGGCGCCGTAGAGGTAGTTGCCGTCCTTGGGCAGGTCGCGTCCGCCGAGCGTCGCCTCGGCGATGCGGCCGAGGTTGCCGACCATAGCGAAGGCGACGTCGGAGAGCGAGAGCGAGACGAGCTGCCCCTCCCCCGTCCGCGTGCGGTGGCGCTCGGCGGCAAGCAGACCGACGGCGGCCAGCGTCCCCATCGCCACGTCCCAGGCGGGCAGGACGCTGTTCAGCGGCTCGGCTAGGTTGCGCGGCCCCGTCGCCCAGGGAAACCCGGTGGCCGGGTTGACGGTGTAGTCGACCTCGCTGGTCCCGTCGGGGTTGCCGGTCAGGGCGACCATGACCAGGTCCTCGCGCCGCTCGCGCAGCGTCTCGTAGCCGAGCCAGCCGCGGGCCGGGAAGTTGGTCAGGAAGAGCCCGGCCTCGGGTCCGGGGGCGGCGATCAGCGCCGTCGCCAGCTCGCGCCCCTGCTCGCTGCGCAGGTCGAGCTGGATCGAGCGCTTGCCCTTGTTCAGCCCGGCCCAGAAGAGGCTCTGGCCGTCGGCCGCGAGCGGCCAGCGCGAGTGGTCGAGGCCGCCGCCGATCTGGTCGAAGCGGATCACGTCGGCGCCGAGCTGAGCCAGGGTCATCCCGCCCAGCGGCGCGGCGACGAAGGCCGAGCCCTCGACCACGCGCAGGCCGGCGAGGACGCCGCCCGGCCCGCTCATGCCAGAGCCCCGATCAGGTGCCAGTCGAGGACCTCGTGCTCGTCTTCCCCGCGCCGGGCCCAGCCCCGCGCTCGCAGGTGGGCGAGGCCGCCGCCGGCCGCCAGCGGCTCGGTCCGCTCCAGCTCCAGCTCGGTCCGCACGGTGTCGCCTTCGAGCACCGGCCCGACGTGGTCGCAGGAGCGCCAGCCCACCACCGTCAGCAGGCTCGGCAGACAGCGGACCACCTGCGAGCAGACGAGCCCGATCGTGTGGCCGCCGTAGACCAGCCGCTGGCCCGAGGAGGTGCTGGCGGCGTCGTGGTGGGCGGAGGCGACGTTGAGCGAGAGGCGGGCGAGCTCGGTCGCGCCGGCGACGAGGTCGCCGCTGTCGAGCCGCCAGCTCGCGCCGGGGTCGAGGTCGGCGAAGTGCGGCCCCGCCACCGCGTCGCGGTAGACACCGAGGTCCCAGCCATCGAGCCAAGCGCCGAGATCGCCAGCGGCGCTCTCGGCGCCGATCGCGGTGAGGTCGTCGGCGCGGCCGGTCTGCAGCTCCGGGTCGCCCAGCGGCAACATCGCGCAACGCCAGAAGTCGAGCACCAACCGCTCCTCCTGGTCGGTCGTCCGCACCCGCAACGCCGCCAGCCCGGTTGCCGGCCGGCCCTCTCGCGGGCTGTTCTGGCGCAGGCCGACGACCTCGACCTCGGTCCGCAGCGTGTCGCCGATCCGGGGCGCCCGATGGAGGACGAGCCCGCGGTAGAAGAGGTTGGCGACGACCCGCTGGGTGAGCAGGGTCGACTGCCCGATCGCGACGTCCCAAACCAGCCCCGGATGAGCGAGGGGCGGTCCGGGGCCGAGCACCGCGGCGCTGAGCGGAGCGTCCAGCGCCAAGCGCAGGCGATCGCCGAGGATCGCCTGGTGCAGCGCCGCGTGTCCCTCGGTCAGGGTCAGGCCCGGCGCCGCCGGTGCCTTCATCCCCACCTCGAGGTCCTCGAAGTAAGGGCCGGCGACGGTCTCGGGCTGAATCGGAGTCGGAGCGATCATCGACAGCCCGATCTCTAACAGGACCGGGCCGGTGCGAGCGGGCGAGGGCGGAGCAAATACCCCGAACCGGGGGTGGGGACGCCGGGTGGGCCAAGGGAGAAATCCGTCATTTGCCACGATGGGGCGCGTGACCTACGTGGCCGCCCAAGATCGCTACGAAGGCGCGATGAGCTACCGGCGCTGCGGGCACTCGGGACTCGACCTGCCGCTGCTCTCGCTCGGCTACTGGCACAACTTCGGCGACGACCGGCCCTTCGAGACTCAGCGGGCGATCTCGCGGCGGGCCTTCGACCTCGGCATCACCCACCACGACCTCGCCAACAACTACGGCCCGCCCTACGGCGCCGCCGAGGTCAACTTCGGCCGCCTCATGCGCGAGGACTTCGCTCCCTACCGCGACGAGATGGTGATCTCGACCAAGGCCGGCTGGGACATGTGGCCGGGGCCCTACGGCCAGGGCGGCGGCTCGCGCAAGTACCTGCTCGCCTCACTCGACCAGTCGCTGGCGCGGCTGGGCCTCGACTACGTCGACGTCTTCTACAGCCACCGGCTCGACGGGACGACGCCGCTGGAGGAGACGATGGGCGCGCTCGACAGCGCCGTCCGCTCCGGCAAGGCGCTCTACGTCGGCATCTCCTCCTACGACGCCGAGCACACCCGCGAGGCGGCGGCGATCCTCGCCGGCCTCGGCACCCCGTTGCTGATCCACCAGCCCTCTTACTCGATGGTCAACCGCTGGATCGAGACCGAGGGATTGCTCGAGGCGACGGCGGATCTCGGCGTCGGCGTGATCGGCTTCACCGCCCTCGCCCAGGGCCTGCTCAGCGACCGCTACCTGGACGGCATCCCCGCCGACTCGCGGGCCGCCCACGAACGCGACGGGTTCGACCGCTCCTGGATCGACGACGACCTGATCGGCCGCCTGCGCGAGCTGAACGCGATCGCCGGCCGGCGCGGCCAGACTCTCGCCCAACTCGCCCTCGCCTGGGCGCTGCGCGACCCGCGCATCACCTCGCTCGTGATCGGTGCCTCCTCGGTCGGCCAGCTCGAGCAGAACGTCGCCGCCCTCGACACGCTCGAGCTGAGCGACTCCGAGCTGACCGAGATCGACGGCCACCTCGGCGAGGACGGCGAGGTCGACCTCTGGGCCGACGCCCGCCGCGGCGAGTGGTGATCCCACCCGCGTGGTTTTGCTTTACGTCGGTTAGCGGCGGCAAGCTCAACCCCGCCCGGGGACGGCGGCGCGGATCGCGGTGTCGGCTGCGGCGCCGGCTGCTTCGAGCGGCTCGGGGCTGCGCAGGGCGCGGGCGAGGACGAAGGCACCCTCGAGGCCGGCGAGCATCTGGATCACCAGCGGCCGTGCGGCCACCGGCTCGATCCCGGCCAGGCCGAAGCGCCAGGTGCCGGCCTCGATCCAGCCCTCGAAGACCTCGGCGCAGGCCAGGCGCATCTCCTCGTCGATGCTGGAGACCTCGAGCGCCACGGTCGCGATCGGGCAAGCGTCGGCGTAGTCGCTCTCCTCCAGGTCGCGGGCGGCGGCGGCGAAGAAGGCCTCGATCCCCTCCACCAGGTCGACCTCGGGCGGCGCGTACTCGGCCAGCAGCAGGCCGTAGAGGAAGCCCGAGCGACGCACCGTCTCCGCTCCCAGCGCCGATTTGCCGCCCGGAAAGAAGTGATAGAGCGAGCCGAACGGGGCGCCGGCCTCGGCCAGGATCTGCTTGATCCCCGTGCCGGCATAGCCCTGGCGGCGGAACAGCTCGCCGCTGGCGTCGAGGATCTTCTCCCGGGTCTCGCTCGGCATCGGCTCCGATGATACGTTGTCTCTTACTAGAGCGATCTATCTAGTCGAACCAAGGGAGGCACACCATGCCGGAGGTCGAGGTCGCAGCGGGGACGATCGAGTTCGAGGACACGGGTGGCGAGGGACAGGTCGTCGTCTTGGTCCCGGGCCTGGTGATGGACCACCGCCAGTGGGAGCGGGTCGTCCCCGAGCTGCGCGAGGAGTTCCGCTGCCTCACCGTCACCCTGCCGATGGGCGCCCACCGCAAGCCAATGAAGCCCGACGCCGACCTCTCGATGGTCGGCATGGGACGCATCCTCGCCGAGCTGCTCGAACGGCTCGAGCTGCGCGACGTCGTCCTCTGCTTCAACGACTGGAGCGGCGCCCAGGCGATGATCCTCGACGGCCGCGTCGACCGCGTCGGCAGGCTCGTCCTCGCCTCCTGCGAGACCGTCGGAAACTACCCGCCCGGACTCGGCGGCTGGGCCGCCTGGCTCTCGGGCAAGCTACCGGGCGGCCTCCACCTCACTCGCCAGCTCCTGCTTCGCCCGCGCCTCGCGCGGCTGCCGTTCTTCTTCGGCCAGATGAGCAAGCAAGGGGTTCCGGAGGAGATGATGCGCCACTGGATGGAGCCGCTGGGGCGGCCCGAGATCCGCCACGACCTGCGCAGCTACCTCCGCGCCGCCGTCCCCGCTGGCCGCCGCACGCTGCGCGCCGCGCAGGAGAAGCTCGCCAGCTTCGAGCGCCCGGTGCTCGTCGTCTGGGACAGCGAAGGGCCGATGATGCCCAACGAGGAAGGCCGCCGCCTCGCCGACTCCTTCCCCGACTCGCGCTACGTCGAGCTGCCCGATTGCTACACCCTGATCGCCCTCGACCAGCCGGTCGAGCTGGCCCGCCTGATCGGCGAGTTCGCCCGTCAGGGGAGTGGGTAGAAACCACCCGCCGGCTCCCCGACCCCTTGAGGTGAGGCGCGACGCCGGCTAGGTTGCACGCCGTGTCGCGTCCCCGTTTCGTCCTCCTGCTGGTCGTCGCTGCGCTCGCGGCCCCTGCCGCAGCGACCGCCTCCCCGATCACGATCGGGCCGGCCAACCCGAACCCAAGCCCGGGCACGAGCCAGGCCGTCAACTGGCCCAACGGCACCCTCCTCTTCACCACCAGCGGGCTCCCCGGGGCTCTGCTCGTCTCGCCGGCCGAAGGCGTGATCACGAGCTGGCGCCTCTACACCGACGACGTGATGGGGGAAGCGACCGCGCAGCTCTACTCGCTGACTCCGACCAGCGGCAGCACGTATGTCGTCAGCTCGCTTGGCCCGAAACAGACGGTCGCGCCGGTCAACGCCGAAGGCCCGACGCAGCACAACGTCCTCAATACCTTCCCGACCCGAGTGCCGATCGCCGCCGGCATCATGCTCGGCGTCCGCCTCGAACACGAACCCGGCGGCTACGTGATCCCCGTCCTCGCCGTCGCCCCCGGCACGACGACGGGCTACCTGTACTCCGTGCCCGTCAACGGCGGCAGCGCCGAAGCGCCGAACCAGAGCGGTGTCGCCCTGGCGATGAACGCCACGCTCGAGCCCGACGTCGACCACGACGGCTACGGCGACGAAAGCCAGGACGCCTGCGTCGGCGTCTGCCAGCCCCCCGCCCCGAGCAAGCCCTCCGCCAAGCCGAAGAAATGCAAACGGGGCAAGGTGCGCAAGCACGGCAAGTGCGTCAAGAAGACGCACCGCAAAAAGCACCGTCGCTAGCCAGAGCGGCGGAGTCCACGCCGCGCGGTGCACCGCTCCGGCAAAAGCAACGGAGTGCAACCCCCCTGAGGCGTTGCGCGGCGGCAGGCCGCGGGCTACCTTAGCCCTCAGGGTTCAAACTCAACTCGAGGAGAGGGTCGCTATGTCCGACACGCTAAAGGGAGCCTGCCTCTGCGGCGGGGTCGAGTACGAGGTAACCGATCCGCAGGCGCTCGGCTACTGCCACTGCACGCGCTGCCAGCGCTGGACCGGCGAGAGCCTTGCCGGTGTCGTCGTCGCCAAAGAGAACTTCAACGTCACCAAGGGCGAGGACCTCGTCAAGACTTACGAAAGCGAGTTCGCCCCGCGCAACTTCTGCAGCAACTGCGGATCGAGCATCTACGACAACCTCGGCGACGTCTACTTCGTCGCGGCCGGCCTCATGCGCGAGCTCGACATGGAGCCGAGCTTCCACCTCCAGGTCGCCTTCAAAGCCCCCTGGCACGAGATCGGCGACAGCGTCCCGCAGTACGCCGAAAACCCGCCCGGCTGAGCCCTCGGCGTGGGGGGGGGGTTTTGGGGGGTGGGGGCCCAAACAAAGCCA
>Ga0335070_10000267_pt1 | contig 60492 bp, 78 predicted proteins | sample Lox_Sample_13_FD_206722 | JGI IMG/M metagenome (GOLD analysis project Ga0335070, IMG submission 206722) | Soil microbial communities from Loxahatchee National Wildlife Refuge, Florida, United States - Lox_Sample_1.3 | ecosystem: Environmental > Terrestrial > Soil > Wetlands | place: USA...
CTCTCGGCGGAGTCGTCGTGGCCGGCCCGCACCCGCCGCCCCTCGGAGGCGCGGCGGCCAAGGTCGCTGCCGGGACGCTCCCGCTGGTCCGCATCACGCACGTGGGCTCGCTCGGCGATTTCGCGCTCGCCGCGAAGGAATCCGGCTTCTGGGTCTACGGAGCCGAAGCGGGCGGGGCTCCTCTGGATCGCGTGGAGCTGCCCGATCGACTCCTGCTGTGCCTCGGCGGGGAGGCGGGCGGGCTGCGCGCGAAGACGCGCAGAGCCCTGGATGGCACGGTCGCGATCCCCCTTGCGACCGGCGTCGAGTCGCTCAACGTCTCCGTGGCCGCGGGAGTGCTGGCGTGGGAGTGGCGCCGCCGGTACCCGGGGTGAGCGCAGTCGGAAGCCGAAGGTCGAAAGTCGAAAGTCGAAAGTAAACCATAGGAGGACAACGGCTAACGTGTCGGCAATGAGATCAACCGGACGAGTCGTCAACTCGCTTCCGGGGATCTTGCGGAGCCACCCGCTTCCGGCCCCGGCGTCTGTGCTTTCGACTTTGGCCTTTCGACTTTCGACCGGGCGGGTGGACGGGAGACGTCTCGCTGTCGCTTGCATTTCCGCGGGACCGTGGTATTATCTCCGTCCCCCTCCGGGGTAGGTGTGCGCCGAGGGGAGATCTTTGGCAGAGGGGATAGACGGGTGCTCGTTCCCGCGCAGGCTGGCGTAGCTCAACTGGTAGAGCAGCGGATTTGTAATCCGCAGGTTACGGGTTCGAGTCCCATCGCCAGCTCCAGTGAGCAACGCCAGCCTTCGCACGGTTCAGGGTGCCACGACGGCGATGTCATGCGTGCGGGTGTGGCCGAGCGGCCAATGGCAGCAGACTGTAAATCTGCCGGGCAATGCCCTACGGTGGTTCAAATCCATCCGCCCGCACCACTTTCCTTGCGTTTTCGCGGGAGTAACTCAGGGGTAGAGTCACAGCCTTCCAAGCTGTTGGTCGCGGGTTCGAATCCCGTCTCCCGCTCCAGAGCTTTGCAGGCGTACTCGTGGGCCCAGGTAGCTCAGGCGGTAGAGCACGTCCTTGGTAAGGACGGGGTCACCAGTTCAAATCTGGTCCTGGGCTCCACTGTCAGCACCTGTGGGGAGGTAAGGAGCAGTTGAGCGAGCAGTGACGACGGGGCCCGTCACCTCGCGGGCCGGGGCCGTTTCGGCGGCCGTGACAGATCAGGGGAGAGGGAGGCGAAGGAACCATGGCCAAGCAGAAGTTTGACAGGACGAAGCCGCACGTGAACGTGGGGACGATTGGGCACGTGGACCACGGGAAGACGACGTTGACGGCGGCGATCACGAAGGTGCAATCGCTGAAGGGGCTGTCGGAGTTCAAGTCGTACGACGAGGTGGCGAAGGCGTCGATTGCGCACGGGCGTCGGAACGAGATGAAGATTCTGACGATTGCGACGTCGCACGTGGAGTACCAGACGGGGAAGCGGCACTACGCGCACGTGGACTGCCCTGGGCATGCGGACTATGTGAAGAACATGATCACTGGGGCGGCGCAGATGGACGGGGCGATTCTGGTGGTGTCGGCGGAGGACGGGCCGATGCCGCAGACGAGAGAGCACATCTTGCTGGCGCGGCAGGTTGGAGTGCCGTGCATTGTGGTGTATCTGAACAAGGTGGACAAGGTGGAGGATCCGGAGCTGTTGGACCTGGTGGAGCTCGAGGTGAGGGAGTTGCTGTCGCAGTACGAGTTTCCCGGGGACGAGGTGCCGGTGATTCGAGGGAGTGCGCTGAAGGCGAGCGGGGTGACGAGCGCGGACGCGCCGGAGGCGACGTCGATCACGGAGTTGATGGACGCGTTGGACTCGTACGTGCCGGAGCCGGTGCGGGCGATCGACAAGCCGTTTTTGATGCCGATCGAGGACGTGTTCACGATTTCGGGGCGTGGGACGGTGGTGACTGGGCGGGTGGAGCGGGGGATTGTGAAGGTTGGGGACGAGATGGAGATCGTGGGGTTCAACCCGACGATCAAGCGGGTGGTGACGGGAGTGGAGATGTTCCGGAAGCTGCTGGACCAGGGGCAGGCCGGGGACAACATCGGGTTGTTGCTGCGGGGGACGGAGAAGAGCGACGTGGAGCGGGGGCAGGTGGTGGCGAAGCCGGGGTCGATCACGCCGCACACGAAGTTCAAGGCGGAGGTGTACGTGCTGACGAAGGAGGAAGGTGGTCGGCACACGCCGTTTTTCAAGGGGTACCGGCCGCAGTTCTACTTCCGGACGACGGACGTGACGGGGTCGGTGTTCCTGCCGGCAGGGGTGGAGATGGTGATGCCCGGGGACAACATTGCGGTTGAGGTGGAGTTGATCACGCCGATCGCGATGGAGAAGGGGTTGCGGTTCGCGATTCGCGAGGGCGGTCGCACCGTCGGCGCCGGCACCATCAGCGAAGTCATCGAGTAGGAGTGGCCATGGTCAAGGACAAGATCCGGATCCGGCTCAAGGCATACGACTTCCGTCTCCTGGACCAGTCCACGGCGGAGATCGTCGACACGGCAAAGCGGACGGGCGCGAACGTCTCGGGCCCGATTCCGTTGCCGACGCAGATCCAGCGCTTCACCGTGCTGCGGTCTCCGCACGTCGACAAGAAGTCGCGTGAACAGTTCGAGATCCGCACGCACAAGAGGCTTCTCGACATCCTCGATCCCACGCAGCAGACGGTGGATGCGCTCATGAAGCTCGAGCTCCCCGCCGGTGTGGACGTCGAGATCAAGGCCTACGGCGGGAAGAAGTGAGGCCGGCTATGGTGCAAGGAATTCTCGCCAAGAAGATCGGTATGACGCAGGTCTTCGACGACAGCGGAGAGCTGATCGCCGTGACCGTCGTGCAGGCGGGACCGTGCGTCGTGGTGCTGCGGCGGACCTCCGAGAACGACGGACACGAGGCGGCGCAGCTCGGCCTCGTCGCGGGGAAGCCGCCGCGGCGCGTGAGCAAGGCCCTCCAGGGCTCGTTCGCCAAGGCCGGCGTCCCGCCGACGCGGGTCCTCGGCGAGGTGCCGATCGCCGCAGGCTCGGAGGTGAAGGCCGGCGACACCGTGCTCTGTGACATCTTCGCCGCCGGCGAGGTGATCCGGGTCGTCGGCACGTCGAAGGGCAAGGGGTTCCAGGGCGCCGTCAAGCGCCACCACTTCCGCGGCGGCGCCGCGAGCCACGGCTCGATGTTCCACCGCGCGCCCGGCGGCATCGGCCCGTCGGCCTACCCGTCGCGCGTGTTCCCGGGCACGAGGATGGCCGGGCGCATGGGCGGCGACAGGACCACGCTCAAGCACGTCAAGGTGGTCAAGGTGGATCTCGAGCGCAACCTCGTGTTCCTCAAGGGGGCCGTTCCTGGCGGCCGCAACGCGCTGCTGCGGCTGGTGAAGGGTTAGGGGGCGGGCCATGAAGCTCGACGTGCACAACTGGGACAACGAGGTGGTCGGCGAGATCGAGCTCCCGCAGGAGGTGTTCTCGTACCCGTCCCGCCCCCACCTGGTGTACGAGGTGGTGAAGGCGTACCTGGCTGGGCTGCGGAGCGGGACGCACGCGACCAAGACGCGCAGCATGGTGTCCGGCGGCGGCAAGAAGCCGTGGAAGCAGAAGGGGACGGGGCGGTCGCGGCACGGGTCGATCCGCTCGCCGCTGTGGCGCCACGGTGCGACGACGTTCGGCCCCCAGCCGCGGTCGTACGAGGCGAAGGTCAACGTCAAGGCGAAGAAGAACGCCCTCAAGTCGGTGCTCTCCGAGCGCCTGGCGGGCGGCCAGCTCCGCGTGCTCGAGTCTCTCGACGTGGACACGCATCGCACGAAGGAGTTCGTCGCGCGCCTCGCGAAGCTCGGCATCGCCGGGGAGAAGGTGCTGCTGATCGATAGCTACGAGAACCTCAACCTGCTGCTCGCGACCCGCAACCGGCCCGAGTTGAACACCGCCGACGCCCTGCACGTCCACGTCTACCAGGTGCTGGGCGCCAAGCAGGTCGTCTTCTCGCGCCGGGCGTTGGTCCAGCTCGCGGAGGTGCTGTCGTCATGAAGGACCCACGCCAGATCGTATTGCGTCCGATCGTGACCGAGAAGACGGCCGACCTGAAGGAGAGCACCAACACGGTGTGCTTCCAGGTCGCGCGCGACGCCAACAAGATCGAAGTTCGCCGGGCGGTCGAGGCCCTCTTCGGGGTCAAGGTCGTCGAGGTCCGGGTCGTGAACGTGCGCGGCAAGCAGCGCCGCTTCGGTCGCCACACCGGCGTGCGTCCCAACTGGCGCAAGGCGTACGTGCGCCTGGTCGCCGGTGAGAAGACCGTCGAGTTCTTCGACCAGGTGTAAGGGGAAGGCACATGGCGCTCAAATCATTCAAGCCGACATCACCGGGCGTCCGGTTCATGACCCGTCTCGACTTCGGCGAGGTCACGAAGGACCGGCCGGAGAAGTCGCTCACGCGCGGGATCTCCAGGAGCGGCGGACGGAACAACGAGGGCCACGAGACGCTCAGGTTCAGGGGCGGCGGGCACAAGCGGCGGTACCGGACGATCGACTTCCGCCGCGACAAGCGGGGTGTACCCGCCCGCGTCGAGAGCATCGAGTACGACCCCAACCGCTCGGCCCGGATCGCGCTCCTCGTCTACGCCGACGGCGAGAAGCGCTACATCCTCGCCCCCGACGGCATCGGCGTCGGCACCACTCTCGTGGCGGCCGAGAAGGCCGAGATCGTTCCGGGCAACTCGCTGCCTCTCAAGAGCATCCCCCTTGGCGCCGTGGTCCACAACGTGGAGCTCAGGCCGGGCAAGGGCGGCCAGTTGGTGCGCTCCGCGGGTGCTGGCGCCCAGGTGATGGCGAAGGAGGGCAGGTACGTCACCCTCCGGCTCCCGTCGGGCGAGATGAGGCTCGTCCTCGCGACGTGCTGGGCGACGGTCGGTCAGGTCGGGAACGTCGATCACTCCAACGTGTCGGTCGGCAAGGCGGGGCGGACGCGCTGGACGGGCCGCCGCCCGCACGTGCGCGGCACCGCGATGAACCCGATCGACCACCCGCATGGCGGCGGCGAGGGAAAGACCAAGGGCGGCCGGCACCCCGTCAGCCCGTGGGGCCAGCCGACGAAGGGGTACAAGACGCGGCGCTCGAAGAGGACCACCCGCTTCATCGTGAAGCGGCGGAAGTGAGGGAGGTCGGGATGGCACGCTCAATTCGCAAAGGGCCTTTCATCGATGGCCACCTGGCCAAGAAGGTCGCACAGCTCAACGACACGCGCGAGCGCAGGGTGATCAAGACCTGGTCGCGCCGGTCGACGATCATCCCCGAGATGGTGGGTCACACCATCGCGGTCCACAACGGACAGAAGTTCGTCCCGGTGTTCGTGACCGAGAACATGGTGGGCCACAAGCTCGGCGAGTTCGCGCTCACCCGCACGTTCAGGGGCCACTCCGGGACCCGCAAGGAAAAGGGCGCCGCCCACTAGGGGGAAGGTATGGAAGCCGAGGCTCGACTGCGTTTCTACAAGGGTTCTCCCCAGAAGGTGCGGCTGGTCGCCGACACCGTCCGCGGCAAGGGTGTCCCCCGCGCGCTCGCCGTCCTCAAGCTCACGCACAAGCGGTGCGCGCGCGACCTCGAGAAGCTGGTCCGCTCGGCCGTCGCGAACCTCGAGCAGAAGTCTCCTGGCGTGGACTCGGGCAAGCTGGTGCTGAAGAGCATCCAGGTCAACCAGGCCGCGAGCCTGAAGCGTTTCCGTGCGGCGTCGATGGGGCGCGTGTACCCGCGGCTGCACAGGTTCTGCCACGTGACCGTTCAGGTCGCGGAGCGTGAGGGGTAGGAGGCGATCGTGGGTCAGAAGACGCACCCGTACGGGTTCAGGCTGGGCTACAACAAGACGTGGCGCTCGCGTTGGTTCGCCGATGCCGACTATGCGAAGCTCCTCCATGAGGACCTTCGTCTCCGCAAGGCGCTCAAGTCGCGGCTCTCGCACGCCGGCGTCGCCGAGATAGACATCGAGCGGACGGCCAACAAGATCCGCGTCAACATCTTCTCCGCCCGCCCCGGCATCATCATCGGCCGCAAGGGCGCGGAGGTGGACAAGCTCGGCGCCGAGCTGCGCTCGGTCTACGGCCAGGACATCCACATCAACATCCAGGAGATCCAGCGCCCGGAGATCGAGGCCCAGCTGATCGCCGAGTCGATCGCGAGCCAGCTCGTCAGGCGCATCACGTTCCGGCGCGCGATGCGGCGCTCGATGGAGAACGCCTTGCGTTTCGGCGCCCAGGGGGTCAAAATCCGCTGCTCGGGCCGCCTCAACGGAGCCGAGATCGCTCGTTCCGAGTGGTACCAGGAGGGACGTCTCCCCCTCCACACCCTCAAGGCCGATATCGAGTACGGCTTTGCCGAGGCCTTCACGACCTACGGGGCCATCGGCGTGAAGGTGTGGATCTACAAGGGCGAGCTGCACCGGAGCAAGGCCCACCGGCGCGCGCTGTGAGGGATGAGGTGCTGCCATGTTGATGCCGAAGAAGGTCAAGTTTCGCAAGCAGCAGCGGGGACGCCGGCGGGGCCTGGCGACCCGCGGCGGGGATCTGTCGTTCGGTGACTACGGCCTGCAGGCGATGGAGCCGGGGTGGGTGACGGCGCGCCAGATCGAGGCAGCCCGTATCGCGATGACGCGGCACGTGAAGCGCGGCGGCAAGATCTGGATCCGCGTCTTCCCGGACAAGCCGATCACGAAGAAGCCCGCCGAGACCCGCATGGGCAAGGGCAAGGGGGCGCCGGAGGAGTGGGTGTGCGTGATCAAGCCGGCGCGGATCCTGTACGAGATGGAAGGGGTCACGGAAGAGGTGGCCCGTGAGGCGATGCGCCTGGCGGCCCACAAACTCCCGATCAAGACCCGGTTCGTTGCGCGGGGGCAAGTGCGATGAAAGCGAAGGAACTTCGGGAGAAGTCGATCGAGGAGCTGCGCAACTCCGAAGCCGAGCTCAAGGAGCAGCTTTTCAAGTTGCGCTTCCAGAAGGCCACCGGCCAGATCGCGAACCCGGCCAAGATCCGTCTCGTGCGGAAGGACATCGCCCGCGTCGAGACGATCCTTGCCGAGCGCCTCAGGGAAGCGGAGTGAGCCATGGATAGCACGAGCAAGACGAGGAAGACCACGAAGGTCGGGACGGTGGTTTCCGACGCGATGGACAAGACGGTGGTGGTCAAGGTGGAGAGCGTCGTGATGCACAAGCTCTACCACCGTTTCGTGCAGCGGTCGCGCAAGTTCATGGCCCACGACGAAGCCAACACCTGCAAGGTGGGCGACAAGGTGCAGATCGTCGAGTGCCGACCGCTCTCCCGGACCAAGAAGTTCCGGGTGGTGCGCGTGATCGAGCGGGCTTCGTGAGGAGGCGGCCATGATCCAGATGCGGACGATGCTGACGGTGGCCGACAACTCCGGGGCCAAGAAGCTCCAGGCGATCCGCCAGCTCGGCGGCTCGAACGCCGGCCGGTACGCGCGGATCGGGGACGTGATCGTCTGCTCCGTCAAGGAGGCGGTCCCGGAGTCCCAGGTCAAGAAGGGGACGGTGGTGCGCGCCGTGATCGTCAGGACGCGCCGCAGCCACCGCCGGAGGGACGGCTCGTACATCCGGTTCGACGACAACGCTGTCGTCCTGATCAACGCGCAGAAGGAGCCGATCGGCACGCGCGTGTTCGGGCCGGTGGCTCGTGAGCTGCGCGAGCGACGCTTCATGAAGATCGTGTCGCTCGCGCCGGAAGTCCTGTAGGAGGCGGCGATGGCGGGCAGGCTCAAGGTGAAGAAGGGCGACCAGGTTCAGGTCATCGCCGGCAGGGACAAGGGGAAGAAGGGCAAGGTCCTGCGGGTGGACCGGAGCGCGGGGCGGGTGGTGGTCGAGCACGTCAACATGGTCAAGCGACACACCAAGGCGAACCCCGGAAAGGCGAAGACCGGCGGGATCATCGAGCGCGAGGGTCCGATCGCGATCGCGAACGTGATGGTGGTCTCGGGCGACACCGGACGTCCGACGAGGGTCGGGTTCAAGATCCTCGAGGACGGCAAGAAGGTGCGGTCGGCGAAGGTCGATGGCGCGATTCTCGACCAGTAAGGAAGAGAGGGTACGATGGCGCGCTTGAAAGCGGCGTACGAAAAGGACGTGGTCCCGAAGCTCAAGAAGGAGTTCGGGATCTCGAACCCGATGGCGGTCCCGCGGATCACCCGGGTGGTGTGCAACATCGGGCTCGGGGAGGCTCCGCGCAACTCGAAGCTGATGGACCAGGCGGTCGAGGAGCTGACGGCGATCACCGGCCAGCGCCCGACCATCCGAAAGGCCAGGAAGTCCATCGCGCAGTTCAAGCTGCGCGTCGGGATGCAGATCGGGTGCGCGGTCACGTTGCGGCGGGACAGGATGTACGAGTTCCTCGACCGGTTGATCAACATCGCGCTCCCGCGCGTCCGCGACTTCAGGGGGCTCTCACCGAAGGGTTTCGACGGCCGCGGGAACTTCACCCTCGGGCTGCGCGACCACTCGATCTTCCCGGAGATCGACTACACCAAGGTCGAGGTCCCGAAGGGAATGAACGTCACGGTGGTCACGACCGCCGAGACCGACGACCAGGCCAGGTTCCTGCTGCAGGAGCTTGGCTTCCCGTTTGCGAAAGGTTAGGAGGGCGCTGTGGCTCGTACCTGTCTCGTTGCCAAGACGCTGCGGACGCCGAAGTTCCGCATCCGGCACCGCAACCGCTGCAAGATGTGCGGCCGTCCCCGGGCGTACATGCGCAAGTTCGAGCTGTGCCGGCTCTGCTTCCGCAAGCTCGCGCTGGAGGGGTACCTCCCGGGCGTGACCAAGGCGAGCTGGTAGGGGGTGGGCGATGACGATGACCGATCCCATCGCTGACTTCCTGACCCGGGTCCGCAATGCGGTCCAGGTCGGCAAGGACCGTTGCGACGTCCCGGCGTCGAAGGTCAAGTTGGAGCTCTCCAAGATCCTCCAGGAGGAGGGGTTCATCCGCACCTTCAAGGTGCTCGAGGAAGGACCGCAGGGGACGCTCCGCCTCTACCTCCGATATTCGTCGGACGGTGAGCCGGCGATCCACGGGCTGGAACGCGTGTCCCGGCCGGGTCTGCGTGTGTACCGCGGAGTCGACGAGCTCCCCCAGGTCAGGGGTGGCATCGGCGTCGCCGTGGTCTCGACCTCCAAGGGGCTCATGACCGACTCCAAGGCGCGCGACGCGCGTCTCGGAGGCGAGGTCATGTGCCGCGTCTGGTAGGGAGGCTGCCATGTCGCGCATCGGAAAGAGCCCGGTCCCGATCCCGAAGGCGGTCCAGGTGACCGTCGCGGACGGGGTCGTGCATGTGAAGGGGCCGAAGGGCGCGCTGCAGACCCCGATCCCGGCCGGCATCTCGGTCGCCGTCGAGGGCGAGCAGGTGGTGGTCACCCGGAGCGGCGACCTGCCGCCGGTGAGGGCGCTCCACGGCCTCGTGAGGGCGCTGATCGCCAACGCGGTCAGCGGCGTGACGGCGGGGTTCAAGCGCGAGCTCGACATCGTTGGCGTCGGGTACAGGGCGGAGCTCAAGAGCCCCCGCGAGGTCGTGCTGTCGCTCGGCTTCTCGCACCCCGTCGTGTACAAGGTGCCCGAGGGCGTGGCGGTGAGCTACGACGCCAAGGCCAACCGGCTCACGGTCGAGGGCATCGACAAGCAGAAGGTGGGCGAGGTCGCGGCCGAGATCCGCAGCGTGCGCCCGCCGGACGCCTACAAGGGCAAGGGCGTCAAGTACGCGGACGAGGTCTTGAAGCTCAAGGCCGGGAAGACGGGAGCGTAAGGCAATGGCGCAGGTACAGGACAGGAAGCAGCGGCGTCATCGCATCCACATGCGCATCCGGAAGGCGGTGACCGGCACGGCGGAGCGCCCGAGGCTGGTGGTGTTCCGGTCGCTCGCCAACATCTACGCCCAGCTCATCGACGACGCGAAGGGGACGACCCTGGTGGCCGCCTCGACGGTCGAGAAGGACCTCCGCAAGGGGCTGTCCCACGCAGGCAACAAGGTGGCCGGCCGGGTCGTCGGCAAGGCGATCGCGGAACGGGCCAAGGACAAGGGGATCACGTCGGTCGTCTTCGACCGGGCCGGCTTCCGGTACCACGGCGTGGTCAAGGAGCTGGCGGACGCGGCCCGCGAAGCGGGTCTGAAGTTCTAGGGGCAGGGACGATGAGCGACCGGGAAAGCCAATTCATCGATCACGTGGTGAGCATCAACCGCGTCACCAAGGTCGTCAAGGGCGGCAAGAACTTCTCCTTCTCCGCCCTGGTCGTCGTCGGCGACGGGAACGGCCGGGTCGGGTTCGGCACCGGGAAGGCGCGCGAGGTGCCCCAGGCCATCCGGAAGGCCACGGAGGCTGCGCGTCGCGTGATGATCAGCGTGCACCGGACCGGGACCACGATCCCGCACGAAGTCGTCGGTCACTTCGGCGCCGGGCGCGTGCTGCTGAGGCCCGCGGCGCCGGGCACCGGCGTCATCGCGGGCGGCGCCGTCCGCGCCATCGCCGAGGCCGCCGGGATCGCCGACGTCCTGACGAAGTCTCTCGGGACGACGAACCCGCACAACCTCGTGCGGGCCACGTTCGAGGCGCTCGAGCAGCTGACGACGAAGGAGGAGGCCGCGCAGCTCAGGCGGAGCGGCGGAGAGGCCGAGCCGGTCGAGGACGCGGAGCATCCGACCGGACCGCTCCCGGAGGTCGAAGTATGACGACGCATCGAAAGACCGACGTGCCGAGGCTTCGGATCACCCAGGTCCACAGCATCATCGGCAACCAGGAGCGCGTGAAGCGGGTGGTCACCGACGGCCTCGGTCTCGGAAGGATCGGCTCCTCGGTGGTCCTCGTGGACAACTCGTACACCCGCGGGATGATCGCCAAGGCGGCACACATCGTGACGTTCGAGGAAGTGGCGGCCGAGGCGCACGTCCGGCGCCCCGAGCCGGCCCAGCCAGCCGTTCCCGAGGCGGTGGAGAAGCTCGTGGAGGCGGCGGTCGCGCCGATCGAGAAGGCACCGCACCGGAAGCACGCCGCGGGGGCCGAGGTCGCCGAGGCGCCCGCGGTCGCGACCGAGGTGAGGCCCGCGCCGAAGGCGGAGCACAAGACCAAGGCGGAGCACGAGGCCAAGCCGGAGCACGAGGCCAAGGCCGAGCACAAGGCGAAGAGCGAGCACAAGGCAAAGGTCGAGCACAAGCCGAAGGCGGAAGCAAAGGCCAAGGCCGGCACCAAGACGGCTGCACACCCCGCGCGCAAGCGCACCGGCGCGAAGGGCAAGGAGTAGGTCATGGAGCTTCACAACCTCTCACCCAAGGCTGGATCGCGGAAGGACCGCAAGAGAGTCGGGCGCGGCCCCGGCTCGGGCCACGGAAAGACCGCGGGGAAGGGCCACAAGGGCCAGCTCTCGCGCTCGGGCCACAGCCACCGCCGCAACTTCGAGGGCGGCCAGATGCCGCTCGTGCGGCGCATGCCGAAGCGTGGGTTCACCAACATCTTCCGCAAGGAGTTCGTGATCGTGAACGTGGGCCAGCTCGACCGGTTCCCGGCGGGCGCGGAGGTCACACCCGAGGTCCTGCTCGCTGAGGGCGTGATCTCGCAGCTGCGCGACGGGGTGAAGATCCTCGGCGACGGGTCGCTCTCCCGCAAGCTCATGGTCCGCGCCCACAAGTTCTCCAAGAAGGCCCAGGAGCTCATCCAGGCCGCCGGCGGGAGCTGCGAGGTGATCGGGCAATGATCGAAAGCCTGCGCAACATCTTCTCGATCCCCGACCTGCGGAAGCGGGTCATCTTCACGTTCCTCTTGCTGGCGGTGTACCGGCTCGGAGCGTTCATCCCGACCCCCGGCGTCGACCCGCATGCGATGCAGGAGTTCACCAACCAGGCGAAGGGCACGATCCTCGGCTTCCTGAACCTCTTCTCGGGCGGCGCCCTGGGCCGCATGACGATCTTCGCCCTCGGGATCATGCCGTACATCTCGGCGTCGATCATCCTGCAGCTCCTCACGGTCGTCTGGCCGTACCTCGAGAAGCTGTCGAAGGAAGGCGACCTCGGGAGGAAGAAGATCACGCAGTGGACCCGCTACGGCACCGTCGTGATCTCGATCATCCAGTCGCTGGGCATCTCGTTCTTCCTCGAGAAGACCTCGGCTCCCGGCGGACTCGCGCTGGTGCCGCACCCGGGGTGGGCGTTCCGCTTCATGACCGTCCTGACGCTCACGACCGGCACGGCGTTCGTGATGTGGCTCGGCGAGCAGATCACCGAGCGGGGCGTCGGCAATGGCATCTCGCTCATCATCTTCGCCGGGATCGTCGTCGGCCTGCCGCGCGCCCTCGTGAACACGTTCCAGGACCTCCGCACCGGCAGCATGTCGATCATCACGGCTCTCCTGTTCATCGTGTTCGCGGTGATCGTGGTCGGGGCGATCGTGCTGATGGAGCGCGCTCAGCGCCGGATCCCGGTGCAGTACGCGAAGCGCGTGGTGGGGCGGCGCATGTACGGCGGAGCCAGCACCTACCTGCCCCTCCGTCTCAACACCGGAGGCGTGATTCCCGTCATCTTCGCGGCTTCGATCCTCTCGTTCCCGCAGACGATCGGACAGATGTTCGACAAGCCGATCATCAAGGCGCTCACGCGGGCGCTCCAGTGGGGCGAACCGCTGTACAACCTGGTGTACTTCGTCTCGATCATCTTCTTCTGCTACTTCTACACCTCGATCATCTTCAACCCCCAGGACACCGCCGAGAACATGCGCAAGTACGGCGGGTTCATCCCGGGGATCCGGCCGGGCCAGCGCACCGCCGACTTCATCGACATGACGCTGACCAGGATCACGCTCGTGGGCGCGATCTACCTCGCGCTCGTCGCGATCCTGCCTGAGATCCTGATCACGGGGTTCAAGGTCGCGACGATCCCGTTCGTCGGGGGGACGCTCGACGCTTTCCTTCCGCGATGGTTCACGGAAGGTCTCGGGGTGAAGTTCTACTTCGGCGGCACCTCGCTGCTGATCGTGGTGGGCGTGGCGATGGACACGGTCCAGCAGATCGAGGCCCAGATGGTGATGCGCCACTACGACGGCTTCGTCAAGGGGCGGCGCGTCCGCGGTCGCAGGGGTTGAGCGGATGGTGACGCGGGCACTCGACGTCGTCCTCCTCGGGCCTCCCGGGGCGGGGAAGGGCACGCAGGCCAAGCGCATCGCGGCCGCGTTCGAGCTCCTCCACATCTCGACCGGGGACCTGCTCCGCGACGAGGTCGCCAGGGCCACGGGCCTCGGCACCGAGGCGGCCGAGTTCATGAACCGGGGCGAGCTCGTGCCGGACAGGCTCGTGGGGAAGATGCTCGCGAAGCGCCTGCACAACCAGCAGGCGGCGCTCGGGTGCGTGTACGACGGCTACCCGAGGACGATCGCCCAGGCCGAGCTCCTGGACGGGCTCCTCTCCGAGCTGAACCGCCGGGTGGACGTGGTGCTGTACCTGAGTGTGGCGGACGCCGATCTCCTGGCCCGGATCACCGGCAGGCGCTCGTGCCCGTCGTGCGGGGCCGTGTACCACCTCGTCACGCAGCCTCCCAAGGCGGACAGCGCGTGCGACCGCTGCGGCGTCGCACTGATGCAGCGCGACGACGACAAGGAGACGGTGGTGCGCGAACGGCTGCGGGTCTACCGGCAGCACACCGCCCCGCTGCTCGCCTACTACAGCGGCCGCAGGATCATGCGCGAGGTCGACGGCGCGGTTTCGCCCGAAGAGGTGTTCCGACGGCTGCGCGAAGCGATGGGGAACGTGTCGGCGTGATGATCCTCAAGACCCCCGCCGAGCTGTCCGTCATGGACCGGGCCAACGCCGTGGTCCACGAGACGCTTCGCCTGGTGGCCGAGACCGCCAAGCCGGGGGTGTCGACGAAGGAGCTGGACGAGCTCGCGGAGGCGCACATCCGAGCCGCCGGCGGCCAGCCGGCGTTCAAGGGCTACCGCGGCTACCCGGCGACGCTGTGCACCTCGGTGAACGACGTCATCGTGCACGGTATCCCCTCGGCCAGCCATCACTTGCGTGATGGCGACATCCTCGGGGTCGACTGCGGCGTGGTGCTCGACGGGTTCGTCGGGGACTCCGCGGTCACGGTCGCGATCGGCGAGGTCTCGGACGAGGCCCGCCGCCTCATGCGCGTCACGAAGGAGTGCCTCGAGCTCGCGGTCGAGCGCGTCCGGCCGGGCCGGCGTCTGACCGACATTGGGGCGGCGATCCAGGAGCACGCCGAGGCGGCGGGGTACTCCGTCGTGCGGGATCTGGTCGGGCACGGGATCGGGCGCGCGATGCACGAGGACCCCCAGGTGTACAACTTCGGCCCGGCGGGAAGGGGCCCTGAACTGCGCCCCGGGCTCGTGCTGGCGATCGAGCCGATGATCAACGCAGGGAAGTCCGGCGTGAGCTTCGACGACGACGGCTGGACAGCGCGCACCGAAGACGGTAAGCTTTCTGCCCATTTCGAGTACTCGGTGGCCGTTACCGAGAACGGCCCGTGGGTGCTTGGTGTGGATGGAAGGTAGGGAGGGGTATGGCGAAAGAGGAGGCCATCGAGGTGATGGCCACCGTGGTGGAGGCCCTACCAAACGCGGTGTTTCGTGTCGCGCTGGAGAACGGGCACGAGGTGCTCGCACACATCTCTGGGAAGATGCGGAAGCACTTCATCCGCATCCTGCCCGGGGACAAGGTGCTGGTCGAGCTGTCGCCGTACGACCTGACCCGCGGCCGGATTGTTTATAGGTACAAGTGACCCGAGGCGGGAGCGAGCCAAGGGTCATCCCGAGCGAAGCGAGGGATCCCGGGGAGCTCGGGAGGACGTCGGAGAGAAGGGGTTGACGGTATGAAGGTTCGGTCATCGGTACGCAAGATCTGCAGCAAGTGCAAGATCGTGGTGCGCAAGGGGGTCGTCCGGGTGATCTGCGAGAACCCCAAGCACAAGCAGCGCCAGGGTTGAGAAGGAGGTAGGCTGTGGCACGCATCGTGGGCGTGGATCTTCCCCAGAACAAGCACGTGGAAATCGGTCTGACCTACATCTACGGTATCGGACGCTCGTTGTCGCACACCATCCTGACCAAGGCGAAGGTCGACCCGATGGTCCGCGTCAAGGACCTCTCCGAGGACGAGGTGCGCCGGATCTCCCGCGTCATCCAGGATGACGTCAAGGTCGAGGGCGACCTGCGCAAGGAAGTCGCGATGAACATCAAGCGGCTGATGGAGATCGGCAGCTACCGGGGGATTCGACACCGGCGCGGTCTGCCGGTGCGCGGCCAGCGTACCCACACCAACGCGCGGACCCGCAAGGGCCCGCGGCGCGGCACCGTGGCCAAGAAGAAGCGGGCCACGAAGACGTAGTACAGGGGAAGACAAGTCATGGCAAAGGCTACCAAGGCTGCAAAGAAAGGCACCCGTAAGCGCGAGCGCAAGAGCGTGCCGCACGGCGTGGCCCACATCCAGGCGACGTTCAACAACACGATCGTCACGATCACCGACCCGACCGGGGGGGCGGTCTGCTGGAGCTCTGCCGGGCGCATCGGCTACAAGGGCTCCCGCAAGGGCACGCCGTACGCGGCGCAGCTCGCCGCGCGCAACGCCGCCGAGCAGGCCCAGGAGCACGGCGTCCGCACCGTGGACGTCGAGCTCAAGGGGCCGGGCGCCGGGCGCGAGTCGGCGATCAGGGCGCTCGCCGCGTCGGGCCTCGAGATCAAGAGCATCAAGGACGTGACGCCGATCCCACACAACGGTTGCCGGCCGCCCAAGCGGCGGCGGGTGTAAGGGTCTAGGGAGGCTGCAGTGGCACGATATCACGAGCCGGTGTGCCGGCTGTGCCGTCGCGAGGGTATGAAGCTGTTCCTCAAGGGGGAGCGCTGCTTCAAGGAGAAGTGCGCGGTCGAGAGGCGGTCGTACGCCCCCGGCCAGCACGGCAAGCGCCGCAACAAGATGCAGCCGTACGGGCTGCAACTGCGAGAGAAGCAGAAGGCGCGGAGGGTGTACGGGGTGCTCGAGGCGCAGTTCCGGCGCTACTTCGCCGAGGCCGCGCGCCAGAAGGGCGTCACCGGCGACAACCTGCTGCGGCTCCTCGAGCTCCGGCTGGACAACGTCGTCTACACGCTCGGTTTCGCGTCGTCACGGTCGCAGGCCCGCCAGCTGATCCGCCACGGCCACGTCCTGGTGAACGGGCGGAGGACCGACGTGCCGTCGTTCCAGGTCAAGCCGGGGATGGAGATCGCGCTCAAGGAGAAGCTCCGCGCCAACGCCTTCGTCAACGAGGCGCTCGACACGGCGCAGGGTCGCGGCGTACCGCCGTGGCTCGAGCTCGACGGGGAGAACTACAAGGGGAAGGTCCTGGCGCTTCCGACGCGCGAGGACATCCGCCTGCCGATCCAGGAGCAGCTGATCGTCGAGCTCTACTCGCGGTGAGGAGGTCGCAATGAGAGGATTGGAGCTACATAGGCCCCAGGCGGTCGTGATCGACGCCGAGCGGAGCACGCCAACCTACGGGGTCTTCACGGCGCAGCCGTTCGAGCGGGGGTGGGGAGTGACGGTGGGCAACGCCCTCCGGCGCATCCTGCTCTCCTCGATCGAGGGTAGCGCCATCACCGCCGTGCGTTTTGCCGGCGTGGACCACGAGTACGACTCGATCCCGGGTGTGATGGAGGACGTCACCGATCTGATCCTGAACCTCAAGCGGGTGCCGCTCCGTCTGACCGGACCCGAGACGATCACGGCTCAGCTCCAGGTGGACGAGCCTGGGACGCTCAAGGCCGGATCGATCAAGGGCGGCTCGGAGCTCGAGATCGTCGATGCCGACGTCTATCTCGCGACGCTCGCGGAGGAGGGCGCGGTGGAAGCCGAGCTCGTCGTCCGTCGCGGCCGCGGGTATGTCCCCGCGGACGAGCAGGACTCCGGCAACCTCGGCGTCGGGTTCATCTACCTCGACGCGGCGTTCTCGCCGGTGCGGAAAGCGAACTACCGGATCGAGCCGGCCCGCGTCGGGCAGGCGACCGACTACGAGAAGCTGGTCCTCGAGGTGTGGACGAACGGCGCCGTGACGCCGGCCGCGGCCGTCGTCCAGGCGGCTGGACTGCTGGCGAACCACCTGCCGATCTTCCAGAACCTCGAGCACGGCGGCGCGCCGAAGGCGAAGAGCAAGGCGGACGGGGTTCTGGACGAGGCCATCGACAGGCTCGACCTCGGCGGCAGGATCAACAACATGCTGCGGAACGCGGGGATCGAGACCGTGCGCGACCTCGTGGGAACCACCGAGGACGACCTCCAGAGGATCCAGGGTTTCGGGAAGAAGGCGTTGACCGAGGTGCGGGAGAAGCTCGAGGCCCTGGGCTTGAGTCTCGGCGTGCGCTTCGACTTGCCGCAGTCGTAACGGAGGACAGTCAGTCATGCGACACAACATGTCGAACCGCAAGCTCGGGAGGGTGTCGGAGCACAGGCGCGCCCTGTTCCGCAACCAGCTCAAGTCGCTGATAGCCCACGAGCGGATCATCACCACGCTCCCCAAGGCCAAGGAGCTCCGCCCGATCGCCGAGAAGGTCGTCACGCTCGGCCGGCGGGCCGACTCCGTCCACGCCCGGCGTCTCGCGGCGCGGTGGATCACGGACCGCGACCTCGTCCACCGGCTGTTCGCCGAGATCGGACCGCGGTTCGTCAACCGCCCCGGCGGGTACACGCGCATCGTCAAGCTCGGGCCGCGCCGGGGCGACGGCGCCGAGTTGGCGGTCCTGGAGTTCGTGGACTTCAGGCTCCCCGCCGCCAAGGGGAAGGCCAGCAGCGAGAGCAAGAAGGAGCGCAAGAAGAAGGCCCCGGCCGGAGCGACGGGCAAGGCTGCCGCCCCTGCCAAGTAGAAGGAACTCAGCGATTTCCAATGACGCGCCCGGCTCGGCCGGGCGCGTTTCGTTTCCTTGAGGGTGTGGAAGCGGTCCCGCCGAGCACGCGGACGTTGCCTTGACATTGCTCTGTGGTTATAATTGAAACAAGGGGGGCGTGTGCGAGAGGCCTCGGACCAGCTGCTGGAGAAGATCGCGGACCGGCTGAAGGCGATGGCCGACCCGATGAGGCTGCACATCCTCCACGCGTTGCAGGCCGGCGAGCGGTGCGTCGGCGACATCCTCGCGGAGGTCGGGGGCAGCCAGGCCAACGTCTCAAAGCACCTCTCTGTGCTCCGGCGGGTGGGCTTGGTGGACTGCCGCCGCGAGGGCGTCAACGTCTACTACCGGATCGACGACCCGACGGTGTTCACGATCTGCTCGACGGTGTGCGACTCCCTGGAACGCCAGGTCGAGGTCGAGAAGGAGCAGATCGCGCAGGGGCGCGCCGCCATGCTGGGAGAGCAGCGGTGACGGACTGGGGCAACACGCTGGTGCTCCTCGGGGTGGTCGCGGCGTGGGTCGTGCTCCAGTGGGTCGTGCTGCCCAGGCTCGGGGTGCCGACGTGAGCCGTCCCCGATCTGGCCGGCGGCCGGACGAACGGCGGAGAGCGGGGAGCTGGATGCGGGGCGGCCGAGACGCGCGACGGGTCTGCGGGGGGGCAGGCGGGGAGGGAGTCGTGACGGGAGACGCGACGGTTGGCGTTCAGGAGCGAACGATCCTGGCTCCGTGCCCGCAATGCGGGAAGCAGCTCCAGCCCGTGCCCACGTGAGGCTCGTTGCTCTGGCGGTGCCGGAGCTGCGGGTCGATCCACACGACCGATGACGTCTTCCCGGCGGGCGTCCCCACCGACCTGTGGGGCGCCCTCTGGACCGACTGCGGAGGGACGTGATGCCACTGTACGAGTACTCGTGCCGCGCGTGCGGCCGGCGGTTCGAGGTGCTCCAGCGCGTGGGGGCGGACGCTCACGACGTGGCGTGCCCGGGGTGCGGGGGCCGCGAGGTGGCGAAGCAGCTGTCGACGTTCGCGAGCGCTGTCGCCGGCTCGAGCACGGCGGGGGCGATGCCGTGCGGCGCGCCGAGCGCCTCCGCGTGCGGCAGCGGTGGGTTCTCCTGAGCGTCGTGACACGGCGCCCGGCGGGCGCCGCACTGAAGACAAGAGGATCGGGGTCCCCGGGTCGTACGCGCCCGACGGTGACCGACCGGCGTACGCGGAACGAGCCGTCTCGCACCTCCGGGAGGGGCTGTATGAAGAAGACGAACGTCGCATACGAAGCCGTCTCGAGTTTGCCCTTCGCCGATGCGGTGGCACAGGCGCGCCGGGCGCTCGCCGCCGAGGGGTTCGGCGTACTCACCGAGATCGACGTGCAGGCCACGATGAAGGCGAAGCTCGGCATCGACGGCGACCCGTTCGTCATCCTCGGCGCCTGCCATCCGCCCTCGGCGCACCGTGCGCTCGCTGCCGCGCCCGAGGTCGGCGTTCTCCTGCCGTGCAACGTGACGGTTTCGGTCGAGGGCGGCAATACGGTCGTGCGAGCCATGGACCCGGAGTCCGTGCTAGGAGTGATCGCGAAGCCCGAGTTGGCCGAGGTGGGTGAGAGAGTCGGCGCCGCCCTCAGCCGCGTCGTCTCCAGCCTGGAGGGCTGACCGGACTAGGCCGAGTCGCGCCTCGGCGCGCCGCGGCCGCCGCACCGGCGACGACGAACGAGGGAAGACGGAAGACGGAAGAGGGACGACACGGCGTCGTGACGTCTCTCGTCTTCCCTCTCCCGTCTACCCTCTTCCGTTTTCCGTGCCGGTCAGCCGCGGTCGTTGGTCTCGGGAACCTTCGTGTTGTAGTAGAACGTGATCGTCACCCCCTCGTGGAACACGCCGCCGAGGTCGTCGGGCAGCGGAGGAAGGGGCGACGCGTTCAGGATCGCGTCCCGGGCCGCGAAGTCCATCGGGGGGCGGCCGGACTCACGCTGGATCTCGAGGCCGGTCACGCGCCCGTCCCGCTCGATGAAGAAGTGGATGCGGACGACGCCGGGGACCCCCATCTGGGCGATCTCGGGGATGTCCCAGTGGTACTTGATCCGCCGCAGCATCTCCGCGGCGTACGGTCCCCAGTCGTACCACTCCGTGTCGAACGCGAGCGGGCCGACGTCGACCTCGCCTCCCTTGCGATCGGGCAGGGCGCCGCCCGACGAGCCCAGAGTGCCGTACGCGCCGAGCCCCTTGAGACCGATCGACCTGCGCTGCGAGGCACCGCTCTCCTTCGGGACGATGAGCACCGCTCCGGCGCCCGTGTCGGTCGGCTTGATTCCGAGGTCCTGCTGACCGCTCTGGCCCTCGGTGCGGCCCGGGTCGCGGGCGGCCTCCCGCTCGCCGGTGGGCGGCGACGCCTGGCGCGAAGGCCCGCCGCGATGCTCCGGCTCGATTCGGAGTTCGGGGGTGTTCCCGTGCGATCCGGGGGTGACATCGGGCGCTCCGACGCCTCCGTGGGCGCGCCTGTCGAGGTCGGACGCCGGCGATTTGGGCTGCGAGGGTTTCTCCGCCCGCTGCTTGGGGAGCTGCACGAACTCGTAGAACGGTGTCTTGTCGTCGGGCGCCTTCCTGGCCAGGACCTGCGCCCTCTGCGACGCGAGGAGGCTCTGGATCAGGCTGTCGGCCCGGAGTTGGGAGAAGATCGCCAGGTGGAGGAGGAGCGAGGCGGCCAGCGCCAGGATCAACGAGCGGTCACGAAGCCGGATCGGGCGAGGGGAGATCCGCTCGTCGAGGAGGAAGAGCACCTTGGGGTCTCGCCCCAACGGCCACGGCAGCTCCTCGGCCTCCCCCTCGATGAGCCTGAAGAGGCGCGACGGAGCGGCGTCTTCGGGCTCCAGCTGCTGAGGGGGGGCGTCGTCGGGCAGGCCGAACATATCGGAGGTAATCCTACAAGAGATGTGCCAGTTTGGAGTCCGCTCCGGTTGGTCGCCCGTGTCCCGCCCGTCCCCGGGGGGTGCCGAGCTGTCCACCTGTTGTGCCGAATCCGCACGAGGCGTTGACCGGAGCGGGGGCCACCGCGATAATCCGCCGGTGAGCAAGATCCGTGAGTTCCTCGCCACGCCGGCGGGCCGCTTCGTCTGGCGTTACGTGGCGGTCCTGAGCGTGGGGTTCCTCATCCTCGCGCTCCGGCCGGTGAACGACCACGTGGTGGACCCCTACACGACGTTCGTCGCGAACGAGTCGAGGGTCGTGCTCAACCTCCTCGGCGAGAACGCGCGGGTCGTCGGGCAGGTCCTGACCTCCCCCCGTTTCTCGGTGACGATCTTCAACGGGTGCAACGGCCTCGAGGCGATCCTGATCTTCGTGTCGGGCGTGCTGGCGTTTCCGGCGCCGTGGCTGCGAAAGGTCGTGGGCGTGGCGCTCGGGTTCGTCGCGATTCAGGTGTTCAACGTGATTCGGGTGGTGTCGCTGTTCTACGTGGGAGTCTGGCGGCCGCAGTGGTTCAACGTCTCGCACGTCTTCGTGTGGCAGTCGCTGGTGATCGTCTTCGGCGTGGTGCTGTGGTTGGTGTGGGTGCGGCGGTATGCGCTCGCGAAGACCCAACGCTGACCTCAGAGCGTTTCTGATCCGACTTCCGGCGGCGCTGGCCGCCGCAGTCGCGGTTTGGTTCCTGGTCCGACCGCTGTACAACCCGGCCCTGTGCGCCGTGGCACAGGAGATCGCCCGGTTCGGCGAGCGTCCGGCGGCGTCGATGGTGGTCCTCCGCGACAACGACGCGCTCCTGGGGAGATCCGACCTCCGCGCCAACTCCGAGTGGCTCAAGCTGCCGATGACGCAGCTCCACTTCAACCTGGTGCCGTTCCTCGCGCTCGTCCTCGCGCTGCCGGCGCCGCTGTCCGGCGGACACTGGCGCAAGCTCCTTGTCGCGCTCGGCGTGCTGGCGCTTTCGCACGCCCTCGGTCTCGTCTGGGAGCTCAAGGCGCTCGAGGCGCTCTCGATGGGCCCGTGGAGCCGCGCGACCTACTCCGACCTCGCGCGCAACGTCTATGGCACGCTGCGGTACTTCTTCAACATCCCGGTCACGTTCGCCCTGCCTCTCGTGCTCTGGGTGGCGGTGTACTGGGAGCGCGTGGTCGCCCTCGTGAACCTCCCGGCCATGGGAGAGGCCTAGACGGGGTCCCGGCGGAGCGACTCCCGCAGTTCGGCCGGGAGGACCGTGGGGCGGCCGGTGTTTCTGTCGACCACGACGTGGCGAGTCTCTCCCTCGACGAGGACGTCGCCCGAGGGGCCCTCGACGCGGTACTCGAAAACGACGCGGCGGCTCGCGACCTCGCCCACCCGGACCCAGACCGTGACCTCGTCGTCGTAGCGGGCGGGCCGGCGGTAGCGGCAGGTCAGCTCGCCCACCATGAGCAGGATCCCTCGACTCTCCCACTGCAGGTACGGCACGCCCACCGCGTGGGAGAGCGCCGTGCGCGCAACCTCGAACCACACCGGGTACACGCTGTGGTGCACGACGCCCATCTGGTCGGTCTCGGCGTACCGCGCACGGACCCTCACCGGGAAGAACGCCTCGGGCACGGCGGCATTGTAGCGGTCATCGCGAGGGGGAGCAGCCTTCCGGGCGACCGGCCCGCGTGTTACGCTCGCCTGGAGACAGATGAAGACTCCGGATCCGCTGCTCCTGTGCGAGGACGAGCTTGGCCTCGTCACGGACCTCTACCAGCTCACCATGTTCGCGGCGTACAGGGAACACCGCCGCGGCGTCAGGGGCTGCTTCGAGCTCTGGTTCCGCGATCTCCCCCCGCGCCGCAACTTCCTCCTCGCCGCCGGACTCGAGGCGGCGCTCGCGTACCTCCTGGGCCTCGGGTTCAGCGCCGAGCAGGTCGAGTCGCTTCGCCGCCTCGACGCGTTTCGCGGCCTCCCGAAGGAGTTCTTCGCCGAGCTCGCGACGCTGCGGTTCACCGGCGATGTCTGGGCCGTCCGGGAGGGCACGCCGGTGTTCGCCGGCGAGCCGGTGCTGCGCGTCGAAGCGCCGATCGGAGAGGCGCAGCTGGTCGAGACGTACCTGCTCGCCGCGATCTCGTTCGGGACGCTGGTGGCGTCCAAGGCCGCGCGCGTCCGGATCGCCGCCGCCGACCGGTCGGTCGTGGACTTCGGCTCCCGGCGCGCGCACGGGCCGCAGGCCGCCTGCTGGGCGGCGCGGTCGGCGTACCTCGCCGGCCTGGACGGCACCTCGAACGTGTGGGCGACGTGCCGCCTCGGCATCCCGCCGTCCGGGACGATGGCGCATTCGTTCGTGCTCGCGTTCGGCGACGAGCACGAGGCGTTCAGCGCCTACGCGCAGACGTTCCCCGGGAGGACGGTGCTGCTGGTGGACACGTTCGACACGCTGGCGGCCGTGAGGCGGGCGGCGGCGGACCCCGACCTGCGTTTCGTCGCGATCCGGCTGGACAGCGGCGACATCGCCGACCTGGCCCGGAAGTGCAGGGCGCTCCTCGATGCCGCGGGTCGGGATCAGGTCCAGATCGTGGCCAGCGGCGACCTCGACGAGGACAAGGTCGCCGCGATCGTCGCCGCGGGCGCACCGGTCGACGCGTTCGGGGTGGGGACGCGGATGGTCACCTCGGCGGACGCCCCCTCGCTTCAGGCCGTGTACAAGCTCGTCGCGGTCCAGGAGAGCGGCAAGGCCGCGCGCGGCGTGGCCAAGCGCTCGACCGGGAAACGGACGGCACCGGGGGCGAAGCAGGTCTGGCGCCGGCGCGGCGTCGGCGGGGGAATGCTCGAGGACGTCGTCCTGCCGCTCGACGAGGCGCCTCCCCAGGGTGGGTGGGAGCCTCTGCTCGAGCCGTGGATGTCGGGCGGGCGGCTGTGTCGCGCGGTGCCGACGCTCGCCGAGTGCCGCGCCTACGCGGTGCGCCAGCTGGCGACACTGCCGGCGCGCGTGCGCAGCCTGGGCGAATCGGCCGCGTACCCGGTCGGCTCGGCGCGGCGGCGGGGGGCGGCGAGGAGGGGCGATGCTGGAGCTGATCCTGCTCGACGGTAGCGGCCGGCGTTTCTCCCTGGCCGACGGCACCGAGCTCAAGGTCGGGGTCGCCGCCCAGTGCGCCGTGCGTCTCTCTGCGCTCGACGTCTCGCGCACCCACGCGCTCGTCACGAACAGGAACGGGCGGCTCATCGTGCTCGACCTCGGGAGCACGAACGGGACGTTCGTCAACGGGAAGCGCGTGAAGGAGGCCGAGCTCGCGGCCGGCGACCTCCTGCGTTTCTCCTCGGTCATGGCGCAAGTGGTGCCCCAGGGGGGCGATCGGGACGGGGACGGTCGGGCCGCCGCCTCCAACGGACAGGAGCCGCGCGCCTCGCCGGCGGGTGACACGACCGTGTCGCCGACCAGCGACACGTTCCCGGCCCCGGTCCAGGAGAGCCTCGCATCGCTCCTCTTCCGGTGGAGCGCCGGCGGCTGCTCGGCGCAGGAGGAGCTGGTGAGGTGGCTCGTGGGCCAGCGCCGTGTGGTGGGCGCCGCAGTCCTCGAGACGATCAAGGGCGACATCACGGTGGTGGCGGCGGAGGGAGAGGTCAGCGCGGTCCTGGAGGACCCGGGGTGCGAAGCGCTGCTGATCGCAAAGGTCGAATCCACCGCCACGCCCGAGGAGATCATCACGACCATCGGCGGGAGGACCGTCGTGGCGATGAGGACCCCGGGGTTGCCGTGGCTGCTGCTGGTCCCCGGCGCGGCGATGCCGGAGTTCGGCGAGCTCGCGCTCATCGCGCCGCTCCTGGCCGTGGCGCGCAGGCTCGATCTCGGCCGCGGAGAGACGGCCGGCGGCTGAGAGCACAGCTCACAGGTCACAGCTCACAGCGCACAGCTCACAGCGCACAGCTCACAGCTCACAGCTCACAGCTCACAGCTCACAGCTCACAGCACTCCTCCAGGTGTCTTGTCTTGGCTGGGTGGGGGAGCTGTGAGCTGTCGGCTGGTCGGGTGTGCGGCGGAGAGCTGTCAGCTTTCGACTTTCAACGGGGTTGGCGCGGGGGAGCGGTCCGCTGGTCGGGAGGGAACGCGGCTACTCCTCCTCGTCCTCGTCGTCGTAGTCCTCGTAGTCGTCGGGGTACTCCTCCTCGTCCTCGTCGCCTTCTTCGTCCTCGGCGGCTTCGTCCTGGTCCTCGTCCAGGTCCTGGCCGTAGTCCTCGGGGAGCGAGAACGCATCGGTGTCGGAGTTGCCGCAGACCTCGCAGCTGGCCCGGCGGATCTCGCCGTCCCGCCAGATGAAGTCCTCCACTTCGGACTCGCACTCGAGGCAGATGAGATAGTCGGGTCGAGCCATTCATCCCTCCGTCGCCGATCTCGCCGCGCGGCCCCCGCGCCTTCCGTAGAATGTAGCTGCCACTACCCCGCGGCGCAAGGACGTCAACTCTCCATGCGGCGCACCGCAACGCCGACCGCACCGGGACCGACGTGAGCCGCGAGAACAGCCGTCAGGTTCACGATCGGTATGTCCGCCACCCCGAAGCGGGAACACAGCCGCTCGGCGACGTATTCTGCCGCGCCGACGGCGCTGGCATGCGCGACCATCAGCCGCACCGGGCGCTTCCCGGCGAACCGCGCGACGCGCCCGACGATCCCCCGGAGCGACGCCGCGAACCCCAGGTGGACGCCCGCTCGGACCGCCTTGCCTCCGTCTCCGATGGTGAGGACGGGGTTCAGCCCGAACAACGTCGCGACGCGGGCCTGCGTCGCGGAGAGCCGGCCGCCCCTCACCGCGAGGTCGAGCGAGGCGAGCGATGCGAACAGTTTGGTGTCGCGGCTCACACGCTCGGCGACCTCGGCCGCCGCGGCGAGGGTGGCGCCGGCGACCGCCGCCTCGCCGACCGCTTCGGCAACGAGGCCGAGCGCGACCGAGACCTGACCGGTGTCGATCACACGGACTCGGTCCGGATCCACCTGCCTCGCGGCCGCGAGCGCCGCCTGGTACGTGCCGGACAGGCCGGCCGAGAGGTGGAGGGATACCACCGCCTCGTGGCTCTCGAGCAAGCGGCGGAACGTCGCCTTGAAATCCCCGATCGCCGGCTGCGATGTCTTGGGCAGGACCTCGGAGGCCCCCAGACGCTGGTAGAACTGCGCCGGGGTGATGTCCACGCCGTCGAGGAACGTCTCCTCGCCGAACGAGATCGAGAGCGGGACCCGGACGAGGCCGAATGCGTGGGCGAGTGCTTCCGGCATGTCGCACGAGGAGTCCGCCACGACGGCGAGCGCGGCCCCGCGCGCCGCGAGCTGCTGGAGCGCCATGTCGTCGATCTTGGTCTGCTGCACCGTTCCGAACTCGGCGAGACGCGTGAACAGGCGCTGGGGCTCGTTCGTGTGCAGGTGGACGCGGAGACGGGACCCGCCGCCCGCCACCACGAGCGACCCCCCGAGCCCGCCCACCTCGCGCGCGATCGCCTTGCGGTCGAGGCGTTCGCCGACGAGCAGTCCCTCGGAGCAGTACCTGTAGGTGAGGTCCACGTCGGCGTGGGCGGCCGCGAACGGGGTCGCCTGCGCCAGCGACATCCCGGCTCGGCGCCAGTCCGCGGCCCTGCGGTCGCGGAAGAAGGTCGAGATCCCCTCGAGGAAGTAGACGAACCCCTGCGCCCCGGCGTCCACGACGCCGTGGCGGGCGAGCACTGCGAGCTGCCTGGGCGTGTTGGCGAGCGCCTCCCGCGCCCTCTCGAGCCCGCGCCCCAGGAGCTCGGCGAAGTCGTGGACCTTGCCGGTGTGCTCCTCGAGCGCTGCGGCCCACGCCCGGACGACCGAGAGGATCGTCCCCTCGACCGGCTGCGCGAGGGCCTGCTGGGCGGCGTCCGCCCCCCGCCTCGCCGCCGCGATGAACTCCCGCGTCGAGACGCTGACCTTGGTCCCGATCGCCTCGGCCATCCCCTGGAGGAACTGGGCGAGGATCGCGCCGGAGTTTCCGCGAGCGCCGTCGAGGGCTGCGTCGGCGGCCGTGCGCACCGTCTGCCCCACGGTGAGCTCGTTCGGGGTCGTCAGCGCCGCGGCGGCAGAGCGGAGCGTGGAGGCGAGGTTGGCGCCCGTGTCGGCGTCCGGGACCGGGAACACGTTGATCCGGTTGAGCGCCTCCTGCTCGCGCGCCACCGCCAGGGCACCCGCCCGCAGGGCGCGTGCGAGTCGGGGTCCAGTGAGGATCTGGACCATCAGGAATCCCCCCGCACCAGTGTACGGCTTCCGGCCCGTCTGCACGGCGTACGGCTACTCCTCGTCCTCTTCCTCGACGGCGACCATCTCCTCGAGCTCTTCCTCGGAGACGAACGTGTTCGGGTCGTCGTTACCGCACAACGGGCACAGCGCCTCGACCACCCTGTCGTTGGCCCACTCGAAGACGTACACGGGGGACTCGCACTCCATGCAGATCAGGTACTCGGGGTGTGCCATGCCTCCATCGTATACCAGGGGCCCCCGCGCGACGCCGGGCGGAGGACCGGCGCGAGCCGCCCGGGGCTCCGGCTGCTACCATCTGCGTGTGAGCGTGTTCGGGAGGCTGTACGACCTCACGTGGCGCCGCCTGCGCCACCTGGGGGGCGTCACCTTGCTCGGTCGCGGGGTGACGGGCCGCCTCGTCACGCCGCCGTTCGACGTGCGAGAGATCGTCCGCCAGCTCGAGGCGATGGGGGTGCGCTCGACGAACCTCGCCTCGGTGATCGCGCTCTTCACCGGGATGGTGCTGGCGCTCCAGACCGCGTACACACTCGCTGCGTTCGGAGCGAAGCTCTACATCGGCGAGGTCGTGGGGATGTCGCTCGTGCGCGAGCTCGGGCCGGTGCTGACCGCGCTCATGGTGGGCGGGAGGGTCGGTTCAGGGATCACGGCCGAGCTCGGCAGCATGACCGTCAGCGAGCAGGTCGAGGCGATGAGGTCGCTGGGGGCCGACCCGCTGCGGAAGCTGGTGGTCCCGCGAATGTGGGCGCTGTTGATCGGTCTCCCGCTCTTGGTCGTCCTCGCGGACGTCGCGGGGATCATCGGCGGCCTCTTCATCTCCACGTGGGAGCTGGGGCTGACGCCCGGCTTCTACTTCAGCCACGTGCTCCGGCTCCTCCACTTCGGGGACTTCCTGTCCGGGATCGGCAAGTCGGTGTTCTTCGCCTTCGCGATCGGGCTGATCGCGTCGTACAACGGGCTCTCCGCCACCGGCGGCGCCGACGGCGTCGGCAAGGCGACCACCGACACGGTCGTCGCCGTGTCGATCGCCGTGCTGGTCCTGGACTTCTTCCTGACCAAGCTGTTCCTCGTGCTATGAGCGACGCCGGAGCCCCCGTCGTCGAGGTGCGCGAGCTGGCTAAGTCGTTCGGCGCCCACACCGTCCTCGAGAGCGTGAGCATGGAGCTCCGGCGCGGCGAGACCGTCGTCGTACTCGGTGGCTCGGGAGAAGGGAAGTCCGTCTTCCTCAAACACATCAACGGTCTGCTGCGGCCCGACCACGGCACCGTGACGGTGCTAGGCTTCGCGGTCTCGGGCGCGGACGAGGACGATCTCGTGGGGCTGCGTCGGCGCGTGAGCTACATCTTCCAGCACGGTGCCCTGTTCGACTCGCTCACGGTCGGTGAGAACGTGGCGTTCCCGATGCGGGAGAACACGGCCCTCGACGACGACGAGATCGCCGGCCGCGTCGCGTCGCTCCTGGAGCGCGTCGGCCTCTCGGGGACCGAGTCGCTCGCCCCGGCCGAGCTCTCGGGCGGGATGAGGAAGCGCGTCGCGCTGGCCCGCGGACTGGCGCTCGAGCCGGAGGTGATCCTCTACGACGAGCCCACCGCCGGCCTCGACCCGGTCACCGGCCTCGCGATCACCGCGCTGATCGGCGAGGTGACCAGGGCAACGGCCGCCACCTCGCTCGTTGTGACGCACGACATCGCCGTGGCGGCGAAGCTCGCCGAGCGCATCGCGTTCCTCAGCCGCGGACGGTTCGTGTTCACCGGCACCGTCGCGGAGGCGGCCCGCGAGGAGGGCGAGGTGGGCCGGTTCGTGCGCGCGGGAGGTTTTCATGCTTGAGACAGATCGGCGCCGTCGGCTGCGTGTCGGGATCTTCACGGCCACCCTGCTGCTCGCGTTTGGGCTCGTCATCTTGCTGATAGGGAAGAAGCAGGGGCTGTTCCAGCGCCACGTGAGCTACGAGGCGCAGTTCGAGCACGTCGGCGGCCTGGTGCCGGGAGCGTCCGTGTGGCTCAACGGCGTCGTGGTGGGTTCGGTCGAGGAGGTGGAGCTCCCGTCTGACCCCGGCCAGCCCCAGATCACGGTGACGTTCCGGGTCAACGCGCGCCTCGCGGAACGCGTCCGGGCCGACTCGCGCGTACGCATCCGCACGCTCGGCCTGCTCGGCGACCGGTACCTCGAGGTCTCCTCCGGCAGCGTGTCGCAACCGGTCCTCCCGCCCGGGAGCGTCGTCCCGAGCGTGGAGCCCACCGACGTGGCCGCCGTGCTCTCGCGCGGCGGAGACGCGATGACCAACGTGCAGGCGATCTCCTCCTCGCTCCGCCGGATCCTCGAGCGGGTGGAGCGCGGCGAGGGGATCGTGGGCGAGCTGACCGTCAACCCCGAGTCGGGCCGCCAGGTCGTGGCGAGGTTGAACGCCGTCCTGGAAGAGACCGACGGCCTGCTGAAGGGCCTGCGGGCCGGGAAGGGCGCGCTCGGACGGCTCATCGCGGATCCTCAGCTGGAATCCAAGCTCCTGGACGACCTCGCCGGGATGGCCCACGCCGGTCGGCAGGTCGGCGAGTCGCTCGCCCATGACCTCGCCCGTGACGACTCCGTCGTGGCCGGCCTCCTGCGCGACCCCGAGGGGCGCGAGAGGCTGCGCCGGGCCCTCGACGGGATCGGGCAGGCGGCGGTCGCCGCCACCGCAGCCGCGAAGGAGCTCAGAGAGGGCCAGGGCACGCTGCCGCGCCTGATCAACGACAAGGAGTACGCCAAGCGCTTCCTGGACGACCTCGCCGTGATGACCAACTCGCTGCGCCAGGTCGCCGACAAGCTCGACCACGGGCAGGGGAGCGCCGCGCGGCTGATCAACGATCCCACGCTGGTCCGCGACCTCGAGAACGTCGTCCGCGGCGTCCAGGACTCCAAGCTCGCGACGTGGTACATCCGCAAGAGCCGTGCGCACGGCGAGCAGATGCCGACGCCGACCCCCGAGCCGGCGGCGTCCCCGACGCCCGCGCCGGTTCCGAAGGAGTGACCGATGGAGACGATCCTCGTGACCGGAGGCGCCGGGTTCATCGGCTCGCACGTCTGCGCCAGCCTGCTCGAGCGCGGCGCCGACGTCGTGTGCCTCGACGACTTCGACGACTACTACGACCCGGCCTTCAAGCGAGCGAACGTCGAACCGTTCGCGTCGAGCCGGCGCTGGCACCTCGTCGAGGGCGACATCCGCGACGCTGGCCTCGTGGACGAGACGTTCCGGCGGTTCGGCGTCGGCGCCACGATCCACCTCGCGGCCCGCGCCGGCGTGCGTCCATCGATCCGCGAGCCGCGCCTGTACCAGGAGGTCAACGGTCTCGGGACGCTCAACCTGCTCGAGGCGGCGCGGAAGAGCGGGGCGCGCACGTTCATCTTCGGCTCCACCTCCTCGGTGTACGGCATCAACTCCAAGGTGCCGTTCGCCGAGGACGACCCGATCACGTGCCCGGTCTCGCCGTACGCCGCCACCAAGCGCGGCAACGAGCTGATGGCCTTCACCTACCACCACCTCTACGGCCTCGACGTCACGTGCCTGCGGTTCTTCACCGTCTACGGGCCGCGCCAACGTCCCGAGATGGCGATCTACCTCTTCGCGGACCGGCTCGCTCGCGGCCTCCCGGTTCCGCGGTTCGGCGACGGCTCGACGGCGCGCGACTACACGTACGTGGACGACATCACCGCGGGCGTCGTCGCGGCGCTCGACGCGGCCGCGCCGTTCGAGATCGTGAACCTGGGCGGCTCGCGCACGACCACTCTCGCGCGCCTCATCGAGCTCGTGGCCGGCGCGCTCGGAGTCGAGCCGCGGGTCGAGGAGAGGCCTCCGCAGCCGGGCGACGTCCCGATCACGTTCGCGGACGTGGGCAAGGCCAGGCGCCTCTTGGGGTGGGAGCCCCGCGTCCCCATCGAGGAAGGGGTCCGCCGCTTTGTCGACTGGTTCAGGGCCGAGCGCCTCCGCTGACGCCCGCCGGCGCGCGTGGCTCGCGCCCGCCGTCGTTGTCGCGTGGGGAGTGCTCGTCGGCGGGCTGCCGCTGATCGCGGGGGCGCCCGGCGGCGACGACGCCTACTACCACGCGATGCGCGCCCAGCAGCAGGCGCGCTGCTGGCTGCTCGGCGCGCCGTACCCGCGATGGTACCCCGACCTCAACGGCGGGCTCGGCGGGCCCGAACCGCGCGCGTACCCGCTCGTGCCGCTCGCGCTCCTCGGGGCGCTGACGGCCGCGAGCGGTGACGGCGTCGCCGCCATCTCGATCGCGACGGTCCTCATTCCGGCCGTGGCCGGCCTTTCGATGCTGGCCGCGCTTCGCCGCCGCGGTGTCGGCGCTCCACGGGCGCTCGCCGCGTCGGCCGCCTGGGCGGCGGCGCCGTACCTGCTCATCGCGGTGCACGAGCGGGCGGCGCTCGCCGAAGCGCTTGCGCTCGCGGTGCTGCCGGCGGCGCTCGAGGCGTTGCTGCCGGCGGCGCCGGACACCCGGCGAAGCGAGGTGCGCGCCGGCGTCTGTCTGGCCGTCCTCCTCGCGACGCAGCTTCCGCTCGCGGTGATGGCGGGCGCGGCGGCGCTCGCGTGCCGTCTGGCGCGCGGTCGGTCGGGGCACCCGGTGTCGTTCCTGATCGCCGGCAGCCTCGCGCTCTGCCTCGCCGCCGCCTCGTGGCTGCCCAACGCGGGCAGCGTCTGGCGGCTGCAGGGCGAGCACCTGGCGGGTCCGGGGTACCGGTGGCAGGAGAACGTGCTGCCGTTCGGCAGAGGGTCCGACGCGGTCCTCGCCGGTCACCTGAACCTGGCGCTGGGGGCGACGGCGGCGCTGCTCCTGCTCGCCGTCGCGGCGGGCGCCGGCGAGTCCCGCCTCCTCGCCGGTGCTGGTCTCGGTGCGGTCTCCCTCGCCACGCCGGTGCTCGGGTGGGTCCACGGCGCAATCCCCGGACTCGCGTTCCTGCAGTTCCCGTGGCGGTGGATCGGCGTCGCCTCCTGCCTCGGTGTGCTCGCGATCGCAGGCGTCACCCGTAGGGCGGTGCGGGCCGCGGCGCTCGTCGTGTTTCTGCTGCCGGTCGTCGTCCCGTTCGCGTGGCGCTGGCGGCTGCCGCCCGGCCCGCCGCTGCGCCCGTCGGATCCGGGGCCGGTGGTCGCGCGCGCCGCGACGCGCTTCGGCGTGCCGCCGATCCTGCCTTCGCTGCCGGCGTATCTGCCGCGCGGCGTCGACCTTCGCGCCGCGCTCGCGGCTGCCGCCTCTGCGCGGCGGGAGATCCGGTTGGAGCCGGCATCACGGCCTGGCCGCCTGGACGCGACCGCCTCGCCGGTCGCGGGCGGCACGGTGCGTCTGCCGATCCTGGCCGACGACGGGTGGACTGTCGAGGTCGACGGCCGGCCCTCCGGGTGGTCGCCTTCCGAGAGCCTCGTCGCCGTTTCGGTCGGTCCCGGCGCCCACCGCATCGCCGCCCGTCAGACGCTCTTGCCTGAGGACCTCGCCGGTGTTGCCGTCTCACTTGCCACCGCGCTCGGCCTCGGATGGTTCTGCTGGCTCAGGTGGAGACGTGGCTGAGGGCAGCGTCGGCGGCTAGCTGCCGGAGCGTTGCGACGCAGGGTGCGCGCAGAGGACAACGGTGGTGTCGCCGATCGAGAGGAGCGGCCGACCGCCGAGCCATGCGGCCAGCCCCGAGAGCTCGCCCGCGCCCGGAAGTGAGCGCGGTATCACGAGCGCGACTGGCGTCTGGGAGCCGGCGAGGCGCTCCCGCAGGCGGTCGAGCTCTCCGGGCCCGGGGCGGTCGGTCGCCGCGTCGAACCATCCCGGGTGTCGCGCCGCCTCCTCCGGGACGCTGACGAGCTCGAACGGCGCGCGCGCGCCGAGGTGATAGGCGACCCCGAGGCGCCAGTACCCACCGACGAGCACGACTCCTCCGCTCGGCATCGCCCGGCGGAGCGTGTCCGCGATTTGCTGCTCGTCGCGCACGGGCGTGGCCGCCCACGCGACCTCGGCGCGCCCGACCGTGGTGGCACCCACCGCCACGAGCGCGGCGCCCGCGAGCGCGCCGAATCGGTGCGAGCCCGCGGTGACGCCGGCGAGAGCGGCGAGCGGCACGATCGCGAGCACCTCGCCGCGCCCCGGGTAGAACGCGGGCACGCCCAGGAACGCCAGGACGCCGAGGATGACCACCGGCAGCGCGAGCCCGAGTGCGAACCGCGGCGAACCGCGGGCCCTCGACCCGGCGGCGACGAGCGCGACGAGCGCGAGAGCCGCGAGCGCCTCCAGCCAGGCGGGTGACGAGGGCACGTCGACCGCGGTCGCGAACGCCGCGCCCGGAGACAACATGCGGACCGGTGCTGCGATCCGGCCGGCGAGCGGGATCGCGCGCCACGCCGCGGTCATCCACGCGACGGCGGCGGCGGGCTGGTGGAGCGCCACGGGGAGCCACGGGAGGTGGCTCGCGAGGCCGGCGCCGACGGCCGCGAGCCCGCGCAGCCGCGACGGCGGGGCGAGCGTGAGCGCGGCGAGAGCCAGCACCACCGCGAGCAGCATCCCGAGTCCGTGGCTCCAGCACGCGAGCGACACCGCGAGCGCGAGGCCGGTCGCGCCGCGCCCGCTCTCGCCGAGCGACGCGACCCGGTCCCACGCCCACGCCGCGGCGAGCATGACGAGAGCGTACGCCCGCCCCTCGCACGACCACGCCACGGCGAGCGGGTGGACGGCGAGCAGCGCCCCCGTCCACCACCCCGCGCGAGGCCCGAACGCCCGGCCCGCGGCGCGCGCTCCCAGCAGCACCGCGCCAGTTCCCGCCGCGACCGAGATCGCACGCGCGGCGGCGACGGGCTCGAGCCCGGTCGCAGCGACGGCCTTCGCGAGCACGTACGGCAGCGGCGGCCCGGAGTCCAGCCGCAGCGCCGCCACCAGATCGTGGAGCGACAGCCGCACCGCCCACGCCGTGAAGTACTCGTCGTGCCACGCGCGACGGAGGAGCGCGCCGGCCAGGCGCGGCACCAGCGCGACGAGCGCGAGCGCACACCATCGCACTCTCTCTGCCGAGGAGCGTGGCACGGGTGCAGTCTCGTCGCCGGCCGGGCCGCCGTCAAGGCGCGGGTATCATGGTGCGCCGCCACAGGCGCGCGCCGGAGGGCTCCATGCGTCGTCTCGCGTCGCTCGTGATCCTGACCGCCGCCCCCCTCGTCGCGGGGCAGCAGCTCCTCACCGTCGAGCGGATCGTCGCGGACCCGCCCGTCGAGGGGACGCTCCCCAAGGAGGTCAAGTGGCTTCCGGGGGGGACGAGGTTCTCGTTCCTCGAGACCGTCGGGGAAGGGAAGGACGCCCGCAGCACCCTCTGGGTCGAGGACGCCGCCTCGGGCGCGCGCCGCCGCGTGCTCGCCGAGGCCGACCTCCCGCGTTTCGGAGAGGGCAACCAGGCGGTGACGCCGGCGCTCGCGGGGTATCAGTGGTCGCCGACGGGGGACGCGGTGCTGCTCGCTGGAGGGGGCGACCTCTTCCTCGTGGCCGTTCCCGGCGGACACGTGCGCCGCCTCACCGCGACTCCCTCGGACGAGGAGGTCGCCGAGTTCTCCCCCGACGGGCGGTGGGTCTCGTTCGTTCGCGACAACGACCTGTGGGCGATCGAGCTCGCGACCGGTACTGAATCCTGCCTCACCGCCACCGGCTCGCCCACGCACATCAACGGGAAGCTGGACTGGGTGTACGAGGAGGAGCTCGCGGGGAGGAAGCCGATCGGGTACGTGTGGTCCCCCGACTCGCAGTGGGTCGCGTCGCTCTCGCTGGACGAGAGCAAGGTACCGGAGTACCCGATCGTGGACCGGCTCGCACTCCACCCGACGGCCACCGAGCAGCGCTACCCGCAACCGGGCGATCCCAACCCGGCGGTCGGGCTGTCGGTGATCCGAGTCGTCGCCGCGCGGGGTGCGCGCACGCACTACGACCGAGCGTGGGCGGGGGCGAGCGCCGAGTACGTGCCCCGGTTCGGCTGGACGCCGGACAGCGCTGCCGTGTGGTACGAGCTGCTCGACCGCAACCAGGAGCGGCTCGAGCTGGTCCGCGACACCTTCGCCTCCGGAACGCGGACGACGATGCTCGTGGACTCCGACCCGGCGTGGATCAACCTCCACGACGACCAGCACTTCTTCCGCGACGGGCGACTGCTGTGGAGCTCGGAGGCGGGAGGATTCCGGCACCTGCTCGTGTACGGTTCCGACGGGACGCCTCGCCCGATCACGAGCGGCGCGTGGGAGGTGGCATCCGTCGCGGCGGTGGACGAGGCGTCCGGGTGGATCTACTTCACGGCCAACGAGGCGGGCTCACTCGAGGACCAGCTCTACCGCGTGCGCGCGGACGGCAGCGGGCTCGTGCGTCTCACGACGAACCCCGGCACGCACCGGGTGGAGGTCTCGCCCGGCGCCCGGTTCATTCTCGACACGTTCTCGTCGGTGTCCGTGCCGCCGACGATGCGCGTCCTGAGTGCCGACGGGAAGGTGGTGCGCGCGGTCGCACCGCTTCGGCCGCCCACCCTCGGCGAGTTCGCGCTCCCGACGACCGAGTTCGCGACCGTGCGGGCGGCCGACGGCACGTCGCTGTTCGCGTCGCTGCTCAAGCCGGCCGGCTTCGACGGCGCGAGGAAGTACCCCGTGGTGGTGTACGTCTACGGCGGGCCGCACGCGCAGGTGGTCCGCAACGCATGGGGCCGCCAGACCGAGATGTTCCTGAGGGTCCTGGCGAGCCGGGGGTTCCTGGTGTTCTCGCTCGACAACCGCGGCTCGGCCTCGCGCGGGCGGGAGTTCGAGCGCGAGCTGCTGCGCAGGCTGGGGAAGGTGGAGCTCGACGATCAGCTCGCAGGGGTCGCGTACCTGAGGCGGCTTCCGTACGTGGACGGCTCGCGGATCGGGATCTGGGGGTGGTCGTACGGCGGGTTCATGACGTGCTACGCGCTCACGAACGCCCCGGGCGTGTTCCGGGCCGGCGCGGCGGTCGCGCCGGTGACCGACTGGCGGCGGTACGACTCGATCTACACCGAGCGCTACCTCAAGCTGCCCGCGGACGACGAGGCCGGGTACCGCGACTCGTCCCCGGTGAACCAGGCGGCCGACCTCGCGGACGCTCTGCTGATCCTGCACGGCACCGGCGACGACAACGTGCACTGGGGGAACACGCTCGCGTTCGTGGACGCACTGTACCGGGCGGGGAAGCCGTACGACCTCCAGCTGTACCCGAACAAGAACCACTCGATCCTGGGCAAGGAGGCCAGGGCGCATCTCTACAACCGGATCCTGGCCCACTTCGAGCGCTACCTCATGCACTAGGGGCGCCGCCGGCGTCGGACCTCTCGCGGCGTTGCGCCTGCGGCGCAGCGTCCTCATGTAGCCTCCGGCTACACTCCGGCGCGCGCCGCTCGTTCGCCTTGCGATAGGCCCAACGGCGGCGGCGCGGCTGCGCGCGTCAGGCGGTTCGCCCTGCCGGAGTCGTTTCTCCCTGTGCCCTGCCCCCAGGCCACGCTTCTGCGATCCACGATCCACCATCCACGACCCACGATCCATGGCTCCTTGCCGTATCGCGCCGGTACGGCTAGACTTTGCGACTGCGCCGGAAGGCGCTGACCTGGAGGTTGTATGCACATCGCGGTGGTTGGTAGCGGCTACGTCGGGCTGGTCACCGGCGCGTGCCTGGCCGATTTCGGCATGGACGTGACATGCGTGGACAAGGACGAGCGCAAGATCGGGATGCTGAAGCAGGGGCAGATCCCGATCTACGAGCCCGGCCTCGACGCGCTCGTCGCGAAGAACGAAAAGGCGGGGCGGCTCCACTTCACCACCGAGCTCAAGGAGACGGTCGAGAAGTCGCTGGCGATCTTCATCGCCGTCGGCACTCCGCCCAAGGAGGACGGCTCGGCCGACCTGACGTACGTCGTCGAGGTCGCGGAGGCGATCGCCGACCACATGAACGGCTACAAGGTGGTGGTCACGAAGTCCACGGTCCCGATCGGGACCGGCCAGCTCATCGAGAAGGTGATCAAGGAGCGCAACGGCAGGCAGCCGTTCTCGGTGGTCTCCAACCCCGAGTTCCTGCGCGAGGGCTCGGCGATCGGTGACTTCATGCGGCCGGACCGCGTCGTGATCGGCGCGCGCGACGCCCAGGCGATCGCGATCATGAAGGACATCTACGCGCCGCTGTACCTCATCGAGACGCCGTTCGTCATCACGAACGTCGAGTCCTCCGAGCTGATCAAGTACGCCTCCAACGCGTTCCTGGCCACCAAGATCACGTTCATCAACGAGGTCGCCGAGCTGTGCGAGCTGCTGGGCGCGGACGTCCACCACGTCGCGAAGGGGATGGGGCTCGACCGCCGGATCGGGCCGAAGTTCCTGCACCCCGGCCCCGGGTACGGCGGCTCGTGCTTCCCGAAGGACACGAAGGCGCTCTCGGACATCGCGCGCCAGGCCGGGCGTCCGTTCGACATCGTGGACACGGTGGTGGCGGTCAACGAGAGGGTCAAGCTGCGGATGGCCGGCAAGATCAAGGCGCTGTGCGGCGGCTCGGTCGCCGGCCTCACGATCGGCGTGCTCGGCGTCTCGTTCAAGCCCGAGACCGACGACATGCGCGAGGCGGCTGCGATCCCGATCCTCCACGCGCTCGCGGCCGACGGCGCGTCGATCCGCGTCTTCGACCCGGCCGCCGCCGAGACGGCCCGCGAGGTCCTCCCGGCGGGCGTCACGTACTGCGCCGACGAGTTCGACGCCGCGACGGGGGCGGACTGCCTGGTGATCCTCACGGAGTGGAACCAGTTCCGCTCGCTCGACCTCGAACACCTCAAGGAGGTGCTGCACACGCCGCGCGTCGCCGACCTCCGCAACGTCTACGAGCCCGAGAAGATGCGCGCGCTGGGGTTCGAGTACGACTGCGTCGGGCGCACCGCGAAGGACCTGCCGCGCGCCTAGGACGGCAGCTCACAGCCGACAGCCGACAGCCAACAGCCAACAGCAGACAACAGCGGGCCTCGCCTTGGAGCGTTCTTGGGGGGTGGGTGGGGGAGCTGTCGGCTGGTTGGGTGGGTGGGGGAGAGCTGTCGGCTACTTCTTGGCGGCCTTGTAGAGCTCTGCCGCCTTCCCCCAATTGACGACGTTCCACCAGTTGCCGATGTACTCGGCGCGGCGGTTCTGGTACTTGAGGTAGTACGCATGCTCCCAGACGTCCAGACCGAGGACCGGCTGGTCACCGGAGGAGAGCGGCGAGTCCTGGTTGGGCAGGCCGTAGATCGCGAGCGAGCCGTCGCGCTTCACGACGAGCCAACCCCACCCGCTCCCGAACTGGCCGGCGGCGGCGGCTGAGAACTTCTCCTTGAACGCGTCGAAGCCCCCGAACGCGCCGTCGATCGCCTTGGCGAGATCACCCGACGGAGCCCCACCCGCCTTGGGCGCCATGATCTCCCAGAACAGGTTGTGGTTCACGTACCCGCCGCCGTGGTTGCGGACCACCCCGCGGATCTTCTCCGGGATCTTGCCGAGGTCCGCGAGGAGCTTCTCCGGCGGCACGTTCTCGTACTCGGTGCCGGTGATCGCCTTGAGCAGGTTGTCGAGGTACGCCTGGTGGTGCTTGTCGTGGTGCAGGTGCATCGTCTGCTCGTCGATCCAGGGCTCGAGGGCGTTGTAGGCGTAGGTCAAGGGGGGAAGGACAGGTTTCGCCATGTTTACGACCTCCTTGTCGTGGAGACCACATTCAGGTACAAAGACGCAGTCTCCATTGCACGTCTCGCCCGGCACAACGCGGAGGCGGGCGGCGGCAATTCCCGCCGCGCCGCGGCCCGCGCCCCTCGTCGAGCCGGCGCTCTGGCAAGAGGGAAGCCGACCGTCTATATTTGTGCTGTACGAACACGTGAGGCCGAAGCCGGAATGAACGAGAGGAGGGGCGCCCCCAGGGTCCAACCCAAGAAGCCGCTTGCGGCGCGGGTCAAGGCGTTCCTGCCCGCGCGCATCGTCGACCTCTCCGAGTTGGGGGTGCAGCTCGAGCTCGCCACGAGCCTCCGGCCGCAGGTGCCGTGCGACCTGCGGATCCAGCTCGACGACGGCGAGGTCGTGGTGCGCGGGCTCGTCCGCAGGTGCCGGGCGTGGGGGTTCGGCCTCGACGAGCGCGACCAGAGGGTGCTGCTGTACCGGGCCGGCCTCGAGTTCGAGACCAAGCCCCCCGAGGCGCTGCTCCAGGTCGTCGCGTCCGTGCTGGAGAAGGCGTCGCCCCCGCAGGTCCCGGCGCCCTCGGGTGCGGCTGGGGCGCCCGAGCAGGCCCCGGAGCAGCCCGTGGTCCGGGCGCCGCACGGCGGCGGTCGCGTGAAGGTCCGCATCGCCGCGGAACAGGTGCGCAAGGTCCTGAGCGGGCGCGGCAGCAAGGACGAGAAGTAGGCTCTCCGGCCGCCCTGCCCGCGCCCCGGATCGAGCCTCTCTCGTGTGCCCCGGGGCCGCGCCCGTGCGGCGGCGGTCCGCGGTCCCGCCCGCGCGCTAGTGCGCGATCTTCTCCCTGACCGCCTCCGTCGTGCTCCGGACGTCGGCCAGGAGCGCGGGCACGTCCACGGTCAGGAGGGCGCGGTCCCTCACAACGATCCTCCCGTCCACGACGACGTGGGACACGTCGGCGGCCCTCGCCGCGAACACGAGGTGGTGGAACGGGTCGTACGCCGGTACAGCCCGAGGGCGGTCGAGCGCGATGCAGATGAGATCGGCCCTCTTGCCCGGCTCGAGCGTGCCAATGCGGTCGGCGAGGCCGAGGACGCGCGCGCCGCCGATCGTGAGCATCTCGACGACGGTACGCGCCGGCAACGAGGTCGGGTCGCCGGTGATCCCCTTGTAGATCAGCGACGCGAGCTGGGCGTCGCGGAGGAGGTCGAGCGTGTTGTTCGACGCGGCGCCGTCCGTTCCGAACGAGACTTTGAGCCCGCGCGCCAGCATCTGCGGCAGCGGGGCGAGCCCGCTCGCGAGCTTCAGGTTGGAGACCGGGTTGCTCGCGATCCCGACCTCGAACTCGCCGAGCAGGTCGAGGTCCGGCTCCGAGACGTGCACGCAGTGCGCGGCGACGGTGCGGTCGGAGAGGATCCCCAGGTCCGCGAGGTACGCGACCGGCGTCACGCCCTTCTCGGCGCCGATCTTCTCGACCTCCCAGCGGGTCTCGGCGACGTGGATGATGAGCGGAGCGCCGAACTCCTCGGCGAGCTCGGCCTCCTTGACGAGGTTCGCCGCCGAGACGGAGTACGGCGAGTGAGGCGCCACGGCCGGAACGACGAGCGGGTGGCCGGCGTACCGCGTCAGGAGGTCGCGCTGCCGCTCCAGGGCGACCTCGGGCGTGGGGCACGACGGCGTTGCGAAGTCGATGAGCGACTCCGGAACGACCGCCCGCAGCCCGGCGGAGACCACCTCCTCGATCACGCGCTGGGAGTGGAAGTACATGTCGCAGACGCACGTCACGCCGGCCTGGAGCGACTCGGCCGCAGCGAGCCGGGTACCGAGCGCGACGGTGTCGGCGGTCATGAGCGCGCGCTCGGTGGGCCAGATGTGGCTCTCGAGCCACTCCTTGAGCGGGAGGTCCTCGGCAACGCCCCGGATCAGCGTCATCGCGAGGTGGGTGTGGGTGTTCACGAACCCGGGGAGGATCAGCCCGTCACCGGCGTCGAGCACCTCGCCGGCCCGGTGCCCAGCCCCGACGTGGGACGCGGAGCCCACCGCCACGATCGCCCCGGAGCGGACCGCGACGGCGCCGTCGGGGATCGGGGCCGCACCCGGCGTCATCGGCAGCACCGTTCCCCCCTTGACGATCAGATCAACGTCCACGTGCCCTCCGGCCTCCCGGCCACGGTCGGAGCCGGTTTGATTCCTTCCCGGTGCTCCGCGCCCCCGGCCCTGTGCGCTGTCCTTTTACCACGATCCCGACGCTCCTCCTCCGCCGAACCCGCCGCCTCCGCCCGAGAACCCGCCTCCCGAGAAGCCGCCTCCGGACCACCCGCCGAACCCGCCGCCCCAGCGCCGCCGTCGCCCGACGAACGCCAGACGCAGGAGCACGAAGAGCACCAGGAGCACGAGCACCCCGGGTTGCCGGTTGCCCGAGCTGCGGCGGGCCGGTCTCGTCGGCAGCGGCTCGCCCCGGAAGATGCCGTCGAGAGCGCTGGCCAGCGCGAGGACGCCGCCGGCGTAGTCGCCGCGCGCGAACTGGGGCTTCACGTCCTCGTCGAGCAGCCTGTGAGCGATCGCATCGGGGACCTTCTCCTCGAGGCCGTACCCTACCTCGAGCCTCATCCGGTGGTCGCGCACGAACGCGAAGAAGATCACGCCGTCGTCGATCCCCTTGCGGCCGACCTTCCACGCCTCCGCGCACCGGATCGTGAAGTCCTCCATCGCCTCCCCCTCGAGCGACGGGAGCATGACGACGATGACCTGGTGGCCAGTTCGCTGCTCGATCCCCTCGAGGGTGTTCTCGATTTCGGTCGCCTCGGCCGGAGCGATCACGCCTGCGAGGTCGGTGAGGTACGTCCGCGGCGCCGGAGGCACCTCGAGCGCGCCCGCGGCCGCGGCGAGGAGCGCGGCGAAGACGAGCCCGGCTGCGATCCGTGCGTTCGGACCCCGGACCCCGGACCCCCGACCCCCGTCTCTCAGAACTTCACCTGCGGCGCCTTCTCCGAGCCGGCCGCGGCCTGGAAGTAGGGCCTCTCGGAGAAGCCGAACATCGATGCGATGAGCACGGTCGGGAAGCGCCGACGAGCGGTGTTGAACGCCTGCGCGGCATCGTTGAACCGTTTGCGCTCGACCGCGATCCGGTTCTCGGTGCCCTCGAGCTGCGCCTGCAGGTCGCGGAAGTTCTGGGTCGCCTTGAGGTCGGGGTACTTCTCAACGACGACCAGCAGGCGAGAGAGGGCCGACGAGAGGCCGTCCTGGGCGGACTGGAACTTCTGCATCTCCTGCGCGTCCGGGACGTTCCGGAAGTTGACCTGGCCGACCCGCGCACGCGCCTCGGTCACCGCCGTGAACGTGTCCTTCTCGAACGCGGCGGCCCCCTTGACGGTCTCGACCAGGTTGGGGACCAGATCGGCCCGGCGCTGATAGACGTTCTCCACCTGGCCCCAGGCGCTTTTCACCCCTTCGTCGAGGTTCACCAGCCGGTTGTAGCTGCCGGCCACCGCCAGGCCAACCACCAGGATCCCGGCGATCGCCACCACCACGCACCCAAGTAGAACGCCCTTCATACGACCTCCCGGATGCACCGGGTCGCAGGCACCTTCACGCCCGTCCCCGATTGCGATGTCGCATCTTAGCGTAGGCGGGCCGCGGCCGGGGACCGGCCGGCCGGCTGCGCCCCGTGGTCCGTCCAGACGAGCTCGCCCTCGCCGGGCTCGTGCCGCCAGCGCTTGTGCATCCAGACCCACTGCTCGGGGTGCGCCCGCACCTGGCGCTCGATGCGGGCCGTGAGAACCGCCGTGAGTCGGGCGGCCTCCGCCTCCGGGTCGGCCCCGGCGTCTGGCACGACCGGCGGGTCGAACTCGAGGCGCATTGTCCCGTCGGACCGCCGGGCTGCGAACCCCGGGACGATCGGGCAGCCCGTCCGAAGCGGGAGGAGCGCCGCGCCGACCGCCGTCCAGGCCGGGCGGCCGAAGAACGTGGCGTACACCCCGGGGGCGGCGATGTCCTGGTCGATGAGGAGGCCGATCACGCGGCCCCGCCGCAGCGCCTGCACGAGCTTCGCGCCGGCGCCCCTCCCCCGCAGCGCCGTCTCGCCGCCGAACCGGCCCCTCAGGCGGCGGGCGACCTCGTCGAACCGTGGGTCGTACACCTCGCGGGCCGCGACGGTCATCCCCACGCCGACGGCCCCGAGGCCGAGGTTGAGCCACTCCCAGTTGCCGCAGTGGCCGGTGACCAGGGCGGCGCCGCGGTCGGGGGTGAGGCCGCCGGTGAGGTTCTCGAGGCCGACGAACTCCGTGCGGCCCAGGATCGCGGACGGCGGCGCCGACCAGAGCCACGCGACCTCGCCCAGGAGGGTGCCGAGGTGGCGCGCGCAGCGCCTCAGAACGTCGTCCCTCCAGGTTCGGTCGCGGTCGGGGAACGCCTGCGCGAGGTGCGCGCGGGCGCGGGCGCGGTCGCGTCCGGGGAACGCGAGCGCCGTCGCGCCGAGGGTCCTTCCCACGGCCCGCAGCGCGGCGAGGGGAAGGACGCGGGAGCCGCCCAGGAGGGCGCGCACGCCGAAGTAGCCGAGGTCGTCGCGCACCCTGCGCGCGAGCGAGACCATCGCGGCAGTCTATCCCACCGTTCGCCCCGCGTCGCCGGGCCGAGGCGAGTATGATCTCCACCGGGGAGGGGTCGTGGGAACGAGCAGGGGCGAGCTGTTCATCGTGGCGTCGCCGTCGGGGGGCGGGAAGACGACGCTGATCCGGCGGGTGATGGCGCAGCTCGCGGCCGAGGGGCAGGAGGCCCACTTCTCCGTCTCGCACACGACGCGCGCCCCGCGCGCCTGCGAGCGCGACGGCGTCGACTACCACTTCGTGGACCGCGCCGCTTTCCAGGCGATGGCCGGGCGCGGCGAGTTCCTCGAGTTCGCCGAGGTACACGGGAACCTGTACGGTACGTCGCGCGGTGAGGTGGAGGGCCGGCTCGAGCGCGGGTGCGACGTCTTCCTCGACATCGACGTCCAGGGCGCCCGCCAGGTGCGGGCGTCGGTTCCCGACGCGGTGAAGGTGTTCGTGTTCCCGCCCTCGCGAGAGGAGCTCCAGCGGCGGCTCGTCGCGAGGCGGCAGGACTCGGACGCCGCGATCAAACTCCGGATCAGGAACGCCGTCCAGGAGATGAGGGAGTACGCCGAGTTCGACTACGTTATAATCAACGACCGGCTTGAGGACGCCACACGCGCCCTCGCGAGCATCGTCGCAGCCGCGAGGATGCGACCGTTCCGGATGCGCGCCAAGGTGACCGCCATCCTGGAGGGGTTCGAGGGTGCCGTTGACGAGGAGGGGTGATGTCGGAGTTTCCGCAAGGAGTCGATAGCACATTTCGCCATATCCTGATCGCGGCCAAGCGCGCCGAGCAGCTGATCGCCGGCGCACGCCCGCGAGTCGCCGGTCGCGAGGTGAAGCCGACGACGATCGCGCTCGCCGAGCTCGCCGCGGGCCGGATCCCCTGGCGCGCCGTCACCGCCGAGGAGTACGAGGCGATCCTCCAGCAGGAGGTCGCGGCGCGCGAGGCCGAGGAGCACCTCCCTGCTCTCCTCGCCGTCCCGGCGCCCGTGCTCCCGCCCGTCATCGAGGCGGAGGGCGAGGGTGACGAGGAGGAGGAGGAGCTCGAGACGGAGCTCGAGGGCCCCAAGTTCGACGAGAACCTCGAGGTCGTCGAGGAAGCGGTCGCCGAAGAGCTCCTGACCGAGGACCTTCCCGCCGAGGAGTAAGTGCGCGGCCGGGTCGTCCTCGGCGTCTCCGGCGGCATCGCGGCGTTCCGCGCCGTGGAGGTGCTGCGGGGGCTGGTCAAGGCCGGTTGCCGCGTCCACACGATCATGACCGAGAACGCGACGCGGTTCATCGCGCCGCGCACGTTCGCCGTGCTGTCGAACGAGGGCGCCGAGGTCTCGCTCTGGAGCGACCCGACCAACCCGGGCGTGGATCACGTCGCGCTCGGCCGCGCCAGCGACCTGCTCCTCGTGGTTCCGGCGACGGCGAACGTGCTCGCCAAGATGGCGGGCGGGGTCGCCGACGACGCCCTCACGACGTACGCGCTCGCGCACCGGGGCCGCGTCGTGGTCGCGCCCGCGATGAACAGCGCGATGTGGCGCCACCCTGCGATCGCGAAGGCGGTCGCGGTCCTGAAGGAGCGGGGCGTCGTCGTCGTGGAGCCCGTGACGGGGTTCCTCGCCGAGGGCGAGATCGGCGAGGGGAAGCTCGCGCCGGTCGACGAGATCGTCGGCGCCGCGCTGGCCGCCCTCCCCGGGCGTGGTCCGCTCGCCGGCGTGAGGATGGTGGTCACGGCGGGACCGACGCGCGAGCCGATCGACGCGGTGCGCGTCATCACGAACCGCTCGTCGGGGCGCATGGGCGCGGCCCTCGCGCTCGCCGCGCGCGACCTCGGCGCCGACGTCACGCTGCTCGCCGGTCCAGGCGTGCCGGCCGTACCGGGTGTGCCCGTGGAGCGGTTCGACACCGCGGCCGAGCTCGGGCGGCTCCTCGTGAGCCACGCGCCGGGCTCGGACGCCGTGTGGCACGCCGCCGCGGTTGCGGACTTCCGGCCCGCGGCCGTCACGGAGGGGAAGCTCGACCGCCGCGCCGGCGCCCTCCACCTCGCCCTCCAGCCCGTGCCCGACCTCGCCGCCTCGATCCCCCGGAGCCAGGGCCGGCCGTACCTGGTGATCTTCGCCGCCGAGCGGACGAAGGACCTCGAGGAGCGGTCGGTCGCGAAGATGACCGCCAAGGCCGCCGACGCGGTCGTCGCCAATCCGATCGACGAGCCCGGCGTCGGTATGGAGACGGCGCGCAACCGCGCCGTGGCGCGGACCCGGCTCGGCCTTCGCAGGGAGTTCGGCGCGCAGGAGAAGGAGACGCTCGCGCGCGAACTCCTCCTCGCCCTCGCCGGCGAGATCGTGGCCAACCGACGCCCATGACCAGGCGCGATCTCCTCGAGTACCTGCGCGACATGGGGTGGCGCGACGTCGACGCTGCGGCCGCGGCACCAGCGGCGCCCGCGCACGCAGGTCCCGCGGCGGATGCGGCAGGAGGCGCCGACCCCCTCCTCGCGGAGGACCTCGACACGATGGCCCGCGCTCTCGCGGGGTGCCGGCGCTGCCGGCTCTGCCAGGCGCGCAGCCAGGTCGTGTTCGGCGTCGGCAACCCCGCCGCCCGTGTCGTGTTCATGGGCGAAGGACCGGGGGCGGACGAAGACCGGCTCGGCGAGCCGTTCGTCGGGAAGGCGGGCCAGCTCCTGAACGCGATGCTGCCCTCGATCGGGCTGAAGCGCTCCGACGTCTACATCGCGAACGTCGTCAAGTGCCGGCCGCCCGGGAACCGCGACCCGGAGCCGGACGAAGCCGCGGCGTGCATGCCGTTCCTCAAGCGGCAGATCGAGCTGGTCGACCCCGCCGTGATCGTCTGCCTGGGCCGGATCGCGGCGCGCTACCTCCTCGGCACTACGGCGCCGATCTCGAGCTACCGCGGACGGTGGACGAAGTGGATGGGGCGCGACGTTCTGCCCACGTACCACCCCGCCTACCTCCTGCGCAACCCGGCGGCTAAGCGCGAGTCGTGGGTCGACTTCAAGAAGCTGCGGGAGCGACTGAAGCAGGACGAAGGAACATAGGGCAAACGGTAAACGGCAAAGGGAGACACCGCACCGGCCCGCCGACTCTCGTCTTCCCTTTGTCTTTTCCCTCCACCGTTTCCCCTTCGACGCCGACGCGGTGCGGATGTGCCGCGATGGGGAGAGTGACATGCGCCCAATCGATCTGCGCAGCGACACGGTGACGAAGCCGTCGCCCGAGATGCGGCGCGCGATGGCCGAGGCCGAGGTCGGGGACGACGTCTTCGGTGAGGACCCGACGGTCAACGCGCTCCAGGAGTACGCCGCGGCGCTGTTCGGCAAGGAGGCCGGCCTCTTCTTCCCGTCGGGGACGATGTCGAACCAGGCCGCACTCACCGCGCACACGCGTCGCGGCGACGAGATCTTCCTCCACGAGCGCGCGCACATCCTCCTGTACGAGCAGGCCGGGGCGGCCGTGCACTCGCAGCTCCAGACCCGCTGCTTCGCCTCGCCCGACGGGATGCTGGACCCGGACGCGATGGAGCCGTACGTGCACACCGACGAGGATCCGCACCACGCCCCGACGCGGCTCGTGGCGCTGGAGAACACCCACAACCACTGCGGCGGGCGCGTGCTCGACCAGCGCCGGGTGCTCAGCGTCCGGCGGTTCTGCGACCGGCACGGCCTCACGCTCCACCTCGACGGCGCCCGCGTCTTCAACGCGGTCGTCGCGAGCGGGCTCGCGCCCGCGGAGATCGCGGCGCCGTTCGACTCGGTGAGCGTCTGCCTCTCGAAGGGGCTCGGTGCGCCGGTCGGCTCCGTCCTCGTGGGGGAGAGGGAGTTCGTGCGGCGCGCGATCCGGGCGCGCAAGGTGATGGGCGGCGCGATGCGGCAGGCCGGTATCGTCGCTGCGGCGGGGCTCCACGCGCTGCGCCACAACGTCGACCGCCTCGCCGACGACCATCGCCACTGCAGGGTGCTCGCGGAGCGGATCGCGGGCGCGCGCGGCCTGTCCGTCGACCTCGATACGGTCGAGACCAACATGGTGTTCGCGGACACCCGGCCTTCCGGCCGTCCGGCGGCGGAGGTGGTGAGGCTGCTCGCCTCGCGCGGCGTCCTCTGCCTCGACGAGGGGCCGCACACGGTGCGCTTCGTGACCCACCTCGACCTCGACGACGGGGATGTCGAGCGCGCCGCCGAGATCGTCGTTTCCGTGATGACCGCACGGGCGTAGCCCCGCCGGTCGGAGGCAGGCGGGCGGCGCGGGCCGCCGCTAGTCGCGCGGCGGCGGGTCCGGGATCCAGACGTAGCCGGTGCGCCGCATCTCCTCGATCGCCGCCTCGGCCTCCGCCCGCGACTCGTGGATCGTGGCCGGCATCCGGGCCTTGAGCGCGGTGGTCCGGACGGACATCCGCGCCCAGCTGTCGGTCGCCCACCGGGCGAACCCGAGGAGGTGGCGTCCCATGATCTGGCGCGAGCGCTCGGCGTAGTAGTCGGCCACCTGTCCGGCCACGAACAGGCCGTCGATTTTCGTGACCAGCCACGACTTCTTACCGAGCGCTTCCCAGTAGCTGCGATACTCCTCGAAGAAGGCGTCCACCTGCTCCTCGGTCTCCAGCTTCGCGTGGTCCTCGCTGAAGACGAGGTTTCGCACGGGGTCGTACTCGAACGTCACTTGGCCTGCCATCGACACCCCCGTCCACCCGAGCATTGTATGCCCGCGCGCGGCCTGGCCGCCGGCTCGGAGGTTCACAGGTTCGAAGGCTCGAACGTTCAGAGACGAGGACAAAGGGAAGAGGGCAAAGGGCAAAGGGACTGTACGACCTCGAGACGAACCCATGTCTTCCCTTTGCCGTTTTCCGTTTGACGTTTGCCCTGGTCGTTGAACCTTCGAACGTTCGAACCTTCAAACGGTCTTCGAGCGGTCACCACCAGGGCCAGGGGCGCGCGTTGAGGACGTCGCGGGCGGTCGCCCACCCCTTGCGTGCGATCCCGACGCCCCAGCGTACGTCCGCGAGCCCCCCCGGATCGTGTGCGTCCGGCCCGATCGAGATCGGAACGCCGAGCGCGACCGCGCGGCGGACCCAGCGCCAGTCGAGGTCGAGCCGGAACGGGTGCGCGTTGATCTCGACCGCCGCGCCGCTCTCCGCCGCCGCCTGGAGCACCGCTTCCAGATCGACCGTGTACCCCTCCCGGGCGAGCAGGAGGCGGCCGGTCGGGTGCCCGAGGACCGTCCCCCGCCCGCGCGAGACCGCACGGACGAGCCGGGCCGTCTGCGCGTCGGCGCCTTGACGGAACGAGGAGTGCACGGAAGCGACGACGAAGTCGAGCGGAACGCCGTCCGAGAGGTCGAGAGCCCCGTCCGGGAGGATGTCCGCCTCGATGCCGCGTAGCAGCAGCGGCTTCCCTCCCCGCGCGTTGCGGGCGGCGATCGCGGCGCCCTGAGCGGCGAGCCGGGATGCGTCGAGGCCGTGAGCGTACGCGGCGACCTGCGAGTGGTCCGCGATCCCGAGCAACGACCACCCGAGCGCCGCCGCGGCGTCGGCCATCTCGTCGAGCGACGCGGTGCCGTCGGAGTCGGTCGTGTGGACGTGGACGGCTCCCAGGACGTCGCCGTCGGTTACCAGGTCGGGGAGGGTGCCGTCCGCCGCGGCCTCGACCTCGCCGTCGCCCTCGCGCAGCTCAGGCGGGATCCACGGCAGCCCGAGTTTTCCGTACAGGTCGGCCTCCTCCGGGCACTCCACTCGGCGGCCCGCCGAGTCGGCCAGGGCGCCGTCGGTGAAGGCGAGCCCGCGGGCGGCGGCCCGTCCCCCCAGCTGCGAGAGGTGGCCAGCGCTCCCCGTGTGCCACGCGAGCGCCGCTCCGAACGACCCGCGCGGGACGTCGACCACGAGCACGGGCACCCCCGACTCGTGGCGTCCGGCCAGGCGACCCGGCGCGTCGGTCGCGACGTCGCGGAGACGCCCCGCGACGGCGTGCGAGAGGATGGCGGGCGGTACGCCCGCGCACACCACGACGGCGTCGCTCACGACCTCGCACGACCGCCGCACGTCGCCCGCCACGGCAAGCGCCGCACCGGGCGCGGCGGCGCGCAGCGCCGCGAGAGTCTCCTCCGCGGCGAGCCACCCGGTCGAGATGTGGTGCTTGTCCGACGTGCTGCGCCGGAACTCGATTGCGGCCAGAACCTTGGCCTGACTCGCCGGACCGAACCCCGCGAGCGCGAGCAGCCTGTTCTCGCGGCACGCGTACTCGAGCTCGCCGACCGTCGTCACGCCCAACTCCTGCCAGAGCGCTCGGACGCGTTTCGGGCCGAGCCCCGGAAGCTCCGCCATCTCGGGGAGACCCGGCGGGAGGGTGCGCCTGAGCTCGACGAGCGCCGCGGGCTCGCCCGCTCTGAGCGTCTCCTCGACGAGCGCCGCGATCCCCTTGCCGATCCCCGGGATCCCGGTGAGTCCTCCCCGCGCCGCGACCTCGTCGACGTCCTCCCGGAGGCGCAGCACGGTCCGGGCGGCGTTCGCCATTGCTCGTGCCTTGAACGGATTCTCGCCGGCGAGCTCGGACAGGAGCGCGAGCTCCTCCAGGACGGCGGCGACCCTGCGGCGGCTATCCATTGTGGCTGCCTGACCTTGGCATGCTATAGTCTAGCCGGTCCAATGCCTCCTCGCTGGCCATTCTCGCGCTCGCTGCTGTACCCGCTGACGGCCCTCCTGGTGGGTCTGGCCGTGCTCCCGGTCGCCCTCGCGGGGTGGGGGTTCGTGTCCTCGAACCGGGAGCAGGTCGCGACGCTCGAGATGCAGTACCTGACGCGTCAATCGGTCGGCCTGGCCCGCGAGGTTGAGCTGTACTTCCTGGACAGCGTGGGCCGGATCGAGGCCGTCGCCAAGGCGCTCAGGGTCGAGGGCAAGGCCCAGTCCGCGGACGCGGCGGAGGAGACGCTCAACGACCTCGTGAACGAGAACCGGCACATCGTTCTGCTGCGGTTGCTGGACTCCACGGGGAAAGGTTCGTTCATCCAGAACCGGACGATGGCCCCGGCGGCGGAGCGCGAGCTCGAGTCCGCTCTCGGCGCCGCCTTCACCGCGAGCATGGGTGGGCGCCCCGTACGGCGCGACCTCGTCCGGATCTCGGGCGAGGACCCGATGGTCGTGATCTCGGTCCCGCTGCGAGGGGCGGGCGGCGGCGTCGCGGGCGCGATGCAGGGCGTCGTGTCGCTCGAGGGGCTGGTGGCGCGCCTGGCCGAGGAGAGCGGCAAGGGGATGACGGTGGACGTGGTCGACCGCACCGGCACGGTGGTGTTCTCCAACGACCAGACCCACGTCGGGAAGTCCGCCGCAACCCACCCGCTGGTCGCGCAGTTCCTCGAGGCGCCGGTCCGTCTGACGAAGACCTACCGCGACCCGCTCCGGCCCGCGCAGGACCAGGTGCTCGGCTCGCTGTGCCCGGTCGAGGATCCGCCGTGGGCGGTCGTGACCGCGCGCGACGTCAGCGTCGCGTTCGCGGCCGTGCGCAGCATGGGAGAGAAGACGGCCCTCCTGGCGCTGGTGACGGGGTTGGTGGCGATGGCGGCCGGAGTGCTCGTGGCGCGCCGGATCACCTCGCCCCTCCGTCACCTCGCCGACGTGAGCACCGCGGTCGCTCAGGGCGACTTCACGCGACAGGTGCCGGTGACGTCTCGCAACGAGCTCGGCCAGCTCGCCGAGAACTTCAACGTGATGGCGGTCGAGATCGAGCGGACGGTGTCGTCGCTCCAGGACGCGCTCGACGAGAACAAGGAGCTCCTGGTCGACTCCATCCGCGCGCTCGCGGCCGCGATCGACGCGAAGAACCCTTACACGAGCGGCCACTCCGAGCGCGTCAGCCAGTACGCGGTCGCGATCGCGCGCCACTGCGGCATCGAGGGGCAGGAGCTCCAGAAGGTAGAGATCGCGGCGTTGCTCCACGACGTCGGGAAGATCGGGATCGACGACGCCATCCTCACGAAGCCGGACGCCCTCACCGACTCGGAGTTCGCGCAGATGCGCGTCCACACCGTCAAGGGCGCCGCAATCGTCAGCCCGATCAAGCGGCTGCGCGAGATGCTCCCCGGGATCCGCTCGCACCACGAGAACTGGGGCGGCGGCGGTTACCCGGACGGACTGGTCGGCGACCAGATCCCGATGGTCGCGCGGATCATCGCCGCTGCGGACGTGTTCGACGCCATGACAACCCACCGCCCGTACCAGGCTGCGATGCGGCTCGACTTCGTCTTCAGGCGGATGAGCGAGATGGCCGGCACGCGGCTCGACCCCACCGTAGTGAGGGCGTTCCTCGGCGCCGTGAAGGCGGGGGACTTGGTACCCTTGAACCAGGTGGAGGTGGCGTGACGATGCCCGGTGCACCCCGGAGTCCGTTGCGTCTTGTGGCTGTCGTGATGGTGGCGGCGTGCGCGTCGAGCGTGCCGCACCCGACCGCCTCGACCCCGGAGTACGACCCGCGCGACCCGCTCGCCGCGACCCGGCTGATGCAGCAGGGCCAAGCGCTCGTCACGGACGGCCAGGTTGCGGCCGGGCTGGCGAAGTACCGGGTCGCGCTCTCGCTCCAGCCGAAGAACCCGACGATCCACAACCTCATCGGCGTGGCGGAGCTGCAGCAACGGGACGCCGCCAAGGCGATCGAGTCGTTCAACCGGGCGCTCGACCTCGCGCCGCAGTACTCGGACGCTCGCAACAACCGCGGCGCGGCGTACATCCAGCTCGGCCAGTTCGCCATGGCGGAGGCGGACTTCCTCGGCGTCCTGACCGACTCGACGTACGAGAACCGGGCCACCGTCTACTTCAACCTCGGCTCGCTCTACTTCACCCGCGGCAACCTCTCGGCGGCCGAGGAGAACCTGCGGAAGGCGGCGGTCCCGGCCGGGCCGGTCGAGGCGTTCTTCCTCCTCGGCCAGGTCGAGGACCGGCTCGGCAAGGCCGACCTGGCCGAGAACGCGTACCGCTCCGCGATGGAGAGAGCCCCCGAGCGGGCCGACATCGCGCTGGCCCTCGGGATGCTGCTCGAGGCGCACGGTCGGAAGGACGAGGCGCGCGACATCTTCCAGCGCGTGGTGTCGCTGGCTCCCGGCTCGCCGGAGGCCAAGCAGGCCCACGCGCACCTGGAGTGACCCGGTGGCGTTCCAGTACCTCCTCAACAACCTCCTGGTGGACGTCCCCGGGGCCCAGGGCGCGATCTTCCTCGACCCCGAGGGCGAGTCCGTGGAGTTCGTGTCGCGGCAGGCGACGCCGTACGAGCTCAAGCTCGAGGGCGCGTACCACGGTATCTTCCTGCGCCAGGCGGCGCGTCTCGCGAACCTCATGGGCGCCGGAGGGCTCGAGCGCCTCTCGATCGGCGGCACCAAGATGCACGTGATGAGCCGTGCCCTCAAGGACGGGTACTACGTCGTTTTGGTGATGGACCCCGGGTCCTCGGTGGCTGTCGCCGGTGCCGCGCTGGCGAAGTCCAGCGAAGCGTTCAACCGGGAGATTCCCTGAGGCGGTACGACCGGCGCGTTCCCCGGGGGTGAGTCTTGGACCTGATGCAACGATTGCGCCGCGGCCTGGAAGCGACCCGCTCGCTCCTCGGCCAGCGCTTCGCCGCCGCGGGGTGGGCCGTGACCCCCGAGACGCTCGAGGAAGCCCTGCTCGCGTGCGACGTCGGCGTGGACGCGGCCGAGGCCCTCGGGCGCGAGTTCGACGCGGCGCGGAGGAAGGGGGAGATCTCCCCGGGCGGCGAGCTTCGGTGGCTGCGCGACCGCGTCGAGAGCCTCCTCGCGACGGGTGACGGCGAGCCGGCGACGGCCACGCCCCGCGTGACGCTCGTCGTCGGCGTGAACGGCACCGGGAAGACGACCACGGCAGCGAAGCTCGCGGGCAAGGCGAGGGAGCGCGGCCGCTCCGCGATGCTCGTCGCGGCCGACACGTTCCGCGCTGCGGCGATCGAGCAGCTGCAGGCGTGGGGCGACCGGCTCTCGGTCCCGGTCGTCTCGCAGCGGCCCGGGGCCGACCCGGGCGCGGTGGTGTTCGACGCACTCCGGTCGGCGGCGGCGCGTGGGGTCGAGGAAGTGATCGTGGACACCGCGGGGCGTCTCCACACCAAGCACAACCTGATGGCCGAGCTCGAGAAGGTGCGGAAGGTCTGCGCCCGTGCCGTGCCCGGGTCGCCGCACGAGGTGCTGCTCGTCCTCGACGCGCCGACCGGGACCAACGGCCTGGTGCAGGCGCGGGAGTTCGAGGCGCACGCGGGGGTCACCGGCGTGGTTCTGACGAAGCTCGACGGCACCGCCAAGGGCGGCGTGGTGCTGGCGGTCGCGCGCGAGCTCGGCGTCCCGGTCCGATGGGTCGGGGTCGGGGAGGCTCCCGACGACCTCCTGCCGTTTGACCCGCGCGTGTTCGCCGATGCGCTCCTGGAGGCGCTCGGATGAGCGGGCGCTGGGTCGGGCCGATGCGCAGGGCGCTCGAGGCCGCCGAGAAGGGGCGGTACGGCGCCAGTCCCAACCCGATGGTCGGCGCCGTCCTGCTCGCGCGCAACGGTGAGGTCGTGGCGACCGGAGCGCACCTGCGGTGCGGGGGGCCGCACGCGGAGGTCGACGCGCTCTCCCAGGGCGCGGAGCGCGCCGTCGGCGGCACGATAGTGGTCACGCTCGAACCGTGCGTGCCGTCGCCGAACAAGCGCACGCCGCCGTGCGTCGACGCGATCCTCGCGGCTGGCATCGCGCGCGTCGTGATCGGCACCCGCGACCCCAACCCGGCGGTCGCGGGGCGCGGCGTGCAGACGCTCACGACGGCGGGCGTGGAGGTCATCGAGGGCGTGGAGGAAGAGGCGTGCCGGACGCTCAACCGGCGGTTCTTCCACTGGGCGACCACCGGCCGGCCGTACGTCACGCTCAAGATGGCGATGACGCTGGACGGGAAGCTGGCCGCGCGCGGCGGCCGGTCGCGGTGGATCACGTCGGAGGCGTCTCGCCGCGAAGGGTACGCGCTGCGCGAGGAGCACGACGCCCTCCTCGTCGGCGTCAACACCGTCCTGGCGGACGACCCGCGCCTGCTCCGCCACCTCGGGCTCAACCCGAACCCGCACCTCACGCGCGCGGTGGTCGACACGTCGCTGCGGACGCCGGCCGACGGCGCTCTCCTCGAGAAGTACCCGGAGGACGTGGTCGTGTTCTGCCTCGAGGGCGCCCCCCCCGAGCGTCGGCGCGGGCTCGAGGAGCGCGGCGTCAAGGTCGTCGAGGTGGGCGACGACGGACGCAGACGCTGCGACCTCCGGCAGGTCCTGCGCTGGCTCGGGTCGAACCAGATCTCGTCCGTGCTCGTGGAGGGCGGCGGCGAGGTGCACTGGTCGTTCCTGCGAGAGGGCCTCGCCCACCGCGTGACCGCGTTCGTCGCGCCGCTCGTGCTCGGAGGACGCGACGCCACGCCGTCGGTCGGAGGGCCCGGGTTCGCGTCGCCGCAGGAGGCCGTCCGGATGCGGTTCGTCGACGTGCGCCGCCTCGGCGACGACCTCGTCGTGGAGGCCGAAGTGGAAGGCGCCGGTGTTTAGCGGGCTCGTCTCCGCCATTGGAACGGTGCGAGCGCTGAACCGGCGCGGCGGCGGCGCCCGCCTCGAAGTCGCGTGCGTCCTGCCCGGAGAGCCGCTGGCGCTCGGGGAGAGCGTGGCGGTCCACGGCGCGTGCCTCACCGTCGCGGGGGCGACGACAGGAGCGTTCGAAGCCGATCTCTCGCCCGAGACGCTGGCCCGCACCACGCTCGGGGCGCTCCGCCCGGGGAGCCGCGTCAACCTCGAGCGGGCGATGCGGCTCTCGGACCGCCTCGGCGGCCACCTCGTCCTCGGCCACGTGGACGCGACCGCGGCGGTCGTGTCCGTGAGGCCCGCTCGCGACTACAGGACGGTGAGGATCGCTCTGCCGGCCGCGCTCGCCCCCGAGGTCGCGGAGAAGGGCTCCGTGGCCGTGGACGGCGTGTCTCTCACCGTGTCCCGCCTCGGCGGCGGGTGGTTCGAGGCCGCGCTGATCCCGGCGACGCTCGCGGGGACGACGCTCGGCGACGTGCGACCCGGCGACACGGCCAACCTCGAGACCGACGTGCTTGCGAAGTACGTCCGCCGCGTCCTCTCCGGCGCGGGCCCCGGGAGCGTGTCGCCAATGGCGGGGTTCGGCGATGCGGCGGATTGAACCCGCGTTCCCGGACCTGCTCCCCGTCTCTCACCGCCTCGGGCCGCTCCCGGCGGCCGCCGACGGGGGCGGCGCGGTGCTGGACCCCGTGGAGATGCGCCTCGTCTGGCAGCCCCCCGTGAGGCCGCGCCCGGAGACCGACCGCTCGATCCCGAGACGGCCGGTGCGCGTGCTGGTCCACGCCGAATCGGTGACCAGGGACTCCGGCTTTCTGGAGAGGCTGATCGCGGGCGGGTGCGGGATCCTCGTCGTGCTCGACGCGCCGCTCCCGGTTGAGCGCCTGCCGGAGCCCTCGTTCGACGGCCAGGTGGTGCTGCTGGCGCCCTGGGTGCCGCCGTTCTGGGGGGGGACGCCGGTGCAACCGCTCGGCGCGTTCACGGCGCGTGGCCTGGCCGCGGGCGTGCTGCTCGGGCTCGGTCCGGCGCCGGAGCCGTTCGACGAGGTGGGGCGCGCAGTCGTCGAGGGGCGCGACGCCGGGGCAGGCTTCGTGGTCGCGGGTCCCCTCGCGATCCCGCCCGAGGACCGACACCGCGTCTACGACGGGCGGGCGGGCGAGGGCGGCGACGAGGCGCTCGAGGACATGCTGTTCCACACCGACCTCGCCCAGCTCGCCGTCGACCTCGAACGCGAGGTCTCGCGCACGTGCCGTCGCCTCGGCCTCGACGAGGGGTTGCCGGGACCGGCGACGTCGCAGACTCAGAGGAGGACGTTCGGCGCCAGCGCGCGGCTGCTGCTGTGGGCGCGGCGGCTCGACCTCCTGGACGGCGTGAGCTCGCCGGGGTGGCAGCTGCGGCGCGCGGCCCGGGCGCTGCTGGCTTCGCGGAGGGACCCGGACGCGCTCCTCGCGGACGACAACCTCCGCGTGATCCCCGGGTTCACGCCGTGGGTGGAGGCGTTCGCGCGCTCGGCGTGGAGCGGGGGCGGCGCGCCGTTCGACGACGTGCTCGCGCGCTGGGTCGCCGTGTGAAGACCGTGGGTCGTGGATGGTGGGTCGTGGGTGGTCCATGCACGACCTAGGCACTGGCAGCGCCCGATCCGCGACCCACGACCCACGATCCACGAGGAGGGCGGCAGGGCTGTACCTCCACCTGCCGTTCTGCGCCAGCCACTGCGCGTACTGCACGTTCGCGACCTCGACCCGGCTCGAGCTCCTGCCGCGGACGATGGCGGCGCTCCGGCGCGAGATCGCCGGGATCGGCCGCGTCGGAGGTCGGCCGCTGGCGTCGCTGTACCTCGGAGGCGGCACGCCGTCGCTGGTCCCCGAGGACGAGCTCGCGGCGACCCTCGCGGAGGTCGGCCGCCACTTCCCGCTGCTTCCCGGCGCCGAGGTGACGCTGGAGGCGAACCCGGACGACGTCGCCCCGGCGCGAGCGGCCGCATGGTGCTCCCTCGGCGTCAACCGGGTCTCGGTCGGCGTCCAGGCGTTCTCGGACCGGGTCCTCGCCGTGCTCAACCGGCGTCACGATTCGCGCCAGGCGTCCGCTGCCGTGGCGACGCTGCAGCGAGCCGGCCTCGAGGTCTCCGTGGACCTCATGCTCGGACTCCCCGCGATGACGGCCGCGGACCTCGAGGCGACGGTCGCCGAGGTGGTGCGCCTGCGCCCGGGCCACGTCTCCGTCTACCTGCTCGAGATGGACAAGCCGCACGCGCTCGTCCGGCTCGCAGAGCGCCGGCCCGACCTCTTCCCCGACGCCGACGCGGCGGCGAGCCAGTACCTGGGGGTGGGCCGCCGCCTGACGGCCGCCGGGTACCGGCACTACGAGATCTCGAACTTCGCCCTCCCCGGTCGCGAGGCCCGTCACAACGTCCGCTACTGGCTGCGGCGGCCGGTCCTCGCCGCGGGCCTCGCCGCGCACGGTCACTCGGGGCGGCGCCGCTGGGCCAACGTCGACGCGCTGCCGGCCTACCTCGAGGCGGTCGAGGCCGGGAGAGCGCCGCGCGCGTGGAGCCGGCGGCTGGGCGACGACGAGGCCGCCCGCGAGCGCGTGATGCTCGGCCTGCGGCTCGCGCGGGGCGTCGCCGAAGCGGACGTCGCGGCGTGCCGCGCGCTCGCGCCGGAGTTCGGCGGGAGGGTGGAGGAGTTCGTGTCGTTGGGGCTCGCCCGGCGGGCGCGCGGGCGCGTCCGCCTCACGCCGCGCGGGTGGCTGGTGTCGAACGAACTGCTTCAGGAGATCTGGTGACCTGCCCGACCCCGGCACCAATCCGGGGTAAACTCCCGGCGTGGAGGTCGCGGTGAACCGTGCAGGGGTTGCACTCGTCGCACTCGTCGTGATGGCGGGAGCCGCGCGCGCAGACGCGTCCTCGTTCGACCCGAGCTTCACGTCGCACGACTTCGAAGCCCTCGCCCAGGCCCTGGGTGACGCGGTGACGTTCCCGAACCTGGGCACGGCCGCGCCCGGCGGCGTGACGGGGTTCCAGATCCTCGGGGCCGCAGGCGGGCCCCGGGTCCAGACGGACGCTCACTGGTGGCAGTACGTCTCGCACTCCAACACCGTGGGAGGGGTGCTCGTCGGCCAACGCGTCGTCGTGCGGAAGGGCCTCCCTCACCGCCTCGACGTCGGCGCGCAGGTCGGGAAGGTGTTCGGAGACCAGTTCTGGGGCGCCGACCTGCGGTGGGGGCTCCTCGAGGGCGGCACGCTCGCCCCCGCCGCGGCGCTGCGCGCCAGCTACTCCCGGCTCGCGAGCTCGACGCTGAACCGTCTCGACGTCGCCGAGGCGCAGCTCGTCGTGTCGAAGGGGTTCCTCATCGTGTCGCCGTACGCCGCGGTCGGGTACCGCAGGGTGTCGGCCCGTGCCGAGCTCGGCGGCCCGACGCCCGTCGGGCATTCCACGACGCTCGATCACTTCACCGCCGCGGTCGGGGCGAGGCTGGGCCTGCTGCCCTTCCTGCACGTGATCGGCGAGGTCAGGCGGGCCACCGGGACGTCGGTGTTCCTCGGGCTCGGGGTGGGGCTGTGACGCGGCGGGCGTGGGCCGCGGCGGTCCTCCTCGCGCCGGCCCTCGCGGCGCTGGCGGCGTGCGACCGGCCACGGAAGGAGTCGCCACGCGACCGCATCACGCGGCTCCGCCTGCTGCACCGCGTCTCCGCGAACTTCTACGAGGTGAAGAAGGACAGAGAGGGGAAGCCGGTGCTCGTCCTCGACCTGACCGTGACCAACAACGGCAACGAGAGCCTTGCCGAGGTCACGATGCGGCTGCACGTGACCGCGCCGGACGGCAAGGACCGGCTGGTCATGCCGGTCACCCTCGACGTGTCGCGGATCAAGCCGGGAACGCTCACCGTCAACGCGTCCCGGCCGGGTCGCGCGGCCGCGTCCGAGGTGAAGCCGGGGCCTCCCGGGCACCTTGTCGTGGGCGTGCCGGGCGTCGAGATCGGACCCGGCGAGGAGATCACCCTCGAGATGGAGGGCCAGCCCTCCCTGGAAGAGATGCAGAGGTACCCCGAGTACCGGGGCGTCAGTTGACCGGCGGAGGCGGGGAGATCTGGAACCGCTCGTGAACGATCCTCTCCAGCCGGGGCCTGATCACGAGGTTGAACGTGTCGTCCTTCTCGGGGAACAGGCGGAGGACGGCGGTGCGCGCGGCGTCGATGAGGCGCAGCGCCTCGCAGAACGTGAGGTTCTCGTCCTGCGACAGCACCTGGGCGGTCACGTCCACGAGCAGCCGCATCCGCCGGACGCGCTGCTGCTCCTCGATCAGGGCCGTCTCGTCCGCCATCCGGTTTCTCCAACCGATTGTCGCCCCGTGACATTTCCGGCCGAACCCTCACGGTCGCGACACACCGCCACCCGAACCCTACCACGGGCGCCCCGCCGGTGAGCGCGCCGGCGCTCCTCGGCGTCGCGATGACGGCTGCCCAGCTGGGCGGCGACGTGCTCCGTCGCCACTTCCGCGCCCTCGACCCCGAGCAGATCAGCGAGAAGGCGCGGAACGACTACGTCTCGGCCGCGGACCGAGCGAGCGAGGCCGCGATCGCCGCGTTCCTCCAGCGCGAAACCCCCGAGCTCGGGTTGCTCGCGGAGGAGTCGGGGGCGCGCGGAGCGACGGGAGCGCGGTGGGTCGTCGATCCGCTGGACGGAACCGCGAACTTCATCCACGCCTTCCCTCACTTCGCGGTGTCGGTCGCGCTCGTCGAAGGCGGCGAGCCCACGGTCGGCGCGGTGTACGACCCGATACGCGACGAGATGTTCACGGCCGCGCGCGGCGCGGGAGCGTGGTGCAACGGGCGCCGCCTGCGCGTCACCGATCGGGTCGGCCTCGCCGGCGGGTTCCTCACCACGGGCTTCCCGTTCCGCGTGCACCGCATGCTGGATCTCTACCTCCGCGTCTTCCACGACGTCTTCCTGCGGGTGGCCGCGATCCGCCGCCCGGGCGCCGCGGCGCTCGACCTCGCCCACACCGCCGCCGGGATCTTCGACGGCTTCTTCGAGTTCTGTCTCTCCGAGTGGGACATCGCGGCGGGCGCGGTGCTCGTCCGCGAGGCGGGCGGCGTGGTGACGAACCTCGACGGAGACCCTCGCATCTTCGCGAACGGGAACATCGTGGCGGCCGGCCCCGGCGTTCACGCCGAGCTCCTCGCAGCGATCCGGTCGCACTGCCGCGAGGCCGACGTCCACCCCTGAACCGCGCGCCAATCACGAGACCTGATCTCGTCCGCACCACGTTCACCGGCACTCTCGGGAATGCGCAGGAACTTGCCAGCCGTGGAACGGACAGTCTATTCTCGACACGAAGCACTCGGGACGCGAACGTGGCGAGGGGCGGCGTGACACCGACACCGGACAGCGAATCCAGGCCGCGACTGTTCCCGGTCGGGCGGCACGTTCACCGGCGCGGCAAGGACCTCGAGCGGTTCCTGAACCTCTGGAAGCTCGCACTCATCGGCAGCGTGACGCTGGCGATCGTGCTCGGGCGCAGCAGCCAGCCCCAGGCGATGCCCGAGGACGCCGTCGCGGAGGTCGCGCTCGGCGTCATGCTGCTGGTCGCCCTCGGCCTCCAGTTCTA
>Ga0335070_10000268_pt1 | contig 60456 bp, 57 predicted proteins | sample Lox_Sample_13_FD_206722 | JGI IMG/M metagenome (GOLD analysis project Ga0335070, IMG submission 206722) | Soil microbial communities from Loxahatchee National Wildlife Refuge, Florida, United States - Lox_Sample_1.3 | ecosystem: Environmental > Terrestrial > Soil > Wetlands | place: USA...
ATCGAGCTGCTGGCAAGATCTGGGGCAAGTGTGACCCACTGTCCGAAGAGCAATATGAAGCTGGCGGATGGAATCGCCCCTGTCCAGGCCATGCGTGAGGCGGGTATCCCGGTGAGCCTGGCTACGGATGGCTGCGCATCGAATGATCTGCTGGATATGTGGGAGGAAATGCGCGCTGCACTGCTCCTGGCGCGGGGCGCGCAAAATGATGCCTCAGCTTTGACAGCCAAGGACGTTTTTGCCATGGCCACTCGCGAAGCCGCCCGGACAGCCAGGGTAAATGCCGGCCAGCTCGAGCCGGGCATGCTCGCCGATTTGATCCTGGTCGAGCTGAAAAGTCCCTCGCTGCGCCCGTTCCACGACGAAGATTTGTTGAATATGCTGGTTTTTTGCGCCAAAGCGAGCGACGTCCGCGACGTCATCATTCACGGCCGGACTATCCTGCGTGATCGTCAGGTAGTTGGGGTGAATGAAGAAGAATTGTTGGCAGAAGCAGAAGACATGGAGAAAACGCTTTTCCGGATGCGCCAGGAATATACCCCTGGATCAAACTAGTCCTCAACCGAGGGAGAAAGAATGGGTTCATTAATCGCTTATTACCCGGGAAGGTCATTCATCCACCGCCTGGATCCGCGGGTGAAGATCGTCATTATGCTCATCGTGAGCACCTTGATCTTCACGGTCCAAAGGATTTATATCGCGGGCATGGTCCTGGTCGTCGTACTCGCCCTATGGCTCATTGCCAGGCTACCCATGCCAGTACTAGGAGGCCTGGTCAGGGCATTGCTGCCCATCATCGCCTTTTTGTTTATCGTCCAGGCGATCTTCTACCCGGGGAATACTCCCCTGATCAAACCGCTAATCCCCATTGGCGCCGGAATTGGAGAAATCACCCTGGAAGGGGTTCTCTTCGCGGTCCTGCTGGCCCTGCGCCTGATTGCGATGATTATCCTGCTGCCGCTGGTCAGCTATACCACCACAGTGCAGAAGCTTTCCCTGGGATTGGTCAGGCTGGGCATGCCTTACAAGCTGGCATTTACCACCACCACCGCATTGAATATGGTACCCATTCTCCAAGCGGAAACCGGGGTCATCGTCGACGCTCAGCGGCTGCGCGCCATGCAGTCTTTTGAGAAGGGGAAGCTGGGTGAAAAACTGCGCGCTTATCCGGCCCTGGTCACCCCCCTGGTAATCGGGTCGATGCGCCGGGCGCAGTTGATGGCGGTGGCGATGGACTCGCGGGCTTTTGGCGCCAGCAAATCGCGGACCTACCTGGAAGATATCCAGATGCAGCCAGGGGATTGGCTCTTCCTGGTGTCTTCGATCATTTTCGCCGTTGGGATCTCCCTGGCGTCTGCTCGCCTGCCCATTCTACTTTGAAAGAGGATCATGACCGACGCTCTCATCCAGTTCAATGACGTATCCTACCATTACCCACGCGGAAAGCGCTGGGTGGTGACCCATCTGAATCTGGCGATCCAGCGGGGCGAATTCGTGGCTTTAATGGGCGAGAATGGCGCCGGTAAGAGCACCGTTTGCCAGATGATCAACGGGATCATCCCTAACAGCATCGGGGGCCGCTTGCTGGGGCAGGCGCTGGTGAACGGAATGGATACCACTCAGGTCAGCATCGCTCAACTGGCGACGAAGGTTGGGATTGTACTGGAGGACCCGGAAACGCAATTGTTCACAACCTCTGTGTTGGGAGAGGTGGCCTTCGGGCCGGAGAACCTGAACCTACCGGTCAAGGAGATCCATGAGCGGGTGAAATGGGCCCTGGAAGTGGTTCGCCTGAGCGGGTATGAGGACCGGCTGCCAACCGCGCTCTCGGGCGGGCAGAAACAGCGCCTGGCGATCGCCGCCAACATCACCATGCGCCCGGATATTCTCGTCCTGGACGAGGCTACCTCCCAACTGGATCCGGTTGGCGTCGAAGAGGTGCTCTCCGTGGTCCGCGAGCTGAACCAGAAGTATGGCATGACCATTCTGATGGCAACCGATGCATCGGAAATGATCGCCCGGTTAATGGACCGGGTGGTTATCCTGGACCAGGGGAAGCTCATTGCGGATGGGACCCCACGGCAGATTTTTGCCAACGCGAAGCTGTTCAATCAGGTGATGATCCGGGCTCCCCAGGTGTCACAGCTCGCTAACTGGCTGACGAGCAGCGGTCATCCCCTGCCGCAGTCCCCCATCACTGTCGAGGAGGCCAAAGAAGGCATTCTTTCTATTCTGGATGGCGAGCCGGTTCTTCCGGTTGCGCAAAGCGCTACGCCTCTCCTGGCGCCCCCCAATGGAAAGCCAATCATTCACGTCGACCGGCTGGAGTATATCTACCCATTATTAAACGTCCACGCTGTCCGGGGGGTCAGCTTCGACATCCACCGGGGAGAGTTCGTCGCTTTGATCGGGCAGAACGGGTCGGGGAAAACGACAGTCCTCAAGAACCTGCTGGGCCTGCTGCGGCCGACCCGGGGTGAAGTGATGGTCGCGGGGATGGATACCCGGACTGCCGCGGTGGGCGAGATGGCGCGCCACGTCGGTTTTGTCCTGCAGAACCCTGACCAGCAGCTATTCGCCGAGACTGTGGAAGAAGAGGTCGCCTACGGGCCAAAGAATCTGAAGCTGGATAAAGCCATGATCGAATCGCGGGTGGCAATGGCCCTCAACCTGGTTGGCCTGGAAAGCAAGCGCAAGGAATTCCCACCAGCTCTGCCCAAAGGCGATCGGGCGAAAGTGGTGATTGCCAGCGCCCTCGCGTTGGATCCGGAAATCATCATCCTCGATGAGCCCACCACCGGGCAGGATTACAGAGGCTGCCACCAGATCATGCAGATCGCCCAATCGCTCCACGAGCAAGGGCGCACCATCGTCTTCGTCACCCATTATATGGCCCTGGTCGCGGAATACGCCCAACGGGTCATCGTGATGAAGGCCGGGACCGTGCTGCTGGACGATCAGACTGGCGATGTATTTGCCAGGCCGGATATCGTCCGCCAGGCGGATATTATTCCGCCTCAGATCACCGAACTGGGCCAGGCTCTGCCCCCTCGCATTGGCTTGCCGTGTAGCCCGCTGGCGGTTGGGGTGATGGCAGAAGCCATTTTGGACCGGCTCGCCCGGCAGCGTCTCAACTGATCTTTCAGGAAGGGAACGGTTATGGATCCGGTACTTACCAGGTTGCAAGCGATTTGTGGAATGGAACATGTGACCAACGAAAGCGTCGACCTGCTCTGCTACCGGCGCGACTGTGGGCCGACTCCGGGTGGGATACCGGCCTATGTCTGCCGGCCGGAGACCACCGCGGAAGTGATCGCGATGGTCAGACTGGCCAATGAGATCAAAAAGCCGCTTTTCCTCTGGGGCCGGGCCACCACCTTTGTCGACTGCGGGGTAGCCAACGGTAGCATCGTCCTGGCCTTCGACCTGATGAAAGGCTTTGAAATCGATCTCCCAAACCTGGTGGTTCACGCTGAGGCGGGCGTCGTATGGCACGCGATCGATGCCGAATTGAGAAAACTGGGTTGGGAACTCTCCGCTCCCGGAGGCGGGGGGATGTTCTCCGCCAGCGTCGGGGGGACCATAGCCTACAACGCGGTTCCGCACGGCATCACCGAATACGGTCTCACCGGCGATCACGTGGTGTCGCTGGAAGTGGTCCTCCCGGACGGCACACTCATCCATACCGGGTCTGCCGCCAACGATGCCAATGGCAATATTGCCATCGAGCGCGGTGCAAATGGACCCGATCTGGCTGGCCTGTTCATCGGTTCTTGCGGGACTCTGGGGGTGATCACGAAAGCTACCTTACAGATCCGGCGCATTCCGGAGACGGAGGAATTCCTCTTCTATACCTTCGATCGCCTGGAAGACGCTGTCGATGCCGCGAGCAGTATCCAAAGCCAGGCCGCTGCGACTTTTCTCATCGGTCTCTTCGGCGGCCCAAAACCGACCGGTGCACCGGGAAATTACACCCTCCACGTGATCATCCGCGACAGCCGGGTGAGAGCCGTGGAGCGCAAGCAGACCTGTAAGATCATTTGCGAGAGCTTCCGTGGGATGAAGCAGGATGAAGAATCAACGCGGCGCTACTGGACCGGACATATGTATTCCTGGCTGCGCAACGATTCGCCTAAGACTTATTATGGCAGCCGGCCATATTATTGTCCTGAGGTGGCCGGTTTCGTGCCCACCCAGGCGCTGAAGGAGATCATCCCCGCCCTGAATGGATACATTGACGAGACCAGCCAGGGATGGAACGAGCATGAGATCCATGTGAAGGGGTTCGATGTCTATTTCTCGCGCAACGGGGGTTTCCTGTGGGTGGATACACTCTACAATGAAAGCAAACCCGAAGCCCATCAATATGGATTAAAGATCCGGCGAGATATTTCCAATCTGCTCTTTGGGAAATGGATGTCGCCTGGTGGGATCGTGGCCGGGATCGCGCCGTTCATTATGCCCCGGCTGGGTGCCTCCTTCCAATTCATGCAGACTCTTAAGGATGCCCTGGATAAAAATCATATCCTCAACCCCGGGGTGCTGATGCTGGGCGGCGATCCAACGGCTGGCTCTATTCCTGATCACATCCACAAACCGCGGGGTCTGGAGCTGGAGAAGTCGGGAGACACAGCGTACCAGTGCCTGCGCTGCGGGTTCTGTTTTGACCTGAGCTGGGCCGGCAGGGAATACCAGCAGTGCCCAAGCTACGAATACGGCAGCTTCGAGACCTATATGGCCCGCGGGCGGATGGCGACTGCCCGGGCCATCCTGGAAGGGGAGTTGGATTATGACGAGAAAGTGGCTGAGAGGGTCTTCTCTTGCACGATGTGCGGCTCCTGCGGGGAGCACTGTCTGAAGCAAATCGATACGCGCAAGATTTTCCAGTACATGCGCGAAGATCTGGCCGTGCACGGCCTGACCCCCAAAGGGATCAAACAGGCCGCCGAAGATACCTACCGGCTGCGCAACCCTTACGCCAAACAAGCCGCAGAGCGCTTCCGCTGGATCAAAAAACCCGGCCATTTTGACCGGCAGGCCAGAACCGCAGTGTTTGTTGGCTGCACGCCGGCCTATGTGAAACGCTCCGCGGCGGGAGAAGCGATCGAGCTTCTGGAGAAGCTGGGGATCGATTTTATGATCGCCTCCGCGGAATGGTGCTGCGCCCATCCCTTGATGTCTGCTGGCGAGCGCGGCAGGGCCGCGGAGTTCATGCGCCACAATGTTGAAACCTATCGCCAGTTCGGGGTAGAGCAGATCCTTTTTGTGTGCCCTGGTTGCCAGATGACCTTTACCAACGAGCTTCCCGAAGTCCTGGGGGAGCCGCTCCCATTCAAAACGCTCAATGTGATCGAACTGGTCGCCAAAGCGCTGGAAGCAGGGCAGATCGAACTGCTCGCTATTCCCGGCGCAACCTTTACCTACCACGATCCGTGTACATTAGGCCGCCAGTTGGGTATTTTTGAAGCGCCGCGTGCCATTCTTAACAGCATTCCAGGGGCTCGCATGGTTGAGATGCCGCGCAACCGATCGGATTCTTTCTGCTGCGGGGCCGGTTCCTTTATTCGCTATGATTTTCCGGTTATGACCGAAAGCGCTGGCTTACAACGCTGGAATGAAGCACGCCGGACGGGCGCAGCAACACTGGTCACTGCCTGTACATCCTGTCTGAGTGAATTCCAGTTGATTAAGTCCCAGACAAAAGATCACCAGGAAGTAGCAGATTTAATATCGATCGTCAACCAACATGTACTGGTGAAAGAAACATCCATTGTTTAAACCCCTCAGAATTGGGGCAACTGCTCCGGACAAGAAGATTGTGAGGGATCCTAAAAGGAGATCAAGATGAAAAAGAAATCGGCTTTGATCACAGTACATCCAGCCGTCATCGCCGTGTGGGCCGCTTTGATGGCGGCCGCATCGCTTCTCCCAGCATTCCCCGTGATTGGCACGGGAGCCACCTTTAACATCGCGAACTGCCTGACCCCATTAGCCGGCATCTTTTTTGGACCATGGGCGGGGGCAATTGCGGCCGGCGTGGGCGGATTTATTGGCCAACTGATCGCGCCGCATACTGTGCTGTTTGGCCCCCTTCAGTTTACTATCGCGGTCCTGGGCGCGATGGCCTCCGGGTTTGCCATGCAGCGGCGATGGTGGTTCCCCACCCTGGTGATCACGTTGTTTGGCGCCGTCTGGTATCTCTTCCCAAATGGGCGGGCGGCCTGGGCCACGCCGCTCCTCTACCTCCTGGGCTATATTTTCATCGCTGTTGGCGTCTTCATCAGCCGCAAGGAAAACCCGCTCCTCTCCACGGACCGGAGAAAAATGGGCCTGGGACTCCTGTGCGCTTCGGTTGCTGGGATCGTGGTGACCCAGGCAATGGGCAACCTGTGGGCGCTGATCTTCTTTCAGCTTCCCCCGGCGATCTGGTTTACCGTCCTGGCTATTGCACCCCTGGAGCGGCTGCTTTTCTCAATCGGCGCGATGATCATCGGAGAGCCTTTGTTGATCGGCTTGCCGAAAATAGGCATCCCGGTAGGTCCGATGATCTATGAAGAAGAGGAAGGAGAAATTGGAGAGCCTGAACCGCTCCCGGAAGTTGAAAAGATCTCCAAATAGAGCAATCGAACGACGATGAGCCTTGATCTGAACCGTATTCCCGAAGTAGCTGTGTTGGGCGCCGCTGCTATGGACTGGATCGCCCAGGTTCAGGAACTGCCCCACCCGGACAGTATCGTTTTCGCCGAGCATTACGCTGGCATGGTTGGGGGAACGGGCGGGAATGTGGCCGAGGGGATCGCTCGCCTGGGCCATCGCGTCCGTTTCCTGGGTGTTTTAGGCGACGATGAAAATGGGAAAAGGTTAATGGATGCTTTTATTCGAGCCGAGGTCGATACCAGCGCGGTCCAGGTCCGAAAAGGGGAACACTCTGCAGCGACCTTTATCGCCCGGGATCACCAGGGGCAGCGGATCATCTTCGGCCTGGGAGGTGCGGCGCTCTACGAGCGCGCGGAAGATATCGACCCGCTCTGGTTGAAAGGAATCCGCATTCTCTTTATCGCTGATGCCTATCCTGAGCCTGCTCTGGCTGCCATTCGGGCCATGGAGTCCGGGGCAAAGGTGATTTTCAACCCGGGCGGCTTGATGGTTGCATCTGGCGAGGATTTTCTCGGGCCCATCGTTGAGCGCTGCGATGCGCTCCTTCTCAGCCGGGAAGAGGCATGCCAACTCAGCGGGGAAGCGGACCCCGAGTCTGCCGCGGTCGCACTTTCGCGAAAAGGGCGGCCTGTGGTACTGATCACGCTGGGAAGCGAGGGAGCTTTGTTACGCGAGCAGGCTATCGCGCAAAGAATCCCAGCCTGCCAGGCGGAGAGCGTCGTCGACACGACCGGAGCCGGGGACGCCTTTGCTTCTGGAGTAGTGTCGGGGATCTTGCGAGGGTTTACCTGGGCGGACGCAGCCCGGCTTGGCTGCGCCGTAGCATCCATTAAAATCGACCATACCGGAGCTCGCGGTGGCTTACCAGATTGGGAGCAAGTCCAGGCGAAATTGGGCGGTTGAACAGATGCGAGAGAATGAGGTGAGACCATGAAAGGAGCGGCGGCAGTTAAACCCGGAGAGGTGATGCTGGTGGATTTCCCTGAGCCAAAGGCTGCTGGAGATGATCTGGTGATCGCGGCCCTGGCCTGCGGAATTTGCTCTACAGACCTGAAGCTGGTTCAAAGAGGGGCGGATGGACCGCGTTATGCCCTCGGGCACGAGCTGGTCGGCAGAGTACTCCAGGTGCCGGATGGCGGCTCGTGGAAAGTTGGGCAGCGGGTAGCCCTGGCTCCTTATTTGCCTTGCGGAAAATGCTTTTTCTGCCAGCGCGGGCAGCTCACACTCTGTTCAAACCTGTATGATATTTATCCTACCCCAGGAGGGCTTGCCGAGCGGGTTTTGGCGCCGGCTGAGCTGGCGGCGCGTGGCCTGATCACCATCCCGGATGCGTTGGGTGACGAACTGGCGGCGCTTGCCGAGCCGTTGGGCTGTGTCCTCAAGGCATTAGAGGATTCTAGGCTCCGACCGGGGGATTCCTTCCTGGTGGTGGGTGATGGACCGATGGGGCAGTTGAGCGCGGCAGCCGGAAAAGCCCTGGGAGCCAGGCCAGTCATCGTCGCGGGAATGACACCTCACAGGCTGGCAGTCGCAGAAAACCATTTCGCCGACCTCACAGTAAATGTCAGCCAGGAGGATTTACAGCAGACTGTCCTTCAGGCAACCTCCCAACGCGGCGCCGATGTGGTGATCGTGGCTGTCTCCAGCGGCGAAGCCCTGGAGGAGGGAATCGATTGCGTTCGTCCGGGAGGCGAAGTGAATATGTTCGCCGGGGTGCCGCACGGCACAAAAATTCCCCTGGATGTGCGCAAGGTCCACTACAAACAGTATCGCCTGACCGGTTCGTTCGGTACGGCGCCGGTGTATATGCGTAGAGCGATCGACCTGCTCCACACAGGTGGGGTGGATTTCTCCCCGGTAATATCGGCCCGTTTTCCCTTTGACCAGGTCGCCGATGCAATCCGCTATATGCAGGACTATGTCGGGCTAAAGTCGATGGTCCTTTTTCCACAGAGTGGAGGCCAACTGGAATGAAAGAGCTCAGACTCCGTCGGATCTTCGCACAGGACCAGCGGGCGGTAGTGGTGGCCTGCGATCACGCTGGTTTTATGGGCACAGTCCGCGGTTTGGAGCAGCCCGAGAAGCTGATCGACCAGCTCGTCGAAAGCGGCGTCGATGCGTTGCTGACCACAATCGGGATCGCCAGGCGCTTCGGCAGCCGGTTGGGGAGAATGGGCTTAATTCTGCGTGCCGACGGCGGAGCCAGCATCCGTTCTCCGGTTATGGGAAACCTGCAAACCCTGTTTTCAATCGAAGACGCTTGCCGGTTAGGGGCGGACGCGGTGATTTGCATGGGAATGATTGGATACCCTGAGGAGCCATCTTCCCTCAAGAATCTGGCCGGGCTTTCCGCGGAAGCGGAAAAATGGGGCATGCCTCTGGTCGGTGAGATGCTCATCCAACCTAAGGAAGGGCATTGCGCAGCCCAGGATATCGGGTTTGCCATGCGCATCGGGATCGAGCTTGGGGCCGATGTCATCAAAGCCTCCTACACAGGACCGCTTGAAGAATATCGCCAGGCGCGGAAAGCCTGTTACCGCCCGGTGATCGTTCTGGGTGGGGAAAAGCTGAAGGACGAGCGGGAGATGCTTCAGAACGTTTCGGATGCTCTGGCGGCAGGCGCGGATGGGGTCGCAATCGGCCGAAACGTCTGGCAGCACAGCGACCCGACCGGGGTCTGCCGCGCCCTGGTAGCGCTGGTCCACGTCGGGGCAAGCGTCGATCGCGCCCTCGAGGAGATCAGGATATCGTGAAAGATTTGCTGGTCGGTTTGGACATCGGGACGTCCAGCGTAAAAGCTGGAGTATTCGATTCCAACGGCAGGAAACTGGCCAGCGCGAGCATTCCCGTGGAGATCCTCGCTCCTCAGCCGGGTTGGGCGGAGCAGGACCCACAGGCCTGGTGGCAGGCATCCCGTCAGGCCTTGCTGCAGATTGCTAAAAATGTACAACAGGAAAGGATCGGTGCGATTGGACTGGCGGGGCAGTGCCCGAGCCATGTCCTGGTTGACGTGCATGGCCAGGCAATTGGCAGAGCGATCATCTGGCGTGACCGGCGCGCACAGGCCGAAGCGGATTGGATCAGGCAGCAAATCTCCCCCGACCAGGCGCGTGAATATTTGGGAACCGAGACCACCTGGGATGCCGCATCCCCGCCAGCTCGCCTGCTCTGGCTGAAAGCCCTTCGGCCTGGAGATTGGAAATCCGCGGTAGCTATTCTCCAACCTAAAGACTATATTGCCCTTCATCTCACTGGACAAACTGCGACAGATCTGTACAGCGCCTACAACCTGGCGAACCCAACCACCGGAGAGTATGCGGAAGGCTTGTTTTCAAATCTGGGGATCGACCTCGCGAAAATGCCGCCGCTCTGCAAGCCGATCGACCGGGTGGGAGAAGTCAGCGGGACAGCCAGCCAGATAACCGGCCTGCCTGCCGGTACCCCGGTGATCGCCGGCACAATTGACGCGTTCTGCGATACCCTGGCGGGCGGCGTGGCCTGTCCTGGTCGGGCTGTGGATGTGGCTGGAACATCCGAGATTGTCTCGCTTGAAATAAAGAGGAAGGTGACCGCGCTGGGGATTTTTCCGTGGAGCCTGGAAAACCAGGTGACTTTCCTCTGCGGGCCGATGCAGGCCGGCGGGGAAACCCTGCGCTGGTTGGCCAGAAATTTCTTCCCGGAATCAGGGGAAAATCCTGATTATTCCTGCCTGGAGCTTGAGGCTGGATCAGTGCCTCCTGGGAGTGAAGGAGTGGTCTTTTTGCCTTACCTGGATGGGGAGCGCACCCCCCTCTGGGATGCCAGCGCCCGGGGTTGTTTTTATGGCTTGAGCTTTCGCCACCGGCGTGGGCATTTTCTGCGCGCGGGGTATGAGGGAGTTGCCTTCGCGGTGCGCCATGTCCTGGAGCTGGAAGAGGAGGCGAGCGGTCTGCCGGCGGAAAAGATTGTCGCTTGTGGGGGCGGCTCCCTGAGCGATTTCTGGAACCAGGTCAAGGCCGATGTTCTTAAAAGGCCAGTGTATCCCACAGAATATGGCGAAACAGGCTGCCTGGGGGCTGTAATCCTGGCCAGCGTGGGGATGCAGATCTACCCGAATCTGATCGCCGCCAGCCAGGCGATGGTCAGGCTGAAAGAAGGAGTCCCCCCGGATCTGGAGCAGGCCGATGTCTATGACCAGGGATACGAACGATACCGCGAGTTGTACCCGGCTTTACGCAATATCTCTAACCTCAGGGTGAAAAGATGTTCAATCGCGATGAAGTCAAATTGATGGTACACGCGGCCAGGTTGTATTACGAAAATGACCTGACCCAGGAGATGATTGCCAGCCGGATGAACCTGACCCGGCAGAAGGTCTCGCGGTTGTTGATCGAAGCGCGCGCCCAGGGAATCGTGCGGATCAAGATCTATGACCCGTTTACCACCGACCAGGGGCTGGCGGAGAACCTGAAAACCCTGTTTGGCCTGCGCGAGGTGATCCTCATCGCTGGAGAGGGCCTGGAAAACGACCAGATCCGTTCAGGGATTGGCCTGGCGGCAGCCCAGTACCTGCAAAATATCTTCCAGGACGGTCAAAGAGTCGGGATCGGTTGGGGGCGGACGCTTTTTGCTGCGATCAGCTCGCTCAATTCCCCGCTGCACAAACAAATTCAAGTCGTGCCGCTGATCGGAGGCATCGGCAATCTCCCCCCCTTTTTTCAGGTCAATGATCTTGCCAGGCGCCTGGCCGAATCTTTCGGAGGGACCTACCACAGCCTGTACGCCCCGGCGTTCATCGAGGATCAGGCGGTACTGAACAGCCTGATGCGAACAGACGAGATCACCCGTACGATTGAGTTGTGGAAATGCCTGGATATCGCCGTGGTCGGAGTGGGACACGTCGAATTTCAGCAAATTTCCTCCATGTTTTTTGCGGAGCACATTTCACCGCCCATGCTCGCGGATTTGGAGGCCAACGGAGTAGTCGGGGATATCTGTGCCCGCTTTTTCGATGGCGCGGGAAGGCATATCTCTTCTGGAACCGGCGTGATTGGGATGAACCTGGAGCAACTAAAAGCCGTTCCGGAGGTGATCGCAATCGCGGGAGGAATGGAAAAGGTTCGTGCGATATATGGAGCGCTGCAAGGAGGCTATATCAAGACCCTGGTGACCGATACAGTCACCGCGAGCGCCATCCTTGCAGCAGTGAGGGACCTCGTAATAGATTCGAAAGGAGGTGTTCAGGGAGACCAATGAACTTATTCTCTGGTACAAGAGCGGTCCAAAAAAAGCTGTCAAGTTCATTCGAATTCACCATCCATGGAGGATAGAAGATGAAAAAGACCATTCTGTTCGTTCTGGCAACCATCCTGATGATGAGCCTACTTGTGGGATGCGCCGCTCAGAACACATCCGGCTCCACAACCGGACCGGCCCTGGTCACGGTCAAAGGCAAAATCGCCAATGGCTCTTATGTGCTGGATCAAGCAGCTTTCGACGCCAATTCCAAAGAATTGAAAACCTTTGACCCATGGGTCGGGGATAAGGGGAAGGATGTCACCGAAAAAGGGATCCTGCTGAAAGACCTGATCACGATGGTAAAGCCATCCAGTGATGTAAAAACCGTTTCGTTGATTGGCACTGATGGGAAGGCTTTCGATGTTGCCTTTGAGGACGCGCAGAAGTATGATATTATGCTTTCCCATTGGGTGGATGGTACTATGTTAGATCAGAAGAACGGCGGTCCGGTAAAGGCTGCCTATCCCAAAGACGCGACCAACTACAAACCCGAAAACTGGGCCTGGTGGGTGGTCACGGTCGAATTTAAGTAAACCACCGCGAACCTTACGATACAGCCTGGGGACTTGAGCCATTCAAGCCCCCACATCCGGAAGATGGTATGGAACCGATTGTCATTTTCAACCAGGTAACCTTTTGCTATCCGCACACGGAGCGGCCAGCGATCGAGGAAATCAGTTTCTCGATCAACGTGGGTGAGTTTGTCGCGTTGATCGGCCCGACTGGCGCGGGAAAATCGACCCTATGCTACTGTTTTAATGGGGTGGTGCCCCGGCTGTTTAATGGCAGCATGGCGGGTATGGTGACAGTTGCCGGCCTGGACAGCTATCAAAACGATATCCCGATACTTGCCGAGCACGTAGGACTGGTAGTCCAGAATGCCAGGACACAATTGTTCAATGTCACTGTCTTGCAGGAGGTGGCTTTCGGCTGCGAAAATCTGGGACTGCCGCGGAGGGTCATCCAAGAGCGGATCGCGGAGGCGCTGGATTTTGTGGGACTGACCGGCTTTGAGGATCGCGAGCCAGCGACACTCTCTGGAGGTCAGCAGCAGCGGGTAGCGATCGCCTGCGTCCTGGCGATGAACCCCGATGTGCTGATTCTGGATGAACCAACCTCTGAGCTGGACCCGATCGGTTCGGAACAGGTGATGGAGGTCATCGCGCGCCTGAACAAGGAATTGAACAAGACCATCTTCCTGGTGACTCACGATATGGAGTTTGTGGCTACATATGCCACGCGAGTTCTGGTGCTCAACCACGGCCGCCTCGTGGAAGACAACAGCCCCGAGATCGTTTTTTCTCAAGCGAGCCTGCTAAAGGAAGCCCGCATCCGGCCGCCCCAGGTTTGTGAAGTGATGTCAGATCTGCGCGAGCAAGGCTATCGAATCAATCAAATCCCCATCACCTTGGAGAGCACGGTACGCGCTTTACAGGAGCTGCGGGATGGAATCTAATGACGTGATCCAATGCGCCCGGCTGAGCCACACCTATCCGAACGGCGTGCAGGCCTTGCTGAATATTGACCTCACGATCCAGCGCGGAGAATATGTCGCTTTTGTCGGCCAAAATGGAAGCGGGAAAACCACTCTCGTCAAGCACTTCAATGGATTGCTGAAACCGACTGAAGGGACAGTGATTGTCGACGGCTTCGAGACAAAGCCTCTGAAAGTATCAGCATTATCCTGCCGGGTAGGCTATGTGTTCCAGAATCCGGACGATATGCTGTTTTGTTCCAGCGTCGCCGAAGAAATAGCCTACGGCCCGAAAATGCTCGGCCAGCCGCCCGAAAAGATCCAACAGGTTGTCGAGCACGTCCTGGCGGAGCTTGGCCTGGAGGAACTGTGCGAGATGCACCCTTTCGCACTCAGCCTGGGCGACCGCCAACGGGTGGCGGTGGCCTGCGCACTTTCGCTGAATCCCGAGATTTTTGTTTTCGATGAGCCCACCACCGGGCAGGATTATTTTGGCGGCGAAAGCATCATGCATTTGATCGACCAACTTCATGCCGCGGGAAAAACGGTGATCTTTATTACCCATGATATGCCATTGGTCGCGGAGCACGCCCGGCGGGTGATTGTCATGAACCAGGGCCAAATCGCCCTGGATGGCCCGCCGCAGGAGGTATTCCAACATTCTGTACTGCTGCGCTCGTTATCATTGCGTTCTCCACAGGTGACTCGGCTCGCCCAAAACCTGGGGTTGTCCAAACGGACCATCCTTAGCGTGAAGGAAATGAGAGAATGGCTGGAGAATGAATATTTGCCGGCTCCGCAGGCAGCCAGAGGGATCGTCCATTGATAAATCTCAATCAGACAGCAAAAAACTCCCCTCTATATAGGCTGGATGGCCGTTCCAAGTTAATCGGAATTCTGGCCATATTTATCCTGGCGATTGTCTTCTCGCATCCCTTCTATGTGCTGGCTTTGCTGGTGATCGTCATGTTGGTCTGGTGGATTGCCAGGCTCCCTTTTCAGATTATTGTGGATATTCTTAAGGTTTTTTTCGTGATTGCATTGATTATCCTTCTGGTCCAGGTCTTTTTCTACCCAGGGAAGATCAACCTGGTGCGGCTGTCTGATCCGATCAAGTTTATCGGGTTTAACGGGTACCTCACTCTGGACGGGATCGGGTTCGGAATTGCCATGGTGCTGCGCCTTTTCGTGATCATGGTATCCGCTCCCTTATTAGTGATGACAACTCCGCTCCCCGATCTCATGGTGGCGTTGGTCAAACTGAAAGTGCCCTACCGCTTTGCCTTTATCATGACCACGGCCCTGAGCCTGCTGCCTTCGATCCAGTCTCGCTCGAACCTCATTCAGCAGGCGCAGCTTTGCCGGGGAGTGACCGATTTCGATTCGGGGAAGCTTTGGGATAGGCTGCGCGGCACAGCGGGGCTGCTCGTGCCCCTGATTCTGGGTTCATTTCGGGATTCGCAAACGCTGGACGTGGCGATGAGCTCGCGCGCTTTTGGAGCGCCGGGCAGGCGAACATTCTTGATCGAAAGCCATTTCAGTCTGCTGGATGATCTTGTGTTGGGATTGTCTGCCTTGCTCCTGATCGGGGGAGTCACCCTTCGGTTGCTTGGATTGGGAATCTTATAAAAATAAGGAGAGCACATATGTCCGTAAAAAACCCTCAATTCCAGACGGAAGAGAGTAACCGGGCGCGAGTTTGGAAACCAAAAGGGCGGATCCTGGGAATCCCCATTTCGCTCATGGCGATCTGGGCGGCGCTGTATATCGTCGCCAGTGCGGTGCCAGCTCTGCCGGTCCCGGGGATGGCGGGAATGATCACCCTCAATACCATTATGACCGCCATCTCAGGGATGATCCTCGGCCCGGCAGCAGCCATCGCCAATGCCGCAGGGGGGATCGTCTCGATGCTGCTATTCCCCTACGGCTTTTCTGCCGGTCCACTTGGTTTTTTGACGGTGACCATGGGCGGCCTTGTGGCGGGCCTGCTGTTTGCCAATAAATGGATGCTGGCCGGAATAGCCGAGCTTCTGATCCTTGGTTCCTGGTTTGTAAACCCTAAAGCCTGGGATACCGGGATGTGGATGGTGCCGCTGCCTTATTCGGCGATCGCTTTGTTAGTGATTTTCATCCCGCCGCTGCGCAATTGGATGCGCAGGAGCATTTTAACCTTGCAGAAGGGCTGGATCTGGCCGGCAGTTTTTTTGATGTGCTGCGTCGGGCACTCGGCGGAATTTATGACCACTAACTCGATGACCAACTGGCTGTTTAACCTCTCCTGGCAATACTGGGTGCCAACCCTGCCGTACTGGATTGGGGTGGATACAGTCATCATCTTGATTTCTACAGCCGTCGGTGTCAGCGTCATGGTTGGCCTGAAGAAGGCCCGCCTGCCCCAATTTTCCGATTCGCTTGGGGAATGACCCATTTTGAACGAATTTACGGCTGCCTGGCCGGGCTGGCGATCGGCGACGCCCTGGGTATGCCGACCGAGTTCCTGAGTCCCACCCAAATCTCAGCCGAGTTTGGCTGGATCGACCATTTCCAGGCTGCCCCCGCGTGGCATCCTCATCAACGCTTAAAACCCGGGCAGGTGACCGATGATACCGGGCAAGCGTTGGCTGTCCTGCACGCATATACCCCGGATGGGCAACTGACCGCGGCGGCCGTGGCCCGGGAGCTGCTGGCGTGGGCCGATGCAGCGGGGGAAGCTCTGCCTTTCATCGTTGGGCCCAGCACGAGCCTGGCGCTGGATGAGTTGCGCAATGGCGCTGACCCCCGGGACAGCGGCAAGAAAGGCAAATCCAACGGGGCAGCGTACCGGGCAGTGGCGGTTGGATTCATGAATCCATCCGGATCTGATCATCTGATGGACCAGGTGATCGAAGCCTGTTTGCCGACCCATGGCACTTCGGTCGCAATCTCGGGTGCAGCCGCGGTGGCCTTTGCCATCGCGGCTGCTCTTGAGAATGGAGCTTGCGTGCAAACTATTCTGGAGGCTGCGGGGCTGGGTGCGGTTAAAGGGCGAGCTTATGGAGTGTCGGCCTGGGGAACGCCCCTCGAAAAGCGCATCGAGTTGGCAGTTGAGCTGGTGATACGCAGCAAAGATGAAAAAAACGCCCTGGCTGATCTGTATAATTATGTGGGCACGGATCTGGTCGTGGGAGAATCGATCGCCACTGCTTTCGGCCTCGTCGCCCTGGCCAATGGCGACCCGATGAAAGCCGTAGTGTACGGGGCAAACATCGGTGGAGATACGGATACAATCGGCGCCATCGCTGGCGCCGTCTGCGGAGCCTACCGCGGGATCCAGGCCATCGACATGAGCCTGCTGGCTGAAGTCGAGGCAGTGAATGCGATCGACCTGGCAGCCGAAACAAGACGTGTAGAGGTCCTATCAGCGCGCCTACATTGAAATTATGAGTGCAGATATCAGAATCGGCTTCAGTATGTACCCGCTCTGGTTGGAGGAGGAGGATCTAAGCACCTTCGTCGCCCCCTTGCGCTCGGCAGGCTTGAGCGCTTTCGAGTTCGAGCTGGATAGAAACCTGGCTCTCTGGCCAGAAATCAATCCTATGATGGAGGCCGCGGTCGGAATGGGACTGGATCTCAGTTTTCATGCACCGTACCGCGCTCCTTATAGCCTGATAGGGTTTTCCAGCAGGCGGCGCGACCAGGTTATCCAGGATTATTCCCCAACACTGGCAATCGCCGAGGAGTGGGGCCGGAGATTGGGTAGCAGCCATATGGTGGTGATCCACGCGGCTGCTTCCAGGCTCCCGGCGGATAGGGAGAGCCTGGAAAAGGATACGCTCGCTTTTCTCCGTTGGGGGTTGGACAACTACCCCCACATCCGGTTTGCCCTGGAAAACAATTCTCCCGCCAGGGAAAATGAGATCGAAATAGGCGAGCAACTCGCTGACGTCCTGGCAATGATCGAGGCGTTGAACGGTGAGAGAGAGCGTTTGAAAGCCTGCTGGGACATGGGCCACGATTACCTGCGCCGCGGAAACGCAGAGCCGCCTGCGGAATGGCTCTCTGCAGTGGCTCATGTTCACGTTCACGACGTCAACGAACATGGAGTGGATCATTACCCTTTAGTCTTTCAACGAGTTCCCTATCAAAACTGGATCCAGGCGCTGGTCCACGCGCAAATGGAGGGAATGATCGTGCTTGAATTGGATGGCCGACAAATGAAAAGCTGGCCAAGGAAAAATGTATTGTCGGCGCTGTTCCAGAGCATTTCCTCGATTGCACAGGAAGTGCTCTCAGGTTGAAAAATCAAAGCGATTCCCGGGACCGGTCTTCTGCCTTCTTGAGATCTTCCAGTGTATTGATATTGATGAATGCCTCTCTAGTCGGGTCGTAGAGGTCAAGCTGGTTCCTGGGAAAATATTCTATACGTACGGTCCGGAACCAGCTATCCGCCCGTTTGTGACCAGCCTCCAACGCTGCTTTCACAGCCTCCAGACAGGGTTCCCGGTGGTAGACCGCATGAAGAGGTTCTACTCCCACACCGCTCTCGGGTACGACGCCATCCACATTTCGGCTAAGGAGCAGGTCCCGTTCTGCTGCCAACAAGAGAGCATTGACAAAAGCCATATCGCAGGCAACTACCGCGACCAATGGATGCCGGGCGACGGAAAAAGCGGTATACAGCCCACTCAATACCCCTCTCTCCGGCAACAGATCTGGGAAGGTGGGAATGTGCAAAAAAGCCAGGCTTTCGGGTTGGTTACTGGTAATCAAGACCTCATCCGCTATGGCGCTGACCCGCGCGATCACCCGTTCGATGAGGGGTCGACCCAGGAAAGGGACTAGGGCTTTATTCTGGCCCATCCGGCGCGACTCCCCGCCTGCTTGCACGACCACACTGAGCTTGATGATGACCCTCCTCGCGGGTGCAGCCAGGATATTTATCCGCGAGCAATCCGGCGGATTTCTTCAGCCGTGATCGTCTCGTTGTACAGAGCGGTTGCCAGGAGTACTCCGGCAACTCCCGTGCGTTTCAATTCTTCCAGTTCTCCCACCGCACGGACGCCTCCGCCCGCGATCAATTGGACATCTGGAAACCGGCGGAGGGCTTCAGCGATCAAGGATCGATCCAGGCCGGCCTGTGAGCCAACCCGGGCGAGATCGAGCAGGATCACCTCACTCCAGCCGGACTGCGTCAGCCGGTCTAATAGATCTAGCGGCTGCATCCCTGCCAGATCGGAGCAGCGGGTCATGATCTGTCCGTTGTGCATATCGAGGCTGAACACCAGTCGCTCGCCTGGGATCGCTTTTCGAAACTCATCCAGAACGTTCCATTCCTGCAGGGTTTCAGCCCCAATGATGATCTTCCGGGCACCGCAAGATAGCTGCTCATGGGCTCTTGCCAAATCGGCTGTTCCGGCGTCTAATAGGATTTGTAACCCTGTCTGAGATGCTATCTTAGATACCAGTTTCAGATTTTTCTGGCCGCGCTCCTCAATCGCGTCCAGGTCCGCAATATAGAGTTCTGCACAACCGTAGCGATCGTGGAAGGCGCTAGCGATCTCCAACGGATTACCCATCGCGGAAAAGCTGTTTTTCACCGGTTGGTATCGCTCTCGCTCACCATGGATGGCGTGCACCGCCAGCCCATTCTTCAGATCTATGACCGGGATCACACGCATGAATTCCTCTCCTCAAGTTCTGGTATATGAGCTTATCTGCGGCGGCGGTTGGCCGATCCAGGGGGGCCACTTTACTGGCCTGATGATGGAGGCCCTGGCAATGCTCTGGTCGACCCTGGCTGATTTTCAACGTTGGGGCAGGGTGCGAACCGTGACCGTACTGGATCCCCGCCTGGAGGGGGTCGTCCAGGGATTGGATCGCAGGACACTTCCGTGTGATCGGGTGGCAATCCCGGCGCCGGAGATGCCCCAGGCTGTCTTCTCGCAATTGCTGGGAGAGAGTGATGCTGCCCTGATTATTGCGCCAGAGACAGATGGCCATCTGGCTCGCCTGAGCGAAGCGGTTCTCACAGCAGGAGTCCAGTTGCTTGGTTCACTTCCCGAGGCGATCAACATCGCCGGAGATAAGGCCGAATGCGCCCGGCGTTTTTTCTCCTCTGGACTTCCCATCCCACGAACCCGGATCGAAACCCTTTCTGAAGCCCGGCAAGCTGTGGAAGATTATGGTTATCCACTGGTGATCAAGCCTTCGGATGGGGTCGGCTGCGCAGGGGTCTGCCTGGTGCGTTGTGCGGATGAAGCCGACAAAGCCCTGGAAGAGCTTTCCGCCGTATCAAATTGTAAAAAAATTTTACTCCAAAGTTATATTCCTGGCACTCACGCAAGCCTGTCGCTCCTCGTCGCTGGTGACCGAATGGTGCCGTTAAGTGTAAACAGCCAGTTGATCGATCCTGGTCTGCCTTTCGCTTATCGCGGCGGGCGAATTCCTCTGCAGCACCCGCTGGCTGGCCGGGCCTGGGAAGTCGCGCGTGAAGCTGTCAGGACTATTCCAGGTCTCCGGGGATATATCGGCCTGGACCTGGTCCTGACCGATGAAGAGGCCTGGTTGATCGAAATCAACCCGCGCCTGACTACCACAATTATTGGCCTGCGCCAGGTGTTTCCTTCCAATCTGGCGCAGGCCATTTGGGAATCCTGCACTCCAGGGCGCCTTCCCGAGAGAATCCCTCTCAGGGGGCAGGTTACTTTTTACCCGGGAAATCCCAAGACCTGGTTCAACCGGCCGCCTGGCCAGGCCATCACTGGTTGATCGGGATTTTTTCTGAGGAGGAGAGGCTATGATAACGATCCTGGGGCTCGATATCGGCGGGGCCAACGTCAAAACCGTTGGTCTGCGATATGAGTCGGAAGAGGTTCGGAGTTACCGCGCCGCTTCTCTGCCTTTCGAGATCTGGCGCGAGAAAGAACGTCTGCCCGAGATCTTGCAGTCCGCCATGGAGATGGTTTTTCCGGAAAACAGGCCAGATGCACTGGCGGTCACCATGACCGCTGAGCTGGCAGATGTCTTTGCCACCAAGCGCGAGGGAGTTGGCTTTGTTTTGGATCGTCTGCTGGAAACTTTCCCCGGCATGCAAGGGTACGCACTCAGTTTACAAGGTGAATTTGTCCCCCTGGTGGAAGCGCGCCTGCGCCCGTTGGAATTTGCCGCTTCTAACTGGCTGGCAACTGCTCTGTACGTCGGCCAGGCCCATCCGGACTGCCTCCTGGTGGATGTGGGCACAACAACCACCGATGTCATCCCCATCTTGAATGGGCAAATATGCGCTCTAGGACGAACTGACCTCGAACGACTGGCGGCTGGCGAGCTGGTTTATACGGGGGTGCTGCGCACGAACCTGGCGGCTATCGTTCAAAGCGTGCCGGTCCGCGGGCGGCTATGCAGGGTCTCCTCTGAGGATTTCGCCATCAGCGGGGATGTCTATTTAATCCTGGGTTTCCTGCGAGCAAAGGATTATACCTGCCCAACCCCCGACGGACGCCCAGCAACACGCGAAACCGCTCGAGTACGACTGGCGCGCCTGGTATGCGCAGATACGGAGATGTTGGTAGAGGATGAGATCGATACGCTGGCCAGCTATGTGGCTGAACAGCAGCTTGGCCAGGTTTGCGTCGCGATCCAGCAGGTGCTGTCCCGGATACAGGCAGCCAGAGATCTACCCCTATTGGCTGCCGGTTCAGGCGCTTTCCTGGCCCTGAAAGCGGGGAAGCGTCTCGGTTTGGACGTTTCCAACCTGGGGGCAGACTGGGGCAAAACTGGCTCTACCGCTGCCCCCAGTCTTGCGGTAGCATTTTTGCTCGCCCAGCAGTTATCACAACAGAATGGAACCATTCATGATGAAAGCGACAGAGCACGCTGACCCCCTGGAAGCCGTCCTCAAAGTGGGGGGCAGTCTGAGCCGTGGAAAGGGGTTGGCCCCGTTATGTGAGGAGATTGCGCTTTTGGGACGCAAGCACCGTCTGCTGGTCGTGCCGGGAGGGGGTGGTTTCGCCGACCAGGTCCGTGCCGCCTACCGGAGCTTCCGTCTGGCAGAGACAACGGCTCATCGCATGGCGCTCCTGGCGATGGATCAGTATGGGTTACTTCTGGCTGACCTGCTGCCAGGGGCAACCCTGACCGCTGATTTACTCCAGGCTCACCAGATCGCTGGAGAAGGTCGAGTGCCGGTTCTGTTGCCGTCTGCTTTATTGAACCTGGCTGACCCCCTGCCACATTCCTGGCAGGTTACCTCTGACAGCATCGCAGCTTGGATCGGTGCTCTGGCTGGGGCAAAAAAACTGGTGCTGTTAAAAGACGTGGACGGGCTGTACCGGCATTGGCCGGCCATGGGGTCTCTTCGGCCAGAGGAAGAGATCGATCTGGCCCACGCGCCGGGAAACCAGGGCGGGATCGATGTATATTTCCCATATGCCTTGCAAGGTTCATCCATGGATGCCTGGGCAATCAACGGTGATCATCCGCAACGTCTGGAGGAATTGCTTGAGAGTGGTAAAACGTTTGGGACGCATCTGCTCTCCGCAGGTCAGGGTAAGCCATGATCCTGTCAGGCTCTCAGGCATGGACAATTTCGACGATTCTCCTCACCCGGTCGGCTTCCAGTGGACCGCCCCGCCTCCCGTCGCCGCAAACCGCACCGCGGATTCCGACCACGTCCGCCCCCAGGTCGCGGACCAGGAGCAAATCTTCTTCACGTAGCGAGCCGGCCAATCCGAACAGTAAACCGGAAGCGTGGGCCTCCTTACCAATATTCCGCAATCGTTCAACGCTGAGAAAGTCGAATAAACGGCAGCCATCCTTGATGGCGGTGTCGATCAGGCAGCCAGCCGCTCCAGCCTGGCTGGCGATGGCTGGAAGGAGGCCAGGATCGAGGGTGCCTGCCCGGTCGGAATCGGCGTACCCAGCGGCGATCACCTCCACCCCTGGGAACTCGCTGACCGCCTGGCAAATTTCGCGCATCAACCGGGCCGCATCGGCCAGACTTCCCGTGCCGAGCAGGCCTGCTTTAATAAAGTCCGCGCCACACGCTGCCGCAGCAAAACCAGCCAACGCGGCAGTACCAGGCAGATTTGGCAGATCGCCGAGGGCAACGCTCAGCCTTACTCCAGGCACGGCCTTGCGGATCGCCCGAAGCACCCGGGGAGGCTGGGCCCCAAGCGAGCCCTCGTCCGGGTTCTTCACGTCCAGAATATCAGCTTTGCCTGCCATGGCCTGGACAGCCTCTTCGACGCTCACGACACTAATCATCAATTGCATGGCGGCTTCCTTTTTCGCGGTCAGGGATTAAGAAAATCGATACTGTCGAAGTTGCGAAGATTCTAACATGACGAAAATTGTTAAACAAGCGACAGCATTGACAGACATTAGCCGGTGAGCTACAAATGAAATTAGTGCCCATAGATAAGAGGTGCAAAGATGGCTGGATCAGGCGATCCCGTTGTTGAGGGAGACTACATAGAAACGGAAGATGGGTTATTCTTTACGGTAAAGGGGATGATCCATCCACCCGATCGGATCCTGGCTGTTCTCCGCTACATGCCAGACCCGGGAGGTAATCGCCAGAGGCAGGGGCAACGATACCGTCGTCTTTACCGTTTTGAAGAGCAAGAGGCGATCCTCTGTTCGAGATTTCCTCATTACCTGGCTTTTGAATCCTCCATAGGCGCTGTTTTGCAAAGCGTACCATCCCCGCTGGTTCGCCGGCGCTATTCTCCGCGGGAGAGGCTGCAAGAACTGGTTCGCAATGGCCCGCAAGAGGAGCTCGAAAAAGACGCCCTGGATTTTGCCCGGCGGCTTTGCATCGAAGGGGGGATTCCGATACAGGCAATGGGGATTTCTGGATCCCTGTTGATTGGGATGCATACACCGGCTTCAGATCTGGACCTGATTGTTTATGGGCAGCAAAATTGCTGGGCCCTCTATGCTGGATTGAGACAATTGCTCGACGATGGGAACGATAGTGAGATTTCCAGGTTAGACGAGCGAGGGATGGAAACGCTTTACGCGGACCGGTCGGCCGGGTCCAGCATGAGCCTGGCGGAGTTCATCGCCTGCGAAAAGAAAAAAGTCAATCAAGGCCAGTTCCGTGGACGGGTCTATTTTCTACGCTTCCTGAAAAGCCTGGACGAGATCGAGGAACATTACTCTCAACAGCAGTATCGCCCGGAAGGCCACGCCGAAGTGATTGCCAGAATTGCCGGTGACGAAGAACGGATTTTTACTCCCTGCTGTTATCGTCTGGAGAGCGTCCGGTGGCTCAATGGTTTCAACGGAGGTGATTTGCGCGAGGCAATCTCTTACCGGGGTCGTTTCAGTGAAGCAGCCCGGCGGGGAGAGTGGGCTCTGATCCGAGGGAAGGTAGAAAGGGTTGAGGATTCCTCTGGGGAAATCTGGCACCGCCTGTTGCTGGGAAATTCAGCAAGCGATGTTATTTTGACAAGGGAAGATCCATGAGCGTACTGCGGATTGCCTGGGCGATCACTGGTGCGGGCCATACCCTGGCTGCCTGCGCAGATTGCATGCTGGCCTACCAGTCTGTAGATGTCTTTCTGTCGCGAGCTGCTGAGGAGGTGGTGCGCATGTATGGGCTTCAAGATCGCCTCCAGAAGGCCGGCCTGCGTGTTTACCGGGAAACACTGGCCAGTTCGCCGCTGGTTGTGCGCCTGTTCGAGGGGAAATATCTGGCTTTGGTCATAGCTCCTGCCACATCGAATTCGGTCGCCAAATTTGTTTACGGCATCTCGGATACCCTGGTGACCAATCTATTCGCCCAGGCCGGTAAATCCCGAGTGCCGGTGATCGTCCTGCCAACGGATCTGGCGTCTGAAATGGACACCGAGGGTCCGCATGGCGAAGCTGCCAGGGTTTATCCACGGCCAATCGACCTTGAAAATACCGCGAGATTGCGAGCTTTCCCGGGAGTCCGGGTGGTGAATACTCCCTTGGAGATCGTCCAATGCCTCGAATCTTTTCGTTCACCGGAAAATTAAGGGGAGAGTTCGATAGGCATTCCATCTTTCCGTAAATCATGGGGAGGGCTCAGGTCGATCAATTGATGATAATATGCGGGCGAATTTTATGACATTTTTCACTTCCCGCTTGACAACAGTCTTCTAGGACTGTAATATTACAATTGATTAATGTTTCTATTTGTGTAGAAAAACGAATAATAGCGGCATCGAAAAGCCCCTGCACACATTCCACTTGTCATAGATCTGGGAAAGTGATCTTTGGAACGTTTTGGCCAATCATGGTCATGAAGGGAAGTGCTTCATGCCTTGTAAATGCATCGGCCCAGTGGACATCACGGTCTACCGCATCCCGACCTCAAGAGAGGGGTACGATGTGAAAAGCTATTTCGACCGCAAAGGCGTCCGTTATGAAGATATGGACGTCCAGGTTTCCCCCCAGGCTCTGGAAAAAATGAAACAACTTTCCGGGCAGACTACCCGGCCAGTAATCGTCATCAATGACCGGGTGTTTGTCGGTTTTGATCCTGAAGAATTGGATCATTTTGTGCCCAGTTTCTTCTAATGATGCGAGACTGGAAGTCGCCAGTCGAAAGGAGGTGAACGGACGACAAATACTGAGAGGAGAAAGATCCTTCTGGCAGTTCGGTGACCTTTCTTGATTCGGAAAAAACAACCAACACTTTTCAAGATCAACAAAATGTAAGGAGAGTATGCTATGGCGGATAAAGCTATTTACCAGAAAATGATCGAGGAGGCTGCTGGCGCAGCCGACGCTGATCTGGAAGTAATCCGGGTAAAGCGTGGTGGCCCGTTCGTTTTCAAAGATGCCAAGCCTTATGTGGATGCCGTCAACAAAATGAAGCCTTTAGATGGGCAGTCCAAGGAAGTGATCGACCTGCATGTGCAGTCTGTGAATGCCCATTATGACATCCTCGATAAAATCTCCGTTAACAACACCATTCGCCCAGAAGACGATCCTTTTGTCGAGCACTACCAGACAGGCCCAATCCTGGAAACATTATACGAAGAAGTCCCGGAATTCAAGCAATCGATGTGGAAGTTCATCGATGCCATGGCAACGCCTGAAAACCGGGCCTTGATTGGTCGCGAGGTCACTGCTCGTTACGGCGGGATGTATGGACTGACTTGCGTGGTAGATTTCGCCTTCTCGGTTGGCTCGGTGCCGAACCTGGTGAACCGGATTCTACGCACTTTGGATATCCCCAAAGACCACAAGCGCGCGATCCTGGCAGCCAAATCCTGGGGGATGACTACATCCTATGGCCTTGGCGCGGCTTTCCGAGGCGCCTTGCAATCCGGCAAGAACCTCTCGGAAGCGGAGAAGGCTGAGCTCGACATGCTGCAGTTCATCTATCGCGAACCGATCGCGGCTCAGAACCAGTTGATGGCCACCCACAACCTGGGCGGACATGGACCGCACACTTCCTTCGATACTAACAAATACCAGAAGGAATATCAGGCGCGCATGAAGCCTTACGTGGAAGCCGCTCTGAAAGCTGGTGTGCACCTGGGCAACATCCTGGTTGTACCCGCCTACTGCGTGGGCGATGTCGGCCACCATCTTGGACCGGCGACCTTCAATATGTTCAAAGATGAGATGGTCTTCAATATCTACGATGCCGTGACCAGAGTCTATGAGAGCACCCTGCGCAAGGGCCTGGAAATGGATGCCTACAAGAGCGAATGGGATGTCCTGGGCGTCGCTACCGGCTCGGGCGCCTGCGCGGTTGCCTATATCCTCTGGCTGGACTCCTTCACTGTCCCGATGGTTATTGACCTGTTTAACAAGCGCTTCCATAACTATGCGGCCATGAACCCGGGCCGCGGCGAAGCGGACGAGCTGCACAACGCCGATTTCATCGACATCCTCAAGCGCGGCGAGGATATCCTGGAAATTGAGCCCAAGGGCGATGGTGCCAAGATCAAGGGCATCCCTGTCGATCTATCCCAGGTTCAGAATAACCAAGTGATCATGAACCCGCAGCGCTACACGTATCCGGCTTGCGCCATCACTCAACGCTTCGCGGCTTTGATGAGCCTTGCGGATTACCCCTGCTTCCTGACTACGGAATGCGTGACGGCCACCCTCATGACCAACATCCTCGCCCTCCATCCGGCAGTAGTGGGCGCTCCCGCTCGTACCTGCAAGGACTGCGCCACGACCACTCTGATCAAGCGCAACGTACCGTATATGAAGGCTTATGGCGCGGAGGCCAAGGGCCTGTGCCAGTGGGATGTGGCCGTATAACTTCCCACGATATCCAATTTCACCAATGCAGGTGGGCGCATCCAGTTACGCAGATGGGGTGCGCCCATTCCATAAAATTCTGCTTTGGATCGACTTTGATAAGATAAGGGGATTGGGACGATGATCAGCATAAATCGGCGAGCTCTCGAAATCACAAATGAGATGGCAACCCGCACCGAAGAGCTGGGGATCGAAATCTCTTCCCTGGCCTGTGGCACGCGGGTAATCGATATCGGACTGCATGCCACAGGTGGTCTTTTAGCCGGCAAATATACAGCCGAGATCAGCCTGGGCGGTATGGGCGAAGTCGAATTCACCACGCTGGATTACGGCGATTTCTGGCTGCCAGGGGTCCGCGTGGTTGTGGACAGGCCTGAAATTGGTTGTATGGCCTCGCAATATGCCGGCTGGGGCATCAACAAATGGGGTTTCTTTGCGATCGGCTCTGGTCCGGCACGGGCTCTCGCGCGCGTTGATCCAGTCTTCTCCCAACTGGATTATGCCGACAGTGCCGATGTGGCTGTTTTGATACTGGAAGGGCGCCAGATTCCAGGCGACGAGATCGCCACGTATATCGCGGGCAAGTGCCGGGTGGAACCTGCCTCTCTGACCTTGATCCTGGCGCCGGCAGCTTGCCTGGCAGGCTCGGTCCAGCTATCTGCACGGGTAGTAGCTACCGGGATGCACAAAATGGTCAAGTTGGGGTTCGATGTGCGCAAGGTGCTGCACGGTCTTGGCACCTGCCCGATTGCGCCAGTCGTTCCAGATGAGGATCGGGCCAGCGCCCTGTCCAATGACTGCGTCCTGTATGGCGGACGGGTCGCTTATACGCTCCGTGCGGATGACTCTGAGCTGCAAGACCTGGCCGGCCGGATCCCCTCCGCGGCCTCGCCGGATTTCGGTGTGCCTTTTTACCAGCTTTACCAGCGTTTTGGAAGTTTCTATCAAATGGATCCGTTAATTTTCTGCCCATCTCAGGTCATCCTCAACAATCTTTCCAGTGGACGAGTGTACCGCTCGGGCCGCTCCAATGCAAAAGTTCTGCGTGAGTCCTTGCTGGGTGAAAATAGCGAAACAGGATTATAACGGGGTGTCAGATGGATGCAGAGAATACGAGTGGTGGAGATGGAAAGAATACAGGAGGGAGTTCTTTGCCAGAAGATCTGGCAAACAAACTCGACCGGCTGGTTGCGTCTCATTTTGCCGAAAAGGAACGCGAGGCAGCCTGGGAATTAATTCGAGACCATTACAATATGCTACCGCAGGAGCTGCAAGATCTCTATTCGGATGTCCAGGACCTTTACGGCCAGGGCAGGTTCGAGGATGCCTCTGCCTTATTTGAACAATGGTTGGACGAAGCCAGGGATTTGGGCTTGATCTGAAAGGAGAAGGGAGACGTTATGAAAAAAATTCTTATGCAATTAGACACCGATCAGTTTGCCAGCTCTTTTGACGCGATCACTGCCTACGATGCCGGAGCCGACCAGGTGATGAGCTATGCGGCGATTGGTGTGGACGCCGTTCGACCCATCATTTTGAGCGCCTGCTTTACCCGCGGCATTCCTGACTTGAATAACCTGGCCGTCTGGATTGGGGGTTCGGATGTCGAGCTGGGCGAACAAATCCTCGTCAAAGCCAGACAAACGTTTTTTGGCCCCTTTAAAATCTCCTTAATGCTCGATACGAACGGATGCAATACCACTGCCTCTACGGCGATCGCAAAACTGGTGCGCCAGACGGATCTTCACGGGAAAACGGCATTGGTAATCGGGCCCGGTCCTGTCGGGCTACGGGCAGCCTCTTTACTGGCGCGAGAAGGCGTTAGAGTCCAGCTTATTTCGATCCCACCTCAGTTGCTGGGGGATCGTTTCAATGTCGTGCTTGCTCAGAAGACGCTGGCGAGTGCCCGAAAGGCGGCCGAAGCGTTTCAAGGCACGGGAAACCCGGGCGACGGGCACATTCAGGTCGAAGATGTGCTCACTATTTCCCGACTGGAAGACATATTGAAGATGGTTGAGATCGCGGTGGCCGCCGGACCGGCGGGACTGCAGTTGCTCAGCGAGTCACAGTGGGCATCATGCGAAAAGCTGCAATGGTTGATTGATTTCAACCTGACTGAGCCGCTGGGGATCGAAGGGGTCAAGCCGTCGGATGATTTCGCGGTACGCGAAGGCAAATACGCGCTCGGAGCGCTTGCTGTTGGCAATCCAAAGATGAAAGTGCATAAAGCCTGTATTGCCAGATTATTCGAACGAAACGATCTGATCCTGGATACAGATGGCGTTTATCAAATTGCCAAAGAATTGATCTAAAGTTCCACATGCAAAACGCTGGGGCTTTGCGCATAAAATATCTGTCATGAAAATTTTATTCATTGGGATCAGCGTGAGAGCGATGGCCGAGTCGGCGTTGCGCAGTGGTTACTCGTTGGTTGCTCTGGATGCCTTTGGTGACCTGGATCTACAATCCCTCTGCGAGAGCTACTCCCTAGCTCGCGGGTTTGGCTTGAAATACAGCCCGGCCGCCCTCATAATGGCCAGCCAGAAGCTCAAATTCGACGAGATGGCGTATACATCCAACCTGGAGAATTATCCAGCGGTGGTCAGTTGTTTTGCTGAACGGAAACGGGTGCTGGGCAATTCTCCAGAGGTCTTACGCCGCATACGCAAATGGCCTTGCTTGTTCAGGATCCTGGCCTCGGCTGGATACCGGACGCCTGTTACTCTCTATGCCGGGAATGGGCAGCGACCTGGTCCCGAGCGGCTTTGGTTGGTCAAACCTGTGCTAAGTGGAGGCGGATTGCGGGTGAATTTTTGGGAGAAGGATGATCTTCCGCGGCGGGGTTATATACTCCAGGAGTATATAAGCGGTCCGCCGCTTTCAGCATCCTTTCTCGCCAATGGCCGCGAGGCTGTGGTCATTGGCCTGACCGAGCAGCTCATCGGCCAATCAGAGTTTGGGGCGAGCGGATTCCGCTACTGTGGCAATCTGCTTCCACCCCTCCAGACGGAGCCAGCCATTGCGCGGGATGTGCTTGCACAGGTACAGGATATCGCTAACCTGATCACCCGCCAGTTCGGTTTGGTGGGCGTAAACGGAATGGATTTTATCCTCTCGGGAAGGGATGTCTGCCTGATTGAGGTGAACCCGCGCTTTTCCGCCTCAATGGAAATGATCGAGCGGGCTTATCATCTACCTGTCTTTGATCTGCACGTCCAGGCGGTGACTCGTGGGGATCTGCCCGTATTCAACCTGCTTTCGACAGGTTGGCCAGAAGGGCAATTCCATGCAAAGGCAATCCTGTATGCCGAAAAAACTTGCCAGGCGCCTGATACCCGGAATTGGATGAATCGCGGGGTACGCGATGTACCGGCTCCAGGGGAGCAATTTATCCGGGGGAATCCGGTCTGTACCGTGCTGGCAAGCGGTCCTACCCGTGAGACGTGTTTGGCCAACCTGATCACAGAGACAACCGCAATCAAAGGAGAATTGTATGCCTGAGCGCAAATTGATCATGATTACGGGCCGTTCGATATGCCAGGGAACGGGGATCTCGAATGGTAAGGATTTGGAGGAATATGTGAGCGCAACGATGACCCTCGAGCTCAACCCGCTCGACCTGGAGAGGTTTGGCCTGCAAGAAGGAGCATCGGTTCGGGTGAAAACGGTCTTTGGGGAAGCTACAGTAATCTGCCGTTCAGAAAAGCTGCCAGAAGGGTTGGCGTTCATGGCTTTCGGCCCGACGGTCAACCGGCTTGTCGGTGGTGAAACATACGCTTCGGGAATGCCGGACACAAAAGGGTTTGAGATCGAATTGGAACAGCTTGATTAGTGGGAGCAGCGTATGTACCAGGTGGAAAATGCCATTTGCGCTTTTTGCGGATGTGTTTGTGACGATATCATTGTAACTGTAGAGGATGACCGCATCACCCAGGCCAGGAACGCTTGTCTCATCGGAAAAGCATGGTTTCTGGGTCATGGCCAACCTCAAGATTTGCCAGTTGTGCGGATTGGAGGCCAGGCAGCCAGCCTCGAGGATGGCATTGATGAGGCTGCCCGGCTCCTGGTTCAGGCTCGCTACCCCATCATTTATGGATTAAGCAGCACCTCGTGTGAGGCGCAAAGACAGGCAGTCGCATTAGCCGATATGCTTCGGGCAAATATCGACTGCTGTACATCTGTCTGTCACGGGCCGTCTGGGATGGCGCTTCAGGGCATTGGCGAGCCTACCTGCACGTTGGGTGAGGTGAAGAATCGAGCCGATCTGATCGTGTATTGGGGATCGAACCCGGCGGAATCGCACCCACGCCATATGACCCGTTATGCGGTTACCGCCAAGGGGATGTTCATCCCCAACGGGCGGAAAGGACGGACTATCGTTCTTGTGGATGTACGGCCTACCCCCAGTTCGCGTGCGGCGGACATCCTGATCACTCCTCGTCCCGGGAAAGATTTCGAGCTTCTCTGGGCATTAAGAGGTCTGGTAATGGGGCAGAAGATCGAGGCATCTGCTTTAGAGGGAAGCGGAGTCAGTCTTGAGCAGCTATCTGATCTGGCCGGGCGAATGAAGGCTTGCCGTTTTGGAGTGCTTTTCATCGGGCAAGGATTAACCCAGACCCGTGGGAAGCATATGAATACGGCCGCGGCATTTCTTCTGGTAAGGGACATCAATCGATTTACGAAGTTCGCACTGATCCCAATGCGCGGGCACGGTAACGTCACCGGCGTGGATAGCGTCATGGCCTGGCAGACCGGCTACCCGTTTGGGATCAATTTCGGTCTCGGCTATCCGCGTTTTAATCCTGGCGAGTTTACAATGGTGGACATGCTGAGCCGCGGCGAGGCCGACGTCGCCCTTGTGGTTGCTTCGGATCCGGTCGCCAGCCTGCCTGGTGTGGCGCGAAAGCGCCTGGAAGAAATCCCGATCATTGCCCTTGACACGCATGAGAGCGAAACCAGTCGCATGGCTTATATTTCCTTCACCACTGCCACGGCGGGGATCAATGTAGACGGGACCGTGTACCGCATGGACAATATCCCGTTGCACATGAGAAAAATCTTGCCATCCACTTTTCCATCCGACCAAGAAGTGCTCAGCCGAATATTAACCCGGGTACAGGAGTTCAAGCAATGACCAGGATCCTCCATGGTGAAGTGTACGATCCAATAAACGGGATCAACGGCGAACTTCGCGACATTTTCATCCGGGATGGGCGCATCGTAGCTGAAGACCCGGACGGTCCAACGATCGATGTGTCTGGGATGGTAGTCATGCCCGGTGGGGTGGACATGCACGCCCATATTGCCGGACCCAAGGTAAATATAGCCCGCAAAATGCGGCCCGAAGACCATCGCCGGCAGGTTTACCCACGGACCCCATTTACCCGCTCCGGGGTGGGCAGCAGCGTGCCATCCACGTTTACAACCGGTTACCGCTATGCTGCGATGGGCTATACTACCGCATTCGATGCGGCCGTCCCTCCACTGGCAGCCCGTCACGCGCACGAGGAGTTTAATGATACCCCAGAGATTGACAAAGGCTTTTTTGCCCTGATGGGAAACAACGAGTTCGCGATGCAGCGGATCGCAGCCGGAGAACACGAACGCCTGCGTGATTTTGCCGGTTGGCTGCTGCAGGCAACCAAAGGATATGCGATTAAGCTGGTTAATCCCGGTGGTGTCGAGCTGTGGAAGTTCCATAATAACGTCCATACTCTGGATGATGAGGTCACGGGCTTTGGAGTTACCCCGCGCCAGATTATCCGTAGTATGGCGGACGTGGCCTTGGAGCTGAAACTCCCCCATCCGGTACACATCCATTGCAATAACCTGGGAATTGCCGGAAATTGGGAGACCACCCTGGAAACGATGAAGACTTTGGAAGACAGGCGCGGTCACATTACTCACATCCAGTTCCACAGCTATGGCGGTACGCCTGGTGGACTCTTCCATTCGAAGGTGGTCGAGATGGCGGAATATGTCAATACCCACCCCAACTTAAGCGTTGATGTAGGCCAGGTGATGTTTGGGGATACCACCTCCATGACCGGTGACGGGCCATTAGGATACCTGCTCTACCAGATTACCGGCCGCAAATGGGTCAATGTAGACGTCGAGACCGAGGAGGGTTGCGGGATCGTACCGATCGAGTACAAGGACAAAAGCTATATCCATACGACTCAGTGGGCGATCGGCCTGGAATGGTTCCTTATGGTTCAGGATCCCTGGAGGATCGCCCTGACCACCGATCACCCCAATGGAGCCTCGTTTATGGCTTACCCGCGCATCATCCGCTTGCTGATGGATCGCGAATTCCGCCGTGAATGCATGCGAACAGTCCATCAAAAAGCGTTGGTAAAAACCACCCTGCCGGATCTGGACCGGGAATATTCTCTTTATGAAATTGCGATCATTACCCGGGCTGGACCGGCGAAGCTGCTCGGGTTGAAAAACAAGGGGCATCTTGGTGTTGGGGCGGATGCCGACGTTACCATCTATGCCAGAGACGATGACCTGGAAAAGATGTTTTCCAGCCCGCGATATGTGCTGAAGGATGGGCAGATCCTGGTCGAAGATGGGCAAATTCGCCAGGAGGTTTTTGGGCGCACGTTCTATGTTAACCCCACATTCGACCCTGGAATCGAGGCTGACATTCGCAAGCACTTTGAAAATTATTATACGGTCTGCTTTGAAAATTATCCGGTGCAACTGGAACATTATCTACCCAATCCGGCAGCGGTGAGCTGCGGAACCTGATCGTCAGGCCGGCCTTTGCCAAATTTTCCTTCCCAGAATCAGGATAACTCTATGGCGCTCTATATAAATCATGTGGAAATCGAGGATACGTATGCTGAAGCTTTCAAGATGTGGGGAGCGCGGGCCATCATCACGGCGCGAACGCGAAAATGGGCCTACGAGGCGGCCAACCGGATGACCGGTTTCGCAACGTCCGTGATCGGCTGTAAATGCGAGGCGGGGATCGAAGGCGACGTGGATGATACCCTGGATGGACGTCCTGGCGTCAGCGTGCTGATATTTACACCCTCTAAAGATGACCTGCCGAAACGATTAATGGAACGCATTGGCCAGACGGTGATGACCTGTCCAACCACCGCGTGCTTCAATGGCCTGGTGGCGCCTGACAATGTGACGATCGGAGGGCAGTTGCGGTATTTCGGAGATGGTTACCAGATGAGCAAGCTGGTGGATGGGCGCCGCTTCTGGCGGATCCCTGTCATGGAAGGAGAGTTCCTGATCGAAGACAGATTTGGGATGCAGCCCTCTGTCGGCGGTGGAAATTTCTTGATCCTGGGAGAAAATGCAGATGTTACCCTGGATGCCGCCGAGCGCGCGGTGCAAGCGATGCGGAAGGTGCGCGGAGCCATTCTGCCCTTCCCCGGCGGGATCGTCCGCAGCGGAAGCAAGACCGGCTCGCAGTACAAATTCCTGATTGCCTCTACCAACGATGCCTACTGCCCCACTCTGCGCGGAGTGGTCCAGACTGCCTTGCCGGAGGGGATCAATTCTGTCCTTGAAATTGTCATCGATGGTCTGGACGAGCAGGCAGTCGAGGAGGCCACCCGGGTTGGGATCCTGGCGGCCTGCATCCCTGGCATCCGGCGAATCACTGCCGGTAATTATGGCGGCAGACTGGGCCAGTTCAAGATCGACATGCACCGCATTCTCAGGCAGGAGGCGGCAGCATGACCACTCTGAAGCTCAACCTCCAATCCAACATCCCGCTCGAAGCCGGGACAATCACGCCAGACCAATTTCAGGATAAATCACCAGGTCAAATCGCCAAGCTGCCGGTCGTTTTTGGAAACGAGCCCTTCGAGCTGGGTGACTTCTTCACAGTCGACGCTGATGGATCGAACGATATTATCCTGAAAGGAGACGCGTCACGGGTGAAACACATCGGGGAGGGGATGACCAAAGGGAATATAATCGTTGAAGGGAACGCGGGGATGCATCTGGGCGCAGGGATGCGCGGCGGTTTCATCCGTGTCGAGGGCAACGCCGGCGATTGGGCTGGGGCCGAAATGGCCGGAGGATTGATCCTTATCAAGGGCAACGCCGGTCACGCATTGGGTGGGGCATACCGGGGAAGCCGGCGGGGAATGACGCGCGGCCGCATTCTGGTGAACGGAAACGCGGGCAACGAAACCGGCAGCCTGATGCGCCGCGGGCTGATCGCTGTGGGCGGCAGTACCGGCGAGTTTACAGGCTGTTTTATGATCGCCGGCACGGTGATCGTCTTTGGCCAGCTCGGAGCTCGACCCGGCCCGGGCATGAAACATGGCACCCTGATCACTTTTCAAACACCTGAGCTGTTGCCTACCTTCCGTTACGCCTGCACTTACCAGCCCGGGTTTCTAGGGCTTATTTTGCAAAGCTTGAGAAGCCAGGGTGTACCGGTTGTGGATGAATATCTTACCGGCAGGTATCGTAGATATAGCGGCGATTTTACCGCCCTGGGGAAAGGGGAAATCCTGGTCTATGATCAGCATTAACGGTCTTTCTGCTGCGATCGTGCAAACCATGATATCTCGAGCCGATGCTCTGGGGTGCCAGGTATTCAAGTTAGCCAATGGCGCTACCGTCATCGACGCCGGAGTTCAGGTTCCGGGAAGCCTGGAGGCCGGGCGGTTGTTTTCCGAAGCTTGCCTGGGCGGCCTTGGCCAGGTAAGCTTCACGCGCCTGACGTACATGGACAATCAGGGTGAATTCTGGCTGCCCGCCGTCAGCGTCAGCGTCAGTTTCCCGCCCATCGCCTGTATGGCTTCCCAATATGCAGGTTGGGCAATTCAACACGATAAGTTTTTTGCCATGGGATCCGGACCAGCCCGGGCGCTCTATGCGAGAGAGGAGATCTTCAGCAAGCTGAACTACCAGGATAAGGCTGATACGGCCGTGTTGCTTTTGGAAGGACATAATCTCCCCAGCGCGGAGGTGGCCGAATACGTCGCCGGGAAATGCGGCCTGGGGCCAGATTGCCTGACCCTCATCATCGCTCCAACCGCTTCTCTGGCGGGTACGGTACAAATCTCTGCTCGGGTGGTCGAGACGGGTCTCCACAAAATGCTGGAATTGGGATACGATATGAATCAAGTGGTGAGCGGCTTTGGCGTCTGCCCCCTGGCCAGCATTGCCAGCGACGATCTGCATGCGATCGGACGCACGAACGACGCAGTTCTGTATGGTGGCCAGGTGGTTTACTCGGTCCGGGGAAACGACGAGGAGCTGGCCAACCTGGTCGAAAAAGTGCCTTCTTCAGCATCCCCCGATTACGGTGTGCTTTTCTACAATCTCTTCCAGCGGTATGAAGGCGATTTTTATAAGATCGATCCTTTACTTTTCAGTCCGGCACAGATTTCATTTAACAATCTGATCAGTGGGCACAATTTTCATTCCGGAAGGATAAACCCTTCGCTCCTACGTCTATCACTCCTCGAGGGATAAATTTGACCCAAAATCCCGCCCCCAAAATTGGAATCCTCTCCTCTCAGAAGGGTTGGCATGTGACTTCTCTGGAAAAGGCATTACTTCGCCAGGGAGCAGAGGCGTGTTTCTTTCCGATCCACCGCATGTCCGCCTGGATGGGTGGATATGCTCAGGTATCGGTTAATGGTCTTCCTCTTGAGGAGTGCCAGGCCTTGCTGGTTCGGACCATCCCGATTGGTTCGTTAGAGCAGATTATCTTCCGTATGGATGCCCTCCATCGCCTGGAGAACCTGGGAATCCCGATTATGAACTCACCGGCTGCGATCGAGCGAACCGTTGACAAGTACTACACCGATTTTTTGTTGAGGGATGCGGGTATTCCCACCCCAAGGACTTTCGTCAGTGAAGATTTCGCTCAGGCACTGGATGCCTTCCGGGAGATGGGCGGCGACGTGATTGTCAAGCCCCTTTTCGGCTCGGAGGGGAAAGGTATGCGCAGGGTAAACGATGAGGATACCGCTTATCGCGTGTTCCGGTCCCTTGAGCTGGACCGGTATATCTTTTACCTGCAAGAGTATATTCCTCACGGTCAGGAAGATATTCGCGCGTTTGTGGTGGGGGACCGGGTCGTTGCAGCCATGCGCCGGCGCGGCAACGGTTGGAAAACCAACTTTGCCCAGGGAGCCAAGGTGGAACCGGTGGAGCTTAGCCAGGGTCTGAAAGAATTGAGCGTCGAATCGGCGCGCCTGGTGGGCGCTGATTATGCCGGCGTGGATCTGCTGCCGGCTGAAGATGGACGGATTTTCGTCCTGGAAGTGAACAGTATTCCTGGCTGGCGCGGACTGCGTAAAACAATTTCCTTCGATATTGCGGATGTAATCATTGAGAACCTGTTATGTCACCTGAAAAATGGGGCAATAGCGGACTAAGTCCAGGCATTCGAATTGCTCAGGCGGCGCAAATAGCGTGCCTGCTGGAAGTCAGCGCCTTAAAGCCGGGTAATGTAAGCCGTCCGCATGATTTTTCCGATCTCCGTTTTGAAGACTTCTTGCTCAGCGCGGTTGCCATTGGTCCAGCCATGCAATCCGCCAGACGTAACAGCGTGGGCAAAATCATCTGGCGGGCGATCCGGGATACACAACGCGTGGTGAACACGAATACGAATCTGGGTATCGTATTGTTGCTCTCGCCGCTGGTCAAAGCAAGCAACGAGGTCTTCCGTCCCAATGTGGCGCCTGGCTCCCATGATTTGGGACAATTGAAAAGACACCTATCCGATATTCTGGCGAACCTCTCCGTTGAGGACGCACGCCTTGCCTACAAGGCGATCCGCCAGGCCCAGGCTGGCGGCCTGGGACGCTCTGCTCAGGCGGATGTCAGCGAAGAACCCACAATAACGCTCCTGCAGGCTATGGAGCTGGCAAAGGAGCGTGACTCTGTGGCGAGAGAATACGTCTCAGGTTATCACTATACTTTTGACATTGCCTATCCGGCTTTACGGGAGACCTATCTCACCACCCGCGATCTTCCTCAGGCGATTGTTCAGACTTCTATCACGCTCCTGGCCTCCATCCCCGACACACTGATCGCGCGGAAGCGTGGCAAGGAAATGGCCATACAGGTTTCGCAATGGGCCTCAGAAGCCAATGAAAAAGGCGGCGTTCTCACCCCTCAAGGCCGGACAGCATTGCAAACTCTGGATGGTAACTTGCGCGATGAACGGCATACACTCAATCCAGGGACAACTGCCGATCTGACCGCTGCGGCTATTTTTCTGCATCTGGTTTTCAATCATATTGGATAAACATCACAATTTATCCTTTGAGTAATAAAAGCTGAATGGACTTCTACCTATGGCGATAAAAGTCCATTCAGGAACTCTCGGGCATTTCACCCGGCTTCCTGGCTGACCACTTCTTCGGAAATCAAAAATAGCGGCTCGGCAATCCGTTCCAGCGATTTTGCCAGGCTGGCTTGATAGGTTGGATCGAAAAAGGATTTTACAAACGTTTCCATGTCAGGAAAATAGGCCTCAGTGATGTAACGATATGTAAGATCGTCCCGTTTCCAGCAGCTTTTCACTACGTAGAAGTCGCTTTTAAGAACGCCAGGGATGGATATATTCTCCTGTTGGTGCTCCGTCGTCCGCCATTGAAGAAATTCTTCGTGGTTTGCACCGGGAGGCAAATTATACATCACCGTGAGCTTGATCATTGACCTCTCCAATCTTTGGCTTGTATGGCTCCAGCAGGACCAAACGCCCGCAGGCGTTCGGTCCTGCAGCGTTGGGTATCATGAGAAAAGTTTCCAGATCGCCAGCTCTGCATCGGGTGGCGCCTCGCTGCCCCATTTCCGGCTTGGGCGCCAACCGAAACGGTCAGACAGCTCGACCAGAAATTCGGCGTATTTGAAGGGAGATAAGACTGCGTCTAGCACTGGAACACCCAGTGAGGTTTGCATCGTCTCATGGAAACCGTACTCAGCGGTACAGCCCAGGATCAGTACCTCGGCTCCATCCTCCTCCACGGCTCTCTTGCCTTCCGCCAGAAGCCGTTCACAGGTAAGGGTATGGTCTGCCTGGAAGTCGTGCACACCTAGATCCAATGGGCGCAGCGAAGCCAACCGGTGGCCGTGCCCGTAGGCCAGAATGTTTTCGCGCATTTTCGGGATCCACTTCCGACGGCCGACAAGCACGGAAAAGGTGTTCCCCAAATTGCTTGCGATGGCAGTGGCCGACTGGCATGGGGCTGTCACGATTGCCCTTCCCGAAACCTCCCGGGCTTCGCGCAGACCGACATCATAGAAGCAGCCAATCACGATGGCATCATACTGGCTGGCGGACTGGCGCGTTATCCGCACGATATCGCCGATGACCAATCCTTCATAAGCATGGTACTCCAGGTGTTTCGGCCGGTCGTCAGGCAGAGAAACCACATCTACCTGGGTGGCCTCCTGCCTGGCCGCATTCAGGATATCCAGGGTATCCTCGTCAAACACATCTGTGCCCACCGGGTTGATCCACAGGATGCGCATCGCTAGCTCCTCGTGATCTTAAATAAACCTGGTCCAGTTGGTCGATTGGTGTATCTATCCCCGCGAGGTGCGGCTTTCCAGCCCGTAATACCGGTTCGCCTGCTCCCGGGTGATGTAGCCGTTTTTCAGATCACCCTGTACCAGCTCCAGGTTGCGCTCCATCGGGTCTCCCCATCCAGCTCCGGTAGCGGTCATGACCTGGATGATATCATCGGTGTTCAAGGTCAGGCCGCTCACCACCGAATAACGCTCTTTGGAGCCATCGGCGCGGACGACCAGAATGTGGTTTGAGGAACCCTCGCAGCCCCCTTTCAACGGCCACGGGCGGATCCGTGAGCGAGTATAGGCGACGGTCAACCAGGCATTATCGGACCGGATGCGATAATCGATCCTGACCCCCTTGCCTCCCCGGTGCAACCCGGCCCCGCCATCTTCATCATGAAAACTGAGATAATCGACCGTTACCCCATAGCGCGCTTCGGCGACCTCCGCAGGGCAATTATATGTTTCGCCGTGCAGAGCGCAGAATTGCCCCGAATTGCCATCCACGCTTTTTGAACCGCCCCAACCGCCTAACTCGGGCTCGATCACCGCGTAGGGCCGGCCGGTATCCGGGTGAATCCCCCCAAAAAGCGTACCACACACAGAGGCAAATCCACCGGCGGGAAGCCGGTCCGGCATATTCTGCGCCAGGCAGCGCACGATCAGATCGTGAACCCGGATGGTGATCTCATAGTAGATCCCCTGAGCTGCCGGGTAAATCGGATCAAAAACGCTTCCGCGGCGAGTAATCACTTTGAGAGGCCGGAAAGTACCCCCATTGGCGATCCTTTCCGGCGAGGTAACGCCTTTGAATGCCATCTGGCAGGCGGTGACTGCTTCATCCCGGCTCATGTTGAACGGCCCATTATCTTGATCTGGATTGCCGCTTAGATCTACAATAAACTCATTATTCGTAATTTCGACAACGACCGAATAATCCGGTCCACTGTCTTGCTCTTCGACCAATGAAAACTTCCCTTTCGGCATCTGCTTTAACGCGTCCAGACTCACTTTTTCGCCATAGTCCAGATATTCCTTTACTGCCTGGAGGAATACATCTTTACCATACTTATTGACGATTTCCAGCACACGGCGCTCGCCAACCCGAACCGAGGCGACGCCTGCCCATAGATCCCCGATGAGAAAATCGGGCATGCGGCAGTTCGCGGTGAGGATATCGAATACAGATCGGATTGGCTCGCCTCGCGAAAATAGCTTGATCCCTGCCAGGATCAACCCTTCCTGGAAGATCTCCGTCGCATTCGTCGACATGCTGCCGGGCACCATACCGCCCACGTCGTTCCAATGGGCGATATTGGCCGTCCAGGCGACAATCTCATCCCCGGCAAAGACCGGCATGACCAGGACTGCATCGTTCAAATGGGTTACACCGCCGTTGTACGGATCGTTGGTGATAAAGATGTCGCCAGGCTCGATGTCTCCCGGTTTATTGAACTTGGCCACGGTCCGTTTGACGGTTTTATCCAATACACCGACAAAAGCGGGAATGCCAGCTCCGGAACCGGCCAGCTCACCATCTCGGTCAGTGATCCCGGTTCCCATATCCAATACTTCGTAAATGATCGCGCTCATCGCGGTGTGGCGCAACGCCGCGAACATCTCATCCGCTGCGGCCTGCAATGAGCTTTGGATGATTTCCATCGTGATAGGGTCATACTGCTCCGTCATAATCCACCTCCTTACTGAGCGGTTTGAATACAATAATTGCCGAAATCATCTACGTGGCAGGGCAGATCCGGGGGGATCACAACTGTAGTCCCTGACTCCTCAATAATGGCTGGTCCACGAAAAGCCATTCCCGGTTCGAGGGCTTCCCCGTGATAGATGGCGGCTGGATGGATGCCGGCCTCGACAAAATCCACGTCGCGCCTTTCTTTAATCGTTGCCTCCAGATTGCGCCCGGTCCTCGCGCGCATCTCTGGTTTCAATTTGTCGACTTCTGCGATAGCGATCAGGTGGTAACAGACCAGTTCGGCTGGCGCGTTCAAGCGGTAGGTATATTCCCTTTCATAATTCGCATGGAAATGCTCCTGGATGGCCACGAGCCGGGCAGCGTCGATCCGACCGTTGGGAAGGTCGATCTCCACAGAATGCTCCTGGTTCTGGTAGCGGAAGCGACCATAGCGGAGGAAGTGGATCCGCGCGCGTGGAATATTTTCGGCAGTATATTCCTGGATGGCCTTTTCTTCCAGGCGGATGAACGCCTGATTGAGCTGCTCGGCCGCGTCCGCTCCAGATAGATCGACCACCCGGGTTTGCAAGTAATCCCGCCGAAGATCGGTCAACAGCATGCCCCAGGCCGAAAACACACCTGAAAGACTGGGGATCACAATTTTCTTAATCCCCAGCTCCCTGGCCAGGGCGCAGGCGTGCATTCCACCTCCGCCGCCAAAAGCAAATAGTGTAAAATCTCGCGGATCATGGCCACGGTTGACCGAGATCAGCTTGATCGCATTCACCATATTATTATTGGCGATGCGAATGATCCCCCGCGCAGCCTCCTGCCGACTGATGGAGAGATTGGCAGCCAGCCGGTCCAGGGCGTTTTCGACCGCTGCCATGTCGGCGACAAGAGTACCTCCGCAGAAGTAATTTGGATTGATACAGCCCAGCGCCAGGTTTGCATCGGTGGTAGTCGCTTCTGTACCGCCAATGCCGTACGAAACCGGACCCGGAACTGCGCCGGCACTCTGGGGACCCACATGAAGCCGCCGGTACTCATCCACCCAGGCGATCGATCCACCCCCGTTGCCGATTTCCACCAAATCGACTACCGGCACCATCACCGGATACCCGGCAGAGATTTCGCTTCGCTCGACCAGGTAGTTGGTATTCAGCTTGACCTCGCCTTTTGTGATCAGCCCGCACTTTGCGGTGGTCCCTCCAATATCGATGGCGATGATATTCGGCTCGCCAATCAGCCGGCCTAAAGCGGCGGCGCCCCAAATTCCAGAGGCTGGGCCCGATTCGATCATGGTGATTGGGATCTGGCGCGCGCTCTTGATCGTATCCACGCCGCAGTTGGATTGCATAATGTAGGGCGTACAGACCATCCCCGACTCAGATAACCGCTCCGTCAGACAATCCAGGTAGCGATGAGCAATCGGCTGGACGTAAGCAGAGAGAACGGCGGTATTGGTGCGCTCGTATTCGCGCCACTCCCGTGTAATCTGGGTTGAAGTCACTGCGGACACATCCGGCCAGAGCTCATTGACCCTGGCAAGCGTGGCCTCCTCATGGGCTGGATTGGCATACGAGTTGATCAGGCAGATGGCAATTGCCTCCACGCCTTCCGTGCGGAAATCCTCCAGGATCGCCGGCAGGAGAGAAAGATCCAGCGGCTTGCTCTCCACCCCTTTGTACGAGATGCGCCCGGGCAGTTCGCGGCGCAGATGACGGGGTACAAACGGTTTCGGTTTGGCGTATTCTAAATTGAAGAAGTCCGGCCGGTTTCCGCGACCAATTTCGAGAATGTCGCGGAAACCCTCGGTCGTGAGGAGCCCAACCCTGACACCTTTTCGCTCAGTGATCGCGTTGATGACAATGGTCGTGCCGTGCACAAAGGAGATAAATTCTTTGGGGCTGATCTGGCTGGCTTCGATCACATCCATCACTCCTTTTTCAAATTGCCCAGGGGTCGTATGGCTCTTTGCGGTGCCGACTTCCCCTCCTGGGGTGACATAGACCAGATCGGTAAAGGTTCCCCCGATATCGGTTGCGACTCGAAACATAGTTCCTCCTCATCGATTGCAGATTCGTATTTCGTATAGACCTCAACCTGCAGCGCTCAGGGATGTAGGTTGAGCGTAGAGGTGGCAGCGGACCTGGTGGCCTGGCCCCAATTTGACCATCGCCGGGTCGATTTGGTGGCACACGTCCATTACGAAAGGACAGCGGGTGGAAAAGCTGCACCCTTTGGGGATATTGACCGGGCTGGGGATTTCCCCGGTGGAAATGACCTTTTTTGGCTTGAAAGCTTCCTCTTCTTCGGAAATGACCGGGATGGAGGATAACAGCATTTGTGTATATGGATGGAGTGGTTTCTGAAAGAAATCCACGGTTTCCGCGATCTCGCATATTTTCCCAAGATACATGATCGCCACCCGCGAGGCGACATTCCGCATCAAGCTCAAATCATGGGTGATGAATAGATAACTCAAATGTAGCTCCTGCTGCAAACGTAAGAGCAGATTGATCATTTTGCCCTGCACCGAAACATCCAGGGCCGAGGTTGGCTCGTCGAGGAGCACCAGGGACGGATCGGTGGCAAGCGCCCTGGCGACAGCTACAATTTGTTTTTCACCGCCGGACAGCATGTGCGGGTATTTATACATATACTCAGGCGGAAGCTCCACCATATCCAGCAGGCGTACAATCTGCATCAGACTGTCCTGATTTGGCTGGTGCAGCCGGAGAGGCATCTCGAGGATATCCTTGATAGTCCGGCGAGGATTCAAGGACGATCCCGGATCCTGGAAGACGATCTGGATATTTTTCTTGAGATGAAGTGGGCGTTTCCCGTCGGATTGAAACAGCTCCTCTCCGCGGAATTTGATGCTCCCCGAGGTAGGCGAATACATACCGACCATGGTATAGGCGACCGTACTCTTTCCCGAGCCTGATTCCCCAACCAGTCCGAGAGTTTCGCCTTCAACCAGGTTAAAGGAGATGCCATCCACCGCCTTCACCGTGATGGGCTCCTGATTTGGCCAGCCAGACTGGCCAACGACGAAGTATTTCTTAAGCTCGGTGACAGTTAGAATGTCGCTCATCCTGCCCTGTTTCCTGTTCTGCCAGAATTATCCCTGGCTTCGGTTTGATACAGAAAACAAGCCACAGCATGAGCATCATCCAGGCGGTACATTGGCGGTTTCTCTTTCTTGCAGATCTCCATGGCGCGGGGGCATCGCGGGTGAAAGCGGCAGCCAGTCGGGGGCGCCAGGTAATTGGGGATGCGCCCAGGGATTCCACTGGCGATTCCACCGCCTGTCAGACGTGGGACGGTGCTGATCAGCCCTTGAGTGTACGGATGCAGCGGGCTGGCGAAAAGCATTTTGGTCGGGGCGACCTCGACAATGTCTCCTGCGTACATGACATAGACCCGATCGGTCATCTCACGGACGATCCCCAGCGTGTGGGTGATGAGGATGACCGACGTACCCTTCTCTTCCACCAGTTTGCGCAGCAGGCGCAGGACCTGGTCCTGGATGGTCACATCCAGGGAGGTGCCCGGTTCATCCGCGATGAGCAGCTCGGGCCTCGTCGCCAGCGCCATTCCGATGCAAACTCTCTGTCGCATGCCGCCGCTGAGCTGAATCGGATAGCTCTTCAGCAACCGTGCCGGGTCTGCCAACGCAACCTCTTGCAAAGCGGCAAGCGCCCGCTGGTGGATTTCCTGGCGAGAAAGCGCTTTATCTGGCTCGGTCGAGCTTTGAATCACAGATTCTAGCTGCTCGCCAACGCTGAAGACTGGGTTTAGCGCAGCAGTTGGATCCTGGAAAATCATCGAGATGCCCCGCCCGCGCACGCGCTGCAAGAGACCTGGGCTCATCTTCAGAATATCCTGGTTATTGAAGAATATCTCGCCTTCCGGGATGTGAGCCGGCGGCACAGGCAGCACGCGCAAGATCGCCTTCATCGTTGTCGTCTTTCCGCAACCTGTCTCGCCCACCAATCCCACCTTCTCTCCGGGGCGCATCTGGAAATTGACCCCTTCCAATACCTTCAACCGCCCGCCATAGACCCTGAAATGGACGTGCAAGTTTTTGATATCCAATAGGAGCGGAGCAGAGGCCATCTTAAGCCTCCTGGGCGGCGAACATGTCCCGCACGCCATCACCAAGCAGGTTGAACCCCAAAACGACGATGACGATGGCCAGGGCGGGGAAGACTGCGATCCACCATTGGTCGGGGAGGTAGCGGGCCCCATCCGCGACCATGGTACCCAGACTGGGCTCGGGCGGCTGTACTCCCAGGCCAACAAAACTGAGCATGGAGCCGATAATGATCACCCAGGCGATGTCCAGGCTCATTTTGGTCAGGACGGGGGAAACGGTGTTGGGGAGAATCTCGCGGAAAAGGATATGGGTTGTGCTCGCGCCGGTGACCTCGGCCGCTTTGACAAAATATTCATTTCGCAACGCTACCGCCAAGCCATAGACCAGCCGGGTATACCAGGGCCACCACATTAAGGAAACAGCCAGCATTCCATTCCACAGGTTCGGTTCGAGCACAGAAGCGACCGCCAGAGCCAGGATCAACGGCGGCACCGCCAGAAAGACATCGGTGACGCGCATGATAACCGTGTCGATCCAGATCCCCTGATAGTATCCGGCCAATAGACCCAAGAACACACCCGGGGGTACTACGAGCGCCAGAACCACCACGCCCATCAGCAAGGAGGAGCGCAATCCAAAAAATATCCGGCTCAGGATGTCCCGCCCGATCTGGTCCGTGCCACAAGGATGCTGCCAGGAGGGGGATTGCTTGGCATGAGCAAAATCGGTAAAGGGCCCTGCGTGCCTGGGATACGGCGAGACCCAGGGAGCCAGGACCGCCAGCAGAATTACCAGGGTCACCGTGATCACCCCGATGACAGATAAGGGGTTGCGCGAGAATTTGTACCAGGCGCGTCCCCAGTCCTGGCGCCGGGAGTCGCGCTGGAGCTTTTTAATCTGTTCCGTATTGATGGATAAGGGGACTTCTTGCCTTAGTTGAGCTTGTTCGGCCATTCTCGCTACTCACTCCTTGCTTCATTCAACCGGATCCTTGGATCTAATTGGGCCACAATCAGATCGACCAGAATATTAACAGTGATAAAGACCGCGCCTAACACCAGGATGACAGCCGAGATCGCATTCAAATCTTTGTGCAACATGGCTGTCATCCCGTAGCGGGCCAATCCAGGCCAGTTGAAAATAAGCTCTACCAGGAACGCGATGCTGAATGTGGAGGCAATATCCAGCCCCAGGATCGAGACGGTGGGGATCAGCGATGGCTTGAGCAGGTAGCGGTTCATCACGACCCGTTCGGGAATGCCCAGCGCACGCTCGGAAGCGATATAGTCCTTGCCCAGATTATCCGCCATCGTCGAGCGCGTGATGCGCGCTTCCTGGGCGATGGAACCCAGGGCCAGTGACAGGGAAGGAAGGATCAGGTGCCACAGAGCATCGACAAAAGTTTTGAACTGGCCGGTCAGGAGGGAGTCTATGGTGATCAGGCCGGTGATGGTGCGGGGTAATTGCACATTTTCGCTCACCCGTCCGATGATGGGTAACCAGTGTAGGGTAAACCCGAACAGGAGGATCGTAAGAATAGCGATCACGAATGAGGGAGTCACGATTCCGGCATAGGAGAAAAGGCGTACGCTGTTATCGATCCAGGTGTCTTTATAACGTGCAGAGACAATTCCCAGGCCAATCCCTCCCAGGGCCGAAAGTGTCCCGGAAAAAAGGACCAGTTCCAGGGAGGCCGGGAAAAACTCGCGAATATCGGTTGTAACCGGTCGCTGGGTGATCAAAGACAGGCCAAAGTCGCCTTGCACGGCGTCACTGAGCCAGTACCAATACTGCAAAATCAATGGCTGGTTGAGGTGCATCTGTTCCCGCAGTCGATCCACCACCCATTGTGGGGCGCGGGCCCCCACCGCCATGCGAGCCGGGTCTCCAGGCATGACCCGGGCGATTGCAAAGATCACAATGGAGAGACCGAGCAGAACAAACACGGAATAGATGATCCGCCGAATCAGAAATTTTACCAATGGCATGTCTGTATCACCTCTCGATCCCTGGCTTTCCCCGTTTCTAATGAGGGTTCTCGAAGGGCAATCCGATCTCCCTCCGAGAACCCCTTGGGATTACGCCAGACGTTTCTCGTGAGCTGGTCCTGGTATGGGGGTTGGAAAACTGAATCAGACTCCTGGCCAGATCTCACTGGCAATTCACGCCGATGCCGGCTGCAAACAGTTGATACCCCATGATCACGCTCGTCTCGTTACGGGACGCGGGCCAGTCCACGCAGGTGCGATATGCGTGTTTCTCGACCTGGTCGTAGATCCATAGCGACGCCGCCCGATCCACGATCTCCGCCTGGATCTTGGCGTACTTCGCGAACCGATCCTGGTCGTTCAAGGTCGAAAGCGAGTCATCGATCTCCGCATCCAGCTTGGCGTCTTTCAGCCACTCCACCTGCTGCCACGTGCCAGTGGTGCTGGAATGGTAGCGCTGCTTGAGCATCAGGCCGGCTTCCGGCAGGTCCGCCGAGACATAGATGGTGGCAATGGAGGGGCTGGTTTCCAGCTTGCTAGTGTTTTCCACCAGGCTCAGCCAGGGGACCTTATTGATGTCAACCTTGATCCCCACATCGGCCATATTGGACTGGAAAAGCAAGGCCCATTTCTCTTCGTCGGGAACTTCAGCGACCCATTGGAGCTTGATCGGGTACTTGGCGATGTCATTCCCATACTTGCATTGAGCAAGCTCTGCTTTTGCCTTATCCAGGTCTCGGTGGAAGGTGAAGACGTTCGGGTCATGCCCGGCCAGGGTAGCGGGCACAGGCCCGACCATCTGCTTGGTGCCCGGCCATTCGAGGCCCACGGCGGCGTCATAGTCGAAGGCATAATCGATTGCCCGTCGGCAGTGCACATCATCCGTGGGGGCCATCCTGTTGTTGATCATATAGTAGAACGAGGAGAAAGAAGGAAGGGCAGCAACCTTAACATCCTGGATCTTTTCCAAAGCCTGGTAGGCTTCGAAAGACTGCCATTGGTCTGTGATTTCCAGTTCCTTATTCTCCATCAGGCTGCGGACGGTGACCCCTTCAGTTGTGCCGATGAAGCGCACCTCATCCGGGGCATTGGGATTAAATTTTCCCCACCAGTTGGTATTCTTCTCCATCAGCAGGTATTGCTCGAGGGGAAATTCCTTGACCACAAAGGGACCCGAGCCTGCGTCGTGGGTTTGCAGCCACTCCTTGCCGTAGTCGCCATTGGCGCCATACGGGCCTTCTGCCTTGATATTTTTGCGAATCAAGGCTTCATTGGCGACATACAGCCGGACGAGACTGGGGAGGAATAAGGCGCTTGGTTTGCCGAGTGTAAACTCAACGGTGGAATCGTCCACGGCTTTGATGCTTTCAACCCCGGCGGTAACCAGGTAAGCATAGCCCTCGCCGATTGCCTTGAGGCGATCATAGCTGTAGACTACATCGCTGGCTTTGAGGGGAGCTCCATCATGGAATTTGACGTCTTTTCGAAGATGGAATGTCCAGGTCAGGCCGTCTTTTGTGGTATCCCAGGACTCAGCCAACCATGGGTCGACCGATCCTTTCGCATTGGGAAAGATCAATGTATCGTACAGGTTTGCCAGGGATGTAGATCCGGCGTAATCGTTGCCAACTGCTGGATCGATCCGGTTTGGCCAGGAGAATGTAATCCTGAGGACTTTCTTACCCGCGGCCTGTGCTACTGGAGCCGTCGTTGGGGGTGTCGTGGCTGCTGGGGCAGGAGCTTCCGTAGCAGGAGCGGCGGTTGGGGCGGCCGGTTGAGCGGTAGCTTCGGGTTGGGCCGGTGATTGGGGCGAAGTCGTTGCCGTGGGTGCTGCATTACACTGCGCGAGCAATAGACCGAGCAGTGTAATTAATGCCAGGATTGCGAACTTCTTGTTTTTCATGCTCATCTCTCCTTCCTCTTTGCTTTTTCATACGCGCTTGAAATCGAAATGGTTAGCTGGTAGGCGTATCCTCAATCATTATTCAGTCTTTCACCTCCTTACTCAGCAAAACCCGGGGTACGGCACCTGAAATGAGCAGAAGTCATTGTAAAGAAGGCGCGCGCCCCCAGATGATGATGCATGGTTGATCGCCATAATTACCCCACTCATGGGGTTGGTTGGCATCGTAATGAATGCTATCACCGGCACACAGGATAATTTGCTCGTTCCCGATATGAATCATCAATTCTCCGTACAAGACGAAGCTAAACTCTTCACCAGAAAACAAGTCAAGCTTTTCGGACTGGGTGTGAGGCTGAAAGACGATCCGGTATACATCCAGTCTCCAATTTCCAATCCTGGGTGTCAAAGGGAAATATTCGATCTGTTTTTGGGGGGATGACTCTTCCGGCCCTCTCTTTGCCCGCTCGATATGCACCACATTGGTTTCGATTTCGAAAAAGTAACGCGGGTCCACATTCAGGGCTTTCGCAATTTCGAGCAAGGTGGAAAGAGAAGGCGCAGTCTTCTCCCTTTCAATCTGCGATAAATGACTCGGTGAGAGCGACACGGATTCACCCAGCTCAGCCAGAGTTAACCCTTGCTCGATACGAAGTATTTTGATTCGTTCGCCAATACCCTCGGCCATAAGATGTCACCCCGGTTATTTTGAAAACCAGAAGGAAGATAAGTGGTATTCGGAAATTAAAATATTGAAGGCGTAATCATCGAAAGAGCAACGGCAGGCTGGTTGCTCATGTTTTCGAACCTGTGTTTTGTCGTGGAAGCAAAATGCGCGCTGTCCCCGGGATACAGGTCGTAGAAACCTTCTCCAATCCACAGCCGCAAGACCCCATCCAGGATGTAAACAAATTCTTCGCCCATGTGCTTGCGGAGCTCATCGGTGGGTAAGGCCTGTGCGGCAGGGTGGTAGGTCATCAGGAAAACCGCGAGCGATCCGTGGTGAAACTTGGTGGAAAGGAGTGAATACACCGTTGCAGATCCCTCAAAGTGAAAGGTCTCGCGATGGTCAGCGCGGGTCACTTTGGAAGGATCGATCATCGAAGGGAAAAAATCGGTTACCTGGACACCCAGGGCCTCGGCAATTGCATATAACGTGGTGATCGAAGGGGCGGCCTTGTTATTTTCTACCTGAGATACAAATGCAGGCGTACAGCCGCTTCGATCGGCCAGCTCCTCGAGAGTTAGCCCACGCTTAGAGCGAAGCTCCTTGATGGTTTGCCCGATGATCCCAATTGTTGTATCCAATGAATATAAATTAGCAGAAATTCATTTTTTTGTCAATAGTTAATATTTTTAATCCATAATGAACAAAAGAATAATTCTAGAGGCATGAAATTGGATTCATTTGGATTTCTCGTGATGGATCCTCCCACAGAGATTCTTAAAAAAACCGAGATTGATCATTGATATCAGAATTGATTTGCTGTATATTATAACTGGTCTGACCTCTTACCAGATTAGCGAAATAATATGGATTGGAAACCGGCCCAAAAACCTGCTGGACTGGCAGAAAGCCGCTTGATCTCCGCCATTTTGGACGGAATATTCCCGATCGACTCATACCTGCCTGCCGAACGTGAACTGGCCGAGCAGATTGGCGTCACCCGCCCAACATTGCGAGAGGCGCTGCAGCGCCTTACCCGCGATGGCTGGATCGAGATCCATCATGGCCGACCAACGCGGGTGCGAAATTATTGGGAAGAGGGCAATTTAGGCGTATTGGGCGCTATTGCCGGTCATGCCGGGCCAATCCAATCCCATTTTGTGGGAGATTTATTGTCAGTCCGTCTGGTGATGGCTCCAGCGTATACTCGCCTGGCCGTTGATCGCTCGCCCGAGCCCGTTACCGATTGCCTCGTTCAACTCTCCACGTTGGAGGATACCCCATCGGCTTTCACCTCCGCCGACTGGCGCCTGCACCATCTCCTGACCGTCGCCTCTGGGAACCCGATCTATACCCTGATTTTGAACGGTTTTCGGGATTTGTATCAAGAGGCAGGTGAGGTCTACTTTACCCCGGTTGAGGCCCGATACTTATCCCGTTCCTTCTATACAGAATTACTGGCAGCAACTCACCTCCGGGATGCCCAACGTGCAGAAGAAATTACCTCGCGAGTGATGATGGCCAGCCTGGAGATGTGGCATTCCAGGCACTTGCCTTAACAAGGAGTAGCCGATGAAACGGTGGAATGGGTGGGGAGACGTCACCAAGATTTATCCACTCCCGCAATCTGGAGCCCGTTATTTGGCCGGAGAGGTGGGGACTGGTCAGCCAACCCCGGACGCCAGAATCGAAGAGGTGATCGCTTGCGTCCCACCGTCCAGGCTGGCAGCTCATCCTCTGGTGCAGACAGAAGCTGAGGAGCGCCTGCGCCACGCCCGTGGTCAAAGCCTTCCGGATTGGATCGCCCTGCGCTCCGGGCGTATTCCAGCTTTTCCAGACGGGGTGGCTTATCCGACCTGCGATGAAGATGTCCGCTCTCTACTCCAATACGCATCCAGCACAGGTACCGGCCTGATCCCATACGGTGGGGGCAGCAGTGTGGTCGGGCACATCAATGCACTCCCCGGCCAGACACCGGTATTGACAGTGGATATGAGCCGCATGAATGCTCTCCTTGACCTGGATCGCTCTTCCCTGATCGCCAGCTTTGGCGCCGGGGTGCGCGGTCCCGATCTGGAAGCAGCGCTGAAACCATACGGATTTATCCTGGGACATTACCCACAGTCCTATGAATATTCCACCCTGGGCGGCTGGATAGCTGCAAGGTCTTCTGGCCAGCAGTCTTATCGCTACGGGCGGATCGAAGACCTTTTCGCCGGGGGCCACCTCGAAACCCCGCAAGGTGGTCTGGAACTGCCAGTAGTTCCGGCATCCGCGGCTGGTCCGGATATCAAACAGGTCATCCTAGGTTCGGAAGGCCGCTTTGGCATTTTAACCCGCGCTGCCGTCCGCATCCGGCCGCTGCCCCAATCAGAAATCTTCCTGGCTGCATTCTTTCCAGATTGGGAGAGCGGGGCGGAGGCCGTCCGGGCGATTGTCCAGGCGGATATCCAGGTCTCAATGTTGCGCCTGAGCAACGCCCAGGAGACGCGCGCGACGTTGGCCCTTTCCGGGCGCGAGCAATTGGTCGACTTGGCTGACCGGGGGCTACCCATTTTCGGTTACGGTCCCGACCGCTGTCTTTTATACTATGGCTTGACGGGCAGCTGGACCCAGGTTCGGTTTGCCCGCCGACAGACGGATGCACTCATCCGCAGCCATCGCGGAGTGCTGATCCCATTCGTCATCGGCGAACTTTGGCGGAAGACCCGTTTCACAACCCCCTATTTACGCAATACCTTATGGGAAACGGGGTATGCGCTGGACACGCTGGAAACAGCCCTGCCGTGGTCAGAAGTCTTGCCGACGGCCTTGGAGGTGCAGGATGCGCTCAGCCGGGGATTCGAGGACCAGGGCGAGCGGGTTCTGGCTTTTTCTCACCTCTCGCACATTTACCGGATGGGGGCGAGTTTTTATGTAACTTATATATTCCGCCGCGCGCCAGACCCGGATGAAACATTTCGGCGTTGGCAGGTCTTGAAACAGGCGGCCAGCCAGATCATTCTCCACGCCGGGGGGACGATCAGCCACCAGCACGGTGTGGGGGTTGACCACGCGCCCTATTTGCCCGTGGAAAAAGGTGTGCTGGGGATGGAAATGCTTGAATCGCTGCGATGGTCAATAGACCCGGAGGGGATTCTCAATCCAGGAAAATTGATCGAAGCTGAAGACGGAGATTGAGTCCATGTGGAAGCCCGGGTGGCGAAATGAGGCTTGGTCTGAATTGACTCGGCTTTTTGACCTGATCGTAATTGGCGGAGGCATCACAGGGGCCGGGATCTTCCGCGAAGCCAGCCGCGCCGGCTTACGCGTGCTGCTGGTGGAAGCCAACGATTTCGCCTCCGGCTCATCCAGCCGCTCAGCGAAGTTGGTGCATGGCGGATTGCGCTATCTTGCGAACCTGGATTTCAAGTTGACCCTTGAATCGGTGCGCGAGCGGGAGCGGCTACTCAAGCAGGGCCAGGGATTGGTAATGCCAATCGGTTTCTTTTTCACCGATTATGCCGGAGACTGGCCACCTGGCTGGTTGTTTGGCGGCGGGTTGGTGGCGTATGATCTGCTCGCCTTACGTTGGAGGCATCGCCATATCCCTTTGGCCGAAGTACGCCAACGCTTTCCATACCTTCGCGTCAACCGGCTGCAGGGTGGGTACCATTACTTCGATGCCCAAACCGACGATGCCAGGCTGGTTCTGCGGGTGATCGAAGAAGGCCAGCGAGATGGCTGTATCGCTCTCAACTATGCCCGGGTGGAGACGCTGCTGAGCGATCGGGAGGGGGAGGTGTGCGGCGTGGCCATCAGTGACCGCGATCCTGGGGGAATAGGGCGAACCGCAGAGGTTCGCGCGCGGTGTATAATCAATGCGACAGGCTGTTGGACGGACGAACTGCGTTCCCAGGTCGGCGGGCGCCGGCGACTGCGCAAGTTGCGAGGGAGTCATTTGCTGTTCTCCGCCGCACGTATCCCGCTGACCGAGGTGGTCGGCTTCATTCACCCGCGCGACCACCGCCCGATGTATACTTTTCCGTGGGAAGGCGCGACGCTCCTTGGAACAACCGATATCGATCACACGTTGCAGCCCAGCGGACCGGAGACTGACCCGGCGCTTGATTTAGCCGAGGTGGATTACTTGATGGAGGCGGCCGATGATATCTTTCCCGACCTCAAGCTGGGAGAGGACGATATCCTTGCCACCTTTTCGGGTATCCGCCCGGTGATCGATACCGGGCAGATCAATCCATCGAAAGAATCACGCGATATGGTTCTCTGGAACGAGCGCGGATTGTTGACTGTCACTGGAGGTAAATTAACCACATTTCGCCTGATGGCGCATCAGGCGCTGCGGGCTGTCCGAAAGCACCTGCCAGGCAAGCCAGAGTTCAATGAGAGCACCCGTGTATTAGATTGCCAACCAGGGGAGGTAGACCTGCCGGTTGACCTGGCCGGAGAGCGCCGCCAGCGGATGATCGGCCGCTACGGCAACCGGGTGGAACTGGTCTTTTCTGGATCGAGAGCGGCAGATCTCACCAGTATTGGGGGTGCGGAGAGTTGTTGGGCTGAGCTGCGCTGGTCTGCACAAAACGAGGCGGTGATCCATCTGGATGACCTGCTGCTCCGCCGGCAAAGGATCGGTTTGACCCTCCCACGAGGCGGCCTGGATCAGATCGGGGCAGTGCGGGCGATCGCGCAATCTGCGCTGGGTTGGGACGATGTGCGCTGGGAAAACGAGCAGGCAGCGTACCGGGCGCTGATCGGCAAATCCTACTCGGTTCCCGGACGATCTTATGAAGAGGTTCATTCACCCAGGAGGTGCATATGCCCGGAAATCAGCTCCTAGCAATCGACCAAGGTACGCAGAGCGCCCGCGCGCTGGTTTTTGATCCGTGCGGGAACCAGATTGCGTGTAGTAAAATCTCCATTCAGCCGTATTTCTCGACCGCTCCTGGGTTAGCCGAACAAGATCCACTGGTCTTCTGGAGGGCGGTTTGTGAGGCATGCCAGAACCTGTGGAAATTACCAGGGGTGCGAAAAGAGGCGATTGGTGGGGTTTCTATTACCACCCAGCGCGGTACGGTCATCAACGTGGACGAGCATGGGCAGCCTCTCCGCCCGGCGATCCTATGGATGGATCAACGGCGTACGGAAGGCCTTCCGCCAATTGGCGGATTATGGGGACTGGCTTTCCGGCTGACCGGCATGTCCAGCACGGTTGCATACCTGCAGGCGGAAGCCGAGGCGAACTGGATCCGCACCTACCAACCTGAAATATACCGCGCGACATATAAATACCTGTTCCTTTCGGGTTATCTAACCTATCTGCTGACCGGCGAATTTTTGGATTCGGTGGGCTGCCAGGTCGGCTATGTGCCGTTCGATTACAAAGGCTTGAAGTGGGCCGGGAAAAAAGATTGGAAGTGGCAGGCAGTGCTTCTCGATCCGCGGGTGTTGCCGGATCTGGTGCCGCCTGCCGAACGAATGGGAACAATCACCCCCACCGCAGCGAATGAGACCGGCATCCCTGTTGGGTTACCGGTGATCGCTGCCGCGGCGGATAAGGCCACTGAAGTGATCGGCTCCGGTTGTCTGGACCCGCACCTGGGTTGCCTGAGCTACGGCACCACCGCCACGATCAACACCACCCATACCGATTATATTGAAGTCATCCCGCTCATCCCGCCATACCCGGCGGCGATCCCCGATTCATACAGCCTCGAGATCGAAATCTATCGTGGGTATTGGATGGTGAGCTGGTTCAAGCAGGAATTTGGCCAGATCGAACGGAATTTAGCGCTGGAGAAAGGCGAGGAGCCGGAAGCCTTTTTCGATGATCTGGTCGGGCAGACGCCGCCCGGGTCCCAGGGGCTAATGCTCCAACCGTATTGGTCGCCGGGGATCAAGATCCCCGGACCGGAAGCGAAAGGAGCCATCATCGGATTTGGGGATGTGCACACCCGCGCCCACCTGTATCGGTCCATCCTGGAGGGCATCGCCTATGCCCTGCGCGAAGCGTCGGAGCGCATCAATTCCCGCTGTCGGGAGAAAATCACCGAGCTGAGAGTAGCTGGCGGCGGAAGCCAGAGCGATGCGGCTATGCAAATCACGGCGGATATTTTTGGGTTGCCCGCTTCCCGGCCGCATGTGCCTGAGGCTTCCGGGCTTGGCGCAGCGATCGACGCGGCCGTCGGGTTGGGACTGCATCCTGATTTTAAGACGGCCGTGCGCGAGATGACCCGTGTACGGGATACCTTCCAGCCCAATCTGGAGGCGCACCGGCTTTATGATAGGCTGTACAGGCGGGTTTACCTGCGCGTGTATGACCGGCTGCGCCCGCTATACGAGGCTATTCAGGAGATAACCAATTATCCACCCCGTCATTGATTAAAATAATGGGCTGTCTGGGTGTTCTTCCGGACAGCCCATTGATTTTTTGATCTTCAGTTCTGGGAGTCAGAGGCTTTCCCAGTGATGGCTTTTACCCCAGCGAGGGAAAAAAAAGAGACCAGGATCAGAATCACTGAGAGAGTTAAGGCGACGTCCAGGTTCGATTCGAATCCAAGGTAGATGGCCATTGGCATCGTCTGGGTGCGTCCCAAGAAATTACCGGCAAACAAGATCGTCGCACCGAACTCGCCAAGCGCACGCGCCCAGCTCATCAGCGCCCCACTGATCAAGGCAGGATGAGCCAATGGGAATACGAGATAGCGCAAAATACTCCAGCGGCCGGCTCCATCCAGTTGCGCAGCCTGGATGTACTCCGAATCGATTGCGGCAAACCCCAATGAGGCAGCTCGAATATAGTACGGGGCAGCAATAAAGATCTGCGCCATCACAACCGCGGGCTGGGAAAAAGCGAGAACGATATGCAAGTCAGCCAGGACCGATCCCAGTGGGCCAGTGCGTCCAAAAGTCAACAATAACGCCAGACCTGCCACCGAAGGAGGTAAGACTGTAGGCATATCAATTAGGGTATCAACAATGGATTTAGAGCGAAATTGATACCGGCCGAGGAGCAAGGCGAGGGGAGTTCCGAAAATCAAGATCAGTACAAGGCTGATGAGGGTGGTTTTCAGGCTGGTCCACAGTGCGAGATAAACGATCGGATCCTGAAAACTGGCCACAATTCGGGCCGGCGTTGTTTGGAAAACCAGAACGACCAGGGGCACGAGAAAGAACGATAAGAGTGGCAAGGCCAATAACCGCCAGGCATTTTGTACCCAGCGGCCCTGGCGCGGTACGCCGGGCGAACTGACCGCCAATTCTCGCTTTCGTTTTTCCGACTGGATCGCCGGCGAAAGACCGGGAGCATTCGGTATCAAGCTGCCTTCTCGTTCTGTCAAAGGATTATTGGCTAACGGGTATGAATCCATATTTCGAGAGCACCGCCTGACCTTCATCCGAGAGGATATAATCCACAAAATCCTGAGCTAATTTTGGATTGGAGCTATCTTTCAGCACCGCGATGGGATACGCAGCGATCACGTTCAGGTTATCTGGAATTGCCAACTGTGTAGTCTTCCCTTCCCTGTCGGAGGTCGCATCGGTCGTGTACACGATTCCGGCATCCGCCTCGCCAAGCATCACTTTGGTAAGCACCGATTTGACATCTTGTTCGTAGGACGCTACATTATGTAGTACGGATTCTTTGTACGAGGCGCTGAAGTTGGTATCTTTCGCTGCATTGTCGAGAAAATTCAATGCATACTGACCGACCGGTACTGCTTTATCCGCCATGACCAGTTTTAACCCTGGCCTGGCAAGATCCTGCAAGGATTGAATTTTACCTGGATTTGCCTTTGGATAAACCACGACCAGTCGATTATTGACAAAAACTTTCGAGGCGGACGAAGCAATCCGATCGTTTTTCATTACGGCGTCCATCTGAGCCTGATTAGCGCTAGCGAATACATCCGCAGGGGCGCCGCTGTTAATCTGCTGGGCCAACTGCTGGGATCCGGCGAAATTGTAAGTGATTTTTACGCCAGGGTTTTTGGATTCAAAAGCTTTGCCAATTTCATTGAATGAAGCTGTCAGAGATGCGGCTGCAAAGACGTTCAGTGTTCCGGCAGGCTTGACCTGTGTAGTGGGAGAAGGCTGAGTGGATAGTGACCGAGGCGCACAGGCGCTGACGAGGAGCGCCACGATCACTACCAGGGCAAACGCGCGAGGTTTTAACATAATTGTCATTCCAAATGCACAATAATTGACTATTCAATTTATTAGTATAAGTAAAAGTTTATAATAAACCAGGACATCTGTCAACAAGATGATCAGATTACTCTAGTCGCGTTAGAGTGCGGTGGTAAACTGGGTCACCTGGCTGGCAAAGACGACCGCTAGGATTTCGTCCGCGGGCTTGAGGCCTTTTTTCCCACCATGGAGTTTTCCCCCGCCAATGACCAGGAGCAGGGTTGTTTTTTTTATCTTAACACTAAATTAACACCGACCGTACTATAGTAGGGAACGGTTAGGAGGTAACTATGGCTGATATTCTATATATTTTTGTGGCAATAGCGTTTTTCGCCAGTTGTGTCTGGATGGCAAACGTACTGCAACGCTTAAAGGAGAAATGACATGAATGTCATGTACGTGATCGTTGGGATCATCGCCTTGTTGTTGATGATTTATCTATTCGTCGCTTTGCTTGAACCGGAGAGATTCGGATGACTCTCTCAGGCTGGGTTCAAATTCTTATATATTTTGTCGTCCTGATTGCGCTCGCTAAACCATTAGGCCTCTTCATGACTCGCGTATATCAGGGTGAAAAAACGTTCCTCGATCCCATAGTTGGACCCATGGAGCGCTTTTTCTACCGGTTGGCGGGGATTAAAGCCGATGAGGAGATGAACTGGAAGACCTATGCCTTCGCGGTCATCGCCTTCAGCGTAGTCGGTTTTATTTTCCTCTATGCGCTGCAACGACTTCAATCCTTTCTGCCACTTAATCCACAGGGGATGGGTCCCACGACCCCCGATCTTTCATTCAATACTGCAACAAGCTTTGTCACCAATACTAACTGGCAGGCCTACGGCGGCGAGACGACGATGAGCTATCTGACCCAGATGGTTGGTCTGACCGTGCAGAACTTCGTCTCGGCCGCGTCGGGGATGGCGATACTGGTAGCATTTATCCGCGCTCTGGCGCGAAACAGTACGAAAACCATCGGCAATTTCTGGGTGGACCTGACCCGGACGACTTTATACATCCTCGTACCTCTGTCCATTATTGTAGCGCTGGTGTTGGTGTCTCAGGGAACCGTTCAAACCCTCGGTGGATATCCGAAGGCGACCCTGATCCAACCTGCAGTAGACGCCAAAGGCAATCTGGTAACTGAACAGACTATCGCCGTTGGCCCGGCAGCTTCGCAGATCGCAATCAAACAGCTCGGTACGAATGGAGGTGGCTTCTTCAATGTGAATTCGTCCCATCCCTTCGAAAACCCTACGCCGCTCTCAAATTTTGTAGAAATGCTTTCGATTCTGGTCATTTCCGGAGCACTCTGTTATACCTTCGGAATGATGGTCGGCGATACCCGCCAGGGTTGGTCGCTGCTTGGAGCCATGACGATCGTACTGGCCGCTTTCATGATTTTCGGGGTGGTTCAGGAACAAAACGGTAACCCAATCTTGACCCGATTGGGAGCTGACCAGACTGCAGGCGACCTGCAGCCAGGCGGCAATATGGAGGGCAAAGAGGTCCGGTTTGGATCGGTCAACTCTGCGATTTGGGCGGCTGCAACGACTGCGGCTTCGAATGGTTCGGTGAATTCCATGCATGACTCGTTCACCCCTCTAGGCGGCCTGGTTCCGCTGATCTTGATGCAGATGGGTGAGGTGATTTTTGGCGGTGTCGGATCTGGCTTATATGGCATGCTGGTTTTTGTCATCGTGGCAGTCTTTGTCGCCGGGCTGATGGTCGGGCGGACGCCCGAATATCTGGGCAAGAAGATTGAGATCTATGAAATGAAGATGGCTTCGCTACTAATCCTGATCATGCCTTTGATCGTACTGGGATTCACTGCCTTAGCTGTCAGCCTGGATGCTGGAAAAGCCTCTGTTTATAACACTGGCCCGCATGGTTTCAGCGAGATCCTGTACACCTTTACGTCACAGGGGAATAACAACGGCAGCGCTTTCGCGGGGATTGGGGTGAATAATCCGTATTACAACCTGACTGGTGGGATCGCGATGTTCATTTCCCGCTTCTGGCTGGTCGTGCCGACCCTGGCGTTGGCCGGGTCTCTGGCAGCGAAGAAAAAGGTGCCTGCCGGCTCGGGAACACTGCCGACTCACACTCCGTTGTTTGTGAGTTGGTTGATCGCTATCATCCTCCTGGTTGGGTTGCTGAATTTCGTTCCCGCCCTGTCCCTGGGACCCGTCGTCGAGCACCTGATATTGTTTGCGCATTAGAGAACGGATGTTTGAATATGATGGATAACGTTCGTAAACCAAAATATGATATGTCCGGGCTGTACAGGCGGGCAATCATCGAGTCATTCCTAAAGCTCGATCTCCGGGTTCAGGTACGCAATCCGGTCATGTTTGTGGTAGAAGTCGGGAGCGTGTTAGCCACCGTGCTGTGGATCCAGGCTCTCACCGGTCACGGCGAAGCACCAACCTGGTTCATCGGGTCGGTGGCTTTCTGGCTGTGGTTCACGGTAATTTTTGCCAACTTCTCAGAAGCACTGGCTGAAGGGCGGGGTAAGGCTCAAGCCGAAGCACTCCGTAAGACTCGCCAGCAGACGGAAGCCAAGAAACTTGCACGCATTCCCATAAAAGGAGAGCGACCCACCGATTTTATCCTGACTCCATCAACCGCATTACGCCAGAAGGATATCTTCTTAGTAGAGGCAGGGGATATCATCCCGGCGGATGGCGAGGTCATTGAGGGAATCGCTTCTGTCGATGAAGCGGCCGTAACCGGTGAGTCGGCCCCTGTCATCC
>Ga0335070_10000269_pt1 | contig 60399 bp, 55 predicted proteins | sample Lox_Sample_13_FD_206722 | JGI IMG/M metagenome (GOLD analysis project Ga0335070, IMG submission 206722) | Soil microbial communities from Loxahatchee National Wildlife Refuge, Florida, United States - Lox_Sample_1.3 | ecosystem: Environmental > Terrestrial > Soil > Wetlands | place: USA...
TTGAGAAAGAGAACACCTACCCATATCCCTGCCGCCAGGCCAGCCAGTCCGAGTATCGCATTTCCATCTCCCCCTGCCAATCGAAGCAAAGCTCTCCAGGGACATCCCAAGAAGACCAATGCACCGATCATGGCAAAGAATCCTAAGAAGAAACGAATGATCGGTGAAGAACCTCCTCGGGGTTTGAATTCCCGAAAGAGGAGTGCGGCAATAAATGCCCCCAATACAAACGCTATGATTTCTGGCCGAATATATTGAACCAGTGCGGCGCGATGGAGTCCGAGTGCTCCTGCAATATCCCTCTCCATGCAAGCCACGCAGATACCCATATTGCCCGGGTTCCCTAACTTTTGTAAAACAGCAGCAAAGACACCCACAAAGACCCCTGCAGAGACAATCCTCCAGCGAGATGCAAAAAAGTTTTAATGGTGGTCATAGATTACCCTCCCTTCCAAGAAATCGGTTTTGGATCATAGACAACCCGGAATAGATAATGGTCAGGAGGGAGGAAAAGGATGGGCAGTAGAACTCAGGACACAAGAGGACAGAAATAAGTTAGGAACACCCCTTTTCTCTCTCTCCTTCTATTGAGCTGGAGACCTAACCTAGGCCTCTTCGGGCTAGATACGGCCCCTCACTCAAGAGAAAAGGGCTTTTGGAGCTCTACCACATTGAATTCTCCCATTTAATAGAGTTGAAAATCGATACGAATTTAACTGGAAACTTTTTCTCTGTCAAATCGGAAATTTCAATAATGAGACCGATCTCTATCGAATAATCTTATTCATATTTCGCGATCCTTTCCCGTGCCTAGAATCTTCTTTTCTGTTGCTTTGACCGAGTAAAATTGATATAAATCATTCTAAAAGTTCTGAGGGAGGTGGGGAGTATGTACAAAAAGATTCTAGTCCCATTGGATGGATCGGAATTGGCAAAAATGGCTTTGGACCAGGCCGAAAAATTGGCCAAGACCTTTGACGCTGAAATCATTCTGTTTCAAGTGGTTCCCTTTATGCCCATTTACGGTTCACCAGAACTGGTCACCCCTCTGATCGTCGATGAAAAACAGAAGGAAGCCGCCGAGACCTATCTCCTGAATCTAAGCGAGGAATTGAAGAAAAGAGGTCTTAAGGTAGCGGCGACGGTGAGGACAGGGCAGCAGGTGGCCGTCGAGATCATTGACTTTGCAAAAGAGGCCGGGGCGGATCTGATCATCATGTGCACGCACGGCCGCTCGGGAATTTCGAGGTGGGTGATGGGAAGTGTTGCCCTCAAAGTCTTAACCCGAGCTGAAACGCCGATTCTTCTCATCCGTTCAAAAAGATAAATCTCTCGGCATCCGGGTAAGAAATGAAACGAGAGCATATATTTCTCATCTTCATCCTATTCCTCACTTTCCTGTCCATTTATCTCCTCTACCTCGTTCTCGCCCCTTTTCTATCGTCCATCATATGGGCCATCCTCCTCGCCATCGTTTTTTATCCCCTCTTTCAGAAGTTTCAACGCCTATTTAAAAAAAGAGAGGTCTTCTCTGCTCTCCTCATGACCCTGCTGGTCCTCATCGTCATCGTGCTGCCCTTCAGCCTTTTGCTGGCCTCTCTGGCTGGCGACGTGGTCGACTTCTATCACCAGGTGGAGAAAATGATCCAGACCGGTCAACTGCAGGCTTATTTTGAGAGAATAAAAGAAATCCCTGTTTTCAGATGGATCTTAGCCGGGTTGGGTCAATATATCGATCTTTCACAAACCAATCCTGTTCCTCTGTTACTTAACAACATTAACCGGATCAGCACTTTCATCTTCAATCAGACCACTGTTCTCTTAAAAGGGTTGTCCACACTGATCGTTGGATTCTTCTTCACCCTTCTCTCCCTCTACTATCTTTTTAAGGATGGAAGTCACCTTTTCGGGAGATTGGGGCTAATCATTCCCCTCCCATCCAGAGAAAGGGACCTTCTCATTCAACGGTTCAAGGACATGATCTACGCGACGATCTATGGAGGGATTCTGATCGCTATCATTCAGGGTGTCTTAGGCGGGCTATCTTTTTGGGTCCTTGGACTTCCATCGCCTATCTTCTGGGGATCGGCAATGGCTCTGTTTTCCTTCATTCCTATCGGTGGAACGGCTCTGATCTGGGCCCCGGCGGCCGTCATCTTAATGGTCGGAGGGGCTGTTCTGAAAGGATTCATCTTGCTCGGCCTGGGAATATTGGTAATCAGTATGGTGGACAATATTCTTAAGCCATTATTGATCAGCACCAGGACCAATATCCACCCTTTGCTCCTCTTCTTCGCTGTGCTCGGAGGGATCCAGGCGTTTGGATTAATCGGCCTCGTCGCAGGCCCCTTGATTGCCACCCTCTTCCTGACCCTGATCGAAATTTATATCCAGGGGATTAGACTCGAAAAAAATAGTTCGGAGGGATGAGTTCGTAGTTCGGAGAGATTTGTTCAGGGTAACTTGTTTGGAGTTCTCAAGTCTATTATTCCGAACTCCTAACTCTGAACTCAAAACTTTTGGTTTTCAAAGGTTGGGAGCCTCCAAAATTTCGTATTTAAAATCTTTCGCCCGGCTGGGGAGGTCCTTGAAGATCACCATAAATGGAGTTTCCTTGCCCGGGGGCGTGATCATCTCTTGTTCCGTTTCTGGTTTAATCACCATCTCTCCTTTCAAGAATTCCGCAGGCTGGTTTTTCAACTCTCCGCGAGCGATAACGCGACCGCAGACGGCCTCCTTCTCAGCCACCTTCACTTTGTCTTCATCAAAAATAACGACTCCTATTTTGATATATTTTTTACTGAACTTTGATTGATTCTTTACCTTTCCCTCGATGATAAAGAGGGGGGTCTCTCCAATCTTCTCTTGGTATCCGCTCAGATCTCCAACAATGAGACCGCCTTCCTCCGTTCCCCAAATTTGGTTCCAGAGCTCATTGATTCTCTTCACGGTGGAATCCAAATAGGGGGAGAGTCTACCCCCGGAGCTCAATTCCGACCATACGAAGAAGATACCAAAGATCAGCAGCATCAAAACAATGAGAAGGGCTAGAAATCGAAAGGGACCTCTCCTCTCAACATGCATCACACTCGTCGACCTTGAGGGTCTACTTTCCACCCTTTCTTCCCTAATCGACTCCTCAGGGGGCGGCTTCTCTATCTTTTCTGGGGAAGGCATTTCCTCCACTTCTCCCGGAGGACCCCATTGCTCTGTTGTTTCCGTAGGACCCTTTACAGAAAAAGAGAACGGCTCTTCTGTCTCTTTTGGCAGGGTCACCTCCTCCTTGGCTTTCGACTCCGGAGGAACCTCCGTTCTCACCCCGCCCGGTCCCATCAAATCTTCATGGAATTTTGCGAAGGATTCGAAATTCTCGATAATTTCCTCCTTGGTCTCGGGAGGAGGGACGACATAGAATACATGCTTACACCGCGAGCAACGGACCTTGATGCCCTCGGCCGAAATTCGAGAATCATCTAAACTGAATTTGGTTAAACAGGAGGCGCAGGTAATGATCATACAAAACCTCTATTACGCTGCGGACTCTGACAAAGGTCCCAATGGTTCTTCAGAGTCCTCACAGTTTCTTCGACATTATGATGAAAGGAATCGAAAAAATCAAGAATAAAATGGTAGCGGAATAAAGAAATGACAAATGACAAAGTTCGCACGAAGTGATGAACCGAAGGTGAATCAAGTTCAAATGAGATAAATGCGATGACCGATGTTAAGAATCAAATTCCCTACCTACCCAAAGCAGAGAATTTGACATTTGAAATTCAGCCATTTATTTGGCATTTGAACTTTGACATTTGGAATTGTCCTTTAAGAAAACTACCTTCCCAACCGTTTTTTGAACTCCTGGGTCAGCATGGGAACGACGGTAAAGAGATCGCCAACAATTCCGTAGGTAGCAATCTTAAAAATCGGCGCTTCGCCATCTTTGTTGACGGCGACAATGATATCCGATGTCTTCATGCCAGCCTGGTGCTGAATGGAGCCGGAGATGCCACAGGCGATGTAGATTTTAGGCCGAACGGTGCGGCCGGTCTGCCCGACCTGGTGCTCATAAGGAATCCACCCTGAATCGACGGCTGCGCGAGAGGCGCCCACGGCAGCACCTAACACCGCCGCGAGCTCACGGATGACTTTAAAATTCTCCGGCCCCCCCATTCCTCTTCCTCCCGAGACGATGATCTCCGCATCCGACAGGTTGACCGTTTCCGCCCCTTTGATGAATTCCAAAATCTTCGTTCTGACCTGGTCCTCGGTCATCTCGAGAGTCTCCCGAAGGATCTCTCCCTTTCTTGAATCATCCTTCGGAGGCATGGGGAACACCTTGGGCCGAACCGTCGCCATCTGGGGTCGGAAGTTTGGATGGTCAAGAATCGTTGCCATGATGTTTCCGCCAAAAGCAGGCCGATCCTGTACGAGATATTTAGTTTCCGGATCGATGTCCAGGCCGGTACAGTCCGCCGTTAACCCCGTCTCCAAGGTTGTCGCTACCCTTGCGGCAAAATCTCGCCCCTGGGTGGTGGCCCCGAAAAGGACGATCTCGGGTTTGTATTTCCGGATGAGAGAAACGGCAGCCACTGCATAAGGGTCCGTACGATATTCTTTGAGCAGCGGGCTCTCCATGACATATACCCTCTCCGCCCCGCAAGCGATGGCCTCCCTCGCAAATTGATCGACCGCTTCCTTATCCCCTAACAGCATTCCGCAGAGTTTGCATCCGACGGCATCCGCCAGCCTCCTCCCCTGGCCAAGAAGTTCGAAGGAGATACTCGGAACTTTGCCGAATTCGTGCTCGATAAAAATCCAGACATCTTTGGCGCTAACGCCCTTGGCCGCGCTCTCCTCCTCCTTGATGAGCGTGATGGCACTCACTGGACAGACCTCCACACAAGCCCCGCAGAAGGTGCACTTCTCATCGACCACGGCCTTCCCTTCCTGCATACTCAGAGCGTCAAAGGGGCAGGAAGGAATACAGGATTCGCATCCGGTGCAGGTATCCTTGTCAATGATTAGTTCGGCCATTCGCCTTCTCCTCTATCGTGTCCGTGATTCGTGAATCGTGATTCGTGATCCTTTTGATTATCTGTACGGACACGGATCACGTCTATTTAATGAATTTTGTCTCCATCAATTTGTTCACCAGAAGAGGAACCACTTCGGATAATTCCCCTTTCAAAACCTCACCGCCTCCTTTTCTGGGCTCCGGAGAAAATATCTTCGTCACCCAGGTCGGTGATCCTTTTGATCCAATATGATTTTCATCCGCGCTGATTTCCTTTGCGGTGAGGGTGGGAATCTGTGCTTTGGCCGCCTTCTTGATCCCTAACAGGGAGGGCAGTCTCGGTTCATTAATATCCTTGACCACGGTCAACAAGGCGGGAAGCGACGCTTCAACGACCTCTCTCCCGTTCTCCAGCAGTCGTTCCACCACAATCGTTTTCTTCGCGGGATCAATCTCCTTGACCTTTGAAACGTAGGTCAGCTGCGGTATTCCCAGGCGGGTGGCGATGCCTGGCCCGACTTGAGCCGTATCTCCATCGATGGCCTGCTTCCCACAAATCACCAGGTCCACATCGCCAACGACCGTCTGAATCGTCTTGGCAAGGGTGTAAGCCGTTGCCAGGGTGTCGGCTCCTGCGAAGGCCTTGTCCGAAACGAGATAGACCTTGTCCGCACCCACGGCCAGTGCGTTTTTCAATACCTCAACGGCCTGCGGAGGGCCCATGCTGATCACATGAACTTCTCCGGCATGCTTCTCTTTGAGGAGCAGCGCTTCTTCGACGGCGTACTCGTCAAAGGGATTGGTAATGCTGGCCACGCCCTCCCGGATCATCGTATTGGTCTTCGGGTCAATCTTCAGCTCCGTCGTGTCCGGGACCTGTTTGATACATACTGCGATCTTCACCCTCTCCTCCTCATCTTCCTTTAAAATGGGGCTTCCTCTTTTCGAGGAATGCCGTCATTCCCTCCTTCTGATCCTCCGTGGCGAACCCGAGGCCGAAGGCATAGGATTCCAAAGAACAGGCTTCTGTCAGGTCCATATTGAACCCTTCGTCCATCACCCTCTTGGCCAATCTCACTCCAACGGCTCCATTGGCTGCGATCTGGAGGGCCGTTTTCTTCGTCTCCTCCATCAGAGAAGCCTGTGGAAAGACTCGATTGGCGATCCCCATCTGATAGGCCTCCTGCGCCGTGATCATCTTCCCCGTTAAGATCATTTCCTTCGCCTTGCCTTTCCCGATCAGACGAGGAAGCCTCTGTGTTCCGCCGAAGCCCGGAAAGATACCAAGGGTAACCTCTGGAAAACCAAACCGCGCATTCTCCGAGGCATAGACAAAATCACAGGCAATGGCAATTTCCGTTCCTCCCCCTAGGGCGTAGCCGTTGACAGCCGCAATCACCGGCCGGTCAAAATCCTGGATCATTTTCAAGGTGAGATGACCCAGCCTCGAAAAACTCAAGGCCTCGATGGAGTTCATCCCTTTCATCTCCTCGATGTCCGCCCCCGCAACAAAGGCTTTCTCTCCACCCCCGGTCACGATAAGGACCTTGACCTCGAGATGATCCTTCACCTCCTGCATTCCGGCCTGGATATCTTTGAGGGTCTCCGTGTTCAGGGCATTGAGCGCTTTAGGTCGATTGACCGCGAGGATCCCGACCTCCCCTTCAAAAGACACCAAAACATTCTTGTATTCCATCGTTTTTCTCCGTGTCTCGTGTCCGCATTCTTAAATCATAATTCTTAATTCTGAACTCTTAACTTTTTTCTATAATCATGGCCATGCCTTGACCACCGCCGATACAGAGCGTGGCAAGACCCAGATTGACTTTTCGGCGTTTCATCTCATGAAGGAGAGTGACGATCAACCTTGCGCCTGAGCATCCGATAGGATGACCCAGCGATATCCCGCTCCCGTTGACATTCGTCTTTTCCATGTCAAATTGCAACTCCCGGATGCATGCAATCGCCTGGGAAGCAAAAGCCTCATTCAGTTCGATCAACCCGATGTCATGGAGAGTCACTCCAGCCTTTCTTAAGACCTTCCTCACAGCCGGAATAGGACCTAAGCCCATATAGGCGGGGTCAACCCCTCCGGCAGCATAGGCCCGAACGGTTCCCATGGGTTCTACCTTCAACGTCTTCGCCATTTCTTTAGACATCAACAGGACAGCGGCAGCCGCATCATTGATCCCGGAGGCATTTCCTGCGGTCACGGTTCCTCCTGGTTTAAAAGCGGTCGGGAGTTTTGCCATCTTCTCCAAAGACGTATCCATCGGCCTTTCATCCGTATCGAAGATGATTGGCTCACCCTTCTTTTGCGGGATCGCCACCGGAACGATCTCTTCCTTGAAAATCCCATTCTTGATGGCTGCCCTCGCCCTCTGATGGCTTAGCAATCCCAATTCATCCTGATCTTTTCTCGATATGCCATACTTCTCTGCAATGTTTTCGGCGGTGAGTCCCATGTGGTACCCATAAAAAATCTCAAAGAGACCGTCGAAGACCATCAAATCGATCATTTCTTGGTTGAACATCCTGGCTCCCCAGCGACCCAACGGGAAAGCATAAGGAACCTGACTCATGTTCTCCATTCCCCCTGCCACCACAACCTCTGCCTCGCCTGTCATAATCGATTGAGCACCCAAAGCAATGGCCTTGAGACCCGAAGCGCAGACTTTGTTAATGGTGAAGGCGTTGGTTTCCTTCGGAACGCCGGCGTGAATCATCGCCTGACGCGACGGATTCTGTCCCTGTCCGGCCTGGAGGACATTGCCCATGATCACCTCATCGATTTGAACCCCTTCCGCGGAATCATCCCATTGCTGATGGGATTTCTCCAGCTCTGTCATTCCCGTCCATTTAAATGGATCAGGAGCCACGTCAAGAAGTTCTTTCTTAACGATCGGCTTAAGCCGAGCCCTTTTAAGAGCTTCTCTGATTGCGATGGCCCCTAATTTGATTGCCGAGACCTCTTTCAGGGAGGCCCCGAACGTGCCGATAGCCGTCCTGGCTCCACTTACAATGACCACTTCTCTCATTTGACTCTCCTCTCAATCCACCTGAGGGCGGATTTAGTATGAAATAAATAAGATAGACGATCTCTTCACTTAAGAGATATTTCTTAAAAGTATTTTTTTTAGCTCAAAACATTTTCTTTGTCAACCTCTTTCTCTAACGATGAAATATTAATACATTCTTCTTAATTTCGATAGGTTGGCTGCAGTGGAGATAGCTTTGACGAGATTGGTTGGGTCGGCCAATCCTTTTCCGGCAAGGTCATAGGCTGTCCCGTGATCGACCGATGTCCTGATAAAAGGCAATCCCAATGTAAAATTGACGCCCTCCCTGAAATCGATCATCTTAATCGGGATGAGGCCTTGGTCGTGATACATAGAGATCACGGCATCGAAGGCGCTACCGCTTGAAATGTTGAAAAAAGAGTCAGCGGGAAAAGGCCCTTCGACATCCATTCCAAGGGATCTTGCCTCAGCGATGGCCGGAAGGATTTCCCTTTTCTCCTCTTCTCCCAAGAGTCCCTCTTCTCCACAATGGGGATTGAGGCCTAGGATAGCCAGTTTGGGGTGAGGAATCCTGAAATATTTTTTCATCCCTTCCTCCGTCAATCGAAAGATGGAGAGGATACGACTTGAAGTGATCCATTCTGAAACATCCTTAAGGGGAAGATGGGTTGTCACCAGGACGATTTTCCATTTCGATCCCAAAAACATCATGGCGACGGAGGAGACTTGAGCCAAATGGCCTAAAAGCTCTGTGTGGCCCGGGAATGGGTAACCCGCTGTATTGATCGCCCGCTTATTGATCGGACAAGTTGTGATTGCGTCTAACGCTCCCCTCGTCGCCCACTTGACCGCCTCTTTGATATATCTCACCATCGCCTCTCCGCATGCTCTGTCCGGCTGCCCGAAACGGAGGGAGGTGATGTCTAATCGGCTTACAGGGAGGAGGAATATTTTCTCAGGGAGGTATCCGTCTTCCGGAATTTTCTCGATGACTTCAATGGTGGCGGAAAGGCTTTGTATCTGGATGGCTCTTGAAACCACCTCCCGGTCACCAAAGATGATCGGCCGGCAGGCTCGGAAGGGCTCTTCCATGGATAAAGCCTTCACGATGATTTCCGGCCCGATGCCGGTCGGATCACCCATCGTGATTCCAATAATGGGAAGTTTCATAAACAAACCTTAACGAAAAGGGTTCCGGGGCCAAGGATTCGAGGGCTCGAGACTAACTCTCCCGCCTCCTCGACTTGTCAGTACGACAACGGTTTATATTATACAAGACTTACCATCCTTTAGAAAGAAACCTTCTTTGTAAGTAGATGAGACTGTTTTTTCCATGTCCCATGTTAAAAATGGAGCGTTGTTCTTCTCAATAATGCAATCATCGGAATTTGATACGTCAACTATAATCCGGAATCATCCAATGCGGTCTTGTGATTGCCCAATCTCTTAGAGTATCAGGCAGCCAATTTTCAAGGTCCCTTGCCAGATAAAATCGGGGGAAAAGTAGCTCATCCTGAGAGACCATAATACCCTCCGCTATAGCCTTCTTTGCCAGGATAGTATGGGGATAAATCCGAACGCCAGCAGTGATCTTTAAGCTGTCCAATTTAAGAGAGTCTGCAAAGGTAAGGCTTTCTTCAACTGACTTCCTTGTCTCACCCGGACTCCCGAGTAATAAGAATCCCATTCGTTTGATGCCCTGCTCGGATAATATCTCTGAAATTCCTCGCACCTCTTTAAGGTGAAATTTTTTGTTCATATTCTTCAGAATTCGTTCAGAGCCACTTTCAAATCCCATACTTACTTGCTCGCAACCAGCCCTAACCATGTCGGCTGCCAGTTTTCGATCAACATGCTTAGGGTAAAGGATGCTCCACCATCTTATATTCATGTCTCGATCGATAAGCTTACGGCAGATTTCCTTTGCATAAGAGGGTGGAAGGTTGAAGGTATTGTCAACGAAGTAGAACTGATGAACCCCGGCTTTCCGCCACCGAGCGATCCAGTCGACCACTGTCTCCGGAGTATGTTTTCGCAACATCTGACCTTCAATCATTCCCGTGCTGCAATAACTACAGTTCATAGGGCATCCACGTCTCGTCTGAACTGGCATCCAGAGTTCTTCTTTTTGATATGGCATTGATAGGAGGTCGGCGTGAGGAAGTGGCAACCGATCCAGATTTTTTTCAAACATTCTTTTACACGGATGGCTCTGACCGGGAAGATAAAGACCCGGCATTTCCAGAAGGCTGGCACCCCGCTCTATCCGTTCTAATAAGTCCGGGAAGACCCCTTCTCCCTCGCCTTGAATTCCCATATCGGCACTTAAGAAGGACAGGGCACCTTCCGGGAAAATGCTGTAACCTGCTCCACCCAAAACAATCTTAGCTCCTGAAAAACTACGACAAACCGCTACGATTTCTTTGACCGGATCCAATAAGAATCTGGGGTGTGCCATATTCTGGTCATCAATGTTTCTGACGGATATACCGATGAGATCAGGACGAAATCCTCTAATAGTCTCTTTGAGAACCAATTCGGCATCCTTTTCGGTCATCAAATCTACCATGGCCACTTCATGCCCCGCCTTTTGCGTCGCGGCGGCAACACATGCCAGCCCCAGGGGCAAGGTGGGCATATTTATTTTCTCTGTGTTGGCCGAAATGAGTAGGACCTTCATTGCTTGCAATCCGAATGACCTCTCAAACTAATAAACCCTTCAACAATCAAGTGTCCGCATCTTCTTACGCAAACCCTGAAACAAACATCTCAAAATCTCTGAGCATACTACTTGCCTGTCCGCCACTGTTTCTCAGCAATAGATTTGAGGTTTTATTCATATGCAGTATAACATTAATATTCTGAAAGAAAAGACGATAGAAGTAGTTTATTCGATTGAGCATCCTGAGATCATTCTTGAAAGCGGAGAGAAATCTCGGTTGGGAACTGAAAGGATGACGCATCAAGTTATTGATGGAATAGCTGGGTCAATAGATGGCTATATTCTCGACCATAAGTATGAGTTAGTACCGGGTAATTGGAAAGTGAGTATTAGATATAAAGGCATAGAAATATCGCGAAAACATTTAAAGTCTATTAAAGGTATCAAACGGCTGCACCGGATCGCCGATAAACCTGGTTCCCGGTGGCATTCTCGTTATGAGATGATAGGAGAAATATAGTATGAAACGATTTAGCCCACTCTTAGTCTTAACGGTAATTTTATTCCTGTTTGGTTGCTTGACCATGCGGGGTGGAATTACACAGAATACTATTCCTGACCAGGAGCTATCCAAGAGGCAGGTTGGCAAGTGGCTTTGCAATGATCCAACAGGAAAATCTGAATATACATCTAAAGCCGACGGAACGTGGTCCGAGGAAGGGACATATTTTTTTAGCGACGGTAATTATGAAGTTCATTTGAAGGGAGAATGGTATAAAGGCGGTTACTATTACAAAGGCTTACTGAAAGCAACACGCCGAACAGAATCAGCCCTTACAATTGGATAAAATTCAAGATAATTACGATCAATGAAAAAGAGAATGTAGTTGAAATGCCCACTGGGGAATTGCATCGACACCAGAGAATCAAGTAACCACAATATAACAAATCACTACCTTTAGGTGAATAAAAGTCAAGCTTCTCCTAAGAATCGACTCAATCCGATTGGGCTCATCGAAGGCAGAAGACCTCTCGGGACTTACCTGCACTAAGATCGGATTTCGCAAAAGCCCCAGGGTCGCTTTTGCAGAGGCACTCTGTGGCATAGTGAGGGTACGGAACAATTACAGTTTGATTTCGATGACGGCTTTTTCTTTCAGCGTGCCGAGGAATTGTTTGAACGCCTTCTCCGTTTCACCATCGTAATAATCTGCCTTCACCTTCTCACTCACCTCCTCGTAGGGAAGAGGTTCCACTCCTTTTCGATCCAGAAGTTTAATAATATGGAAGCCAAATTCCGTTCGAACGAGCCCGCTCACCTCTCCGACCCTGAGACGCAGCGCCTCTCTCTCAAAAGCAGGGAAGAGTTCTCCCTTCTTAAAAAAACCTAAATCTCCGTGATTCCTCGCCGAGGCATCCTGTGAGTAAAGAACGGCCATCTCTCCGAAATCCTCTCCTCTCTTAATTCTCTCCAGGACTTCCTGACCTTTCTTCCTGATTTCGCGAATCTCCCCCGGAGCGGCTTCCTTCGGAATGACGAAGAGGATGTGGCCGGGGCGATAGGTTTCTTTCATCCGATAGCGACCGACATTCTTTTGGTAAAAATCCCTCAACTCTCTTTCTCCGGCTTTCGCTTCAACCTTTACCGACCAGCTGATCAACCTCTGGCGCTGGAGGCCCTTTTCGATCTGCTTCTTATAAGTCTCCAACGTCAGACCTTCGATGGCCAACGCCTTTTCCAAAGCCTCTTGGGTGACGGCGTTTCGCCGCTTGACTTCCTCCAGAGTGCCTTCAATCTCTTTACTGGAAATCTTGATTCCAGCTTTCTTCACTTCCTGGTCAATCAATTTCTCCTCGATCAGCCTGTCCAACACCTGCCGGTGCAGTCGCTCTTTTCGGTCCCGCCTCTCCAAACGATCCCCGGCCGTAATCTCTTCCTTAAGAGGGTCGATCCACTTTTCAACCTCGGAGAGGGTGATAATTTCTTGATTGACCACTGCCACCACGCGATCCACGACTGCCTCGCTGAAAGAAACCGGTCCGTATAAAAAGAGTAAGAATCCTAAGAGCACAGGAAACCTTTTCATCTTCTCGCTCCTCCCTTTTATGACCTGAGCCATTTCTTGTTGATCTTCACTCTCGCTTTCCCCTTGAGACTTTTAAACCATTTTTGATAGTTCTCCTCCCCTTTCTTTTCCTCGAGGTCTTGGAGAATTCCCGATTTGGCTTCTTCAAAGGAAATCTGCCGAGGCTCAGTTTTTTCTTCCAATTTAAAAATATGATACCCATACGGGCTCTTGATCACTTCACTGATCGCTCCGACCTCCATGCTGAAAACGTAGTCGAATTCGCTCGGCTTCTCCCCCCGGCCGAAATAGCCCAGATCCCCGCCCTGAACCTTTTCGGGCCCAATCGATTTCTCACTCGCCACTTTCTCAAAGTTCTCCCCCTTTTTTAGCCGTTTCAGGATCTGGATGGCTTCCTCCCCATCGGCCACCACAATCTGACGCACCCTTACCTTCTGACCAATCTGGAATAAGGACCGATGTCCTTCATAGTAGCGAAGGGCTTCCTTTTCATCGACTTTTCCCTGTGAACGAAAGACGGTTCGAATGACCTTTTCCGCTAATAATTTTTCTTCCAGACGGACCTTCCATTCCTCCAGGGTCACCCCCTTGAGCCCCAGTGTCTCTCCAAATTCCCCTCCCGAATAGTCTTTCTTTATTTCGGAAACGGCCTGATTCAGCTCCTCGGGAGAGACCTTGATCCCCAGGCGCCGGGCCTCTTGGACGAGAATCTTGCGCTCGATCACCTGGTCGAGATAGGCTTGCTTCAAGTCTCCATGGCCTGCCCCGGGGGCTTCCCTCCCCGGTTCTAAGATCAATTCCTTAAACTCCCTGTCAAAAGCCTCTACCGGGATCTGTTCCTCATTGACTTGGGCGATAATGTTTCCGGGAAGCCCTGCATCTCTTTGGCCACATCCCCCCAGGAAAAATAAAAGGATACTAAAGATGAGGAGAACGGGAAATTTCTTCATTTCTTCCCTTCTTTGGGCTTCGCTTCCTTTTCTTCTTTTTCAGCCCATAGCTTCTCATTGATGAGGATCTTGGCTTTCGCTTTCGCTTCTTTCACATATTCGAGATAGGCCTCCTGCTTTTTCTTCGGCTGCAGGAAAAAGCGGATTCTTTCCTTGACTTGACTCAGGGGCCTTAAGGTGCTCCCCCGCATGTCTTCCAATCGGATGATATGGTATCCATAGGGAGTGCTGACGACCTCACTGACCTCCCCTTTCTTTCTGAGGGAGAAGGCCGCTTCTTCGAACTGAGCAAAGGGGGGTGCCAACTGCCCTCGGCGAATATAGCCGAGACTCCCCCCATCCGCCTTGAAGTTTCCAATATTGTACGTGGAGGCTAACTTCTCAAAACTCTCACCCTGCGAGAGTTTCGTCACCACTTCCTTCAAAGCGGGCTCCGTGTTGACAACGATGTGACGAATCTTTATCTCCTGTGGCTCCGTAAAGAGGGCCTGGTTCTCTTTATAGTATCGTTGGATCTCCTCTTCTGAGACTTCTCCTTTTCCTCTCAATCCTTCTTCAAGAAGGGCATCGATCAGGATCGCCCTTCTCGCATCCTCAATTTTAGCCACAACATCTTTTTTCTGATCGAGGCCCTTCTTCCTCGCTTCCTGATAGAGCACCTCACGAGGGATCAGATAATTCTCAAGAAAATCTCTTGTCCCCTTTTCACTCAACAACCTCATCTTTCCTTCCAGGGGTTGCTTTTCCAGCATCTGCTGGAATTCGTCCAGAGAGATAGAAACGTCGTTGATCCTGACCAGATCTTTCTCCCCCAGCCCTTTCTCCCCAGACTTCTGGCAACCCGAAAAGAAGAAAGAGAGGGATAGCAAAATCCCTAAAAGAATCAGTCTTTTCGCCATGGTCTCACCTTAAGAATCTACCCGTAGATTATTTCCCCTCTTTGCCAAAAAGGGGCACGATGATATTTACCACATCAAGCCAAGGCGTGCAATAGCTTTTTAGCCGCCCCAAAGGGATCTCGACTTGCGTCAGGCCAGCCTTCGATGACCAATTTAGAATCAGGGGTGAATCGATATTTACCCTCCCCTCGATGCACAAAATCCACTACCCTTTGCGGAGGAACCCGGGTACGCTCGTCAAAGGTAAGAACAAATTGAGAGGGGGTCTCTTCAAACTTCTTAATGGCCATTCTCGTCAGAAGAATTTTCACCTTGATCACTTCCAGGAGGTGGTCCACTTCCCTGGGAATCTTCCCAAATCGGTCGATCAGTTCATCTCGAATCATTTCCACTTCCTCATCAGAGCGAGAAAGAGAAAGCCTTCGGTATAGACTCAGCCGTTCTCCTGGATCCTCGACATAGCCCTCTGGAATGAAGGCGGGAAGATGAAAGCGAATCTCGGGAGTGATTTCTTCCGCCACTTCCTCGCCTTTCAATTCCTTGACCGCTTTCTCCATCAATTGTGTGTAGAGCTCGAGCCCTATGACAGCAATGTGCCCGGATTGCGAAGGCCCGAGGAGATTTCCCGCTCCTCGAATCTCCAAGTCCTGAATCGCAAGTTTGAACCCGGATCCCAGCTCGCTCAACTCCTGAATGGCCCGAAGCCTCCTCATGGCATCCTTGGAGAGGGTGAGGCCTCCGGGAATAATGAGATACGCATAGGCTTGGTGGCTTCCCCGCCCCACTCGTCCACGGATTTGATAGAGGTCTGCCAGGCCAAAACGCTCGGCGTGATTGATCAGGATGGTGTTGGCGGTCGGGATGTCCAAACCGGATTCGATGATACTGGTACAGACGAGAAGATTCACCTCCTTCTTGACGAATTGGACCATCACCTTCTCCAACTCTCTCTCCCTCATCTGACCGTGAGCCACGGCCAGGGAGGCCTCTGGAATCAGTCGCTTCAAATGGTTCGCGATCGTATGGATGTTTTGGACGCGGTGGTGGACGAAGAAGACTTGTCCCCCCCGCTCAAACTCCCTACGGATGGCGTCTCGGATGACTTCTTCATCATAACGGATCACCAACGTCCGAATCGACAGGCGATTTTCGGGAGGGGTCTGAATGAGGCTGAGATCGCGAATTCCAGAGACGGCCATCTGGAGCGTCCTCGGAATCGGGGTTGCCGTGAGCGTGATCACATCCACTAATTTTCTCATCTGCTTCAGTTTCTCCTTATGGGAGACGCCGAATCGGTGCTCCTCATCAACGACGACCAGCCCCAGATCCCGGAAAGACACATCCTTCTGCAAAAGTCGATGTGTCCCGATCACAATATCCACCTTTCCTTCCTTTAGGCGATGAAGGACCTCCTTCTGCTCTCGTGGATTTTTAAACCGGCTCAAGACCTCGATGACCACCGGATAAATCCTGAACCGCTCCTTAAAGGTCTGGTGGTGCTGTTGGGCCAGAACCGTGGTAGGGACTAAGATGGCGACCTGCTTTCCACTCATCACGGCACGGTAGGCAGCTCGAATTGCCACCTCTGTTTTCCCGTATCCCACGTCTCCGCAGATCAATCGATCCATGGGTTTAGGGCTGCTCATGTCCTTGAAGACCTCATCAATCGCTTGCGTTTGATCCGGGGTTTCTTCATATTCAAAGGTGGCTTCGAACTCTTTATAGAACTGATCCAATGGAGGAAATTTGATACCCTCAAAAACCTTCCTAGCCGCATAGAGGTCGAGGAGTTCTTTCACCATCTCTGAAACAGCGGCCTTCGCCCTCTTCTTCGCCCTCTCCCATGAATGACTTCCCAGTTTATCCAGTCTGGCGCATTTCCCAGCTCCTCCGATATAGCGCTGAACTAAATTGAGCCGGTCCACGGGAAGATAGAGTTTATCTCCGTCTTGATACTCCAAGAGAAGATAGTCGTTCGAGACCCCCCAAATCTTCAAATGTTTCAGTCCCCTGTAGCAACCTATTCCGTAGTCGATGTGAACGATGAAATCATCCTCTCGAAGCTCACCGTATGAGGAGAGAGCCGGGCTCCCTTTTTGCCAGGACGCTGAGACGAGAGGAGACCGAACCTTTCCTTCAGGAAGCCTTCTTCTTTCGCCGAAGATTTCCTCTTCGGTTAGAATCACCCATCCCTCCCGGGGGTTTCGAAACCCTGAAGAGAGGGAGCCCACGAGAAGGAGGAGACCTTCTTCGGACTGATCAAGGGCCTCTCCGAACCTTTTCGCCTTTTCCAGTCGTGGTTCCGCTCCATACTCTGAGAGAAGTTCTCTTAATCGTTCTGCTTGGCCCTGGGTATGGGAGACGATGAAGCTCCTCATCCCTTTTTCCCGCAAATCATGAAGGTGTTTCAGGAGTACCGAGAAAGGAGAGGCTTCTGGGGAACTCGTTTTCCCGGAGAGGGCGATTTTCATCTCTCTCTGGAGATTCTCGTTGGTCTCCGTCTCAAATGAAAAAACCTCTTGACACGCGGAGGGGGCAAGAGGGCCTCCTTGGAGATAAGCCGTTTGAAATCTTTCAAGAAGTTTGGAGACCTCTTTGCCACTGAGATAGGTCATCTCCGGGGCGGGCACAGCCCGCTTTTTTGACAAGGCTTTCTCATGATGCTCCTCAATCAGGCGGAAAAAGGCCTCGGCTTCTTTCTCTACTTCGTCGCCTTCTTCGATGAAGAGAGTTTCATTTCCTTTCAGATAATCCAGAAGAGTCTTCAAGGGCTGAGCAGAGGCATCTTTTGAAATATCCCTTGCCGGGAGGAGGATAGCGTTTTCCATTCTTCCCTGAGGGAGAGAACGCTGGGTCTCTGTCTCGAACGGACGGATCGACTCTAACCGGTCTCCGTCAAATTCCAGCCGGAGGGGTTCTTCATAAAAAGGAGTATAGAGGTCAACGATTGCCCCCCGGACGCTGAAATCCTCCCTCTCCTCGACAACCTTTGCTGACGTATATCCTCCTTCGGAAAGAAAATGGATCAATCGGTCGCGGTCGACTTCCTCTCCCACAGAGAGGGAATAAACGGATTCTCTCAGGTCGGCTGGAGCCAGAACCTTCTGCATCAATGCCTTGATGGAAGTGACGATCACCGCTTTCTCGCCTTTCAGAAGGGAAAAAAGGACTCTCACCCGTTCCCGGACGATCTCGGGATGAGGGGGAATTTCATCATAAGGAAGGGTTTCCCACTGAGGGAAGAGAAGAGACGGAACCTCCGAATCTCTCGTAAAAAATCGAAGGTCTTCGAGGAAAACCTCAGCACTCCTCAGGTGGGGGACGATAACCAGCAGGGGCCCCCTCATCTTTTCTCTCCAGTGTGACAAAAGGTAGGCCTTGGAAGAACCCGCAAGACCGGTTAACCCGATGCGTCTCCCCTTCTTCCATGGTCCGGAGTCAAGCCACAAATCAATAGGAGAATAGGTTTTCTCCTTTGTCCATTCCGCCATAGCACTTAATTCTTCAATCAAAAAGGGATAGGTGTCAAGCTCAACGCGTGTCCGCGGCCCCGCGTGCAAAGCAGGGCTTGCGGTCTACGTGCCGGTCACGAATCACGAGCACGGTCACGTTATTTTTCTGCGTGACCGGTAGAACCGAATCCATTTTAAAGCGAGAGGATAGGCAGCGAAACTGAGGAGGGTGCAGAGAACTAACGAACCGATATTAAAAGAGAGGAAGAGACCCCGCTGGGCAGAAATTCGATTCCAAAAATCGGACCCCATAAACCCTCTGTCCAATCCCAACTGAAAAATTTCTTTGAGTACCGTCCAGTCAATCCGAAACCCCGTCACCCTCATCCCGATCCATGTGGCGACCATATAAAAGGGAACGATCCACCAGGGACTATTTGTCCAGACTCCCAAAAGAATGGCCACCCGGTTCAACCCAAATAGAAAAGCAATCGCTAACCCGCCAAGGGTGTGAAACCCTAAGAATGGTGAGAACCCTAAGAAGATGCCGACGGCATAGGCCAGGGCCGTTCTTTCAGGCGTATCCTTGATATGGAGAAGTTTTCCAACGAGATCTTTTAAACGGAGCAACTTACCATACCCCCAAATTCCCCAGCCCCCTTCATGAAAGGGCGGAGGGGTATTATTCATTTGATTGGATGAAGGCATTCCTTCGTGAGAAAACAGATGTTACACTGCGGATCTCTTGCCTTGCAGACGGATCTCCCAAATCGGATCAGGTTGAGGTGCAGCGATAAGGACTTTCCTTTTGGAAGGAAGGGTACGATCCACGGGTGTGCTTTCTCCGCACCCATCCATTCCGGGAGAAAACCGAGACGTTTGCCCACCCGGAGGATATGAGTATCCACGGGAAACGCCTCCCTCCCTAGGCCAAAAAGAAGGAGACAGTGAAGTGTCTTGGGGCCAATCCCTTTCAAGGAACCAATCGTTTTCTTAATTTCCTCAGAGCCCATCTTTCTTACAAAGGCGAGACTCATCCTTCCTTCACGTTTTTTGATCCAGTAAAGGATTTCATGGATACGTCTTGCCTTTTGTTCAGCCAGTCCGCCCGGTCGAATCGCTGAAACGATGTTTCTTGTCTTTGCCTCAAGGACGTAATCCCAACGGGGAAATCGTGTTTTCAATCTCCGGTAGGCTTTGTCTCGATTTTGATCGCTGGTATTCTGCGAAAGAATGGTCTCGATGAGAACATCGATGGGATCCCACGGACTTTCTCTTCGCGGGATCCCGTACTCCTTTTCCAGGAGACGAGTGACCCTGCTTACCTTTGCTTTTAAACCCTCACATCCTTGCCATCGCCTCTCTAATCTTATCACTCAGTTGCCCTTTGAGAAAGTCCTTGATCCTTGTCTTGACCGTCCTCACAAACCCCTGATATGTTTCTCTCCCTGACAGTGTCTGAAGATAGAATTCTCCCATTTCCGGATAGCGTCTCAGTGTGCGATAGGCCAATTTTGTAAAACGAAAAACGAAACGAGACAACGTCTGCGCCCATTTCAGGTTCCCGCAGATATCCGAATGAACAGCCCTCTGATAATAGTTAGAAGGAGCAATCCCTTTCTTCTTCCATTCCATGATCGCCTCGCCGGCCAGCATACCGCTTCGAATGGCATAGTAAATGCCTTCCCCTTGCAGGGGGTCCACCAGATGGGCAGCATCCCCCACCAGAAGAATTCTCCCCTTGGAGACCTTCTGTTCTTCATCATAGAAAGAAGGGAGAAGATGACCCACGACCCTCCCTACCTTTCCTTCCGGGATGTAATCCAGCCCCTTGAGGAAGGACTGGAGGTACTGGCGGGGGTTCATTCTTTTCGTCTCTCTAAACATTCCCCCAATCCCGACGGAAAGCCATTCCCTTTTTGGAAAGACCCAACCGTATCCGTTAGGAACCCTCCCGAAATCTAAATTGATGAATTGAAGCTCCTTTGGCGGAAAATGGATCGACGAATCAAAAGGAATCTCGCTTTCTAACGCCACTCCGTTTCCATCGTTCCTCTGCAGTGGTAGGGGTAAAGACCTGGAAACGGTGCTCCTTGCGCCATCCGCGCCGATGAGATATCGGCAATGAAATTTCCTTCCCTCCCCCCATTCCACCTCAACCCCGCCGCTCTTCTCTTCGATTCTTTTAACTTTCTCCCCTTCCAGGATGGCAGCTCCATCTTCTAAGGCTTTATTGACCAAAAGCTGATCAAACCGATCTCTCATCACCAATAATGCAATGGGATCTTTGGACTCGATGACAAAGGGGTCTTCCGAGCGGTAAGTGAATTTGGCCCCGTAAATAGTGTTCTCAACAACCGGGCTGAGATCGAAGCCGAGCAAACGAACAGTTTTCGTAGAAAGGCAGCCCCCGCAGGGCTTATATCTGGGCAACCGTTCCTTTTCGATGATGAGCGTCGTCAGGCCTGCCTTGGCACAAAACCTTGCCGCCGTTGAGCCTCCCGGTCCTCCACCCACCACAATCACGTCATAGTCCCAATTCATGGCTCTTAACCTGGATTCATTTAACAGAATTACCACGAAACCAAGATTTGTCAATAGACCAGAAAAGAGATTTCTACAGAAATCAGGAAAGCGAAAAGTCGTTCGTCAAAGCTCTCAAGATAGAGCTTTGGCACGTAAGACCCGTTGACCCTCATTTTATGACCGTGGCAACATATTCTGCAATGGCAGGGGCCGCCGTTAACCCTGGGGATTCAATTCCCAGAAGGTGAACCCTTCTCTTTTCTTGCTTCAATATCACAAAATCTGTCTGTAAGACGCCCTGGTGATAAAGCTTGGGGCGATTGCCCGAATAGCCCGGATAGATTCTATGGACATTAAAGTCGGGGACCATCGCAAGGGCCCCTTCCTCAAATTCTTCACGGGGTGTCCTAATCTCGTAATCCTCTTTATCAGATCCTGGGACGGCGGATGGACCGATCAGGGTTTCTTCACCAAGCGTCCGCGTCAGATGAATTCCCAAGGAGTGGGGGGAATCTGGAACAGGATAGACGAGCCCTCTGACGACTTCCTCGGTCGTATTATAATAATCACCCTTGTGAGGAATGATTTCGTATCCCTCGACGCCACACATCTTTGCAATGTGGTCGCTATGAAGTCCTGCCGCGTTGATGATCATGTCAGCCTCCATTTCCCCGCGGGTAGTCCTCAGATTATTATGATCGTCAACGGATAGAACCTCGCATGGCTTCGCAATCGATACTCCTAACCCTTTAAGCATCCTCTCGATGACCCTCATATAGGCGGCCATATCGAGAATCCCTGTTTCAGGAGAATAGAGTGCTCCAAGGCTCCTGACTCTGGGCTCAATCTTTCCAGCCTCGGGCTCATCGACTAGCTTCAGGTTTTCCACGCCGTTGTCCTCACCCCGTTTTTTTAGGTCTTCCAGCGCTTTCCTTTCGGCATCCACCAGGGCCACAATTATCTTGCCGCATTTCCAGTGTGGGATGTCATGGTTCTGCAGAAATTCATATGTCAAATGGCGACCCCGAACACACAGTCTGCCCTTGAGGGACCCCTGGGGATAGTAAATCCCTGCGTGAACCACGCCGCTGTTTCGTGTGCTTGTGTGCTCTCCCAAAGTCCCCTCCTTCTCCAGGAGAAAAACCTCCTTTCCCTCTTTCGCTAAACGATAAGCAATATGGCATCCCACAATTCCTCCGCCGATGACAGCCGCTTCCACAGGCGATTCCCTCCCGAAAATGAATTCAACAAAGAGATTTATACCATAATCCTTCGCACCATTTAAATTATTTTTTTGACCGATAAAAGAAGCCTCTGACCATCGCACGGTCAGGGTTCTGGCTCCTCCGATTGCCTCATTGGAAAAATGCCAATCTGTTAGCTATAATTTTCATCGAATGGGAAAAACCGCTTGCCTCGTCAGTCTGGGATGTCCCAAGAACTTAGTCGATTCCGAAGTGATCCTCGGCCTTCTTTCAAGAGAGGGATATCTCCTAACGACTGATCCTTCAAGGGCTGATGTCCTCATCGTCAACACTTGCTCCTTTATCGAAGATGCGACGAGGGAGGCCGTCGAAACGGTTCTCCAACTGTCCAGCCTTAAGAAAGAAGGCCGTTGCCGTCTTCTCGTCGTTGCCGGATGTCTCCCCCAACGATACCGAGAAGTTTTGGAAAAGGAATTGCCCGAGGTGGACCTCTTCGTCGGCACCGGAGCGTTTCAAAAGCTTCCCGCGTTGCTCTCTCAGAAACCGAAGCGAAAGAGCTTCCTTCCCAAATCCACTTTTCTCTATAATGAAAAAACACCTCGAATTCTCTCCACCCCTCCTTTCATCGCCTACCTGAAGATTGCAGAGGGATGTTCCAATGTCTGCACCTTTTGCACGGTTCCGAAAATCAGAGGTCGCTACCGAAGTAGAAAACTTCGGTCCGTCCTGGAAGAGGCCCGGAGGCTTGCGGATCAAGGGGTCCAGGAACTTATTCTGGTGGCTCAAGACACGACCGCCTACGGAAGAGACCTACGGGATGGGACCAACTTAGAGAAGCTCTTGAAAAACCTGGTAAAAGCAGATGGACTTCGCTGGATCCGTATCCTCTATTCCTACCCAAAGGCCGACCATTTCACCGATAGGCTTCTTGAACTCATGGCTCATGAAAATAAGGTTTGTCCCTATCTCGATCTCCCCATCCAGCACATCGACGATGAAATCCTCAAACGGATGGGCCGAAGATCGAGAGGCGCAGAAATTCGGAGTCTCCTGAGAAAGATTAGGACTTTTCTCCCGGAAATCAGTCTGCGTACCTCCTTGATCGTTGGGTTCCCCGGGGAAAATGAAAGCCAATTCAAAGCACTGCTCGATTTTGTGGAGGAGGTTCAGTTCGATCACCTCGGTGCCTTCAAATACTCTCCGGAAGAGGGAACGCCTGCATCCAAACTCTCTCACCGCGTGCCGGAGAGGGTCAAGGGGGAACGCCTTAGAGCCTTGATGGAGGTTCAGAAAAAGATCTCATTAAAAAAATATCAAAAAATGCTGGGACAGAGGAGGGTGGTTCTCGTCGAAGGACCCCGACGTAAGCAAGGGGTTCTACGGGGGAGGCTTCAATCACAAGCCCCTGAGATCGACGGATCTGTCTTCCTGGACGGAAAAGCTCAGCCCGGCGATTGGGTAGAGGCTCGAATCACCCAAGCCCTACCTTATGACCTTCTGGCCAAAATTGACAGAATCCTCTCTTAGATCTCCCGCCGACGGACGGGCTCGAAGGAAATCCATTAGTTACGATCGGAGATCCTACCCCCAGGATCGGCGTGGCCTCTCCGGAGAAAACTTGTCGGTAAGACCCGGCCACGGGAAGCGGCACATTTTAGCGATGAGCCATGGCGTGGATATCCTTGAAACAGCCCCTTCAGCACCACCCTCCGATTCCCTTCTCTCTCATGATCCGCAATTTCAAAGTTTAAGAAGGGAGACCAATCCGGCCCCTCTGCCCTGAGACTGAATGGTTACCAAATCCATCGTCAATCTAAATCTTAGATTTCCACCCTGAAATAGCTTCTTAACCTGCCTTTTTCCTTGACGGATATGGCAAAATGGGTTAGTTTGAAAAGTCTTAAAACATTCTTAAATCTTAATGAGATTCATACCATAGGAGAAGGTGATCACTCGGAGCGAAAGAGATGGATGAAGCGAGTGAGCTGGTCCAACAAAGGATCAAGAAACTGGGTGCCTTGAGAAAAAATGGGATCGATCCTTACCCGAACGATTTCAGGGTGACGCATACCTCCAGAGAACTTCATGAAACCTTCGGTTCCCTCTCGGATGAGGAATTGAAATCGGTTGGAGAAATGTTCCGCCTGGCGGGGCGGATCATCGCCATCCGTGACTTCGGGAAAGCCAGCTTCATCCAGGTACAGGATCGAAAGGGAAGAATCCAGGCTTACGTACAAAGGGATATCGTCGGCGACGCCGCTTTCCAGCTCTTTAAAACATGCGATGTCGGAGATTTCATCGGGTTGGAGGGAAAAATCTTTCGAACCAAAACTCGTGAACTCACGGTCCAGGCTCAGAGCTTTCGGCTGCTTGTAAAGTCTCTCCGGCCCCTTCCGGAGAAATGGCACGGCCTTACCGACATCGAAGCCCGCTATCGCCAGCGTTACTTAGACCTTACCGTCAATCCAAGGGTCAAAGAGATTTTCCTCACACGAATCAAAGCGATTCAGATGATCCGGGATTTTTTCACCCAACGGGACTTCTTGGAGGTGGAGACGCCTATGCTTCACCCCATTCCGGGGGGCGCAACGGCCAAACCCTTCAAAACCCATCATAACACCCTGGACATGGAGCTCTATCTGCGGGTGGCGCCCGAGCTCTACCTGAAGCGACTGGTGATCGGAGGACTGGAAAGGATCTTTGAGATCAATCGCTGTTTTCGAAACGAAGGGATCTCCACGTTGCACAACCCTGAATTCACCATGCTCGAGTTCTACCAGAGTTATTCGACCTACGAAGAGATGATCAAGATGACCGAGGAGCTTCTCACTTCCATCGTTAAGGAGATTCATGGTGGACTCCGCCTCAGCTATCAGGGGAAAGAGATCGATTTCACGCCCCCCTGGAGGAGGGTCTTCTACACGGAATCTCTCTTGGAATACGGAAAGGTTGACCCGCCGGTCATGAAAGAGCCGCCCCGCGCGATTGAATTGGCCAAGCGTCTCGGTCTTGAACTGAGAAGGGGAACCTCCCATGGGAAGGTTCTTGATGACCTCTTTAAGGAGCTCGTGGAACCTCATCTCGTTCAACCGACCTTTGTGACCCATTACCCCACCGAGGTCTCCCCTCTCTCTCGCCGGAACGCAAAGGACCCCGACGTGGTCGATCGATTTGAGCTCTTCATCGCCGGCCGGGAGATCGCCAACGGGTTCTCTGAACTGAATGATCCCGTGGATCAACGGGAACGTTTTGTCCAGCAGTTGAAGGAGAGGGCCGATGAGGCCGATGCCGTTCTCAACCTGGATGAGGATTTTCTTAGGGCCCTTGAATTCGGAATGCCTCCGACGGCCGGCGAAGGAATCGGGATCGATCGTTGGGTCATGCTCCTCACTGACGCGCCTTCCATCCGAGACGTCATCTTCTTTCCCTTACTTCGAATGGAGAAATAATGTCCTATGCGTTATGAGTGGTTTATCGGCCTGAGATACCTCAAAGCCAAACGGAAACAGACATTCATCTCAATCATCACCCTCATCTCCATTGTCGGGTTCGCGCTTGGAGTGTGGGCATTGATCGTCGTCCTGGCCGTGATGAGCGGTTTTGAGAAGACCCTGAAGGAGAAGATCTTAGGCACCCAGGCTCACCTCGTCGTCCTCAAGACGAACCAGGAAGGTATGGACCACTATGAGGAAGTGGTCAAGGAGGTAGCGCTAGTGAAAGGGGTTGTTTCGGCTACCCCGTTTATCTTGAGTCAGGTGATGCTTTCCTCCGAGTCAAACGTGTTCGGCGTGGTCCTCAACGGGATCGACCCGGACCGCGTTGGGAATGTAATAGAATTGGCCCGCAATATGAAGACCGGCCGTCTTCAGGACCTGAAGGCAGAGGGCGAATCTCCGGGCATCATTCTCGGAGTTGAATTAGCCAAGCGTCTCGGTGTCTCGTTGAATGATGCGATCCAGGTCATCTCTCCTCTTGGGACCATGACGCCCATGGGCATGATGCCGAAAATGAAGCGATTTCGTGTCATGGGTATCTTTTATTCTGGGATGTACGAATTCGACAACACTCTGGCATACATCTCCATCACCAGCGCACAAAAATTCCTCAATATGGACTCTCGCGTCACAGGAATCGAAATCAAAACGGACGATGTCTATAAAGTCAAAAAGATCGGGAAAGAGATCCGCCAAAAGCTGGGATTCCCTTTCTGGACGAGAGACTGGATGGAGATGAATCGAAACCTCTTCTCCGCCCTGAAGCTCGAGAAGGTGGCGATGTTTATCATCCTCGTCCTCATCGTTTTGGTGGCCGCCTTCAATATCATCTCCACCCTCATCATGGTGGTCATGGAAAAAAATAAGGATATCGCCATTCTCAAATCGATGGGGGCTCCATCAGGAGGGATCTTGAGGATCTTTATCATCGAGGGCGGGGTCATCGGCGTCGTCGGAACTTTTTTCGGGACGGTCATCGGCCTGGCAACCGCGCTGAACCTGGAGAAGGTTTCAGGGTTTGTCGAGGGCCTCTTCGGATTTAAGATTCTTCCGAGCGATGTCTACTATATCGACAAACTCCCTTCACAGGTCAATCCCCTCGACATCGGGCTGATTGTCATGACGGCCATCCTCATCAGTCTCCTGGCCACTCTTTATCCCTCCTGGAGGGCGTCGAGACTCGACCCTGCTGAGGCATTACGGTATGAATAAGGAGAAGCTATCTTCTAAAGGAGAGGCGCAGCAAGCCCTTTTCCGCGGGGAATGGAGGAAGGCGCTCGAATGCTTTCAAAATCATTGTGCAAAGGAGACGGGCGATTTCCGATCCCAGTTGAAGGTGGCCGAGCTGCTGGAGCGTTTGGGTCAAAAGAAAGATGCCGTTCAGATGTATCGAAGGGTGGCCGAAGGTTATGCGCATGATGGCTTTCTGCTGCAAGCCATTTCTATCAATAAAATGATCTTAAGGATTGATCCCTCCTCCCAGGATGTTCATCATCGGCTGGCACAACTGTATGCAGAAAGAATCAGAGAGACGAAACCCCTTCGTCCCTTTCCGTACATCCCTCTTTTTTCTGAACTGGATGAACGGGAGCTTCAATCCTTTCTCCCCTTCATCCAAAGCAAGACCTTGCAGGAGGGGTCCCTGATCTGCCAGGAGGGAGAGAGGGGGGATTCCCTCTTCGTGATCGGTCGTGGAGAGGTGTCTATCATGAAGCGCACGCCGGAGGGGAAAGAAATATCCGTTCGCAACCTCAGGGAGGGAAACTTCTTTGGGGAGTTCGGCTTCTTTATCGATCAAAAAAGACACGCCACGGTCAAAACGACCATCGAATGTGAGATTCTCGAAATTTCCAGGAATGCGCTGAACAAGATGATGGAAACCCATCCCAGGCTCAACCAGGTGCTCCAGACCCTTTTTGAGGAACGAATCTTGGATAACTTTTTCGCTCTTTCCCCTACGTTCTCATCCCTCACCCCCAAGGAGAGAGAGCAGGTCATGAAACGGTTTTTTCTTCGCAAGATCCCCGGAGGAACCCTTCTCTTCAAAGGAGGGGATTCTCCCACCTCCCTCTACATGGTGAGAAGCGGCGAGGTGGAAATATTCACTCAAAACCGCCAAGGGAAAAAAGTGCTATTAGCCCTTTTGGAAAGCGGAAATTTTTTTGGCGAGATTGGGCTTCTTCTCGGTAAACCCCGCACGGCGAATGCCCGGACCACTCGTCCTACGGAATTGATGGAAATGACAAAGGAAGACTTCAACACCTGCCTCCGCCGGTTCCCTAACCTCCAGACGAAACTGAAAGAGATCTCTCTGAATCGCCTGTCCCGGACGAACGAACTTCTCTCCCAAGAGGCCGTTCAAAAGGCTAAGGAGGCAATGGTTTGAAAGAGTTGATCCATGTGCAGAGGCTTTTCAAGTCTTACGGAAATGGGACCAAATGTGTGGAGGTTCTCAAGGGAGTCGATCTCACTTTTTCTCAGGGCGAAAGGGTTGCCATCGTCGGTGCCTCGGGCGTAGGGAAAACCACTTTTCTCCATGTCTTGGGCGCGCTCGATCGGCCGACCTCCGGAAAGATTCTGTACGAAGGAAAAGACATTTATACTTTCGACGCTAAGAATCTCGCCCTCTTTCGAAATCGTGAAATCGGATTTGTCTTTCAATTTCATCATCTGCTTCCCGAATTCAATGCCTTGGAAAACACGATGATGCCTTGTCTGATCCGAGGGCTCCCGAAAGACCAGTCGGCCTCTCGGGCAGAGGCGATTCTAACGCTGGTGGGCCTCAAAGAACGCCTCTCTCATAAACCGGGGGAGCTTTCCGGTGGCGAGCAACAGCGTGTGGCGGTAGCGAGGGCTCTCGTTTTAGAACCGAAAGTCTTGCTGGCCGATGAGCCGACCGGGAACCTGGATGGGAAGACAGGGGAGTCCGTCTTTGATCTCCTTCAGGAAATGAATCGGGTCAAAGGGGTCACCCTGATTGTTGTGACGCACAACCTGAGATTGGCTGAAAAGTTGTCCCGCCAGATCCAACTCGTCGAGGGGAGAGCGTTGGGATAGGCAATGCCCTTTACAAAAAAATGAAGAATTGATATGAAGATGAAAATTTTTTGACCCCTCCGTGGGCGTCCGAAAATCGGTGCAGAGGGTCGGGACCAGATTCCAAGGAATGGAAACGAACTTAGACATGATCGTGAGGCAAATCGGACTCGTCCTCCTGGTCTTCTCCCTCCTCGTCGGGATATGCGTCGGCGCCGAGGAAAACATCGACAAGATCATGATCCTCGGAAACGTGAAGGTGGAAGAGGGCGTCATTCGAGGAGCGATCAAGAGCCGAGAGGGGGGTCCCTTTTCGGTGGAGAAGATCCGCGAAGATCTAAAATCTATCTTTGATTTGGGTTCTTTCACCGATGTGCAGGTAGACATCAAATCGAACCCTCGCGGCAAAGAAGTCATCTTCATTGTCGTGGAAAAGCCTTCGATCAAAGAGACCTTGATCAAGGGAAATGACAAGGTGAAGCTGGACGATATCAAAGAAAAGATGACCCTCACGCCGCGTTCCATCCTCAACCTCGAGAAGGTAAAAGAGAATTCGGAACAGATCCGAAAACTCTATTTCTCGAAAGGTTACTACGGAGTCAAGGTGGAATACAAGGTCGACTATCTGGAAACCAATGAAGCCATCGTCACCTTTACGATCTCCGAAGGCCCTAAGGGACATATCCAAAAAATAATCTTCAAGGGGAACAAAAAAATCAAAAGCTCCGAATTGAAGAAGGTGATGACCACCAAGCAGAGGAATATCCTTTCTATCATCACCAAGACCGGAACCCTGGACGAAGATGTCCTGAAAAATGACCTTCAACTCCTGACCGCCTACTACTATGATCATGGCTACCTCGAAGCGAAGCTTTCGGAGCCAAAAATCGATCTCTCCAACCCCAAAAAGATTTCGATTGAGGTTGATGTTGTGGAAGGTCCGGAATATCATCTCGCGAATATCGACTTCAAAGGGGATCTCCTGACAACCAAAGAGGCCCTCTTCGAGGTTCTTAAGATCAAACGGGGGGATGCCTATAGCAACACGGCTATTCGAAAAGAGGTCAATGCCCTCACGGAAAAGTTTGCCAATCAAGGTTATGCTTATGTGGAGATCAACCCTGAAACTTCTGTGGACAACAAAAATCTTGTGGTCCACGTCACCTTTGAAATTGGAAAGAAGAAACGCGTCACTTATGAAAAGATTCAGGTGGTCGGGAATACGAAGACCCGTGACAAGGTGGTTCGCAGGGAGCTGAGGGTGGCCGAAGGGGAACTTTACAACTCCACCAATATGAATTATAGCCGCGATCGACTGAAAAGAACAGGGTACTTCAAAGAGGTGGATCTTACCACCAGCCCTGGGAGCACGGAAGAGAAAATCAACCTTGATGTCAAAGTCGAGGAGTCTCCGACAGGAGCGATTAGTTTCGGGATTGGGTATAGTACGATAGAAAGCGTCGTCGGATCCGCCTCGATCTCCGACCGCAATCTCTTTGGTTTGGGCTATTCTGGAATGCTGAAGTTCAGCCTGGGATTTGAAACCCAAAGTGCGAGATTGAGCCTTACGGACCCGTATTTTTTGGGATATCCTTATGCAGCGGGTTTTGACCTCTATACCGAAAGGGTGGAGATCTTCACGACTTATAGTTATAAAATTACAGGAGGAGATATCCGTTTCGGAAAGGAACTGACCGATACCCTTCGTATTGATGCGATGTATAAATTAGAGAATGTCGATGTTTATAATGTAGCGAGTGATGCCGATCAAATTATCAAAGACCAGCAAGGGAAGAGGACGACGAGCGCCATTTCCATAACCCCTTCCATTGACACCCGTGACGACTTCTTTAATCCCCGGCGGGGAGGCCGACACAGCCTTACGATTCAAGACGCAGGAGGCTTTTTAGGAGGGAATGACTATTTCGTCAAGGTATTGGGACAGACCAGTTGGTTTTTTCCTTTACCTTTAAGAACAACCCTCAATCTTCGTGGCCAGACGGGGATCATTACCCCTTATGGTGGAAAAACATTACCCCTCTATGAAAAATTCTTTGTGGGAGGTATCAGCACGGTCCGAGGCTTCGAGTACGGAAAGGCGGGACCGGTCGATCCAGTAACCGGAGATCCGCTTGGTTCAAAAAAAATGGTCGCCTTCAATGTCGAATGGATCTTCCCTTTGTCCCGTGAGATCGGCTTGCAAGGAGCCTTGTTCTTCGATGTAGGGAAGGGATTTGACAAATTTAGCGACATCACCCCGTTGAAATTTGGGGCGGGGCCCGGAATTCGTTGGTTCTCTCCGTTTGGTCCCATCCATATCGATCTGGGGATTAACCTCAACCGCAAGCACGGGGAGAAGGGGCAGGTGATCGAATTTTCAGGCGGGTCTGTTTTTTAAAGAATGCATGCAGATATTAAATTTATGAGAGAGGAGAAATGAAGATGGTCGGAAAAAAGTTCGGTGTTGTCACAGGAATGATTCTATTGGGATGGTTCGGGTCGGTTTGGGCTGCGGATTTGAAGGTGGCGTACGTCGATATCCAGAGGGCGATCAATGAGTGCAATGCCGGCAAGGAGGCGAAGAAGGTGATCACCAAAGATGTGGAAAAAATTCAACATCTCGGCGCGGACAAGCAGAAAGAGCTTCAAACCATGAAAGAATCCCTTGAGAAGCAGACCCTCATGCTGACTCCGGATGCCAGGGCCCATAAAGAGAAAGAATACCAGACCAAACTTCGGGACTTCCAAAGGTGGGCGGACGATACCCAGAACGAGATGAGGCAGAAACAGATGGAGATGGAACGAACCATCTCCGGCGGCCTCATAAAGGTGATTCAAAAAATAGGGGTAGAAGAAGGTTATACCTTTATTCTGGAAAGGAACGAGACCGTCGTGCTCTATGCGTCGAAGGCGATCGACGTTACCGATCGAGTGATCAAAGCGTTTGATGCTCAGAAGAAATAAAGGCTGAAATACGAAGCACGAAATAAGGGCGAAATATCCCGCAGGGATCAATTCGAGCCAAGCACGAGCCCTCGAAGAACCGAAACAAAAAGCATGGGATCGTTTTGAATTTTATGATTAGGATTTCGGATTGGTTAACAATTTCTCTGGAGACGCAATCTACCTAAACGGAAAGAAGATGAAAAAGAAACTTAAGGAATTGGCCCAATGGGTGGATGGAACAGTGGCTGGGGATGGGGAGACGGAAATCTCCGGAGTGGCAGCCATCGAAGACGCCGGAGTGGGAGAGATTGCTTTCATCGCCAGCCCGAAATACCTTCCGAAGCTCAAGGAAACCAACGCCTCGGCGATTATCGTATCGAAAGAGGTGAGCCAGGCGGACAAACCTCTCCTTCGGGTGGCCAATCCCCATTTAGCCTTTGCCAAGATCCTTACCCTCTTTTCCCAAAAACCTTACGAGCCCAAAGGGATCGGTTCCAATACCTGGATCAGCCCCACTGCAAGATTGGGAAAAGATCTGACCATCCATCCTTTCGTCTACGTTGGTGACCGGTGTTCGATTGGAGATCGGGTCACGCTTTATCCCGGGGTCTATGTGGGTGAGGACTCTGCTATCGGAGAAGACTCGATCCTTTATCCCAATGTCTCCGTCTATTCCGGGGCTGTCGTAGGAAAACGGGTCATTCTTCACAGCGGGGTCGTGGTCGGAAGTGATGGATTTGGGTATGTGAAGGAAGGAAAGAAGAATGTGAAAATTATCCAGGTGGGAAGGGTGGAGATCGAGGACGATGTCGAAATCGGCGCCAACACCACAATCGATCGAGCCGCATTGGGTAAGACGATCATCAGGAGAGGGGTGAAGATCGACAACCTTGTTCAGGTTGCCCATAATGTCGTGATCGGCGAGGACTCGGTCCTCTGCGCCCAGGTGGGAATTTCAGGGTCAACAAAAATCGGAAGCAATGTCACCTTGGCTGGGCAGGTGGGAGTGGTGGATCACGTTGAAATTGGAGACAATGTTATCGTGGGGGCTCAAGCCGGAGTGACCCACAATCTGCCCGGGAACCAGGGGTACGTTGGAAGCCCCGCCTTGCCTCACCGTGAATTTCTCAGGGCGATCACCATCCTTCCGAAACTGCCGGAGATGAAAAAGACATTAATTGACATTGAGAAGCGCTTGAAAAAAATCGAAGAAGTCCTCTCTTCAAGAGGGAAGGAGAAATAGATGATTGAAATTAAAGACATCATGAGCATCCTCCCCCATGCCTATCCTTTTCTGCTGGTGGACCGGATTGTGGAAGTGGAGCCTGGAAAGCGGATCGTCGGGATCAAAAACGTCACCTATAACGAGCCTTTTTTTCCGGGTCATTTTCCAGGCCGCCCCATTATGCCGGGGGTACTGATTGTGGAGGCCATGGCCCAGACGGCCGGGATGCTCGTTATCAAATCGACGCCCGAGGAAAGCCACAAGAAGCCGGTCTTCTTTTTGGGCATGGACAACGTCAAATTCAGGAAACCGGTCATCCCGGGAGATCAACTTCGTCTCGAAATCGAGATCACCAAGCATCGGCGATCGATCTGGGGGTTTAAGGGAAAGGCCTTGGTCGATGGAAAACCGGTGGCTGAAGCAGAACTCTTGGCCATGTTAGGAGAAGAAAAATGATTCATCCCACTGCCGTCATCGATCCAAGAGCTGAAATCGGTGAGGGAGTTGACATCGGTCCCTACTCTGTGATTGAAGAGGGCGTCTTGATTGATCAGGAGACGAAGATCGGGCCCCACGTGATCATCCGGGAGGGGACTCATATCGGAAAGCGATGCCAGATCTTTCAATTTGCCTCCATCGGAGAAGCCCCTCAGTTCTCAGGATACAAAGGAGAGAAGACCTCTCTTCAGATTGGCGATCAGAATATCATACGGGAATTCGTCACCCTCCACCGGGGCACGGTCAAGGGAGGTGGGAAGACCGTTATCGGGAATAAGAATTTTTTCATGGCCTACTCCCATGTGGCTCACGATTGTCAAATCGGAAATGAGATCATCATGTCTAATGCAGCAACCCTGGCCGGGCACATTGTGATCGAAGACTGGGCCATCATCGGAGGAATCGTCGCCATCCACCAGTTCTGCCGGGTCGGTACCCACGCCTTTATCGGCGGTGTCTCCGGTGTCACTCTCGACATTCCTCCCTATATGTTGGCTTCCGGAAGCCACGTGAAACTCTTCGGGCTCAACACCGTTGGCCTCAAACGAGCCAACTTCTCAGAGGAGACCCTGAAAGCTTTGAAGAAGGCTTACCGATTTATCTTTCGCTCCGGTCTGACATTGGAAAAAGCGATAAAGAGGGTGGGGGAGGACGAAATCTCTCGCACCCAAGAGGTCCAACGTCTCCTGTATTTCATTCAGCATTCGAAGAGGGGGATTGCCCGTTAAGTGGAAAAACTCAAGGTCGGTGTCGTCGGTGTCGGATACTTTGGCCAATTCCATGCGGAGAAATATGCGAAAGCAAAAGAAGCAGAGTTGGTGGGTGTGGTGGACGTCGATACCCGTCGTGCCAGGGAAATTGCCCTGCGATACCGAACCCAATCTTTCGAATCCCACACTGACCTTTTCAAGAAAATCCAGGCGGTCAGCATCGCCGTTCCTACCCCTTTTCATTATTCACTGACGAAAGATTTTTTCTTCCAAGGGATCGATGTTCTATTGGAAAAACCCATCTCGAACACGCTCGAGCAGGCTGACGAACTGATTGGGCTGGCCGAATCAAAAGGACTGATCTTTCAGGTGGGCCATTTGGAACGATTCAACGGAGCATTGTCCGGCTTGGAGGGAAGGGTCCAACATCCACGGTTCATTGAGTCCCATCGGTTGGGTCCATTCTCTGGAAGAGGTGCAGAGGTCGATGTGGTGTTAGATTTAATGGTTCACGATATCGATATCATTTTGAGCCTGGTGAACTCAGAGGTGAAAGATCTCCAGGCCGTCGGCATTCCAATCCTCACCCATTCCCCGGACATTGCCAATGCCCGCATCGAATTCGAAAACGGTTGCACGGCAAGTTTGACCGCAAACCGAGTTTGCGAGGAGAAGATCCGAAAAACCCGGATCTTTGAACCGGATGGAATCTTTTCCATCGACTACCTGTCTCAGAAACTTTTCCTCTCTAAAAAGGGGCGTTCCCTCGGACCGGAAGAGATTCCTGAAATGGCAACCAAGGAGATTCCAGTCCAGAAGATCGATCTTCTGGAGGCTGAGATTCACTCTTTTCTCCAGAGTGTCAGGAATCGGAAAAAGGCTCGAGTCTCTGGGCTGGATGGAAAGCGGGCATTAGAGTTGGCACTCCAGATCATCCAGAAGATTGATGACATCAACCAAAGCAAGAAGTAGTGCGGCGGAAAAGATGAAATCCAAGAAGATCCTGCTGGTTGCGGGAGAAGTTTCGGGGGATCTTCATGGCTCCCGCCTCGTGGAGGCCATTCAACGCATCGATCCAGACATCGAGTTTTTCGGAATTGGGGGTGAGGGATTGGAAAGGGCGGGGATGAAACTCCTCTATCCTTCTCAATCTCTTTCCGTCGTGGGAATTACGGAGGTTTTCTTCAAACTAAGAGCTATCCTGAAAGCGCTTCAGGGCTTGAAGAAATCGATTGACCGGGAAAGGCCGGATCTCGTCATTCTCATTGACTTTCCAGATTTCAATCTTCGGTTGGCTAAGATCGCCCACCGAAGAGGAATCCCAATTCTTTACTATATCAGTCCCCAGGTATGGGCCTGGAGACCCAAGAGGATAAACTTGATCGCCCGGCTGGTGACGAAAATGATCGTCCTCTTTCCTTTCGAGGTCCCCCTGTATGAGGCAGCCGGGGTTGATGTCGAGTGGGTAGGCCATCCGCTTCTCGACATCGTGAAGCCGATGCTCTCCAAAGAAAAGGCATTTCCACAATTTGGTCTGGACCCGAACCGAAGAACCATTAGCTTACTCCCCGGAAGCCGAATACATGAGGTGGAGAGATTGCTTCCTGTCCTTTTGGCCTCAGCCCATCTGCTCCAAAAAGAGATCCCGGATCTCCAATTTGTCATTCCTCTCGCACCCGGTCTTCCCAAAACGTTTTTGTTATCCCGGATGGGAAAGATATCCGTGCCCGTGGCTGTGGTGGAGGGTTTTACTTATGATGTGATGAACCTCTCTGAACTTCTGATCGTCGCCTCCGGAACGGCCACGCTGGAAGGGGCAATTGTTGGAAAACCCATGATTATTGTGTATAAAGTTTCATTCCTTTCCTATTGGGTGGGTAGGGCCTTGATTCGGCTGGATCATATCGGCCTCGTCAATTTGGTGGCAGAGAAAGAAATCGCCCCGGAATTGATTCAAAAGGATGTTAATCCCCAACAGATTGCCGACGAAGCCTTTCGTATCTTAAAGGATCCCATCCTGAGTCGAAAAATGGCCGAATCCGCGAATGAGGTGCGTCAGAAGCTTGGAGAGCCGGGAGCAGCCGAACGGGCTGCCCGCATCGTTACTTCCTTGCTCCATGGAGCGGAGGTCTGAGATGTCTCTCTACCGAAGGCTCCTTGAATTCGTAAAACCCTATTGGTTTAAGTTGATCCTTGCCGTCATCTGCATGGTCGCCGTCTCTTTTCTGACCGCAGCGACAGCATGGCTTTTCAAACCTGTTGTGGACGGTGTTTTTTTCAGGAAAGAAGGGATGTCTTCACTTACCATTCCACCCTTCGTCAATCATATCATTGTTTATCTTCATCTCGAAGGCCTGTTGCTCCAAAGGGGTATGGAGATGCTTCGCTTACTCCCTATCCTTCTTATCCTCTTGTATTTGCTAAAAGGCATCTTCAATTATGGCCAGGCCTACTTCATGAATTTTGTAGGTCTAAGAATTATTGCGGATGTCAGGGAGAAACTCTACAATCATCTGCAAACCCTTTCTCTCTCTTTTTTTACAAAAACACCCACCGGTATTATCATTTCCCGGATCACAAACGATGTCACGTTGATTCAAGGAGCGGTGTCCAGTACCACGGCAGGCGTTTTCAAAGATATCTTTACCTTCTTCGGCCTAGTGTCTGTTGCCTTTCTTCAAAGCTGGAAACTGGCTGTTATTGCCTATATTATTTTTCCTTTGGCCATCATTCCCATTAGAGGATTTGGAAAGAAGATGCGGAAATTCGCTCGGAGGGGGCAGCAACGAATGGGCCTTCTTACAACCTTTCTTCATGAGACAATTACCGGAAATCGAATTGTCAAGGCATTCAATATGGAAGAGTATGAGAAACGGCGTTTCACTGAAGAGAATGACCGGTTATTCAAAACATTCCTCAAAAGGATCAAGGTTCGAGCGCTGAATACCCCCCTGATGGAATTCTTGGGAGGAATCGCGGCAGCGATCATTATCTGGGTGGGGGGCAACATGGTCATGCGAGGGGAATTAACGCCGGGCACGTTTGGGTCATTCCTGTTGGCCGTTTTTATGTGCTATGCTCCGATCCGTGACTTAAGCAAGGTCAACCTCGAAATTCAGGAAGGTCTGGCAGGGGCGGCCCGTATCTTTGAGCTTCTCGATACCACCACCGATGTTGAGGATGCAGAGGATGCGGTTCTACTCCCCCCGATCACTCAAGGAATAGATTTTCAAAAGGTTACTTTCAAATACGAAGATGATGTTGTGCTTAAAGACATATCCCTCCGGGTGAAGGTGGGAGAAGTAATCGCTTTGGTGGGAATGAGTGGTGCAGGAAAAACTTCTTTAGTAAACCTACTGCCCCGTTTCTATGACGTGGAGCAGGGAGAGATTCTTATCGACGGCTGTAATATTCGAAAGGCCACTTTGAAATCCCTCAGGGATCAGATCGGTTTGGTCACGCAACAAACCATCCTCTTTAATGACACGGCCCGAAATAATATCGCCTATGGAAATCTGAAATGTTCGGAGCAAGAGGTCATCCAGGCCGCCGAGGCGGCCAACGCCCATGACTTCATCCAGAGATTGCCCCAAGGGTACGATACGAACATCGGTGAACAGGGCGTCAAGCTTTCTGGAGGGGAGCGCCAGCGCATCTCTATTGCGAGAGCCCTTCTGAAGAACGCTCCCATTCTGATCTTAGACGAAGCCACCTCATCTCTGGATTCCGATTCTGAGACAGAAGTCCAAAGGGCATTGGAAGAGTTGATGAAAGGAAGAACGGTCTTCGTCATTGCCCATCGGCTCTCAACCATCCGAAACGCCCACCGGATCGTCGTCCTTTCTGAAGGCCAGATTGTGGAACAAGGAACGCATGAGGAATTGATGGCCTGTAATGGAGAATATTGCCGTCTCTATAATCTTCAGTTCAGAGATGATGGAACGAGAATTCAGACCGTGCCCAAAGCACAGAAGGTCTATTAATAACACCAAAAGTTAATGCCAAATGAAATTTAAAACTCCAAATGTCTAAACTCAAGAGGAGAAAACTTTAGGCTTTGAAATTTGACATTAATTTGAACTTTGACATCTGAAATTACCTTTTTGCCTAAGATGGCTCTTAAGACTCTGAAGAAGAGGTTGGTTTCTCGGTGGGGACCCTGGTTCGCCTACTGGATCATCAAGGCTTTAGCCTGGACGATGCGGTTTGAAGAGATCCATCCAGAGATTCCGAGGCGGTTCTGGGAGAAAGGGATTCCCGCCATTGGGGCCTTCTGGCATGGAAGGCTATTCATGATGCCTGTAGTCTACAAAGGGAAAACGTTGAGTTTTCTCGTTTCCCCCCATCGGGATGGCCAGGTGGTGGGAAAGGCGCTCATACGGTTTGGTTTCCGTCCCATCCTGGGTTCTACCAGGCGAAAAGGTTTCTCCGGTTTCAAACAGATGGTTAAGGCCCAGGGGTGCGATATCGCCATTGTTCCGGACGGACCGAGAGGACCCCGCCACCGAGTCCAGATTGGGGTGATCGAGTTGGCCAGACTCACAGGGAGGGCTATCGTTCCTTTGACCTTCAGCGCCTCGAAAAAGAAGATCTTCAACACCTGGGATCGGTTCCTCCTCCCCTGCCCTTTTTCCAAAGGCGTATTTATCTGGGGAGACCCGATCGAGGTCGATCAAAATGGGAACCGGGCCCATCTTGAGGAAAAAAGAATTCTCCTGGAGACTCGTCTCAATGAGCTGACGGAGAGGGCAGACCATTATTTCAACAAGAGCGATGCCAAATGCTAAATTCCCTGCCCTCGCCGAAGCGGCTTCGCGAAGGCAGGCAAATATCAAATGAATGTCAAAGTTCAAAACGAGATTCTGGACCGAGTTCAGAATGACATTTTGGTCATGCCGAACTTGTTTCGGCATCTAATTTGAGCTTTGGATTTGATTTGACATTTGAGCTTTGTCATTTGCCATTTTAATCTCCCGATGGTTCAATGGTTTACTACTTTTACAACTTTCTTCTCACGTTCCTCCTGATCGTAACCATTCCATATTTTGTTGTACGGAGTCTCATCTCCAAACGGTTTCGAAAGGCACTGCCTCAACGATTGGGGTTTTTTCGAAGCCCCTCTTTCAAAGGACCGATTTGGGTTCATGCGGCATCGGTCGGAGAAGTATTCTGTTCAATCCCTCTTTTGAAAAAGATCAAAAGGGAGCTTCCCCATTCCAAGATTGTCTTAACCACGATGACCTCTACCGGGAACGAGACAGCCAAACTCCACCTCTCTGAAGCGGATCAAATCCTCTTTGTACCCATCGACCATCCCTTCATCCTCCGGAGAGCTGTCAAAAAAATCCAACCCAGCCTCCTTCTCATTGCTGAGACGGAACTCTGGCCCAACCTGCTCCGTTCCTGCGGGAAAAGGGGAATTCCGATCATTCTCTTCAACGGAAGGATCTCACAAAAGTCATGTCGGCGTTACCTCCTCTTCAAATTCTTTTTCAAAGAATATCTGAAATACATCTCCCTTTTCCTGATGCAGACGGAACAAGACCAGGAGCGAATTTTCGAGATGGGAGTGGAATCTCAAAAGACAAAGGTAGAGGGAAATTTGAAATTCGATCAGGCCTTCCCCTCCTTCTCTCGGAAAACCATGGATGAAATGGCTGGAGCCATCGGGTTCCATGGGCAGGAGAAGATTCTCATTGCAGGATCCACTCATTCCGGAGAGGAGGAGATCCTGGTTAGCCTTTACAAAGAATTGAAAAAGATGGAGCCCCATCTCCTCCTTATTCTTGCTCCGCGACACCTCGAACGGCTGGAGGAGGTGGAAAGAATCCTGAAAAAAGAGGCGATATCGTGGCTGAGAAAAACTTCCCTTCGATTGTCCCCGGGCCGGCCCGATCAAGTGAGCCCCGAGGTGATTCTCCTCGATACGATGGGCGAATTGACGGGCATTTACAGCCTCGGGACATTGGTCTTTGTAGGGGGAAGTCTTGTCCGGATAGGAGGTCATAACCCCCTCGAGCCTTTGTTCTTCAAGAAGTGTGTCCTCTTCGGTCCTTATATGTTTAACTTTTTGGAAATCTCCAGCCGTCTGATCGAGACTGGAGGTGCCATCCAGGTATCCGGGGAAGAAGAACTCTTTTCTCAATCGAGACGCCTCCTTTTTGATGAAAGCGCTCGCCAAGAGGTCGGGGAGAAAGGCTATCAATTTCTTCAGAAACATCAAGGCGCAACAGAAAGAATGTTCGAGGAAATTCGACCGTTCCTGATTAAGAATACGCCAAGCGCTTAGCGCTATGCGCATAGCGACATTATGATGCGTCGTATCGACCGATTCCTATATCAAAAAGAGAAATCCTTCTGGAAAAGGGGGCTTCTTTTCCCTCTTTATCTCCTTTCTCTGCCTTACGGAGGGCTTGTTCGAACAAGATCCTTTTTGTATTCGCTTCAAATACTAAAAACAAAAACTCTTTCCTGCCCTGTCATCAGTGTCGGGAACATCACTGTGGGAGGAACAGGCAAGACGCCTTTAGTGATCGCATTGGCAAAGGCGTTGATGGCCAAGGGGATTCCCGTAGCCATCCTTAGCAGAGGGTATAAGAGAACGAAGACCTCCGAGCTGGTAGTGAGCGACGGCAAAACGATCTTTCTCTCACCTGAACAATCCGGGGACGAACCCTTCCTGATGGCCAAGGCTTGTCAGGGCATCCCTGTTCTGGTCGGGAAAAACCGTTTCATAAATGGTCAACTCGCTCTTCGACGATTTGGTGTGAAAGGGCTGCTATTGGACGATGGCTATCAGTATCTTCCCCTCTATCGAGATCTCAACATCCTGATTATCGACTCAACCATCGGTTTTGGAGACCATCATCTTCTGCCGAGAGGAATTCTGAGGGAACCCATATCGCACCTTCGCAGGGCTAATCTTTTCATGATTAACAAAGCGGAGCAGCCCGCGGCCTATCAGCCTCTGGAAAATAAAATTCGTGAAATATGTCCCGGCGCACGGGTCTTTCACAGCGATTATGAACCGGTGGACTTGGCGGGCCCTGGGGAGGAACGAGAAGAACTTGATACTTTAAAGGGAAAAAAGATACTCGCTCTTTCCGGGGTCGCTAACCCCAACTCCTTCTCTTCCATGCTAAGGAAATGTGGAATGAAGATTATTGGAGAAGCGATCTTCCCGGATCACCATCGTTATACTGGCAAAGATTTATCATACATAGAGGAGAAAGCGAAAGCAGCCGATTGCATTGTCACAACGGAGAAAGATATGGTAAAATTAAAAACCTTGAATATCGATCGTCTCCCTATTCGGGCCCTTCGCATCGAAATGAAAGTCTGGGAGGAGGAATTTTTTGAGAGGATCATCTCGCTATTTTGAAAAGGAGAGGGGAAATTGAAAGCACAGGTTAAGATATTCGATACGACTTTACGCGATGGGGAACAATCCCCCGGGGCGACGATGAATGTGGCGGAAAAGGTGAGGATCGCCCAACAGTTGGAGAAATTGGGAGTCGACATCATCGAGGCAGGTTTTCCCATTTCATCACAAGGAGACTTTGATGCGGTCAAGGCGATTTCCAGAGTGATCACGCGCTCGCAGGTAGCGGCTCTGGCCAGGGCAAATCCTCAGGACATTGATCGGGCCTGGGAGGCGGTCAAGGGGGCTAAATTTCCCCTCCTTCATACATTTATCTCCACCTCCGATATCCACCTCAGGCACCAATTGAAGATGACTAAGGAAGAGGTCATCCGGGTGGCTTCCAAATCCGTGGCGAGGGCAAAGCGATTAACACCGAATGTCGAATTCTCGGCGATGGATGCGACCCGGAGTGATGTAAAGTTTCTCGCGGCGGTGATCGAAGCGGCTATCCGATCCGGCGCCATCACGATCAACATCCCGGATACCGTGGGCTATGCGATTCCTTCTGAGTTTGGGAAATTGATCCGAACCCTCCGGCAAACGGTCAAAGGGATAGAAAAGGTCGCGCTAAGCGTCCATTGCCACAATGATCTTGGCCTGGCCGTAGCCAATTCCCTTGTTGCGATCCAGAACGGTGTCAGGCAGGTAGAGTGCACAATCAATGGGATCGGGGAGAGGGCGGGAAATACCTCTCTCGAAGAAGTGGTGATGGCTATCCGAACCCGAAAAGATCTGTTCCCGTTCTATACGCAGATCATTCCCAAGCATATTTTTGCAACCAGCCGTTTGGTTTCAAAGATCACCGGTATGGTCGTTCAACCCAACAAAGCCGTCGTCGGTTCGAATGCCTTTGCCCATGAGTCCGGGATTCATCAGGATGGTGTCCTCAAGAAGAAACAGACTTATGAAATCATGACCCCCGAATCCGTGGGAATCCCTAAATCCTCTCTCGTCCTGGGGAAACTCTCCGGGCGTCATGCTTTCAAAGATAGGTTGAAGGATTTAGGGATCCGGCTTTCAGAGAAGGATTTTCAACTCGCCTTCACCCGATTCAAGGAACTGGCAGACAAGAAGCGCGAGATTTACGATGAGGATCTTGAGTCGATCGTCGTGGAAGAAATCCTCCGGATGCCCCATCGCTTCAAGCTCATCTATCTGAATGTCATCGCGGGAAACATTACCATTCCGACCGCCACGGTCAAGATGGAGGTCGATGGAAAACTGATCCAGGAGGCGGGATTTGGCGACGGGCCGGTGGATGCCACCTTCAAGACAATCAAGAAGATCACCCGCACGAGGTCAAAGCTGCTTCAGTTCAGCATCAACGCCATCACCGGTGGGACGGAGGCACAGGGAGAGGTGACCGTGAGGCTGGAAGAAAAAGGTCAAACCGTGATGGGCCAGGGCGCGGATACCGACGTGATCGTGGCCAGCGCCAAGGCCTACATCAATGCCCTGAACAAAATTGAATTCAAAAAACAGAAGTTGGTAGGGCTGTTTTAATGGCTAGAACTCACCCGATGACCATCACGCAAAAGATACTGGCTTCCCATGCCGGGAAAAAAGAGGTCTTTCCCGGCGATCTGGTCGATGCTCGCGTCGATTTGGCCCTCGGCAATGATATCACCGCGCCCCTTGCGATCCGAGCCTTTGAGGAGATGGGTGCCAAAAAGGTGTTCCATCGGGATCGTGTCGTCCTGGTTCCTGACCATTTTGCGCCTGCCAAGGACATTCTCTCTGCGGAACAATGTAAAGTCCTTAGAAATTTTGCGAAGACCCATCGCCTCACCCATTATTTTGAAATCGGACAGTGCGGGATCGAGCACGCCCTTCTCCCTGAGAAAGGACTGGTCCTGCCAGGGGATGTGGTGATCGGGGCGGACAGTCACACCTGTACCTACGGTGCGCTCGGGGCCTTTTCAACCGGAGTGGGCAGCACAGACCTTGCGGCTGTCATGGCAACGGGGAGGCTCTGGTTTAAAGTTCCAGAGAGCATCAAGTTCATCTTCTATGGAAAGCTCAACCCGTGGGTTTCTGGAAAGGATCTCATTCTCTTCACCATTGGACAGATCGGTGTCGATGGAGCTCTCTATCAAGCAATGGAGTTCACTGGAGAGACGATTAGAAGACTGCCCATGGAGGGTCGATTCACCATGGCCAATATGGCGATTGAAGCCGGCGGGAAAAGCGGCATTTTTGATCCAGATCAGATTACTCTCCACTACATCGAGAAGAGGGCGGCGAGGCATTATAAGCTCTACCATAGCGATCCGGATGCAAAATACAAAGAAGTGTATGAATACGATGCTTCAAAAATCAGCCCGCAGGTCTCTCTTCCTCACATCCCTTCCAACGTGAAAGATGTGAGGGAGGTTGGAAAGATCGAGATCGATCAGGTGGTCATCGGCTCCTGCACCAATGGTCGTCTTGAAGACCTCCGCGTGGCAGCCAAGATTTTAAAGGGGAAAAAGATTGCCCGTTCGCTGAGGCTGATCATCATCCCGGCCACTCAGGAGATCTACCGTCAGGCATTGGAGGAAGGCCTGTTTGAGATATTTCTCTCAGCCGGTGCAGTGATCAGCCCGCCCACGTGTGGCCCATGTCTTGGCGGCTATATGGGTGTTTTAGCGGAAGGGGAAAGGTCATTGGCCACGACGAACCGGAATTTTCGAGGAAGGATGGGCCATGCCCAAAGCGAAGTCTATCTCGCAAGTCCTGCAGTGGCCGCTGCCAGCGCAGTCAAAGGAAGGATTTGTCATCCGGAAGAAGTGATGAAAAAAGGGTCCTAGGGGTCAAGGGGCCTTTCAAAGATATTAGAAAATTCATTTCTTCACTTGAACCCTTGAACCCTCAAATCCTTGAACCCTTCTTTAGGTGAAAATGATGAAACTCGAAGGAAGAGTCTGGAAATTTGGATCGGATGTGGACACGGATGCGATTATCCCTGCCCGTCACCTCAATCAGACGGATGCGGCAGAACTGGCCAAGCATGTGATGGAGGATGAGCGGCCTGAGTTTGTCCGTGAGGTCAAGAAGGGAGACATTCTCGTGGCCAATAAGAATTTCGGCTGCGGTTCATCCCGGGAGCATGCTCCGCTTGCCTTGAAAGCAGCCGGGATCTCCTGCATCATCGCAGAGAGTTTTGCTCGCATCTTCTACCGAAACGGGTTTAACCAGGGGCTTCCACTCCTCGAATCTTTAGAGGCGTCGAAGGAGATACAAGATGGGGACCAGGTTCAAATCGATCTGACCACCGGCGAGATCCTCGACCTGACACAGCAGAAGAAATTTCTTGCAAAACCCATCCCCCCTTTTATGCAGGAGTTGATTGAGGATGGCGGTCTGATCCGTCACCTTCAGAAAAAAGGCCTAAAAAGGAAAAAGTAAATTAGGATTTCCAAAAGACTCTTCGGTCTTGCCTGCACTCTTACCAATCTAAAACCCACTTGATAAATACTGACCCGATCATCCCCCTCTCCCCTGGTGGGAGAGCCTGCCAGCCGGTAGGCAGGGGCGCGGGTGATGGGGAACATTCTACGTCCGCTGCCACCTCGATGATTCCCCTGCCTACCGGCTGGCCCTGAACCTGACATGGTACAGGGCTGGCAAGTATCTCATCAGAGGTTTCTTGATTTTTCAGAAACTCCGAAGTTACATCTCTCAAGAATTTCTTGACAAAAAATCTACCTTATAATAAGAAGAACTGAGTTCTTTACCTACCCGTTATCCGGTCTTTTGGAACAATTGCTTTCGGTAACTCCCCGTAGAAAGGATCGGCATCTAACCCCGCCTTTTCCGCGGGGAATTGAAGCTTCATTTATATCACCCCCGCTATGAATGGTGGGGCATTCTAACGGGGTAAAGGAGGAGCTACCATGAAAAAAGGATTTTTTGCCGGCTTGCTATTCATTATTCTTTCGCTTCTTTTATCGGGTTTTGCATCCGGGGCAGATTTTCCCACGAAACCGATCAACCTGCTCATCGGCTATGCGCCAGGCGGTTCCACGGACCTCTCCACACGAGCGCTGGCTTCTGAGGCAGCCAAAATCCTGAAACAGCCGATTGTTTGCAGCAACCAGGTGGGGGCTTCCGGAACCCTGGTTCTGGGGAGAGTCAAGGGGGAGAAAGCTGATGGTTACACCATTTTCAACGCACCCACTGCCAACTTCGACCGCATCCCGCACCTCCAGGCAGTCCCTTATGATCCTTTGAAAGACTTCACCTTCATCATGCAGTACGGTCTTTACCAGTATGGCTTAGTGGTTCTTGCCGATTCTCCCTGGCAAACGTTCGAGGAGTTTATCGATTACGCTAAAAAGAACCCCAATAAGATTAACTACGCTACTTCCGGCCTGGGATCAGGACAGCACTTAGCCATGGAATACCTGGCACAGAAGGAAAAGATTCAGTGGAACCACGTTCCTTTTACCGGCGGTGCCCAGGCTGTCACCGCCCTACTGGGCGGGCATGTGCAGGCTGTTTCTCAGACGACCGAGTGGAAAGAACATGTCATTGCGGGAAAGCTGCGTCTCCTGGTGGTCTGGACTTCCCAAAGGCTTAAAGCGTTTCCCAGTGTGCCCACCCTTGCGGAAAAAGGATACCCCTTTGCCGTCCATTCTGGTTTGAGCTTTATGGGCCCAGCAGGCATGGACAAACCTGTGGTTGAGAAGCTGCAAAACGCTTTTGCTGAAGCGATGAAGTCTAGGGTCTTCCTTGATGTGATGGAGAAGTTCGACATGCCGCCTGCGTACTTGGGGAGTGAGGCCCTGACGAAATTCATCCAAAGGGAATACAAGGAGACGGGCGAATTGATTAAGTCTTTGGGCATAGGAATCTATAAGAAGCAATGAAGAATAACGATCAGCGGTCCAGTCTCTTCTGGTTAGTCATCGGTCTGGCCATCGCCCTTTACTCGGCGAAATATGGCCTCGGTAAATTATCCTCTCCGGGCCCGGGATTTATGCCTTTTCTATCGGGCCTGGTCCTCGCTGGGTTGGCCTTAGTAGTCTTTTTGCAGCAGCTTTCCAGGGGGAGTAAAGAAAAATTGAGGGACCTTTGGGACCAGAAAAATTGGTCAACGATCATGATGGTAATGGGAGCCTTGGTTCTTTACACGATCTTTTTTAGGTTTTTTGGTTTTCTCCTCGACACCTTTCTGCTTACTGCGCTTCTCCTGCGGGTGATGGAGCCTTTAAGCTGGAAAAAAGTCGTGGCAGGGGCGATGGGCGCTGCCATTGGCTCCTATGCTATCTTCCAACTCTGGCTCAAAGCTCAGCTCCCAAAAGGATTTCTGGGATTCTGAAAATGGATATTTTTGCCAACGCCGTAATGGGCTTCCAGGTAGCCCTGCAACCTATGAACCTCTTTTTTTGTTTCATCGGGGTTCTGATCGGTACACTGGTGGGTGTTCTTCCCGGGTTGGGCCCAGTGGCTGCCATGTCGTTGCTCCTGCCGACCACGTTTCATGTCTCACCGGTTTCGGCGATCATCATGCTGGCGGGTATTTATTATGGGGCCATGTACGGCGGGTCCACCACTTCCATTCTGGTCAACATTCCGGGGGAAGCGGCTTCGGTCGTCACCTGTCTGGACGGATATCAGATGGCCCGCAACGGCCGGGCCGGCCCTGCCCTAGGAATTGCAGCTTTCGGATCTTTCATTGGAGGAACGCTCTCCATTATTGGGTTGATGTTCATGGCACCCCCTCTGGCTGAGATGGCCCTGCAATTTGGACCCCCGGAGTATTTCAGCTTGATGCTCCTGGGGTTAGTCATCCTCACTTTCCTGGCGAGCGGCTCCATGCCCAAAGCTTTGATGATGGCGGCCTTCGGGCTTTTCCTGGGCCTGATCGGGATGGACATCATGACTGCCACTCCCCGCTTTACTTTCAATCTTTATTTCCTAATGGACGGAGTAGGACTTGTCCCTGTAGTCATGGGGCTTTTCGGAGTTTCCGAGGTATTGTTGAATGTGGAGGCCCAAACCAAACAGGATGTCTTCAAAACCAAGATCAAAGGACTCCTGCCGAACCTGAAGGACTGGCGGGACAGTACCTGGCCGATTATCCGCGGTTCGGTGCTCGGCTTTTTTCTCGGTATCCTCCCGGGAGGAGGGGCCGTGATCTCTTCTTTTGTCTCTTACGGCGTAGAGAAGAAATGTTCCCGTCATCCGGAAAAATTTGGGACTGGCGTTATTGAAGGAGTCGCCGGTCCGGAAACAGCCAATAATGCGGCGACGGGAGGGGCTTTCATCCCTTTGCTCACTTTGGGCATTCCAGCGAATGCGGTCATGGCGATGCTCCTGGGTGCCCTGATCATTTATGGCATGCAGCCCGGGCCCATGCTCATCAGACAACACCCCGACCTATTCTGGGGAGTTGTAACCAGCATGTATATCGGCAACGTCATGCTTTTGGTTTTGAACCTCCCGCTCATCGGTGTCTGGGTAAAAATTCTGAAAATTCCCTACCCTATTCTCTTTCCGCTCATTCTGCTCTTCTGTCTGATCGGGGTTTTCAGTTTAAACAACAATGTGGGCGAGATCGGCTTGATGCTTTTCTTCGGGGGGGTTGGCTATTTGATGAAAAAGTTCAATTACGAAGCGGCACCCCTTGTCCTGGCTTTGGTTTTGGGGCCCATGATGGAAAATGCTCTCCGCCAGTCCCTAATCATGTCGAACGGGAGCGTAAGTATCTTCTTTACCCGACCGATTTCTTTAGGTATCGTGCTGGTTGTCCTGGCCTTGTTGCTCCTCCCCCTACTCCCGTGGGTGAAGAAGAAACGGGAAGTGATAGCAGAAATGGCTGAAGATGAATGACAGAATGACACTTCCCTCTTGACAATATGCTCATTTTTCTCCTATTAAATATTCAGATACAAAGTAGGTATCTAAAGAACAGGGGCGTTCAAAAGACACCCCTTTTTTTGTACAATGCAAAGCCAGAGTTCAAATTCCTAACCTCGAATGAATGTTAAGGTCCAAAAAGGGATTCTGAAACGAGTTCAGAACGACGTCTCTGTCGTGCCGAACTTGTTTCGGCATCTCATTTGAACTGTAGATTTGGTTTGACATTTGGCCTTTGGCATCTGACATTTAATTTAGAAGTCTATGGAGGTTCCCATGAAAAAGCAGAAATACAATGTGGCCGTCGTAGGGGCCACTGGTGCGGTGGGAAATGAAATGATTGCTACGCTGGAGCAGAGAAATTTTCCGGTGGATAAGTTGAAGTTACTCGCCTCCACGCGGGGCGCGGGGTCGAGGTTGGAGTTTAAGGGCAAGTCTCGTACAGTAGAGGTGCTCAACGAGAACTCTTTTGCCGGAGTCGATATCGGTCTCTTCTCTGCAGGAGGCTCGGTGAGCGAGAAGTTTGCGCCCATCGCTGGAAAAGCGGGCTGTGTAGTGATTGACAATACCAGCGCCTTCCGGATGGACCCTGAAGTTCCTCTCGTGGTTCCAGAGGTAAATGCTCATGCGATTGCCCAATATGCAAAAAGGAATATTATCGCCAACCCCAACTGCTCCACCATTCAGATGGTGGTCGTGCTGAAGCCCATCCATGATGTTGCGCGGATCAAAAGAGTGGTAGTCTCTACCTATCAGGCCGTCTCTGGAACGGGAAAGAGAGCCATCAAAGAATTAGAGACCCAGGTCTTGGCCATCTACAATCAACAGGAGATCAAGAAGGAGGTCTATCCCCATCAGATTGCCTTCAACTGTCTTCCTCACATTGACGTCTTCTTCGATAATGGCTACACGAAAGAAGAGATCAAGATGGTTAATGAGACGAAGAAGATCATGGAGGACAATTTGATCGGAGTTACGGCCACGACCGTAAGGGTCCCCGTCTTCTACGGCCATTCGGAATCGGTCAATATCGAGACAGAAAAGAAATTGAAGCCTGATGAAGTCAGAAAAATTCTCTCAAAGGCACCCGGGGTCGTGGTGGTGGATAACCCAAAGAAATTTGAATATCCCCTGGCCATTTATGCGGCAGGCAAAGATGAGACCTTTGTCGGAAGGATCCGCGAGGATGAATCCATACCCAACGGCATCAATATGTGGATCGTGGCGGACAATATCCGGAAAGGCGCCGCGCTCAATGCCGTCCAGATTGCGGAGATCCTGATCCAGAAGTACATTTAATATATGTAGCGTCGGCATTTACTGCCGACGCTAACTTATTCGCCCCCAATAAATGGGGGCGTTACATATTTTTGAGGAGGCCATGCAATGAAGAGAGCAATATTTTTGACCGCTTCTTTGACACTGATTTTCATGGTCTGGGTTACTCCTGCTTACGTCGCTGAAAAATCCGCTTATAAAATTGGAGTTAACCTCGAATTCACCGGACCCTGGGCAGAGGTGACCAAGACCATGAAAAATGCCATGGTCTTAGAGGTGGACAGGATAAATCAAACGGGCGGTATCGGCGGACACCCTCTTGAGCTGATTTTGGAGGATAATGGTTTCGATCTCGGGAGGGCCGCGGCCAATATGACCAAGTTTATGAGAGATAAAGAAATCATAGCGGTCGTGGGTCCTTTTGAGGATAATTTGCAGGCAACCACCAGGGCCATTGCTGAGAGGGAGAAGATCACAAACATCATCATCTGCCCTTCCAACCCAATGGTTCGAAGTCTTAAGCAAAAATGGGCCTTTAACATCGCCCAGAGCGACATCATCGTCTCTCAGAAGTTGGTGGACCTCTCTCTGGCCAGGAAATATAAAAAGGTTCTGGTTTTCCATGGCGCATGGCCCTTGGCCCAGAGCCTGGCCAACTACTATAAGGCCATTGGGGAAGAGAAGGGGATAAAGGTCATCATCTCTCAGGAGACCCATAAGCCAACCGACATTGACATGACCCCCCAGATCATCAAGCTCAAGCCCATCACCGAAAAAGAAAAGGTGGATGCATTTTATGCCTGTACTGGGGGACCACCAGGTCCTATTATTTGCAAAAATTTACGGACCCAGGGAATTAAGATTCCGATCCTTGGGACCCATGCCTTTGGATTCGGTTTTATCATCGCCCTGGGTGGAGAGGCCATGGAGGGTGTGGAGTTTGCGGCTGGAAAACCTGTGGTCTCTGATCAACTGGATGACAATGATCCTGTACGACCCGTCATCCTCGATTTCAACAAGCGGTTCATGGAACGCTATGGTGTTGGAATTGACCAGATCGCCGGCCATGCGCATGATGCGATCTCTCTTATCTATGATGCACTCAAGCGGTGTCAGAGAAATATCACCCGGGCAACATTCAGGGATGCCCTGGAGAGCACCAAAGGTCTGAAGAGTTGTCATGGGATCTATAATTACAGCGCCACTGACCACGACGGTTTGAGCAAAAAGGATATGGTTTTCGTTCGGATCGAAGGAGGTAAGTTTAAACGGATCAAATTCCCCGGATTCGAATAAAAGTTGAAGGCAGCCTAATCTATATGGTAAATCAAGGGGTGAGTAAACGAAATCGTCTCACCCCTTTTTTGTGACCGCGTAACCTCATGGATCTTTGGACGTATATTCCTCAACTGCTTTCCTCGGGTATAACGATGGGGGCCATCTATGCCCTGGTCGCCTTAGGATTCGTGACCATCTCGAGGGCTTCCCAAATCATCAATTTTGCCCAAGGGGAATTTGTCATGTTGGGAGGAGTCGTCACCTTCTTCCTCCTGAAGGGTGTAAGACTCCCCTACCCTGTCGCTGCTCTGGTGACCATTGCCATTGTTATTTTGATCGGCTTCGCCATGCATCTCTCCGTCATCTATCCTTTGAGAAAAACTTCCATTCTCATCCTCATCATGGCAACGCTTGGCGTCTCGATCTTTCTCAGCAGCACAAGCGGTCTTGTCTTCGGAACGCTGCCTAAAGCACTTCCCCCGTTTACCAATGAACGACCTCTAGTGTTCTGGGGAATCTCCATGCTTCCTCAGAGCGTGTGGGCCTTGTTATCCACTTTTATCTTACTGATCTTTCTTTATCTTCTTTCCCACCGAACCTTGTTGGGAAAGGCTATGGAGGCGAGTTCCACGGATCCTTTGGGAGCCGATCTCCTGGGCATATCAAGAAACCTCATGGTCTTTTTAGCTTTCGGAGTGAGTGCAGGAGTAGGAGCCTTCGCCGGAATTCTGATCACCCCCATCTTCTTTACCAGCTATAGTTCTGGGACACTTTTGGGTCTGAAGGGTTTTATCGCAGCTGTCTTGGGAGGCTGGGGAAAAAACAGCGGCGCTATCCTTGGAGGCTTTGTCCTCGGGATAGTGGAATCACTAAGCTTGATCGTCATTCCTTCTGGGTATAAGGATGCTGTCGCTTTTGTGATTCTATTGCTTATCCTATATTTCCGGCCCAAAGGGATTTTGGGATCGCCTTTTATCGATAGCCGCCGATGGTAGAGCTGATGAGTTATGAAATACCAAATCCCAAGCACCAAATTTCAAATAAATTTTACATGGCGGGTTCGTCACCGACGAACTATGAAAATATGACTAAGTCCCCTCCCCCTCGACGGGGGGAGGGTGAGGGTGGGGGTGAACAATTGAGCTAATTCCCCCCTCACCTCAATCCTCTCCCACCAGGGGAGAGGAGGCATTTTCTACGTAATTCAAATCACCCAAATTCGAAACGCCTTCTGTTTGATCATTTGAAATTGGAATTTGGACATTATTTGGAATTTGGGATTTGGAAATTGGAATTTTAAACGTAAGCCGTCAGGAGAATATGCTTTCTCAAACAACAAAGGGGTCGCAAAGGGACTTTAGAAAAAGGGACGTTCTTTACCTGGTGCCCTTGTGGTTAATTTCTTTAATCGCACCGGACCCATACCTTTACCGCAAAAAGGAGTTTAAGAAGAAAGACCTCTTTTATCTCGGCGCGATCTGTTTTGCCCCCCTGATCTGGTCTGATCCACATTTCCTTCACCTCATGGTCCTGGCAGGGATCTACGCCATCCTCGCATTGGGACTCTGTCTCTTTATGGGGTATGCCGGACAGATTTCTTTGGGACACGCTGCCTTCTTTGGGATTGGGGCCTATACTACAGCCATCCTCACCACGCGTTACGGCTTTCCACCCCTTGTGGCCTTCTGGGCCTCGGCTCTATCAGCGGGTTTGTTCGCGTATGTTATCGGTCGACCTATCCTTAAGCTGAAGGGATACTTTTTAGCTTTGGCCACACTGGGCTTTGGAGAAATTTTCTTGGTCATCGTCAGAGAGTCTACGGATCTCACCGGTGGAGTGATCGGGATCTTCGGAATCCCATGGTTTTCTGTAATGGGATTCCCCTTCGATACCTATCTCAAGCAGTACTATCTCGCCTGGGGGGTGCTCATTGGTTTATTCATTTTCTCAAAAAACCTGGTTCGCTCTAAAATGGGCCGGTCTCTTTTGGCTGTGGCAGCCAGTGAGGTTGCTGCGTCGAGTGTGGGGATTAATGTTCCACAAACTAAGCTGGAGATTTTCGTCTTAGGTGCAGCCTTTGCCGGGTTGGCCGGAAGTCTCTTTGCCTGCGTCATGTCAACAGCCAATCCCGAAACCTTTAGCCTTGGGCTTACCACTCTCATTGTCATGATGGTGATTTTGGGGGGAATGGGAAATATCTACGGTCCCATTGCAGGAGCTATCCTCCTTACCTGGCTGATGGATATTCTCAGCAAATATCAGGAATACAGCCTCCCCATTTACAGCGTCATCTTGATCCTGCTGCTCATCTTCTTTCCAGATGGGATTGGAAGCCGTTTGAATGTCAGGGTGATCTACTTGATCGGGTACTGGGCGAAAAAGAAGAAGAGAGACGATGGAAAACTCTAATGGCACTGCTCTCGATAGAAGCGATTGTCAAGGAATATGATGGAATACGAGCTCTCGACCGGGTTTCGCTCGAAGTGGAAAGGGGGAGTATCAAGGGACTGATCGGACCCAACGGAGCCGGAAAGAGCACGCTCTTCCATTTGATCAGTGGCGTGGAGAAACCCGACTCGGGGAAAATCCACTTCAAAGAAAGAAATATTACCAACATGGAATCCCATGAGAGATCCCTCCTTGGAATAGGAAGAACTTTTCAGACCCTACAGATTTGGGGAAACATGACCGTGGTGGAAAACATCATGGCAGGGATGAATCGAAGGCTGAAAGGTGTTTTCTTCTCCTATGGGCTTTGGCTCCCCCGGATCAGAAGGTCGGAGAAAGAAGCCTTGAAGGAAGCCAAAGAGATCCTCGATTCTCTGGGTCTGTTGGGCAAATGGGAATCCATGGCTTCCCAGCTCCCTTATGGTAAACAAAAACTCTTGGAGTTAGGCAGGGCCCTTGCCATGAAGCCGGAGCTCCTCCTCTTGGATGAACCGGCGTCCGGACTGACCCTTACGGAAATTGAGCAGCTTTCAGAACGGATCTCACGGATCAGACAGGAAGGAGTCACGGTCTTCATTGTGGAACATCACATGGGCATGGTGATGGAGATCGCGGATGAGATCGCCGTTCTCCATAATGGTGAGCTGATTGCCGAAGGGACACCGGCTGCGGTGAAAAGGAATCCGGAGGTGATGGAAGCCTATTTAACGCGGCCACACAGGAATCCCCTCACCCCATCCCTCTCCCCTCGGGGGAGAGGGGAAGGGTGAGGGGGCAAGGAACCCAGATGCTCAAGATCAAAAAACTAACTGTCCAATATGGGTCTCTCCCCGCACTCAATGAAATTTCTTTAGAGGTCAAACAGCGAGAGACCGTCACTCTTTTGGGTCCCAATGGAGCGGGGAAAACGACCCTGTTACTCACCATCTCCGGAGTGTTGAAGACCACCGAAGGAAGGATCATTTTCGAAGAGGAAGATATCACTAACTTGAGTCCTTACAGGATCGTCTTCAAAGGGATCGGCCATGTCCCTCAGGGTCGCCATATCTTTCCCACGCTTTCCGTCATGGACAATCTCATGATGGGTGCCTACCGTCACAGGAATGAAAAGAAGGAGGTAAGAAGAGATTTAGAGTCGATCTATCAGCTCCTCCCTGTGCTGCAAGAGAGAACCCATCAAAGGGCCGGGACCCTTAGCGGAGGCGAACAGCAGATGCTCTCCATGGGAAGGGCGATGATGGGCCGTCCTAAACTCCTATTGCTGGATGAACCCTCCTTAGGACTGGCTCCTCGTCTGGTGGATGAAGTCTTTGCCACGTTCAGAGAAATGAACCAGAAGGGACTCACCCTCTTTATCGTGGAGCAAGAGATCCAACTCTGTTTGGCCATTTCTGACCGGGGATATCTCTTGAGAAACGGTCGCGTGATCAAAGAAGGATCTGCACATACACTGCTGGAGAGCCCGGAGGTGAAGTCTCCTTGTTTGGGAGGGGGGACCGAAAGAGGGCTGAAATAAGGGAGGGGTTCAAATGAAAGAAGATTCGACAGCAAAGCCAGATTCCGTAATGGTTCTGTCCGCTGCAGCCGCGACCGGTCACCTCCGAGCGGCGGATGCGCTTGTTTCTGCTTTCGAGGCAAAGGGGGTTTCCGCACGACATATCGAAGTCCTTCGTTACACCAATCCCATTTTCCGGAAGATCTATTCTGATCTCTATGTGGAGCTCATGACGCGCGGGCCGGACCTTCTCGGCTGGCTCTATAAAACCTTTGACCGCCCTTGGCAATTTCAAAAGCGGCGATTGGCTCTGGATCGGCTCAACACAGGCCCTTTGGTCAAACTCATCAGGCAGGAGAATCCGGATCTTGCCTTATGCACCCATTTTCTTCCCGCTGAGATACTCCTCTATTTGCGGAAGAAAGAAATCCTCGATATTCCAGTCGGTGTTGTAGTGACTGACTTCGATGCTCACGCCATGTGGATACTTCAGGACGTAGACTGGTACTTTGTGGCATGTGAGGAGACCCGCGTCTATCTTGCTGCCTTAGGTATCCCCATTGAAACAATCTTCGTCACGGGGATTCCCATCGATCTGAAATTCGGAGTGGAAAAATCCAGGCGCGAAGCCCGTCTCCGTCTTGACCTCGATCCAGACGGAACAACGCTTCTGGTTTCCCCCGGAGGTTTCGGCGTGGGACCGATTGAATCTCTTGTGCGTACCATCCATGAGGTCCAACATCCCATCCAAACCGTTGTCATTTGTGGTCGCAACAAGCGCCTGGAGGACCATCTAAAAAATTTTTCCAACATGCGGCATCCCATGAAGGTCATAGGCTTTACCAATGAAATGGATAGCTGGATGGCTGCCTCAGACCTGTTAGTGGGTAAGGCTGGAGGACTGACCAGTTCTGCGGCATTGGCCCGAGGACTTGTCCTGGTTATCGTGAATCCCATTCCGGGTCAAGAGGAAAGAAACAGCGACCATTTTCTGGAGGAAGGCGTGGGCATTCGATGTAATAACCTTCCGGCCTTGGCTTACAAGATCGATACTCTCCTGGCGGACCGAGAGCGGTTTTTGAGAATGCAGCAGGCCGTCAGGAGAATGGCAAGACCCAATGCAGCACCGGAGGTCGTTTCGACTGTTCTCAAGTCATGGGCCTAACGAATCTTCGCTACCCAGTTCAAACCGAATTTGGTATAATTACGTAGAAAATGACTCGATCCTCCCCCATCAAGGGGGAGGATAATCCTGGGTAATTTTCATGGTTCGCCGGTGACCAACCCGTCACGTAAAATTTGTATAAAGTTTCTTATAGATCTTTATTTTGGAATGGGCACTTAACGTCGTTCTCCGATAAACAAGCTGAGGGGATTTCATCATGATGGATAGACTGTGGAGTCTGGTGTCGCTTTCGGTCCTGACTCCGTTCTTTTTGTTCATCCCAGGAATGGTTGGTGCGGAAGAGAAGATCGTCATCGGAGGAGTAGAGGATGTGATCCTCTTGCCCTGGAGAGTGAGACTTCCGGCCCGCATTGATACCGGGGCGGCTAAGTCTTCGCTCGACGCACGGGAACTTAAGATACTGGATGATATGGTTGAGTTCAAGTTACCGCAAGAATACGGGGGATTGCAGTTCCGCCTACCGGTCATCGAGTGGCGACATATCCGAACCCCTGAGGGTCTCGAACGGAGACCGATTGTGGAGTTAGAAATCTGTCTTGGCTCTAAGCGATTTCGCACCAAGGTGAACCTTGCTGACCGCTCTATGGTCAAGTATCCATTGATTCTGGGTAGAAATTTTCTCAAGGAAAACTTTGTGGTCGACGTCCAACGACGGAGGGTGACAAGACCGATCTGCCCCGATATCCCTTGAATATGAAGGTTTTGGTGAAGAACTTTGGACCTCTCTGCTTTTATCAAGTTCAATTTGATATATTGAAAAAAGCTGTTGCACTTGCCGCAGGGGGTTGAACCGTTCTATTGAGTCATGGAGATGGGGAGTAAAAAGATGCGAGACCAAACACCCTCCATATTGCAAAGATGGGGCCTGATATTTCTGCTTGTGTCGATCATCCTTCTTCTTCCGCTGGAAAAGGGCGACGCCGGAGAGAAAATCTCAATTGGAGAGGTGGAGGATGTCGTTCTTATGCCGTGGGGGGTGAGGTTGCCGGCACGCATTGACACGGGAGCGGCCACGTCTTCCCTTGATGCCCGAGACCTCAAGGTCAAGGACGGCGTGGCCGAATTCAAGTTGCCCAAGAAGTACGGCAGTTTCCAGTTTCACCTATCGGTGATTGGGTGGCGGAACATTCGGAGCGCTGATTTCAAGGAAAAAAGACCGGCCGTCGAGATTACATTCTGCCTGGGTACAAAGATGCTTCATGCGGAGGTCAATCTTAACGACCGCTCCATGGTCAAGTATCCGCTGATATTGGGACGTAATGTCCTGAAGGATTACTTTGTCGTTGATTGCGGACGGTCAAACTGCTTGGCACCAACCTGCCCGGAGGTTCCCTCAAAATGAAGCACCCTGCAATCCCGCTGGCGGTGGCGCTCCTGCTGATTTCCTTTGCCCTCATCAGCTACCGCGTCATTTGGCTCAAATACCCAATCTTTCCTCCAGCCCCAGAAAAAGTGTGGCGACTATCAATGGATGGCCAAGTAACCGGTGGCGAAAAGGAAATCACTGTGATGGTCGGACTTCCTTTTACTCACAGAGGGCAGATGGTCGCAGAGGAGCGCATCCGCTCCGGAACACTCGCTTTCAATCTCCTTCATGAGGGACCAAATCAGGTTGGCGTCTGGTCAGGGGTGATCAGCCCAAGAGGTGAAGCGATTGGTTACAGTGCAACCATACAGGTCCGACCCCCACAGCCCATCAAGACTAAAACCGCAATCCTCGAACCCTATCCACTCAATACCCAGGAAGAAGATCAAGCTTTAGCAAAACGGTTGGTGAGGAAATGGGACTTTCTTCCGGCCGCAGACCGACTTCGAAGAATAGCCGCCGCGTTGAGAGGGATTTGGGGTAGTCCCCCTCCGGAGGATCAAGATCTAAGAGAATGGTCAGCCTTTCAGGAGAATCACATTCACCTGGATGCAGTCCTTTTGCTCTTGCGGGCCGCGAGTCTACCCGCCCGAGTGGTTGAGGGTTTGCAACTTGTCGAAAGCGTAACAGGCTCAACGCTCACTTGGGTTGAGGTATGGACAGGCCAGGAGTGGGACAGCCTCCAGCCGGAGAACGGAGAAATTTATCAGCAACCTGTTCCACTTCTTGCATTGACAACGAACGGATTACCCCTCATTCGTGTGATCAACGGGGAACTGTCAGAGGTCCGCTGGACGTTAAACCGCGGAATCATCAGCCAGTGGCGCATGCAGTTCGAGCGTATTATGAGTTCAAATCGGTTTCTCGACCGCTGGTCGCTGTTTCGCCTGCCCGCCGATTTCCAGGGAACCTTCCGAATCCTGATTCTGGTTCCAATTGGCGCTCTGATGATATGCCTCTTGCGCAACATCATTGGCTTCCCGACATTTGGGATCTTTTTGCCGGTTCTCATGGCTCTCGCCTTCCGAAATACTGGCCTGGCTTACGGACTCGGCATCTTTTGGGGCGTCGTCCTCTTCGGATATGTCGTTCGCCGTCAGATCGATAAACTCCGTCTTCTCCTTGTCCCGCGGCTATCAGTGATCCTGACGCTCGTCATACTCTGTATTATCTTCTTCGCTCTGCTTGGGAACAAACTCGGCCTCCGGGAATTCATGGCTGTCGGATTACTGCCTTTTGTCATTCTCACCATGACCATCGAGCGTTTTTTCGTAATCACCGAAGAATCCGGAACTCGGGAAGCGCTCTGGACTGCAGTGGGAAGCGCCGGAGTTGCCGTGATCACCTACAAGATTCTTCAATTGGAACCCCTTCAACTCACCTTCTTTGTCTATCCGGAACTCCTTTTTGTCATCGCCGCGATTCAGGTGCTCCTTGGCCGTTACACCGGCTACCGGCTTCTGGAGCTCTTTCGCTTCCGGGGATTTTGGGGCTCATCATGATTTTAAAAGCCGTCCACTGGCTCAGAGAAGTCGGGGTGCTCGGCATGAACCGCCGGAATGCCGAATACATCATGCGATTTAACCCTCGATCCTTCTTTCCGCTTGTGGACGACAAGCTCAAGACAAAGCAACTGGCAAAAGCGCATCAGATACCGACCCCACCTTTGTACCACGTGATCGAGCATCACGGGGATCTTGGCGATCTCGCGGAATTGGTGAGCGACCACCAGGAGTTCGTCGTCAAACCCGCCCGGGGTGCGGGTGGCAGCGGGATCATCCTTGTCTCAGACCATTCGGAAGAAGGTTTCACCAAGCAAAACGGAGAGGTCATCCCGCTGAAGGCCCTCACTTACCACATCTCCGATATCCTCTCTGGAATTTACTCCCTTGAGGGGCTCGAGGACCGGGCCCTCATCGAGGCGCTTGTTCATCCCAATACAGTCTTCGATGGCATCACCTATCTCGGTGTACCGGACATCAGAATCATCGTCTATCGTGGTGTCCCTGTGATGAGCATGGTTCGCCTTCCAACCCGATCTTCCGATGGCAAAGCCAATCTTCACCGCGGGGCGATCGGTGTTGGAATCGACATGGGGGAAGGGACGACGCTGAAGGGCGTCCATCGCTCCAGCGTCGTGACTTACCATCCGGACACGAAAAAACCCGTGACAGGGATACAGGTGCCTCACTGGGAGAGCATGCTCCTCATCGCCGCAAGAACGGGCGATATGACAGGCATTGGCTACCTCGGAGTGGATCTGGTGATCGATCGGGAGCGAGGTCCGGTGCTTCTCGAACTGAACGCACGACCGGGACTCCAAATCCAGATTGCAAACCAGGCGGGGCTTCTCAGGCGTTTCGATCTCATCGACAAGGCGCCTCCAGAAGTTTTCTCGACACCCGAGATAAGGGTGGCCTGGGCACTCGACACATTCTCCGCTCGCACCGCGAACTGATGACCCCGAGGCTATTCGACAGACATTTCTTCAGCCGGATAAATGAGGAACTTCCCGTCCCACCGGGCAAAGGCAGTCATCCGATGAGGTTGAAGATGGGTTGCGCTGAGGATATGAGCTACTTTTATTCCCCTGATTTCAAGGGCATCGGAGATCAGGGAGCGATGACACCGCCAGGGCAGTGCCTCGGCGCACATCAATGCAGCCCGCTTGCGTTGCGCAAGCGCTGCCAACTCGCCCAAGTGACTCTCAAACTCAGGGGTTCTCATATAGTCAGCGAAACCCCTGAACGAAGCATTCCGCCAACCCAGGTTTATTGAATCAGGCTTTGGCCGGCGAAGCCCTCCAAGTCCGGGGATATGAAGGTATCCGATGTCAGCAGCCTTCAGGTCATCGGCCAGCGTGTCATGATTAAACTGAGGGTTGTGCCGTGAACGTGGCACGGTGCGGACGTCGATGACCTGTTTCACTTCATAGGTCTGCAAGAGAGAAATAAACGTTTCCAGGGTGCGCGTGGAGTGGCCAATCGTCACCACGACGCATCCTGTTCCCTCGGAAGAAGTCTTCGTCATCCCAACCTATTTCTTCGGGGTTTCTGCTGCAGGAGCTTTTCCCTTCAGAGACTTAAGATAGGCGACCATGTCTGCCATTTCGGCAGATTTGGGATCAATCCCCTTGCCTTTGAGTGCATTCTTGATGCAGGCATTCACCTGTTTTTCAAGACCCTTCATGCCGGCAGCTTTCTCCGCCCCTTTGCCATCCGGATGGCACGAGTTGCAAGAGACTCCAGCAGTGCCTCCGCCGAACTTCGGATCGCTAAAAAGAGCCTTTCCCTTCTCCGCATCCCCTGCCGCCAGGGCCAGGGTAAACATGAGGCTGAAAGAAACCATCACAAACACG